>MDTD01161271.1_pt1 | contig 70595 bp, 69 predicted proteins | sample 811221 | NCBI WGS metagenome assembly MDTD01 (sample SAMN05326646, study PRJNA326480) | marine metagenome | isolation source: seawater | place: Pacific Ocean: South West | collected 2011 | reverse complement strand
GAAGGCGAGACGGAGTCGGTGCCGTTGACGACGCTGATCAATCCGGTGATCGAGCCGCTGACCGACGAAACCGTGCTCGGCTGGGAAGGCTGTCTGTCGGTGCCGGGCCTGAGAGGCGCGGTGCCGCGGATCGCGCGTATCCGCTATCATGGCCTCATGCCGGACGGCCAGCGGATCGAGCGCGAAGCGGAAGGCTTTCACGCCCGCGTCGTTCAGCATGAGTGCGACCATCTCGACGGGATTCTCTACCCGATGCGGATGACCGACATGACGACCCTGCATTTCGTCAGCGAGATGCGTCACAACGCCCATATCGAGGCGGAGGACGAGGTATGAGCCTCACCATGGCACCGCAGTCGCCGGAAATGGAGGCACTGCGCGGCCGCCTTTTGGCGACGACTCTCAATCACGTTCCGTTCGACGGCTGGTCGGAACGCGCGCTCCGCAACGGCGCCGCCGACGCCGGGGTCGAGCTCGAAGACGCCCTTCGCGCTTTTCCCGCGGGGATCAGGGACGTTCTGGATTACTTCGTGGCCGATGCCGACCAGCGCATGATCGAGGAACTGGAACGCCGCGACCTCGCCTCCATGCGCATTCGCGACCGCATCGCCGTCGCGATACGGGTCCGGCTGGAGCAGAACGCCGCCCACCGCGAGGCGATCCGCCAGGCGATCGCCCAGCAGATCCTGCCGACGAACGGGCCGCGGTCGATGCGGAGCCTCTACCGCACGGTCGACGCCATGTGGTACGCGGCCGGCGATACCGCCACCGATTTCAATTTCTACACCAAACGCGCCCTGCTGGCCGGAGTCTACACCAGCACGCTGCTCTACTGGCTGGACGACGACTCACCCGATTTCGAAGACAGCTGGGCCTTCCTCGACCGCCGCATCGAGAACGTGATGGGCATCGAAAAGGCGAAGGCGCGCATCAAGCGGTTCGTCTCCCACGCGCCCAAGCCGCTGGACCGCAATCCCTTCCGCCACCGCAGGGTCTGAGGCGAAGGAACAGCCGGGCTGCCCGGCGTCGTCATTGCGAGCCGAACGCGAAGCAATCCAGCAACCGGCCTCTGGATCGCCACGCGCCCTTCGGGCGCTCGCGATGACGGAGAAAGGCTTACGGTTCCCCGCCCATCGGGGTGAGGAAGGTCACATGCCCCATCTTGCGCCCCGGACGGGCTTCGCGCTTGCCGTAGAGATGCAGACGCGCGTTGGGTGTCGCGAGGTAGCGTTCCCAATCGTCGATCGCGTCGCCCAACAGGTTCCGCATCTCGGCGTCGAAGAACCGCTCGGTGGAGCCCAGGGGCACGCCGCAGATCGCCCGGACATGCTGCTCGAACTGGCTGGTCATGCAGGCGTCGATGGTCCAGTGGCCGCTGTTGTGCGGCCGCGGTGCGATCTCGTTCACCAGCACTTTGCCGTCGGCCAGGACGAACATCTCCACCGCCAGCAGCCCGACGACATCGAGCTCGACGGCGACGACTTCGGCGATGCGCCGGGCCTCGGCTGCGACCGCCTCGTCCACGCGCGCCGGAACGGTGGTGGTGTCGAGGATGCCGTGGGCATGGCGGTTCTCCATCGGCCCGTAATGGACGACGGTGCCGTCTAGGCCGCGGGCGACGATGACCGAGACCTCGCAGACGAAGTCCGCCACCGCCTCCAGAACGCCGTTCTCGCCGCCCATCTCCTGCCACACCGCGTCGAGATCGGTGTCGGGACCGATCCGCACCTGGCCCTTGCCGTCATAGCCGCCGCGGGCGGATTTGAGGATGCTCGGCCGGCCGATCTTCTCGACCGCCTCGGCCAGGTTGACCGGGGCCGGGACGCCGATCCATTTCACCATCGGCACGCCGCAGTCCTTGAGGAAGTACTTCTCGGCCATCCGGTTCTGGGAGATATCGAGCGCCTTGGTGCTCGGCCGCACCGGCACGCCGCGCGCCCAGACATATTGCGGCGACAAGGTCGGCACGTTCTCGAACTCGTAGGTGACGACGTCGATGACGTCGCCGAAGGCGGCCAGTGCGTCGCGGTCGAAATAGCTGGCGACCGTCACCTTGTCGGCGACCTGGGCCGCCGGCGTGTCCTCGTCCGGGCAGTAGATATGGCTGCGATAGCCGAGTCGGGCCGCGGCCATCGCCGTCATCCGTCCCAACTGCCCGCCGCCGAGAATGCCGATGGTGCCGCCGGGCGGGACCACACGCTTCGTCACATCGTTCACGACCCCGCCCCCTCGACAGGAACATCCCCCACAGCCGCCGTCTGACGCTCACGCCAAGCATCGAGCGCCGCCGCAATCCCGTCGTCGGACAAGGCGAGGACCGCCGCCGCCAGCAGCGCGGCGTTGACCGCGCCGGCCCGGCCGATGGCGGTGGTACCGACGGGAATGCCGGCCGGCATCTGGACGATCGACAGCATGCTGTCGAGGCCTTTCAGCGCCTTGCTCTCGACCGGCACGCCGAACACCGGCAGCGGCGTCATCGCCGCCGCCATGCCGGGCAGATGCGCGGCCCCACCCGCCCCGGCGATCACCACCTTGAGGCCGCGGTCCCGCGCCCCGGCGGCGTAGTCGTAAAGCCGCTTCGGCGTGCGGTGCGCCGACACGATCCGAGTCTCGAATGGAACGCCCAGCGCCTCCAGCGTCTCCGCGGCGTGGCGCATCGTCTCCCAGTCCGACTGGCTTCCCATGATGATGCCGACCAGCGGCTGTGGCGGCATGAACCTTCCTCCCCGGCACGGGACGCCGTCCCGCGCCTCGACCAATCTCGACCCCGGCCTGTCAGGATTGTTGCAGCTGAGAATCATGAAGCGGGCCCAGAGCCCGCTTCATCGCCGGGCGCACAGTATAAAGGGCCCGGAAGTTGAGACAAGCTGCCGACCGTGCCGGCATGCGCCTCTGGTTAGTGCGGCCGTCGCGCGATCGGCGCCGGCCGGCGGAAGAAATCAGGCGATGATGTTGGGGTGAAGGGCGCTTTCTAGCCGAAGCATCTGGTCTTTGATGGCGAGCTTTCGTTTCTTGAGGCGCTGGACGTCGATGTTGCTGAAACTACCGGCAACGAGTATGTGGCCAATCTGGTCGTCGAGAGCCCGGTGCTCCGCGCGCAGGTCACTCAGCTGTTCCGACAAAGTCTCTTTGTCCATCATGGCTGTTCCGCGTCCCTATTAGCTCATCATTGACCACCTGAACTGTGGCCAATTTAAAATGATAGTCCTCCACCCTGCTGCAGACCAGCCGTAACATCTCTATGGAGAGGGAAGTCAGGAGGGCGCCGCAAGGCCCCTGCAACACGAATTCTGAGGAGCACCGCGCACCATGGCGTCCCCAATCAAGCGCATCGGAATCCTGACCAGCGGCGGCGATTGCGCCGGGCTGAACGCGGTCATCCGCGCCGTCGTCCACCGGGCCATTCGCGGTTATGGGTGGGAGGTCTACGGCATCCGCCGCGGCACCGACGGGCTGGCGGAACGGCCGGTCGACGCCGTCGAGCTGAGCTTCAAGGACGTGCCCGGCTATCTGATGCTGATGAGCGGCACGATTCTCGGCACCACCAGCCGTGGCGACCCGTTCGAGGTCAAGATGCCGGATGGATCGACGCTGGCCGACAAGATCATCGAGGGCTACCACATGCTGGGGCTCGACGCGCTGATCGGCATCGGCGGCGACGGCAGCATGGCCATCCTGCAGAAATTGGCGGACAGGGGCGGCTGGCAGATCGTCGGCATCCCCAAGACCATCGACAACGACGTCGGGCTGACCGAGAACGCGGTGGGCTTCAACACTGCGGTCGAGGTGGCGACGGAAGCGCTGGACAGGCTGCACTTCACGGCGGCCAGCCACAGCCGGGTGATGATCCTGGAGGTGATGGGACGGGATGCCGGCCATATCGCCCTCACCGCCGGCATCGCCGGGGCCGCCGACGTGATCCTGATCCCGGAGATCCCCTACTCGCTGGAATCGATCCGCAACAAGATCGAGAGCCGGCGGCGGCTGGGGAAGAACTACAGCCAGATCATCGTTTCGGAGTCGGTCAGAAACGCCCAGGGAGATTCCGTCACCCAGATCGATCCGACCGGCCGGACCCGTTACGGCGGTATCGGCCACTACCTCGCCGGCCGAATCGGCGAGATGACCGGCGCCGAGACCCGCGTCACCGTGCTGGGCCACGTCCAGCGCGGCGGCACGCCCTCGCCGCTCGATCGGGTGATCGCTTCGGCGTTCGGCGTCAACGCGGTCGACCTGATCGCCAAGGAGCGCTTCAACCGGATCGTGACCTGGCAACGCCGCGCCGTCGTGGACATTCGCATCGCCGACGCCATCGCCAGCTACGCCTCGGTCGACCCGAACGGTGCACTGGTGGCGACGGCCCGTGGGCTCGGTGTCTGCCTAGGCGACTGAAGAGGGCCGTGACCACGCACCGAAGTCGAACTGAGCCGGAGTCCGTCGTCTCGACCGGATGACCGCGTTCCCGGCTACGGAGTCCGAGCCCGGACCGAACGATCGCAAGAACCAGGGAGGGGAAAATGAAACGCATAGCAGTCGGCGTGGCACTGGTGGTGGCCACTCTGGGTATCTCGGCCGCGCAGGCCGACCCCAGTTGGTCGCCACCGGCCGAGTCGGAACGCTGTCCGTCGAAATGGGGAGCGGGCGACGAGCGAGGGAGCGCCAACCACATGTCACCCGAGCGGGTCGCCGAGACCGCGCGCCTGATCCGGAGCGGCGAAGTCTTCGAGCTCGGCCATGTTCTCTCCGCCGACATGCCGTTCTTCGGCACGCGCCGCTTCGACGTCCATACCAAGCGCACCTATCTCAACGCGCCGTCGAACCACCGCAGTTCGAACGAAGAGCTCGTCATTACCGAAATCGGCCATGTCGGCACGCAACTCGACGGTTTCGGCCATCAGGGGCATGAGAACAGCCTGTACAACTGCTTCCACATCGACGAAATCGCCACGCGCAGCGGGCTCACCAAGCTGGGCGTCGACGGCGTCGGCATGATCATGACGCGCGGCGTGTTGATCGATGTCGCCGCACTCAAGGGCGTTGAGATACTTCCCGACACGTACGAGATCACGGCCGCCGACCTCCAGGAGGCCCTGGCCCGTCAGAATGTCGAACTCCGGCCGGGCGACGCCGTCGTCATCAACACCGGCTGGGGCAAGCTGTGGGCGGTGGACAACTCCCGCTTCGTGAAATCCTGCCCCGGCATCGGCGTCGAGGCTGCGGAGTGGCTGGCCGAGCAGGACCCGATCCTGATCGGCTCGGATAACTGGCCCGTCGAAGTCGCGCCGACCCCCGACCCTGAGCTGTCGCTGCCCGTCCACCAGATCGCGTTGGTGGTGAACGGTATCCACCTTCTGGAGAATCTGAAGCTCGACGCCCTGGCGGCTGCGAAGGTTTGGGAATTCGCGTTCATCATGCAGCCGCTCAAGGTCGCTGGCGGGACCGGCTCGACGGTAGCACCCGTGGCCGTGCGCTGACGGGGCCCAAGGTCGCTACCGCGAACCGCAGGGCGCCCATGGGAAATTTCTGGGACTACTCCCTCGCCGTCTATGAGCGCCCGGGCTTCGCGCCCGCCGCCCTGGGTCTTCAGGGCCGGCTGGGCGCGGACGTCAACATGCTGCTCTACTGCTGCTGGTATGGGGCAAGCGGGCGCGGCACGCTGACGCCGAACGACTTGGCCGTACTGGCCGAGAAGGTCCATGACTGGCGGGTCGGCGTGATCGAGCCTCTACGCGCCGTTCGCCGACGAATGAAGCCTGATCGGCGGCCTGAAGCGATGGCGCTTCGCGCCAAGATCAACGCTTGTGAGCTGGATGCCGAACGGATCGAGCAGTCGGTGCTGGCGGATGAGGCGTGCCTCCCCGACGGAGCCCCACAAACTGCGGCCGGAAAGCGGGACGATGCGGGCCGCAATCTCGATGCTTATTTCTTGATGGTCGGCGCGGCGCTCATGGAAGCCGACCGTGCCGACATCGCCCGGTTGCTGGACGCCGCATTCCCGATCTGACCCCGTAAGAGACGCAGACTTGCCCGCCATCGATCAAGCTGCGAAAGTTGTCGACAGCCTGGACACCGGTTCAAGAGACGGCATGACCAAGCGATGGCGCGATTGGCCGCTGCGCGTCTACCTGGCCGCCTTCGGCCTCATTCTGCTGACTCCGGCCATCGCGCTCGGCGCCATCGGCATCCTCTACTACAGCAATATCGAGCGCGCGCGCCTCGCTGATACGGCGACGGACCTGGCGGCCGACGTCGGCCGCCAGATCGATCGGGAGCTCGAAAATCTCGCTGTCGTCCTGAAGACGCTCGCTACCTCGCCCTATCTGCAGATCGGCGATTTCGCGGAGTTTCACGAGCGGGCGCAGCGTGCCGTGGCCGGAACGGACACGCATATCCTGCTGGTTGACGAGACCATGCAGCAACTCATGAACACGCGGGTTCCTTACGGAACACCGCTGCCGCCGACATCGGACCCCGAATCCTCGCAATACGTGCTCGACACCGGCCGAGAAAACATTTCGGACGTTTTCGAAGGTGCCGTCGCCGGCGAGCATGTGTTCAACGTCGAGGTTCCGGTCCTCGTCAACGGCACCGTGCGTTACGTGCTGATCGGCACCCGATCGGCGACCTCGCTTCTCACCCAGTTCGATCGTCCGGAAGTCGACCTCGGATGGACGCTCGTCGTTTCCGACCGGCGAGACGCCATCATCTCCCGCTCGCGGGATCCGGCCGCATCCGTGGGAAAACCCCTCGTGGACCATGTCGCAAAAGCCAGCACCGGACCCGCTGGCGTTCACCGAACCGTCAGTATCGACGGAACGGAGGTCCTGCGCGCATACCGTCGCTCGCCATTTTCCGGCTGGATGGTGGCCGCCTATACCCCGTTGAGCGTTCTCGAAGCGCCGTTGCGGCAGACGTGGTGGATCTTCCTCGCCGCGTCGTGCGGCCTCATTCTTCTCATGGTCCTGCTGGCGACGCTGGTCGCCCGGCGCGTGGCGCTTCCCATAGACGCCCTACGATCCTCGGCACGGGCATTGGGACGGGGCGAACTGGTCTCGGAGCATGTTTCGCTGCTGCGCGAAGCGAACGAAGTCTCCCGCGAACTCAGCCAGGCATCGACGGACCTGCGGCGGCACGAGCAACGCCTCCAATACCTGATGCGCGAACTCGCTCACCGCACCAAGAACATGCTGACGCTGGCGATCGCCATTGCCCGACAGAGCATGAGCCGGTCGACGAATTACCGGGAGTTCCAAGAAAGCTTCGCCCGCCGCCTGATCGCTTTGGGCGCATCGCTCGACCTGCTGGTCAAGTCGGAGTGGCGGGGCATCGATATGGCGGAGCTGGTTTCCGTCCAGCTGATGCCATTTGCCGAGACGGGTGGCGGCCGGTTGACGGTCGATGGCCCCCCGGTCCGCCTCAACGCCGCCGCCACCCAGCAAATCGGTATGGCGCTTCATGAACTGGCGACCAACGCCACCAAGTACGGCGCGCTTTCGGTGCCGGAGGGCCGCATCGACATCTCATGGCAGCGAACCGGCGACGGCGGCCTGCTCATCGTCTGGCAGGAGCGGAACGGACCGGCAGTGAACCCGCCGACCGAGCAGGGTTTCGGCCGTACCCTCATCGAAAAAGCGGTCGCCAACACCCTGGGCGCCAAGGTCGACATCGATTTCGCGGTCGACGGACTGTACTGGAAGATCGAGCTGCTACCGGTCAGCATCGCGCCGGATCGTTGACCCGAAAACCGATCCGGCTTCGCATGATCGCCGCCTCAGCGACCCATCCGGGCGATCGTTTCGGTTGTGCTGTGTCCGGGAACGAGATCGGCGAGAACCACCCGTCCCCCATATCCCTGGACGACGTCCGCGCCGACCACGGTTTCGATCGTGTAGTCGGCGCCCTTGATCAGCACGTCGGGCCGCAGCAACTCGATCAGCCTAAGGGGCGTGTCCTCGGCGAAAACGACGACGAGATCGACGGCGGCGAGCGAGGCCAGCACCATCGCGCGCGCCGTTTCGCTCTGCACCGGACGGCCGTCACCCTTCAAGCGGCGAACGGACGCATCGCTGTTCAGCCCGACCACCAGCCGGTCGCAGGCCGCGCGGGCCTGGCGCAGTAACGAAACATGCCCGGGATGCAGGAGATCGAAGCAGCCATTGGTGAACCCGATGCGGGCGTTCCGCCGCCGCCATCCGGCGAGGATCTCGGCGGCAGCGGCTGCCGGCGCGACCTTCCGGTCGGTCGCCTCCATCTCGCTGGTGTGAAGGGCGTGGATCAGTTCGGCCGGACGGACGGTTGCCGTCCCGACCTTGCCGACGACGATGCCGGCCGCGGCATTGGCGAGCTCCGCGGCATCGCGGAGCGGCATGCCGACAGCCAAGCCCAATGCAAATGTCGCGATGACCGTGTCGCCAGCGCCCGACACGTCGAATACTTCTCGCGCTACCGCCGGAAGGTGCTGGGACGCCTCGTGGGCCCCGCCGGACACCAGTGTCATGCCTTCCTGGCTGCGGGTGACGAGAACAGCTTCGAAGCCGAAGCTCTCGATCAGATGGCGTGCGGCCGCGACGACCTCCGCATCCGACCCCACGGGCATCCGCGTCGCCTCGGCGAGCTCTCGCCGGTTGGGCGTTACGATCGCCGCGCCCCGATAGCGCCCGAAATCGGTGCCTTTGGGATCGACGATCACCCGGACGCCCGCCTGTTCGCCGGCAGCGAGTGCGGCCCCGACCACAGCCGGGGTGAGCGTCCCCTTGCCGTAGTCGGAGAGAACGACCGCACCGGCCCCTTCGGCAAAGCCGGCAATTCGTTCCGCTGCTCGCGCCGCGAGTTCGTCGGAAAGTGGAAGTGCGGCCTCGCTGTCGGTGCGCAGAAGCTGCTGTCCGTCGGCGACGAAACGCGTCTTGACCGTCGAACGCCGGGCCGGATCGCGAAGCAGGTGGGGCATCACCCGCCCCTCCCCTTCGAGCATAGCCGTCAGGCGGTCGCCGTCGGCGTCCTCGCCGACCACCGAAACGAAACGGCAGCTTCCGCCCAGCGAGAGCAGGTTGCGGACGACATTGCCCGCACCGCCCAGCATGACGTCCTCCGCCTCGACACGAAGGACCGGGATCGGCGCCTCCGGCGAAATCCGTTCCACCGCCCCGCTTACGAAGCGGTCGAGCATCAGATCGCCAATGCAGAGAACGCGACCTTCAGCCAACCGCTCGACGCTGGACGCCAGATCGGCCCGGCTATCCGTCATCGCCGGCTCGGAAGATACGGATGACCGGCCTATTCCTGGATGCCGCTCTCCGCGAGCTGGCGCGCCCGCTCGACTTCGCGCCGCGCCTTCGCCACCTCGTTCTCGAACTCGCCCTGCGTGCAGATACCGAGCAGAACGGGATCACGCGGCTTGATGTTGGGCGTGTTCCAGTGCGAACGGCTACGGACCGCTTCGATGGTCGCCTTGGTCGTCCCCAACAGGCGCGAGATCTGGGCATCGTTGAGTTCCGGATGGAACTTCAACAGCCAGGCAATCGCATCGGGCCTGTCCTGCCGTTTCGACACCGGGGTATAGCGCGGCCCCTTGCGGCGAGCGGTGGTCAGCGGGACCTCCGCCGGCCGAATCTGCAGACGCAGTTTCGGGTCGGCCTCGCAGCGCGTGATCTCCTCGCGCGTGACCTGGCCGGCCGCGATCGGGTCCATGCCTAAGATGCCCACCGCGACCTCGCCGTCCGCGATCCCTTTCACCTCCAATGGGTGCAGATTGCAGAACTCGGCGATCTGATCGAACGTCAGGCTCGTGTTGTCGACCAGCCATACGGCCGTTGCTTTCGGCATGAGTGGCTGTGCCATAGGGCAATCCTCCTTCTTCGGGGGCGGTGCGCACCCCGGTACTGGTCGAAGCTTGTCTCGAGAACCGCCTCTCTATATAGGCGCGACCTCGTCGGAGCTAAAGAAATCCGCGTCCGGAGACGCGATCTAACCGGTGGTGAGAACGATCTTGCCGATGTGGGCGCTGCTTTCCATCAGCGCATGTGCGGCGGCAGCGTCCTCCAGCGGGAACGTCGTGTGGAGAACCGGCCCGACGCGGCCCGCAGAAAGCAACGGCCACGCCTCCGCCAGCAACGAGTCGCGGATCTGCCCCTTCTGCTCGACGCTCCGCGGCCTCAAGGTCGAGCCGGTGACCGTCAGCCGTTTCGCCATGACCGGCAGGAAGTCCATCTCGACCTTGCTGCCGCCCAGAAAGGCAATGATCACCAGCCGTCCCTCGACCGCCAGTGCCGCGACGTCGCGCGGCAGATAGGCCCCCGCCACCATGTCGAGGATCAGGTCGACGCCGCGGCCGTCCGTCGCCTCCTTCACCACGGCGACGAAGTCCTCGTCCTTGTAGTTGATCCCGCGCTCGGCCCCGAGGTCCTCGCAGGCCCGGCACTTCTCGGCGCTGCCGGCGGTCGCGAAGACGCGGGCGCCGAACGCCGAAGCGAGCTGGATCGCCGTGGTGCCGATGCCGCTCGAACCGCCATGGACCAAGAAGGTTTCGCCGCCCTTCAGACGGCCGCGATCGAACACGTTCGTCCACACCGTGAAGAACGTTTCGGGCAACGCCGCCGCCCGGACGGCGTCGTATCCCTCAGGAATCGGCAGGACCTGCGCCTCGGGCGCCACGCATAGCTCCGCATAGCCGCCACCGCTCACCAGTGCGCAGACGGCATCGCCCGCCTTCCAGCGCGAGACGCCGGGTCCGATGGCGGCGATGGTTCCGGCGACCTCCAGCCCCGGAATGTCGGATGCACCCGGCGGCGGCGCATAACCGCCCTTCCGCTGCAGAACGTCGGGCCGGTTGACGCCGGCCGCGGCGACGTCGATCAGAACCTCGCCATAGCCGGGTTCAGGCGCCGGACGCTTTCCCGGCACCAGGACCTCGGGTCCGCCGGGTTCGGCGATCTCGATACAGCGCATTTCGGTACCAGTTCGGGAGCCAGTCACGGGCGAAGCGTCATCCCTTCCTGGGCGACGATCGAGCCAGGGCGGATTTTGGCAAGCTGGGTCGCGATCGAATCCATGAAGTCGTCGTCATGATCGGGATCATGGTGAAACACGACGAAGGTCTTCACATCGGCAGCCTCCGCGAGTCGCGCGCCCTCCTGCCAGGTCGAATGACCCCAGTTCACGTGGCTGGGATACTCGTCATCCGTGTAGGTGCAGTCATAGATGACGATGTCGGCGCCACGGATCAGGCCAATGATGTTTTCGTCCGGGTGCCCCGGCACATGCTCGGTATCGGTGATGTAGCAGATCGACTTGCCCTGATACTCGACCCGATACCCGGTCGCGCCGTTGGGATGGTTCAACGGCGCGGTGCGGATCGTGACGTCCTCGTAGGGCGAAAGTTCTTCGCCGGCGACGAAGTCGCAGAAGGTCATCTTGGCCCGCATGGTATCGATCGGCACCGGGAACAGCGGATCCATCATCAGGTAGATCAGCACTTCGCGGACAGTACGTTCCGGCAGCAGATGGCCGGCCCAGATGCGCAAGGCGTTGTCCGGCCGAAATGCGGGAGCGAAGAAGGGGAAGCCGCAGATATGGTCGAAATGCGTATGACTAAAGAACAGGTCCGCCTGCATCGCGCCGTTCGCCATCAGCTTCGACCCCAGCGAATGCAGGCCGGTCCCCGCATCGAAAATCAGCAGACGGTCGCCGCAGCGCACCTCCAGGCATGACGTATTGCCGCCATAGCGCATCGTCCGGGGACCGGGGCAAGCGATACTGCCGCGAACGCCCCAAAAACGGACGAAGAACGCGTCCTGGTCAGCCAAGACTAAGACCCTGTCGCCACATCATCATCATCGAATCTCGCGCGCCCGCCCCCACGGCAGCCATACGTTATTATCGTTTGTAGCGTTCAATCGCTTTCTTGAACCTTACGCAAAAGCCATTCATTTTCAACCAAGACGTTCTTTTGGATCAAGGGCGGAAGCCGGTCGGCGACACGGTGTCGAAAACGAGGTGAGGCGATGTTTGATCCTGAAGAAGACAGGCCGAGACAGAAGCCGTCATCGGTCAAGGATCTGTCGGCCATGTCGATCGAGGCGCTCGGTGACTACAAGACTGAACTCGAAGCCGAAATTCGACGGGTAGAACAGGCGATCGCCGACAAGAAGGGGCATCGCGGCGCTGCCGAGAAATTCTTCAAGCAGTAGCCGCGCACTGCCGGTGCCCTGCCCGCGAGGCTGTCGAGGTCAGCGGTTACTTACTTAAGCACCGCCAGAAGTGACGACGGCCGAAGCCATCGGGCAACGGAAGTGACAAATGAAACTTCAGTCTTGTTAGACCTTCGTTAAGATATATGGGCAATCATGATGATGATGATTGCGGCCACCCAAGTTTCGGCTGCAGTCCTCATCCGGATGCCTCCCTGAGCCTGAGCCGCCTCCCGTAGGCGGCTCTTCTGTTTCCGGCGCCGCCCAGTGTGGACCGCGACGGTGCCCGCGTGTATCGTTCGCCGCTCGATCGCAGTGGTGACGCCATGACTTCCTCTCCTTTCAAGTTCGATACCCTGAGCCTGCATGCCGGGCAGCAGCCGGACCCATTGGTCGGTGCGCGCGCCGTCCCGATTTACCAGACCACGTCATATGTCTTTCGGGATACGGAACAGGCCGCGGCTCTGTTCAATCTGGAGCGGGCAGGCCACATCTATTCACGGATTTCCAATCCCACCGTCGCGGTGCTGGAGGAACGCCTAGCGGCGCTGGAAGGCGGCGTCGGCGCCATCTGCACCGCCAGCGGCCAGGCGGCCCTGCACCTTGCGGTTGCAACGCTGATGGGTGCGGGCGGGCATATCGTCTCCTCGGCTTCGATCTACGGGGGCAGCCAGAATCTGTTCGCGCATACCCTGCCCCGCTTCGGGATCGAGACAACGTTCGTCGATGCGCGCGATCCGGAGGCCTTCCGCAAGGCGATCCGTCCGGAGACGCGCCTGCTGTTCGGCGAGGCACTCGGCAATCCGGGACTCGAAGTCCTCGACATTCCGGCCGTCGCGGCGATCGGTCACGAGGCGGGTGTCCCCTTGATGATCGACAACACCTTCACCACGCCCTATCTGTGCCGGCCCTTCGATCTCGGCGCCGATATCATCATGCATTCGGCCACCAAGTTCCTGGGCGGCCACGGTGTCGCGATCGGCGGCGCCCTCGTCGACGGCGGCAGCTTCGACTGGGAGGCATCGGGCAAGTTTCCGACCCTGACCGAACCCTATGCCGGCTATCACGGTCTCGACTTCGTCGAGGAATTCGGAACCCAGGCCCTGATCATGCGGGCCCGCGCCGAGGGCCTGCGCGATTTCGGCGCCTGCATGAGCCCGACCAACGCGTTCTACCTGCTGCAGGGTGTGGAGACGCTGTCGGTCAGGATGGCCCGCCATGTCGAGAACGCGCGCAAGGTCGTCGCCTTCCTGGATGGGCATGAGGCCGTCGAGTGGGTCGCATACCCTGAGCTTCCCGGCCATCCCGATCACGAACTGGCGACGCGGCTTCTGCCGAAGGGCTGCGGCGCGGTCTTCTCGTTCGGGATCAAGGGGGGACGCCCGGCGGGGCGGCGTTTCATCGAGCGTCTGGGGCTCTTCTCCCACCTCGCCAATGTCGGTGACGCCAAGTCGCTGGTGATCCACCCGGCGAGCACGACCCACCAGCAGATGGATGCCGAGGCGCTGGCGGCCGCCGGAATCGGAGAGGAGCTCGTGCGCCTCTCGATCGGCCTCGAGGATCCGGACGATCTGATCGGCGATCTCTCCCAGGCATTGCGCGCATCGCAGAAGGCTTGAGCATGGAACTGACGGTTGACGGAAAGCGCGTCTTCGCCGCCACCGGTGGTCGCGCATTCGATCCTGCCGATCCCACAGTGATCTTCCTGCACGGCGCGGGAATGGATCACACGGTTTGGGCGATGCAGGCCCGCTCCTTCGCTCATCACGGTCATGGAGTGCTCGCGGTCGATCTGCCGGGGCATGGCCGGTCCGAAGGACCCGCACTGCCTTCGATCGAGACGCTGGCCGATTGGGTCGCGGCGCTGATCGTCGCCGCGGGCGCCGAAAAGGCCGCCCTGGTCGGCCACAGCATGGGGGCGATCACCGCGCTGGAAACGGCCGCTCGCGCGCCCGAGCGAGTGAGCAAGCTCGCTTTGCTCGGTGCCACGGCGGCGATGCCGGTGAACGACGCCTTGCTAAACGCCACCCGAGACGAGCCCGACAAGGCAGTCGATATGATCGTCACCTGGGCGGTCGGACGTAGCACCCATATCGGCGGTTACCGCGCACCCGGCCTATGGGTGACCGGCTCGGCCGACCGGTTGCTGAAGCGCGCCGCGCCGGGCGTGCTGTTCAACGACTTCTCAGCCTGCAATGCCTACGGCCATGGCGAAGCCGCCGCCGCCGCGGTGCGCTGTCCGACTCTGGTCGTGGTGGGCCAAGGCGACGTCATGACCCCGGCCAAGAAGGCTCAAGGGTTGTGCGATACCATCGCCGATGCGCGGCTGGTGGCGATTCCGGGCGCCGGCCACATGATGATGGTGGAGAAGCCGGACGAATGCCTGGACGCCCTTCGCGCCTTCCTTTGACGCCCGGAGAGGAGACATCTGGGGCATGACCGACGACACGCGCCCGCGCCGCAGCGACTTCCCCTATTTCATGGTCATGCAGACGCGCTGGAACGACAACGACATCTACGGCCACATGAACAACGTGGTCTACTACCAGCTGCTCGACACGGCGGTGAACCGCTACATGGTGGAAGAGGGCGATTTCCGCTTCGCGGAGGCAGACGCCATCGGCCTGGTCGCCGAAACCCGGTGCCGCTATTTCGCGCCGCTGCGGTTCCCGGACATCATCGAAGCCGGAATGAGCGTCACCCGCCTTGGCAACCGGGCAGTCACCTGGTCAATCGGGCTGTTCAAAGGAAAGGACGAGGACGCGGCGGCGGTCGGCCATTTCGTCCATGTCTTCGTCGACCGGACGGAGCAGAGCCGCACCGTCCCCATTCCCGCGTCGATCCGAGCCGCGCTGGAGCGGCTCGTGGTCGACGCAGGCTGAAGAAGAGGACTAAGCCCGAGCCCCCGGTAAAGGGGGCCGGCGCTCAGGACAGCTTGAACGCCGCGAAGCGCTTGTTGAACCGCGCCACCTGACCGCCGGTGTCGACAAGGCGGGCCGTGCCGCCGGTCCAGGCCGGATGGGTCTTGGGGTCCACGTCCAGACGCATCGTGTCGCCCGGCTGCCCCCAGGTCGACCGGGTCTTGAACTCGGTACCGTCCGTCATCACGACCGTGATCTCGTGATAGTCGGGGTGGATATCTTTCTTCATGGCAATGCTCCATACGGAACGATCGCACGCCGGCCAAAGAAGCCGACGGCGGCACTCCGAAACGAAATCGCGACCTGGTCGCGGCGCCGAGCCATCCGCGAGCGCAAACCAGGTTCCGGGAAAGCGCGTATATAACCAACCCGCCCTCCGGTGACAAGCCGCCGTGCGGGCAACCTTGTTGATAGCGGTAGTCCGGGCTATATCAGCAGAGTCGCGCTGGTCGTCGCCCGGACCTCAGTCATCCGGTCGGGGAGCGAGCGCGGATGCCGTCGAAGAGGCACACAACGCCATCCGCCGCTCGAGCTCGCAGTCCCCGATGTCCGACAAACCTCTCCTTCACCGCCTGGTCGACCCATTCGATACGCGCATGCTGCCGGTCGGCGGCGGCCACACGCTCTATGTCGAACAAGCCGGCAATCCGGAGGGCACACCCGTCGTCTTCCTGCATGGAGGGCCGGGAAGCGGCTGCCGCCCGGATCAGCGTCGGCTGTTCGATCCGCAGCGGTTCCGCATGGTGCTGTTCGACCAGCGGGGTGCCGGCCGCAGTACGCCGAAGCGCAGGCTGGAGGAGAACACGACCCCGGCGCTGGTCGAGGATATGGAGGTGATTCGCGCCACCCTCGGGATCGAACGCTGGATGGTGGTCGGCGGATCCTGGGGGTCGACTTTGGCTCTCGCCTATGCCGAGGACCATCCGGACCGGGTGACGGGGCTGGTATTGCGGGCGGTCTTCCTAGGCAGCCGGGCGGAGGTCGACTGGGCGTTCGGCGCCGGCGCGCGCACGTTCTTCCCCGAGCTGTGGCGCGCTTTCGTGGCACCCTTGCCCGCGGAAGAACGCGGCGACCCTCTGACCGCCTATGGAAGCCGGCTTCTCGATCCCGACCCGCGGGTCAGCCTGCCGGCAGCGCGGATCTGGCACGACTTCGAGCAGGCACTGTCGGTCCTGAAGCCTTCCCGCTTCACGCTACCCACGGCGCTTTACGACGACACGGTCACGGCCGACTCCCCGAGCCCGAACACGCCCTTCGTCGAATGGCACTATTTTCGGCACGACTGTTTCATGGCTCCGGGGCAACTCCTCGACCGCGCCGAGCGGCTGGCCGACATTCCGGGCATCATCGTGCAGGGCCGCTACGACATGCTCTGCCCACCGACCAACGCCGCCGCACTCGCCAAACGGTGGCCCGCGGCCGAGCTGCGGCTGGTGCCGGATGCCGGCCACGCCATTTCCGAACCCGGCATTCTCGACGGCGTGGTGAAGGCGATCCCCGAACTGGCGAACAAGATCGGCGGTTAAAGCGCGATCGCCTCGCGCGATCCCGGTCGCCGGCGCGTCTTCCTCAGCGCGAGGTCAGCTTGAGCTCGATGCGCCGGTTGCGGCGATAGGCGATTTCGTCATCGCCCGGGTCGATCGGCTGATACTCGCCATAACCGGCCGCTGAGATCCGCGACGGCGGCACGCCCTGGCTGATCAGGTATTTGGCGACCGACACCGCGCGCGCGGTCGACAGCTCCCAGTTCGACGGGTAGATCGAGCTGCTGATCGGCCGCTTGTCGGTGTGGCCTTCGACCTGAAGAATCCAGTTGATGTCGTCCGGGATCTTGGCAGCGATGTCGAGCAGCGCCTCCGACAGATCGGCGAGCTGGGTCTTCGCTCCCTCACCCAGGTCCGCCGAGCCGGGATCGAACAGCACCTCCGACTGAAAGACGAAGCGGTCGCCTTCGATGCGGACATCCTGCCGGCCGCCGAGAATTTCGCGCAGGCGGCCGAAGAACTCCGACCGGTAGCGCGCCAGTTCCTCGACCTTGTTGGCGAGAGCGACGTTGAGCCGACGGCCCAGATCGGCGATCTGGATGTTCTGGTCGCGAACCTTTTCCTCCGACGCTTCCAACGCCGCCTGGATTCGCGCCAGCTGATCCCGGAGCTGGGTGATCTGCTGGTTCAGCCGCTCCACCATCTCCTGCGCCTGAGCGCTCTGGAGACGTTCGCGGTCGAGCGCGCCCGACGTCTCCTCGACCTGGCTCTGCAGCTCGGCGATGCGGACGTCCTTGTCGTCGATCTCTTTCTGAGCGAGGGCGGTACGCTCTTCTTCCGTGCTCAGCTTGGCTTCCAGTTCCTTGCGCCGGTCGCGCAGAGTGGTGAGTTCCTCATTGGCCGACATCAGGGTCGTCGCCAGTCGGTTGACCTCGGTCTCGAGTTCCGAGCGCAGTTTGCGCAATGCGGCGACATCGCGACGCAGGCTGACGAGTTCCCGCATCTGGAGGTCGATGGTTTCCTTATCGGCAGCGAGCTTGCTTTCGAGCTCGGCCCGTGCGGCACGCAACTCCTCCAGCTCGACCTGCATCGACCGGGCGTTCTCGGATTCCGACTCGACCTTGTCCGCCAGGTCGGCGCGCTGGGACAGGATCATGTCGAGGCGCCGCTGCAGATCCTCCTGCTGACGTTTCGACACGGCCAGAGCGCTGTTCAGGTCGTCCCGCGCCGCCGTCGAATCCTGAAGCTCGGCCGAAAGCTGGGCGACGCTCAGGCGCAGATCCGCATTCGCCTGCCGCTCGAGCGACAGAAGTTCCGTGAGCTCGTTCACCTGCTCCGTCAGACGCTGCAATGCGGCGTCGCGCCCGGACAGTGCCTCGCCGAGAAAGAACTGGGCGAGGAAGAACAGCATCAACAGGAAGATGATGACCATCAGCAACGTCGACAGGGCGTCGACGAAGCCCGGCCATATGTCGGGTCCGCGGCTTTGACCGCGACCGCGCGCTATCGCCATCGCAACTCCCGGTAGCCGCCCGCGTTCCGCGACGACCCGTGTCGGGCCCTCGAATGCCCGACGATCAAGCTCTGCGGCCGCTGAAGCCGCGTTCTCCCGTTAAATAACAGGAATACATGACGGAATCCATTTTTGCCGGGGCGCGAGCCGGTATCGCGACTTCCTACAATCCAAGGTCGGCACGACCGCCTGACAGGAAAGGCCGTGGGGCATAGCCGAAGTCGCGGCCGGCAGCACCGTCGTCGAAGGCGAGATCGCGGTTCATCCGCCGGATGACATCGGCATTGAGCGACGGTTTGCGGAGCAGAACGCCCGCCGCGCCGACCAGCGAAGCGAGCCCCGGAACCGGCAGCAACCGGCGCGGCTTGCCGAGAGCATCGAAGATGCGGCCGATCATCTCACGATAGGTAAGGGTCTCGCCGCCACCCAGATTGTAGGCCCGGCCGGCGGTCGCGGGCGCCTCCAGCGCCGCGATGGCCGCTGCCCCCAGGTCGTCGGCATGCACCGGTTGTCGCAATCCGCTTGCGGGCGCCGCGATCGGATAGACCCCTGTCCGCAGGATGAAACGGGCGGCGCTGGTGACGTTCCGGTCGGTCCCGCGGCCATAGATCAGGTTCGGCCGCAGCACCGTCCAGGCTATAGCGGCCGCATCGCAGATCTCGGCGACCGCCGCTTCGGCCGTGGCGAGGCGTTCGACCATGCGCCGTTCGGCGGAATCGACCGAGCCCAGCTTGCCGAACAGAGAGGTGGAGCCGAAACAGACCACCCGCCGAACGCCGGCCTCGATCAACCCCGGGAGATGCGGCGGCAACATCCAAAGTCCGGCCGCGTGAACCACCGCGACCGGCCGACGCCCGCCAAAATCGACGGTGCCGTTCTTGAGATCGGCCGCGACCCAGTCGATGCCGGGCCATCGGGCGGCGACGTCCGAACGGTGACGGAGGGCGATTACCGGCCGGCCGGCGGCTCGCAGCCGATCGACCACACCTTCCCCGACCTGCCCGGACGCGCCGGTGACCAGAACCGGACCGTCAGGCGCTATTCCAGCCCCCATTTGCGCCCTTCCGTTCGCCCATAGCGCTGGTAGTGCTCGCGGGCGCCGTAAACGCCTAGCTGCCCGCCACGGCCGAAGGCATCGCTTTTCGCCACGTCCGGATAACGGGTCCAATACGCTTCGGCGAGCGCGCGTTCATCGGCCTCGTCATGAGCGGCGGCCGCGCGTTCCTGAAGCAGACGCTGTTGTTCATGCCGACGGTCGGCATTCAGAACGGGCGAGTCGAGGGCTGAGACGACGTAAAGGCCGATGGTCGCAGCCATGACCAGAGAGCCGATAATCAGGCGGCTAGACCGGGTCATCGGGTAGCAGGCCGGTGTCTCGGAAATACCTGTAGGTTTCGTCGAGGTCCGGACCGATACCGCCGGTCCGCGTGACCGTACCTCCGCGCAGAACTTCGAACCGTCCCCGGGCACCTTCCGGCAAGGTCAGAAGCCGGTACGTCACTACCGTGATCGCCCGGCCGGCCAAAGCCTCTTCTTCGAGCCTGCGCCAAGCGTCCCGCACGAAGCTGGGCTCGGCGCTGTCCAGCACGCCGTCCAGAACGATCCGAGGAAGCGATGAGGTAACGGCCGTCGCGAAGGTGAGTTGTCCAAGCGCCCAGTCCGGATAGATGGCGAGATCGTCCTCGTACAACCGTTCGAGCCCGGACGTCTGCCGGATCGCCCCGGTGGCCTTGCGCGTCTCCTCCATGGTGTCGGACCAGGAGGCAGCCACCAGCCGTGCCACGTCCTCCCCGCGCAGGTTCTTGGTCTGCCCCCGCCACGGCTCGAAGACCACGGCACCGTCATCGGCCACATAACGCCCGCCGGGCATATCCTTCCGCGTCGTCACCACGAGCCTCGGAACGCGGTCGGTCGCCCCCCCTTCGGCACGCGTCCCCCTGCTCTGCCACGATGGTCGGCGATCCCGCATCAGGTAGAGCAGAACCAGCCCCAGCACCCCGGCGGCGGGAATCACCTTCAGGCTGATCGGCAACCCGAACCAGTAGCTGTTCTGGTAGGCGGCCAACATGTGAGAAGCCGGATTGAAGGTCGTGAACAGCTCGTTGTAAGCCGTCGGCACCTCCTCAAATCGATACATCGTCGGCGACATGATCCAGAGGACGGCTGCCACGACGATCAGCGGCGTGTCCGTCGAGAGGATGCCGCGCGCCTTCAGCCGGTCCAGCAGCAGAATCAGCGTCGCGTTCCAGATCGCCTGGATCGGCACGATCAGAAACAGCCAACCCAGCGCGGCAAAACTCTGCTCGGGCGCGTTCCAGATGAGCGAGAACAGAATGGCGGTAAGAAGCGACAGGAAGAAGACCAGCGTCGGCGGCGCGAGGATCACCGCCAATGCCGCCATCGCCGGGGTGGCGGTGGTTTCGCGCATGCGCTCGCGAAGTTCGATGAAGTTCGTCGCGTCGAGCAGGCAGCTGAACGTCCACCGGAATGAGATGAAACCGATCAGCAGAAACTGAAAGCGGTCGAATCCCGATCGCTCGAACACGGCCGCCAGCACGAAATAGAGGATGCCGGCATAGACGAACGGATCGAGGACCGCGCCAGCCAGCAGCAGCCCGCCTGAAACCCGTCCGAGGTGATATTTCGCGCGAACCGAAGCGGCGGCGACGCGCGCGATGATCGACAGCGACGGATTTCGGTCGCGCTCCTCAGTCATGCCTGACGTATCTCTCGGAGTGATATTGGTTTTCCCGTTGCGCGGGTGATAGCATATTCACGTCGGGATTGCCCTGCGGCGCGACGGAGTCGACCGGGGGCAGGATGCATTATCGATGGAGACCGCCTCTCCCGTGCCGGTGCCCGCCACTGCCAAGCCGCCCCGTTCCGAGCCGCCGATACCCGAGGTGACCGACTTTCCGGCGCAGATCCGGAAGGGCCTGATATCGGTGATCATCGTCAACTACAATGCCGGTCGGTACCTGGCCGATGCGGTCGCCAGCGTCGTTGCGAGCCGCATTCCCCACGAAATCATCGTCGTCGACAACGATTCGACCGACGACAGCTTGTCGCGCCTCCCGGATAGCGAGCACCACGCGCTTCAGATCGTGAGGCTCGGGGACAACACGGGGTTCGCCAACGCCTGCAACGAGGGCATCCGCCTTGCGGAGGGAGAGTTCCTCGCCCTCATCAATCCTGACTGCCGCGTCTATCCGGGAGCCTTGGCCGCTCTCAAGGGCATGTTGGAAAAGGATCCCAGCGCCGGCATGGTCGGACCGCGCGTCGTCAATCCAGACGGGAGCGAGCAGCGGGGCGCACGGCGCGATATTCCAAACCCGTGGCGTATCTTCTGCACAACGCTGGGGCTGCACCGGCTGATGCCGGAGCATCCGAGGTTCCGCGACTTCAACCGCAACGCCGACCCCCTGCCTGAGAAGTCGACGGCGGTTCAGGCGATCTCGGGGGCCTGCATGATGGTGAGGCGGAATGCGCTCGCCAGCGTCGGCATGATGGACGGCGACTACTTCATGCATTTCGAGGACCTGGACTGGTGCCTCCGCTTCACCGCGGCAGGATGGCGGATCGTCTTCGTTCCTCATGCGGTGGTCGAGCATACCCAGGGCGTTTGCAGCCGGCGGGCGCCGTTCCGCGTCGCCTACGCCAAACATCGCTCGCTGGTCCGTTTCCTGCGCAAGCACTTCACCCGCTATTATCCGTCGAGCTTCATGACCCTCGTCACCGGAATCGTGATGGCGCGGTTCATTCTCGTCGGCGCCGGAATCGCGTGGCGCCGGAGCCTCGGCGCCCTGCATCTGGGCGGCGCGAAGAGTCCGGCCGCCCGGTCCAACTGAGCGACTGAGCTGAACGCCGGCCCCCTATCGTGCTGACGTCGGCAGCCGCAACGCCTTTCCCCAGCGCTCGTCCTACGGCCTGGCCGACACGAATCGGCCTCGGCCTGACGACGCTCGGTGTCGCGGCCGGGCTGCTCATCGTTTTCCTGGCGCTGCCGCCGTTCCAGATCGGCTGGTGGTTCCAGTCCGAGCCGGTGACGGCGGGGCTGCACGGGGTTTCGGCGCTGACCGCCCTGGGCCTCGCGCTGATGGCCTGGGGCGGCCATCGACGGACGTTGCGATCATTGACGCATCCATTCGTCCTTCTGCCGGCGGCGCTGGGGCTTTGGAGCCTCGCCGTCTCGCCTTTCGACGCCATGCCGCAGCTTTCCTTGTTCGGCACCCCGGAGCTCGGCGAAGGTGCCATCTGGTTTCTCGACCTCGCCACGCTGATCGCCGGCGGCCTGATGGTGATGCGGATCCGACGGCTGCGCCAAGCGGTCGGCTGGTTCGCGCTGGCCAGCACCCTTGCGGTTACGGGCCTCACCCTGCATACCCAGGCCCATTGGGCGTGGGCGCCGTTCTGGTTTTACGACTACCTTGCCTTCTTCGCCGTCGATCTGGTGGTCATCGTTCTAACGATGATCCGGCCGCGCCGATCGTCGATGCGCTGGCTTACCGTTCTGCTCGGGCTTGCGATCATCGTGATCTCGGGCAACAGGGCGGCCATCGCACTGGCAGTCACCGCGGTGCCCGCCACATGGTCCGTTCTATGGCTCGTCCGCAGGCGCGAACGGTTGTGTCGGTGGCTGGCGGTGATCGCAGCGATCCTGGCGCCGCTGGCAGCTACGGCGGCGGTCTATGCGGTCGGCAGCCGCGGCATGGAGGCCGCGATCGAGTCCCGTTATCTCCACCAGATCATCGCCAGCCGCACACTGGCCTCCGACCCGACGATCCTCCTCACCGGTCAAGGCTGGGGGCACCACGCCGATTCGGTCGTCGCCCACATGCCGATCGAGCGAATCGACCTGCAAGGGTTCGCCGGGACCGCAGACTGGGACGGCGTGCGACGGCAAGTCCATTTCCACAGCCACAACTTCCTGATCGAAAGTCTGCTCGCCTCCGGAATCATCGGCTTGCTGCTGGCCTGGGCGCTCCCGATATCCGTGCCGCTCTGCTGTCGACGCCGTGAAATCCGCACGGCCGGGGTGTTTGCGGCCATGGTGACAGCGCTCTCCGCACTCTGGTTCCAGCTGCCCGGCAGCGTGCCGTTCTTCGCGTTGGCGATCGCCGGCCTCGCCAAGGTTCCCATGCCTTCGCCCACCCGACGAGCGGCGGTCATGAGGCCGTTGATCGCGGCCGTTCTGGTCATCGTGACCTGCGTCCAGGGATTCGCCGCCCGAGACACGCTGGTTGTCGCCGCCGAAGCATCGGAGGCGATACGCGCGAACACGCGAGCGACCGAGCCGGGCGGACCGACCGTATCCAACGCGGATTGCGCCGCCCTGCTGGACGATCACGGCCGCGGCGGCATCCACCTCTCGGTGGCGCTGCGCCGGTTCTCGGACATGGTCGAGCAGAGAACGCGTCAGGGTGCCCCACCGACGCAAGGCGAGGCCGTACGCTTTGCCGATCTTCTGTGTGCCGCGGATTCACGATTGGCGAAGGGGGCGAGCCTTCGCCTGCAGGTCGCGGTTCTCCTGGTGACGACCGATCTGGTCTTCGCCCTCAAGGAGCCGTCGCTGGACTCCGTCCGAAGCCGACTCGTCGCGCAGTGGCCCGAACGGCTCGACAGCTTTCTACGGAAGGCGCCCGGGCGTTCCGACATCGCCTATCTCTATCTCACCTGGCTCAACGATCGCGGAGAAACGGCCGCCGTCCGCCAATGGGCGGGGCGCCTGCTGACCCACAACCGTCACGATCCGGTGGGCCTCTGGTTTTCGGGCTCGGTCATGATCCTCGACCCGGCGACAGCGTCCGAAGGTTTGAAACGACTGGTGGAGAGCCTGGACGGCGGCATCAAGAACGTCCTGGCGGTGGACGACGCAACCGAGCGGACGATCCGGGACGCGGCGGCGGCCCGCTGACTTCAGGGTCAAGGTTTGGCGGTCAGGTCCAGCCAGGGGCTCCAGCGCGGATCGTCTCCCGCATATCCGACGCGGACGCGATAGGGGCTGTAAGGAACGACCCAAGTTTCCCAATAGCTCCGCTCGATGGTCCCGAAATCCTTTTCGGTGCCGTGAACGTCCAGGGTTCCGTCGAACGACAGCAACCCTTCTCCCACCCGATACTGAAGCACGTAGTCGGCATCTGCCGGCCCCGACCAGGCGAGGCGAAACCTGCCGGCAAGGTCGTCATATCCGAAGCTGCCGCTTCCTTCCGGCAATACCCATTCCGGCGGCGGCCCCATAGCCGAGGTCGCGACACCCGCCGCGGCGGGGCGCCTCGCCTGGCCGTTCCTGGTCTCGATCAGCGCATGCAGCCGGGCGACCTGTTCCGGACGGTCGGCCGCAAGGTTCGCCAATTCGCCCGGATCCGCATCCAGGTCGTAGAGCGAGTCACAACCGGCTTCGTCATCCGTTTCCTCACTCTGCAGCTTCCACCGCCCGTCGATTACCCCATAGACGAAGCTGAGCGGCGCTTCCGGCGCTTTTTCGGCATAGCCGCCGCGACTGGTCATGCCGAACCAGCGTTGTTTTCCACCGCGCAGCAGGCTGACTCCTTCGAGAGCGGTGGTCGGCTCGACGCCCAGCAAGTCGAGGACCGTAGGCATGAGGTCCAGGTGATCGTTCATGCTGTCGACCACGCCTCCTGCCGGCAGGCGTCCGTCCCCCGGCGGCAGCCAGATGATCAGCGGGATGTGGACGATTTCCTCATGAAGATGGGCGGCGCGGGTCGTCGAGGCGTGACCGACGTTCCCACGCTCCAGCAGTTCTTCGCCGTGATCGGACGTCAGCACCACGACCGTATCGCGCCTGAGCCCCGACTCGTTCAGATAGCGCCAGAAGCCATCGAACCAAGCGTCGAACTCCGTGACTCCCGCACGGTAGAGGGTTTCGATCGCCGGCCGGTCGGATACCGAAAAATCGACGGAACCCGCCGGGATGGCGGGGTCCTTCGCTACCGTCGCGACACGCGCTTCGGCCTTCGGGTCACCTTCGGGCAACAAAGCACGCCAATCCGGCATGAAAGCCGCTGTCGGCGCATAGGGAAGGTGCGTCTCCAGATAATGGTGCCAGAGCACGAAGGGTTGCTCCGACAAAGCAGCATCGGCCGCCCATCGCCGCCAGTTCTCGCCGGGGGCGATGGAGAGGCCGAGATTATCGAACACCTGCACCTGCATGAAAGGCTGAAGGCCGGCCACACGCCATCCACGTGCCGCCAGGTCTTCGAGCGCCGTCTTCCATGCCGGTGCCAGAGAGCGCCCGCGCGTGTGAACACCGTGCTCAAGGGGCGAAAGACCGCTCAACAGCGAAACGATGTTCGCGGCGGTCCAGGCCGAAACCGCCCGGTGGCCCGTATAGCGGGTGCCTTCTGCTGCTGCCGCCCAAAGATGCGGTGTGCGTTCCGGGCCGATCGCATCCGCCCGGAAGCTTTCGACCGTGAGAAAAATGACGTTGAGCGGCTTCGGCGCGGCATGCTGAACGACCGCCAGGACGGCCGCAACGACGAGCAGGAGCGCCGCGAGACTAACGGAAATCGAATGCCGCGACATCGACCAGTCCAGGAACGAGAGCCGTCGCCAGCCCGAACAGCACGATCACATCGACGGCCCAGCGGGCGCCCGACGCGCTGCGGTCCTCGCGAACGAGCAACCAGTTGAATCCTGCTCCGAACATTGGAAGAAACATCCAAAGCGAGAACTGGTCCTTTCCCACCGACCGGCTGACGGCGAATACGGCAAGAAGGACCGCAAACATCATCCAGGCAGCCGCGATGACAGGCGCCACCGACTCGCCAGAACGGCTGACCGACGCTGACCGCTCCACGCCCGCGAACAGATCGGTCGCATATCCGATCAGCGCGCCGACGCAACCAGCCAACGCATTGACGCCGACATCGACGAGAGCGAACCGCCGATCGGGATGAGCGCCTTGAAGAAGCTCGTCGTGAACACCGAGCAACGCAGCGATGGCCGCCGTCGCCAAAAGCAAGCCGGTCCCCGACAGATGCTCAGCGGCCGCCCGGCGAAGGACAAAGGCCAGGGCGATATATTCGACGAGATGTATCCGCTTGGCCGGATAATGCGGGTCGATCATGGCGAGGGCCAACACCCCTAACGCGACTGCGGCCCCTAATGCCAACCAGGACCCGCGGCCTTCCTGCCGCCGCCGGTGCAACGTAAGAACCGCCCATCCTGCGACCGCGACAGCCGCGAGGATGGGAATAGCGGATGCTCCGTCATAGGGAACGACGGCGAGCAGCCACCGCCATACATCGAAGGTACTAACGTAAACCGGCACGAGACAGACGGCGGCCAACAGCCATGCCGTCGACGCCGTCATGCCGAAACGTCGCTGTGTCACCCGGCCCCCGTCACTTTCGGTAGCCGCCGAAAAACGTTACCTGGACTCGGCCAGCAGACTCTGTCGATTGAGATCGGGCCACGCCTCGATCCAGCAGCAATCATGGTCGTAGCCCGGAACGACGACTGTCCGGACATGACTGGTATCGGTCATCCGTCGCACATAAGACTCGATCACAGAAGCGGGCACGACATCATCGCTGCCACCAATAAAATGGACCTGCGGCACCTCTTGCAGCCGGGACGCGACATCCGCCGCATTCAAAGAGCCGCTGAGAGGCGTGATCTCGTGCTGCCGGGTCCAGAGGGCGTGGTCGAGATTCGCAGCCAACGTCGTCAGACGTACGACGTCTGATCGCTCGGCCGCCACCAGCGCCGCAACGGACCCTCCGCCGGAATAGCCCACCAGTGCGACGCCCGATGCCCGGGCCTCGGCCTTCACCCGTTCGATCGCCTTGTTGGCGCTCTCAATGACTTCGGGCGCGAAGCGGTGCGTCGTCCAATAGGCAGGCGAGCAATTCCGCCGCTCACTGCCGACCGTAAACTGGCATGGGCGTGCGAGGTACAGCACGTTCGGGGCCGAATCCTGGACGGCGAGGCGCAACGACACCGGATTCCAGGGCGTCGGGTCCGGAGAAATGTGATAGCGGCTCGACCACGCATGCCCATCGCCTTCTATGTAGACGACGAGCGGCTTCTGCGGCGTGGTTCCCCTTTTCTCGAAGCCCGCCAAGACAAACAAGCCGGCATCGAAACGACGCTCCACGAACCCGTTGGACCCGGCAATGTCTCGCGCGAGCTCGCGGTTATCGCCGATCCACCCGCCCGATTTACAGCCGCTGAGGCCGAGAACCCCAACAAGAAAAAGGGCCCAGCGTAAACGCTGGGCCCTCTTTGCCGTGAAATGTCCGGTCACGAAGGGATCAGAAGCGGATCCTGATCGTACCGTTGACCGTCGTGCTGCTCACGTCCTCGCGGCCTTCTTCGGTGGTCGCTTCCAGAGCGCCGCTGACACGGTCGCTGAGGGAGAAGCGGACACCGCCACCGAGGATGAAGCCGGTTTCATCGTTAGCCGGCTGAGCCTGATTGGCACCGACCACGACATCGGTCCGGGTGGTGTCGATCTGGTAGGTCGCCGTCACATACGGCTCCATCTTGCCCAGCGAGTAACCGACCGTCGCGCCAACGTTGATCTGACCGAGCTTGACCGTCTGGTCGCGGTTCAGCGTACCGTCACTCTCGGTGAAGCTGTCCTGCTCCTCCTTCGTGTAGAGGTAGCCGACGGAGCCCGACAGGTTCCAGTTGTTGACCGAGTAGTAGCCGGTCAAGTTGGCCGACGCGAACCACCGGTTGGAGTCGAAGCTGCCGTTGACGAGCGTCCCGCCGAGATTCGTCCGGGTCGTGTCATAGTTGAGCCACGAGTAACCGGCACTGGCGTCGAAGGTCAGCCAGTTGTTGATAACGAACAAGGCGTAGGGCGCGATCGTGAAGCCGTCCGACTCGATCGTGCCTCGGTTGAAGGTCGTGTCGATGTCGCTGGTCTCCCAACCGGCAGACACGCCGAGGAAGAGGCGATCGGTGACCATGTAGTCAGCACCGCCGAACACCGAGAAGACATCGCCGTCCATGGCCGTCGAGGACAGATCGTTCTCGATGTCAGACCAACCGGAGTTGACCCAGATGCCGAGCTTTCCTTCACCGCCGCCGGCAGCCATGCCCTGCTGACCTTCGAGGAAGCTGGTCTGCGCCTGACCGGGCGCACCAACGCCGGTTCCACCGCCACCGCCACCCGGCGCCAGCCGGCTAATGCCGCGAGTAATTGTCTTGAGGTTGGTGGTCGTCGTCACCTCGGTCACAACCGGCGCCGCGACCACCGTGGAAGCCACCACCGTGGTGAAGTTATCAGGCGACGTATCCGGCGACGCCTGCTCCGACGCTTGGCCTGGCGTGGCGAAGACCGCCCCCGCCAATGCCAGGGTGGTCACTAGACCCAGCTTTCGCATTTCGAACCTCTGCCCCTCGAATCGAATTATCTGACAACCCAGCGTGGCAATGTTGGTACCGGACCATCCTTTGCCCGTCAAACCTTATCGCCCCGCCAAGTTAAGGAAACCAATATATTTTACCGTCGACGTTGCCTGAAAAGCACACCTGTGACGCAGCAGTTTACCGCCACACCGCGGCGAGCCATCTAAACGCCCTGCTCCAACCGCCGCTTCAGCGCACTCGGACACGCCATCGAAGCCGCGTGGATGTCGGGATTGTAGTAGTCGGTCGTGATGCCCGCCTTCTCCCACCGCCCGTTCAGCGCATCTCGGTCAATCGCCAGGAGATCGAGCGCGTCGCTCGCCCACCCGAACGCCATATTACCACCGACATACATGGGAACAGCGGCAAAATAGAAGCCATGCTTCTGGAATACATTCCGGAAGCAACGATGGGTCCCCAGCACCTCGTCCTGCTGGTAGAAGACCACACCATTCTGCGTGACCAGAACGCCACCCGGCGTCAGCCGTGCCCGGCAGGCCGCGTAGAATTCCTGACGGAACAAGACCTCGGCCGGACCGATCGGATCAGACGAGTCGACGATGATGACGTCGAATCGTTTGTCCGATTCCCGCATGAACGCCGCTCCGTCACCGATAATCACGTCGGCGCGCGGGTCATCGAACGCCTGTCCGCAAATGCTCGGAAGGTGCTGACGGCTGAGCGACACCACTTCGCCGTCGATCTCCACCATGGTCGCCGATTCGACCGGATGCTTGAGCACCTCTTCCAGCATGCCGCCATCGCCGCCGCCGATGATCAGCACGTGCTTGACGGCGCCATGGGCCATGATCGGCACATGCGTCAGCATCTCATGGTAGACATGCTCGTCCCGCTCGGTGGTCTGGATCACACCGTCAAGCGCGAGCACCTTCCCGAGAACCGCATTCTCGAAAATATCGATCTGCTGGAAGTCGGAACGCCCATGGTGGATCGAGACGTCGATGCGGAGGGCTTGGTGAATCGGAGCGTAAAGCTCCTCCACCAGCCACTTCATTCGGTCAGACCACGCTTATGTTCGGCGAGTTGGATCTTCTCAGGCGCAAAAGCCTGGCGCAGCACCGGAACGGCCAGATACGGATCGCACTTCCCGCACACGAAGATGTCGATCGCCGCGTAATCGTTCTCCGGCCATGTGTGGATGCTGATATGCGACTCGGCCAGCACGGCGACACCAGACACGCCGGTCGGCTGGAACCGATGCAGATCCACATTGAGAACGGTTGCGCCGCAAGCCTCAGCGGCCCGGCGCAGACTGTGTTCGACGTACTCTATGTCGTCCATCCCGCGCCCTCCCCACAGGTCGATCAGCAGGTGAGTGCCAGCGAAACGCAGACCGTTGCGGACGACGAACGGGTCGGTCTGCGTCTCGACATCGCGGTCTGGAATGGGAAACGTCAGGTATGCAGTGTTGTCCATCGAAGTACCCCCGAAGGCAGTTCTCGCTCCACCCTACGAAGGGGCACTCGGCCCCGGCAGGAAGCGCGGTTGATATCAAAAAGGACTTCACGATCCAACGCAAAAAGTGGCGTCCAGCGATCGCGCGTCGGCGAGAAATGATGGCGGGTCCCAAGCATGTCAAGACGCAGAGACCGCATCCGGCGAAACATCATATTCACCAAGCGATTACGACCGTCTGGCGACCTTGTTGCGAACCACCGCCGTCCGCTGTCACGCGACGGTCTGCGGATGCTCGGGATGGGCCTGAAACCACATCTCAGCGCGCTCGATGTGATGCTCGTCCAAAGACCAGAGGAAAAGGGCCGCCTGATCCGGATTGGTGATCTCGGAATCGTCGAGCTGGGTCAGGTACACCGTAAGGACGATCCGGAACAGAACCTCGGCGCCGTCATCCTCGTTTCGCAGCTCGACACCGAGCCCGTCGAGAGCTGCTTCGACATCCCCCCGGTCACTACGATCAATCCCTTCGCGAAACGACTGCAGAGCTGCACGCCGCTCGGGCCAGAGAGCCGATTGCGCGTGCTGGAGCAGTTCAGCAACGTAACGATGAACAATGTCCTGGGACGTCTCCTCGCTCATCTCCTCCTCAACGACGTGTGGCGAAGAATTCCTTGAGCAGGCCGGCAGCGCGAATCTCCTGGATGCCGCCATAAACCTCAGGCCTGTGATGGCATGACGGTGCGGCGAATATGCGGGCCCCGTGGTCGACGCCGCCACCTTTGGGGTCGGCGGCCCCATAATAGACTCGCCTGATGCGTGCAAACGCGATCGCCTGGGCACACATCGGGCACGGCTCCAGGGTCACATAGAGGTCGCAGTCGGAGAGTCGAGGGCTGCCGGTCGTTCGGCAGGCTTCCCGCAAAGCCAGCATTTCGGCATGGGCCGTCGGGTCGCGCCGTTCTTCGATCTCGTTTCCGGCCCGCGCCAGCACAGTTCCCGCCGAATCGACGACGACAGCGCCGACAGGAACTTCGCCCCGGCGACCGGCCGCTTCGGCTTCGATGAATGCCATCCCCATGTAGTCCGGTGCCACCATCGGCAAAACCTAGAACAGGCCGCCCCCCCGTCAACCCTTCCGCGATCCCCGCCCCACCACTAGACTGTCGGCATGCATGATCGCCCGCCCCTCATCGGCCTCACCCTGGACAGCGAAGAAGCCGGCGGCTACTCGAAGTTCCCTTGGTACGCGATCCGGCAGAACTATTGCGAAGCGGTGATCCGCGCCGGCGGGTTGCCGGTGGCGCTGCCGCACGAGCCGGAAAGCGCCGAAGCCTATCTTGATCGCCTGCAGGGACTGATCGTCACGGGGGGCGCCTTCGATGTCGACCCGGTCCTGTTCGGCGCCGATGCCCGACATGAAAGCGTCGTGACGAAAGACAAGCGGACCCGATTCGAGCTCGCGGTGACGCGCGGCGCGCTAGCCCGGAACATCCCCGTCCTTGGCATATGCGGCGGTCAGCAGCTTCTCAATGTGGCCTTGGGCGGCAGTCTCATACAGCATATTCCCGACTCGATCCCCAACGCCCTGGCGCATGAACAGCCGAATCCGCGCAACGAAGCGGGCCACGAGGTCACCATCGTCCACGGCACGCTGCTCCACCGTATCGTCGGCAGCGAGACGATCGCCGTGAACAGCGCTCACCATCAGGCTGTGGACTTCGCGGCACCGGAATGCGTGGTCGACGCCCTGGCCCCCGACGGCGTGGTCGAAGGAATAGAGTCGACCCGCTATCGTTTTTGTCTCGGCGTACAATGGCACCCGGAATTCGCCATCAGCATGGCCGACACGCGAATCTTCGCCGCTTTCGTCCAGGCGGCGCGAGACGGCTGATGCGATCGCCGCAACCGGCGGAAAGGTCGGGATACCGGCCATGACGACCGAGTTGCTCGCCGCGGCCGAGCGGGACGATCCTGTGGGTACCGTGGTGGACTGGCTGCTGGAGCGGGCTCTCGACGATACCGATGCCGAGTCGGTCATCGGCGGTTGCTGCGACCGGCTGCTCGACGCGGGAATTCCCTTGTGTCGGGTCCTTGTCTCGTTCCGAACGCTGCACCCGCTGGTGTCGGCGATCTCGGTTCTGTGGCAGCGAGAAAAAGCGGTCACAAGCGTCGATCATCTTCACGGCATCGCCGAGAACACCGAGGAATGGCGGAACAGCCCGTTCTCCCACATGCTGGAGACGAACACCTTCGTCATGCGGCGAAAGCTGGAGGGCCCGGACGCGCAGCTCGACTTTCCGGTGCTACAGGAACGCCAGGCGGCGGGCGCCACCGACTGGCTGGGCTGCATGGTGCAGTTCTCCTCGATCAGTCAATCCGGGATCATTGCGTCATGGACGACCGACCGATCGGGCGGGTTCCGTGACGACGAGGTCCAGATTCTGTTGCGGATCGAGCGGTACCTCGCGGTCGTCCTGAAGATCGCGATCCGGGAGCAGATAGCGAGCAACGTCCTCTCCGCCTATCTGGGCCCGGAATCGGGCAGCCGCGTTCTTCAAGGACAGATAAAACGCGGCGACGGCGAGGCGATCCGGGCCGTCGTCTGGTACAGCGATATGCGGAACTCCACCGCGATCGCCAGCGCCTTGCCACCGAGCGCCCTGCTCGAGGTGGTCAACAGCTATTTCGAATGCACGGCAGGCGCCGTGCTCGCCGCCGGAGGAGAGGTCCTGCAACTGATCGGCGATGCGGTGCTGGCCATCTTTCCCGTGCACGATGGCGCCGATGCAGAGGCCGACGCCTGTGGACGGGCTCTGACCGCTGCCACGGATGCCCTCGAGCGGCGAAACGTCGTGCGCGCGACCGCCGAAAGTCCCTACCTCAAGACCCTGTCCTTCGGCATCGGCCTTCACCTGGGTGACCTGGTCTACGGCAATGTCGGTGTACCGGAACGGGTCGAATTCGGCGTGGTCGGGGTTGCAGTCAATGAAACCGCCCGCCTGCAGGACCTTACCAAGTCGATCGGCATGCCCGTGCTCACAACCGCCGAGGTCGCCCGCCATCGGCCTGGGGACTGGCGTCCCTTGGGAGCGCACTGTCTGCGTGGTGTCGAGGCCCCGCATGAGGTCTTCGGTCTCCCCGATCCAACACCGCCAAACGAATAAGGGTCGCTACCAGAGCATCCGTTTCAAAGTTCCGTCGCGATCGATGAACTGATGCTTCAAGGCAGCGCCGGCATGCATCGCGGCCACGGCAATCACGCCATAGGCCAGATAGTAGTGAACGGCGATGGCGAGATCGCGCAGGCGATCGGGAACGGCTGTGAGGGCGGGCACCTCGAACAAACCGAAGATCGGCACCCCGGCCCCGGCCGAGGTGGAGATGAAATAGCCGGAGGTCGGGATCGCCACCATTGCGGCCAGCAGCACGACATGCACCGTGTTCGCGGCCGCCCTCTCCCAAGGCTTGAGCGTCTGCTGAAGCCTTGGCGGCGGCGAAAGCAGCCGCCAGCCGACGAACAGAATCGCAAGCGCCAGCACGATCAGGCCGAAGGCCCTGTGTAGAGCCAGGCCCCGGTTGTACCAGGCGTCGTAGTAGCTGAGCCCCACCATCCACCAGCCGAGGATGACGAGGCCGACGATACCCGCCGCGATGAGCCAGTGAAGCAACTTGCTTACCAACCCATAGCGGTCGGGACCGTTGGCCAGCATACGACTACTACTGACGGATACCCTCGACATAGAGGTCGATCTCGACGGTCCGCGACGCAGGGCCAAGATCGTAGTCCATGCCGAAATCACCGCGGGTCATCGTGTAGCTTCCTTCGAACCCGGCGCGGTAGCCGCCCCACGGATCGGCGCCTTCACCCACCTTTCGAACTTCGAACGAGATCGGCTTGGTGACGCCGAGGAAGGTAAGTTCGCCGGAGAGGGTACCACCCGTCTCGTCCCCCTCATAACCTGTGCTCTCGAAAGTGACGGTGGGATATTCCGAGACGTTGAAGAAATCGTCGCTGCGGAGATGCTTGTCGCGCTCGGCATGATTGGTATCGAGGCTCGCGGCGTCGATGGTCACGGAGATCGACTGCGACTCGGGCCCCGTCTCGGGGTCGTATTCAATCGTGCCGTCGAAACTGTTGAACCGGCCGACGAGCCAGCTGAACCCGAGATGCTTGATCTTGAACACGATGAACGAATGCGCCGGATCGAGCTTGTACTCGGCAGCCATCGCCGGAACCGCGCCGGCGGCAAGCGGTACGGCAATCAACGCGGACGTCATTAGGTTCTTCGAGAACCGATAGAGCATCAGGTATTCCTCATGTTGCATCAGACATGTCTTGGGTGTGATCTGGCCGACAATGAATGTGCGAGCGAGTCGCAGTTATTTGCCATGACTCCCGCCAGTTCGGTCAAGTCACGGATTCGTCAACGCCCATGCGCCGATGATTCGACGGACGGCCGGGGATCACAACGAGGAAAGGTCCGACGATTGATGCGCCTTCAAGGTCCCGCCGCGGTTCTCCTGGTCACTTTCCTGTCCTCCTGCGGGTCGCCGGATGGCGGTGGGTCCTTCGAGCAATCGGGCAGCGCCGGGGGGCCTGCCGAACCGATCGCCGCGACGTTCGCGTGCGGGCCAACAAGGGTCGATGCCACCTTCGTCGAAGAATCGCTCCGCCTTGCCACGGAAGGACGGAGCTACGGACTGCAGCGGGCGATATCCGCGTCCGGCGCCCGCTACACCGGTGAGACGGAATCGGGTCCGATCGAGTTCTGGAACAAGGGACGCGAAGCCACTCTGACGATCGGCGACCGAACCTACCCTACCTGCCGGGAAGTGCGGGACCATGCATCCGAAGACTCCAAGGTCTATGTCGCGCGAGGCAACGAACCGGGATGGCTGCTTCACGCGGACGGTGCGCAACTCGTCCTCGAGATCGACTACGGGGCTACCAAGATCGAGGCGCCGACCCCCGAAAAGACACAGGCCGCCAATGGCTTCACCTACACGGCAACGAACAATCAGCACCAGGTCGTCGTCGAAGTCCGTCACAACCCCTGCGTAGCGCCGAGCGGCGTTCCCCTACGCGACACCGTAACCGTCCGGGTCGGTGATCGGACCTTGAGGGGCTGTGGCGGAGGCCCGCTGTCGGACGGCTGAACCGGCCGATCATCCACGCCGTCCCGCCGGGCGCGGGAGTTTGCGGTGTCACAATGCCCAACGAAAACGTACAGGGAGGATATCGAACCATGCAGTTTCGTGAGATCGCGTCCGGTCTCCGGTTCCCGGAGGGACCGATCGCCATGCCGGACGGAAGTGTGATCCTGGTGGAGATCGAACGGCGCACCTTGAGCCGGGTCTCGCCCGACGGCCGAGTCTCGGTCATCGCCGAAACGGGTGGCGGGCCCAACGGCGCCGCCATGGGCCCCGACGGCAAATGCTACATCTGCAACAATGGCGGCTTCGATTTCGTCGAAGAGCGCGGGATGCTGCGCCCTCATCTCCAGGCCAGCGACTACAGCGGCGGCCGGATCGAGCGGGTGGACATCGAAACCGGCGCGGTCGAGGTGCTTTACACCGAATGCGGCGGTAATCCGCTCAAAGGGCCGAACGACCTCGTCTTCGACTCCCAGGGCGGGTTCTACTTCACCGACCTCGGCAAGGTTCGGCCGCGTGAGCAGGATCGCGGCGCGGTCTATTACGCGAAGGCGGACGGCAGTGCGATCACGGAAGTGGTCTTCCCCGCCGTGACGCCCAACGGCGTCGGCCTGTCGCCCGACGAAAAGACCCTCTACGTCGCCGAGACCGAGCCCGGACGGCTCTGGGCCTGGCCGATCAAACGTCCTGGCGAGCTGGAGAAGGAACTCTGGCCGTCGGTCAACGGCGGACGGCTGGTGACCGGTGTCCCCGGCTACAAGCGCTTCGACTCCCTGGCCGTCGACAGTGCCGGCAACATCTGCGTGGGCACGCTGATGGAAGGCGGCATCACCGTCGTCGCGCCGGACGGGTCGAAGGTCGAGCACATCCCGACGGACGATCCCTATGCCACGAATATCTGTTTCGGCGGGCCCGACCTCAGAACCGCCTTCATAACCTTGTCGACGGGCGGCCGGCTGGTGGCCGCCGAATGGCCGCGACCGGGCCTTCCGCTCAACTACCTCAACATGTGACGTGTTAACTGCCGGGGTGGCGGCAGCCCGGGGTCGACGCCAGATAGGGTCTAGACCGGCGCGGCCCGCCGCCCCATCGCAGCAGTCATCGACGAAACGTCACGGGAGGCCCGAATGCTCGCAAGATCGACAGCCGCTTTCCTCATGCTCATCGCCAGCACCGGGATCGCGGCAGCGGCAGAGATTTGGGTGGGGCCGGACGAACCCCATAAGACGATCGCCTCGGCGGTGAAGGACTCGCAGCCGGGCGACACGGTCTACGTCCGTGCCGGCCTCTACGCGAACGATTTCGCCGAGATCAAGCACGACCTGACGATCATCGGCGTCGACGGCAGGGCCCATATCGAGGCAACGCTCCAGATCGGCAACGGCAAGGGGATCTTCATCACCTCCGGCGACATCACCCTGGAGAACCTCGAATTTTCTGGTGCCACCGTCCGGGACCGCAACGGCGCCGGTATCCGTTACGAGGGTGGCAAGCTCACCATCCGGAACTGCTACTTCCATGACAACGAGGACGGCATCCTCGCGGCGACCGCCAAGGGCGGCGAGATCCTCATCGAAGACAGCGAGTTCGCCCGGAACGGTTATGGCCGCGGCAGGACGCACGGGATCTACGTGAACCGGATCGCCAAGCTGACGGTGAAGAATTCCTATTTCCACGACACCAAGATCGGCCATCACATCAAGAGCCGCGCCGCGGAAACGCATGTCATAGATTCCGTCCTGGACGATGCGAAGACCGTCGCAAGCTACAGCGTCGACATGTCCAACGGCGGCGTCGGCGAGATCCGCGGCAACAAGATCATCCAGGGAACCGGAAAAGGCATAAACAGCATCTTCATCGCCTATGGCCCGGAAGGCATGGAGTACAAGGACAACCGTCTGGTGATCGAGGACAACACGTTCATCAATCACCACACCGGCGGCACGCTGGTGAAGAACTGGATGGGCACGCCGGTCGAGATCCGGAACAACAAGATCTACAACGTTCCGACCATTGCCGACGGTTTGGCCGAAATCGCAGACAACGTCATCGAAGCAGGCATTCCGAAGGGCGATACGGATGTCGCCGCCGCCGAATCCGCTGCGCCGTCTGAAGCGACCCCGTCGGTTCGCCCGACCCCGCCCGCCAGCAAGCCCGAGCCGGCGACGGCTGCCCCGGCACCCGATCAGGCTTCCTCCGCCGCGGCGCCCACCCTCAGCCTCGCCGAAGCGTCGGTCAGCCGGGATGCGGACGGCCGCACGATGGTGGAAATGCACTACACCGACGAAACGGGCGAGAATGGGCAGTTTCTCCAGTTCCGGATCGCCGCCGGGAATGGTCGCGACCGTCTGGGAATGCAGGCCTATACCGAAGCGCTGAAGCAGGCGCGCGACTTCCTGGATTCGGAGATTTCGGCCTCCCAGGGCATGAACTGAACCTGTCCCCGCCGAAGCGCGGAAGCTATTCTGTGCCGATTGACACGGCGCAAGCCGGCGTAGAAAGGGACGGAAATGGCACAAGCGGGACACGCGCGGCTTTCGGAAGCCGAAGTCGAGACTTATCGGAAAGACGGCTTGGTGGTGCCGCAATGGCGGTTGCCGGAGTCGCTGCTGGGCCAGATGCGCGAGGCGCTGGACCGCCTGATCCGCGACAACCCAACCGTGTCTCCCGACGCCATGTACTGTCCGCACATCATGGAGGGCGGCTGCCAGGGCCTCCGCGGACGGGAGGAATGGCTGGAGTTCGCCCGGACGCCGGAAATCCTCGACATGGTCGAGCAGGTCATCGGCCCGGACTTCCTTCTCTGGGGCACGACCGTGTTCGGCAAACCCGCCAACTCGGGTAAGGAGACCCCCTGGCATCAGGACGGGGAATACTGGCCGATCCGCCCGCTGGCGACCTGCTCGGCCTGGATCGCCCTGGACGAATCGACGCCGGAGAACGGCTGCCTGCGCATCATACCCGGTTCGCACCGGACCCAGCGGGTGCGTCACCACAACCTCGCCTCGACCGATGTCTACACGCTGAACCAGAAGCTCGAAGACAACGAGTTCGACGAAGCCGAGGCCCGCGACGTGATCCTGGAGCCGGGACAGATTTCGCTGCACGACGTCTATCTGATCCACGGCTCGATGCCGAACCGCTCGCCCAAACGCCGGGCGGGCTACGTTCTCCGCTTCATGCCGACCACGTCGCATTTCGATCGGGAGTTCGGTGCCGAACTCACCCGCCGCTCCGGCGCGGTGGATTTCATCAACCGGCCGCTGTGGCTGATGCGAGGCGTCGACCGGTGCGGGCTTAACGACTTCAAGGTAGGGCACAGCCCCGCCTTGGCCCTCGCCTGAACGCCCCAAATTTCCGACGACCCGCCAATGCCGCCGCCGCCGAAACGGCGGACGGCATTGGTGTGCTCGGTCGCGCGCCTATATAGAGACCGGTTCCCCTGCTTCTCTCAATCGCCGTTACGAGGACCTGATGGCCAAAAGCGACTTCGCCCTGAACCTGCTCCACGACCTGCTCGCCAAGGCACGCGGAGCCGGAGCCGAGGCCGCGGACGCCCTGATGGTCGAATCGACATCTCTCGCCGCATCGTGGCGGTTGGGGAAGCCCGAGGATCTGGAACGGTCTGAGAGCAACGATGTCGGTCTGCGGGTGCTGATCGGCCATCGTCAGGCGGTGGTCTCTTCGACCGACATTCAGGAAAGCGCTCTCGACGAGCTGGTCGAGAGGGCGGTCGCCATGGCGCGCGCGGTCCCTGAGGACGCCTATTGCGGCCTCGCCGAACGTCAGATGCTGGCGACCGAAGTCCCCGATCTCGACCTCTGCGACCCGCACGAACCCACCGTGGAGCGCCTGACCGAACTTGCCGCAGCGGCCGAGGACGCGGCCATGTCGGTCGAGGGAATCACCAATTCCGAAGGCGGCACCGCGAGTTGGTCCCGGAACCGCGTAACCCTTGCCAACACCGACGGATTCGGCGGCAGTTATCCGACTTCGCAGTTCGGTATCAGCGCCTCGGTGGTGGCGGGCTCCGGCACCCAGATGGAACGCGATTACGAATACATGATCGCTCGCTATGGCTCCGAACTCGTCTCCCCGGCGGAGATCGGCCGGCGTGCCGGGGAGCGCGCGGTCAAGCGGCTCAATCCGCGCCGGGTCAAGTCGTGCCAGGTCCCCGTGGTCTTCGACCCGCGCGTCTCCAACGGCTTTCTGCGGCTTCTGGCCGGTGCCATCGCCGGCCCCGCGATCGCTCGCGGTACGAGTTTCCTCAAGGACAAGATGGGAAAGCGGATCTTCGCGCCGGGAACCGTCATCGTCGACGATCCCCATCGGCCGCGCGGCCTGGCGTCGAAGCCGTTCGACGGCGAAGGCGTGGCCACGGTCCACCGCAACATCGTCGAGGACGGCAATCTGCTGACCTGGCTTCTCGACGCCCGCTCGGCGCGGCAACTGAACCTGCCGACAACGGGTCACGCGGCCCGCAGCACCGATTCGACGCCGTCGCCCGCCCCCACCAACCTTTACATGGAGCCGGGCGAGGACAGCCCTGAAGCGCTGATCGCCGCCATCGACGATGGCTTCTACATCACCGAGATGATGGGGATGAGCTTCAACGCCGTGACCGGCGACTACAGCCGCGGCGCGGCGGGCTTCTGGATCGAGAAGGGCGAGATCGCATATCCGGTCAGCGGCCTCACGGTCGCCGGCAACATCTTGCAGATGTTCCCGAAGATGACCCCCGCCAATGACCTCGTTTTCCGGTACGGCATCAACGTCCCGACCCTGCGGGTCGACGGGATGACGGTCGCGGGAAGCTGAGCCGTCAGCCCAACCGTTCGATCAGCGCCACGGCAGCGGCCGGGTTTCGGGGCTTGCAGCCGCTTATCACGTAAAGGAACACGTCGCGGCCATTCGCCGCATCCTGTTGGGTCGATACGCTTCCCAAATCGGCCGGTGCCTGTCCTGCCGCCCAGGTCCGGGCGCGATCTGTCCAGAGATCGAGCGACGGGTCGTCATAGCCCGCCGGCTCCTCTTCGCGGGTTCCCATGATTCGCGCATAGACGAAGTCGGCGGTGATATCGGCAATCTGAGGGTATTCGCCGTCCGCCGATAGGACGACAGCGACGCCATACCGGCGGGCAAGGTCGACGAATTCGGGTTTCCGAAAGCTCTCGTGCCGGACTTCGACCGCATGCCGGATCAGCCTCCCGTCCACCTGTCGCGGCAGGCGCTGGAGGAACCCCTCGAAATCGGCCGGATCGAATGCCTTGGTGGGGAGGAACTGCCAGTTCACCGGACCCAGTTTCTCCTTGAGCTCCATGACGCCACTGGCGAAGAAGCGTTCGATCGAGTCTCCGGCTTCGGCCAACACCCGACGGTTGGTCGTGAAGCGCGGCCCCTTGACCGCGAAGACGAAATCCTCCGGCGTTTCGTCACGCCATTTGGCGAAGCTCTCGGGCTTCTGCGAGCCGTAATAGGTCCCGTTGATCTCGATCGAGGTCAGATGGCGGCTGGCATAGTCGAGCTCACGCTTCTGCGGCAGCCCCTGCGGGTAGAAGCTGCCGCGCCACGGCGCGAACGTCCAACCGCCGATACCGACCCTGATGCGCCCCATTTCGCTTCTCCCCTTCAAGCGCCCATTCGGCCAGCAGCCGCCCGCGGCAGCATCGCCGAGATCGCCGCGCCGGCAAGGTAGCCGCCGGTGCAGAGCGCCAGACCGAACAGATTGACGCCGAGGTCGTCGGCATATTTCCCGCTGCCGAGGTCGATCGAAGCCGGAATGATCGAGAGGCCGGTGGCGCTTTCGACCGTCATGATCACGCCGAGCGCGAGACCGGGCCAGAAAGCCATGTGGAAGCTGAGCCGCCCTGCGGGCCGGAGCCACGCCAACAGGAAGATCGGCGCCAACCCCATCACCATCGTCCCGCTGATCGTCGTCGCGGCGATCACCGCCGGACCGATCTTGTCGCCGAGATAGATCGAAAGAAGCGGCAAGTTGCCCAGCAAGGCGATCGCCACCATGAACCAGCGCCCGCGCTGCGAATGCCGCGGTGTCGGCGGCGCGAAGTCGTTCTGCCAGTCCCGCGCGCCGAGCTTGGCCGTCGACGCGAAGGTCGAGTCGAGGGTCGAGCCGGCGCTGGTCAGCATGATGACGTTGAACACCAGCAGCATCGGCAGGCCGAAAACGGCGGGCACCGCGACGCTCGGATTACCCTCAAGGCCGTTCGCATGGGCGTAGAGGCCGATGATCGAGAACAGCAGGATGAAGCCGCCCGACACCAGACCGGCCAGCAGGAAGGCTTTCACCATCCGTTTCGGGCTGGTGATGAAGGCCCGGTCGGTCAGGACCGGGTCATGAAAGCCGTAGGAGAGCACCTGGACCAGGGCCAGGAGGGCGAAGGTGATTCCCGCCGCCCGCGCCTCCGGCGGCGTTTCCAGCGGTCCATGGGCGACGAGGCCGGGGCCGATGACCGCCAGAATGACGACCAGCAGCACCGCCGCCAGAAGCATCTGAGCCCCGTCGGTGAGAAGGCTCGACCGCAGCCCGCCCCGCCAGGAGTAGAACAGGGTGAACGCGGTCACCGCGAGGGCGGCCATCCAGTAGCCGGTGCCGCCTTCCGCACCGAAATAGAGCGCCGACACCTTGGTGTTCGACCACACCTCGTTGAACAGCCGGATAGCGATGGCGGCCAGGAACAGCTTGGCGCAGAACGGGCCGTATTTGGCGACCAGGAAGCTCGACAGCGATGCGAAGCCGCCGCGGGTGCGGATCATGTAGACGGCGATGCCGACAACCGCGAAGCTGAAATAGTAGAACGCGTAGCCAATCCCGCCCCACCAGCCGAAGGCGGCGCCCAGGCTGGCGGCATTGGCGATGGATTTGGCGAAGATCCAGGTAATTGCCGCGCTGGCGACCAGCAGCCAGAGGCCGGGTTCGCCGCCCCGCGCCGACCCGCCCTCGAAGAACTGGGCATCCGACACGTTTCGGGGCGTCAGGCGCCAGATCAGCGCGCCATATCCCATCAATGCCAGCCAGGGTGCTGCCTCTGCCCAACCCATCACCTGCCCTCCCTCGCGATCGTGCGGCGACAGCCTAACCCCGTGATCGGCAGGGCGTGCGAACGAATCTCATCTTTCACACGGATTTGAGGGATGGGGAGCGGCTTTCGCCTTCCTTCCCCTTCGGCAATGCGGCATCGCCTCGGGCAAGCGGAGTATAATTCTGCGGTCACTCGGACACCGCCCGACAAGGAACCCGGAAGCCCCTATGACCGCCGTCGACGTCACCATTCGCCGCAGTACACGCGCCAAGCGCCTGCTGCTGCGAGTCGATGCCCTCGGCACCGTCGAGCTGGTCCTGCCCCCCGGCGTGTCGAAGCGACAGGGCGAGGCGTTCATGCGCGCGCGCTGGGACTGGGTCGAGAAGCAGCTCGCGGGCGTCGCCCCCAAGGTGCCCTTCGTCGATGGCGCCGTCGTGCCGATCCTTGGTGCCGACCGGGCGCTTGTCAGTGCTGCGGCTGAACGCGGACGGCCGCGCCTGGAAGCGTCGCGGCTGGTCGTGCCCGGCCCGCCATCGGAACTCGCTAACCGGACCAAGCGCTGGATGCGAAGCGCTGCCCGGAGCCACCTGGCCCGGCACGCCGAGGCCATGGCGGGTTCCGTCGGCCGGCGGATCCTGGGACTCTCGGTCCGCGATACCCGCTCGCGCTGGGGAAGCTGCAGCAGCCGGGGAACGCTGTCGTTCTCGTGGCGGCTGATCCTCGCGCCGGAATCGGTAATGCGCTACGTGGTCGCCCACGAAGTCGCCCATCTGGTCGAGCTCAACCATTCGGAGCGCTTCTGGCGCATCGTCGAATCGATCGCGCCCGACTATCGCACCCATCGCGGCTGGCTGCGCGAGAACGGCGCCGCGCTTCACCGCTACGGCTAGATCAAGATCGTCTCAGATCGAATCGATCTGAGACGTGAATCTTGATCTAATTCAAAGGAATAGAGCGCGATCACCCTCTAATCGTTTGAATCAGATCAAGAACGTCGCCGGTCAGGGCTTCTTGGCGAAGATCACGAAGTCGGTCTTTTTGCCCCAACTTTCGACGTCGACGAAGCCGATCGCTTCCAGCTCACGGGTCATCGTCCCCCGGGTGTAGCCGAACTTGTGGCAGTGGTAGTGCGGGAAGCGCTTCCGGTGCTCCGGGTTCTCCTCGCCGAGATAAAAGTCCTGGCCGCCATAGAGGAGGAAGATGCGGGTTTCGACCGGGATCGAGGTCGCGGCCATGATCGTCTCGACGTCCGGAAGCTGCATCGATAGCCCCCCGCCCGGCTTCAGCACCAGGAAGAAGTCCTTCAAGAGCTTCACCGCATGCCAATGGACGTGGTGCTCGATGAAGTCGTTGGCCATGACGAGATCGACCGAGTCCGGCGCGAAATGGGCCGAGAGCCGGTCGCTGTCGAAGTCGATCACCTTGTCGACCCGCGGCAAGTCAGGATTGCCGTCAACGTTGACGAAGCCCGGCCGGTAGTCCAAGCCGCAGCCGACGTTGATCTTGACCGCTTCGCTCACGCTTCGGCCCTCCCGTCCCCATTTTCGACCAACAGCCCCGCCTTCGCCAAGACCGGCGCCAGGTGGCGATGATAGGCGGCTGCGGTCTCGGCGCGATGTTCGACCAGACGCGCGCTCGCGGCCGCGATGTCGAGAGCTTCAATCCGCGCAATCACCGACTCGACCGTATCCCGCTCCGGATCGATCGTCACCGCCAGAAACCCTTCGGTCGTCGCCGAGCGGGCCGAATGGCTGACCACGAAGCCGGGGATGCCGAGCGAAGCGCAGAGACCTGCCCCGTGGACGCGGGTCGTCACCGTGAGGTCGAACCCGTCATAGAGCGCCTCGTAGTCGCGGGGATCGTAGGAGTAGATAACCGGCACGTCGTCCCCGACCGCATCGCGCAGGGTCACGGCTTCGTCCGCGAAATGAGCGATCAGCGCACAGTCGTAACGTTCGCTGAGCGCCACAAACAAATCCCGCGTAAAGGCGGCAGTCGCCGCGTCGATTGCCTGCATCTGTCCGTCGCCACTGAGCTGGGTCGAGAGCGCGATCCGGCGGAGTCCGCTCCGGGGCCGCGCCGCCGCGGCCGAGAACAACGCCGGGCATGGCAGGGAGATCGGCGAAACGGGACCGAGAAGCTTCGCGCAGTCGGGATCGCGCACCGTCACCAGCCTGGCCTGGGCGAGCAGGTAACGGTCGTTCCGCGGCAATGCGTCGAAGGAGAGGTCGCGCGAGGTTTCGAGGATGCCGAGGCCCAGATAGAGCGTCGGCACCGCCTTGGCCAGCAGCATGCGGGTCAATGGGTCGGTCATTGCGCCGAACCATTCCGGCGTCCCCGCGAAGACCGCGAGATCGATGCCGGCAGGGTCCAGCCCCTCATGCCAGGAATTGTCGCCGTGATAGAGATGCGGGGCGATCGCCCGGTAGAGATTGGCGCGCACACGGCCATCCCCCGTCACCACCTCGGTCTCCTGATCGAGGCGGAGGCGAAGCTGATGAAGGGCCGGCTGGCGATTGAAGACGATCGGGTTGAACGGCCCGATCAGCGGCTCGAGAAGCCGCCTCACCCCATAGAGAATGAAGTCGTCGCCGGGGTTCCACGACCGGGTGGTGGAGAAAAGGACGTTCGGGATCGACCGGCGCGCCATGCGCCGAGCTTACTGCGGAATACCGGCCCTGAGTAGGATCGTCGCCCGAACGGATATGGTCAGTGCGCGAGTGCGGCGACCTGTTTCGGCGGCAGGGCATTCAGCGGGTAATGCCGGGCGATCCGCTCGAGATAGGTCCGGGTCTCGGGATAGGGCGGCACGCCGCCATAGCGCATCACCGTACCCTCGCCGGCATTGTAGGCGGCCAAGGCGAGGCGAAGGTCGCCCTTGAACAGGTCGATCAGCGTCCGCAGATAGCGGACCCCGCCCTTCACGTTCTGCTTCGGATCGAAAGGATCGGCGACCCCGAAACGGTCCGCGGTCGCGGGAATGAGCTGCATCAGCCCCTGGGCGTTGCGGTGGGAAACCGCGTCGGACCGAAACCCCGACTCGACGGCCATCACCGCGAGAACGAGCTGCGGGTCGAGGTCGTATTGCGGAGCCAAGGCATCGGCCAGCGCCGCGTATTCGGCGGGGGCGCGGACGGGAACCACGGGCGCCGCCGCCTCGGTCGTCGGTGCCGACGGCCGGGTGCATCCGGCATCGGCGGCACCGGCCGGCTGGGCGGTGGGGAAATGCTCAAGAAGATTCGCTGCGTGGACGCTGCCGCCGGCGGCCGCTTTCCGAAGCCAGTAGATCGCCGCCCCGAGATCGCGTTCCATCCCGCGGCCGTTCAGATACATCCAGCCCAGCGCGCGTGCCGCGTCCGCGTTGCCGGCCTCCGCCGCCTGGCAGTAAAGCCCATAGGCCTTCGCATAGTCGCGGCCGATGCCTTCGCCGTTCTCGTACCGGACCGCCTGCCGGTAGGCCTGCTCCGGCGTCGGCGACTCATCGGCGAAGACCGAAGCCGCGACACACAGAAAAGCGACCGAAAACGCGGTCCGCAGAACGACTTTCATCCCCACTCCTCGGGCGTTCATTGGCGACGGGACGGACGCTACCGGCAAAATCCTTAGGAGGTATGAACGCCAGGCGATCCGATTCGCGAAACAGCGCAATAATAGTTGTATAATACAACTAAATGCCTCACGGTCTCGTCATGCAGAGCGCTTCCCCCTCCCTCGTCGACGGCATCCGCAACGCGTCGCGGAAGCTGGTTCGCGAACTCGGATTCATGCGCCCGACCCTTGCCGGAACGAACCTGTCGCCCTCGGCGGTTCACGCGGTCATTGAGATCGGCCGGTCCGAAGCCGTCACCGCCCGAGACCTCGGGGAGCGGCTCAACCTCGAAAAATCAAGCGTCAGCCGCCTTCTCCGCCGGCTGATCGACGCGGACCTGCTGGCGGTCACGGCCAGCGCCGAAGACGGCCGCGCCAAGCGGCTCGCCCTGACCGACCGCGGCAAGGCGACCCTCTCCGCCATCAACGCTTTCGCCGAAGAGCAGGTGCGCGCCGCGCTCGACCGCATGCCCGCCGATCGCGGCTCCGTGGTATTGAACGGCATCCGCGTCTATGCCGACGCCCTGGAAGCGATCAGGCGGAACGAGCGCCTCTCGGTCGACGCGGCCGAGCTCGTCGCGGGCTACCGACCGGGCGTGATCGGCCGTGCGGCGGAGATGCATGCCCGCTTCTACGCACGGGAAGCGGGCTTCGGCCAGTTCTTCGAAAGCAAGGTGGCGACGGAGTTCGCCGCGTTCGCGTCACGGCTGGACAGGCCGGCGAACGGTCTGTGGAGCGCCGTCTACGGCGAGCAGATCGTCGGCACCGTCGCCATCGACGGCGAGGACATGGGACCGAGCGCGGCCCATCTCCGATGGTTCATCGTTGCCGACGGGTATCGGGGTGCCGGCGTGGGCCGGCGCCTGCTCGGCGAAGCGGTCGCGTTCTGCGACCGCCTGGGCTTCGCGGAGACCGTGCTGTGGACGTTCCGGGGCCTGGACGCCGCCCGCAGGCTCTACGAGTCCGCGGGCTTCGTCCTGGCGGAAGAACGGCCGGGCAACCAGTGGGGCCGCGAGGTGGTCGAACAGCGCTTCGTTCGCCCTGCTCTTTGAGGCTGGCCCAAAATTACAGAGCTATTTCAGCGCCTTATCCCCTTCTCGTCATTCCCGCGGAAGCGGGAATCCAGATGACGTGCCACTCGCCTGGGCCCCCGCTTACGCGCTAGGGGATTCACACATCCAGCGGGATAGGGGTCCCATGACAACCCATTGATGTTATTCGTCATCGCATGGCTCGGCCATGCGATCCACGAGTTTGCCGAGTCTGCCGCAGACCCCGACGGAACCGCCGAAAGTCGTGGATGGCACCGCCAAGCGGTGCCATGACGGCAGGAGAACCGGGCACAGGCCGTTCCAGAGATGTGTGCATCCCCTAACGCGAAAGCGGGGCGACGGATAGGCTGATAAAATCGGCGGCCGTCCCGTCAGGTGTTGGTGCCGGTCCGTCCGTACTGGTCGTCGAAGCGGACGATGTCGTCCTCGCCCAGATAGGCCCCCGACTGAACCTCGATCAGGTGCAGGGTGAGCTTGCCGGGATTTTCCAGCCGATGCTCGACGCCCAGCGGAATGAAGGTCGACTCGTTCTCGCGGAGAAGAATCGTCTCCTGGCCGCGGGTCACCAGGGCAGTGCCGCTGACCACCACCCAGTGCTCGGCGCGATGGTGATGCATCTGCAGGGAGAGCTTGGCGCCGGGCTTCACGGTGATCCGCTTGACCTGGAAGCGGTCGCCGGCATCAACGGTCTGATAACTGCCCCACGGGCGGTGGACTTCGAGATGGGTCTTGTACTCGTAGCGGTCGGCGGCCTTCATCTGCTCGACCAGCCCCTTGACCCGGTCGACCTCGCCGCGGTCGGCGACCAGCACTGCGTCCTTGGTGGCGACGACGATCACGTCGTCGACGCCCGAGACCGCCACCAGCATGCCGTCGCTGCGGACATAGGAGCGGTTGACGTTCTCGACGATCGCATCGCCGACGACGACGTTCTCGTTACCGTCGCGGTCGCCTTCCTCCCACAGGGTCGGCCAGGATCCCAGGTCGCTCCATCCCATGTCGACCGGAACGACGACCGCGTCTTCGGTGCGTTCCATGACCGCATAGTCGATCGAGATTGAAGGCGCGGCGGAGAAAGCGGCCTCATCGAGGCGCGAGAAATCGAGGTCCCTCTCGCGCTTGGCCACGACCTCGCGGCAAGCGGCCATCATCGCCGGCTCGAAGCGCTCCAGTTCCTCCAGATAGCGGTCGGCGCGGAAGGCGAAGATACCGCTGTTCCACAGCCAGCCGCCCTCGGCGAGCATTTTTTCGGCGACGGCGGCCTCCGGCTTCTCGACGAAGCGCTCGATGCCGAAAGCGCCATCGACGCCCGCCATCGGACTTGCCTGCCGGATGTAGCCGTAACCGGTCTTGGGCCCGCCGGGCGTGATGCCGAAGGTCACCAGCTTGCCGGCCTCCGCGGCCTGGGCCGCGGTCTCGATCGCGCGGGCAAAGGCTGCGGTGTCGCGGATCGCATGATCGGACGGCATGACGAGCAGGACGGCACCTGGGTCGGTCTCGGCGACGATCAGCGCGGCGACGGCGATCGCCGGCGCGGTGTTGCGCGCCACCGGCTCCAGGATGATCTCGGCCGGCTGGACGCGGATCTGGCGAAGCTGCTCGGCGACGAGGAAACGGTAGTCGCTGCCGGTGACCAGGATCGGCGGTGCGAAGCCGCGGTTGGCGCGCAGGACCGTTTCCTGAAGAATCGATTGGTCGGACATCAGCCCGAGGAACTGCTTCGGATATTGCTGCCTCGACATCGGCCACAGCCGTGTCCCCGCCCCGCCGGCCAGAACTACCGGGAAGATCGTCGCCGCCATCGTGTTCTCCCAACGCTGCGTCCGTCGACGCCGGAAAGCCGCTGGATACGGCAGTTCCGTCGCCCCACGCAAGCCTGCCACGGAGGGGCTAACAGAATATTACGCCCCGGCAACCTCTACCCCCGACCGAGCAGGGCTTCGACTTCCTTTCGCCGCGGGATCGGTTCGACCGCGCCATAGCCTCCGGTGGACAGGGCTGCGGCGGCATTGCCGTAGGCCGCAGCGGCAAAAGGATCCCGCCCGGCGACGATCTCGGCAAGGAAAGCGCCGTTGAACGTATCGCCGGCCGCGGTGGCATCGACCACATCGACGACATGCCCTTCCACACGCCGTCGTTCGGTGGGCGTCGCGACCAGGGCTCCCATCTTGCCCTGCTTCAGAACGACCAGCGGTACGCCGAGCCCCAGGTAAAAGTCGACGATGGCGTCCGGATCGTCGAGTCCGGTGAGTTTCGTCGCGTCGTCATAGCCCGGAAGCGCGATGTCCGACAGGGCCAGGGCGGCATGGATCACCGCGCGCGCCCGATGGATCGACCACAGCTTCAGCCTGAGATTGGTATCGTAGGAAACGCGGACACCGTTCCGCCGCGCGACCTCGATGGCGGTAAAGATGGTGTCGCAGGCGCTGTTGCTGATCGCCTGGCTGATCCCGGAGACATGCAGGACCTTCGCTCCGGCAATGTAGGACGCCGACAGGTCCTTCGGCTCCATCCGGCTCGCTGCCGACCCCGCCCGAAAGTAGGTGAAATGGTGACCGTCATCGGCATGGGTGACGAAATAGATGCCGGTGTTGGCGGACGGGTCGCACCCGACCTCGGCGAAATCCACCCCCTCGCGCCGCCACAGGTCGAGCAGCGCGTCGCCGAAGGGATCGGCGCCGACGACGGTCATATACCCGACCGTAGCGCCCTGCCGCGCCGCGGCGACGGCGCAGTTCGAGGTATCGCCGCCGAAACCGGCCAGATAGTTCGCAGGCGTTTCCGCCGACCGCATCTGGTTGAACTCGACCAAGGGTTCGCCGAGACAAACGATGTCCGGAGACATGGGTGCCGTCACTTTCTCCGCCGACCGCGGAACATCCTGTTGGCGTTCAGACGGAGGCCAGCGCGTGCCGGGCGACGAGAAGAAACTTCTCGCGCTCACCGTCGCGCAGGCTGGCTTCGTCGATGAGCTTGCCGCCGACGCCGACCAGCGCGGCACCGGCGGCGATGTAGTCACCGATATCGGCGATTCCGATACCGCCGGTGGGGACCAGCGGAACGTCGGGAAACACGGCCCGAAGCGCCTTGATATGGGCGGGCCCGCCGGCACTGGACGCCGGGAATATCTTGACCGCGTCGGCCCCGGCCAGACGCGCAGCCCGGACCTCGGTCGGTGTCATCGCCCCCAGCATGGTCGCCGCACCGGCGGCGCCGGCGTAAGGCGGCAGTTCGGAAACCACGGCCGGCGACACGATGAAGCGCGCACCCGCGTCGAGGCAGCGCGACGCGTCCTCGACGGACATCACCGTGCCGGCGCCAACGAGATAGGGCGTGCCGTCGACGAGCCTGCGAATGAAATCCACGGCGCCCGGAATGGTCAGCGTGATCTCGAAAGTCCGAAAACCGGCTTCGGCCAGCCAGGCGACGGCAAGTTCGGCGAGTTCCACATCCGCGGTACGCACCACCGGCACGATCCGCGCCTTGCGAAGCTGGTCGAGGACGTCCTCAGCGGCCATGGCGCCCTCAGCCCGGAAAATCGGCGAGAGCCGCCGCGTGCCGCTCGGCCGCAGCCACCCCGAACGGCGTAGGCACCAGGGCCGGCATACGGTCGTGCACGTCCCCCAGGACAAGGCGCCGTGCCGCCACCCGCTTGCCGTAACAGAGCAGTGTGTCGACCGACTGCATCACGAAGACGACGAGCGGGAGAATCTCTGCGTAGAGCCGTTCCGCCTCTACGGCGTCTTCGGGAATTCCCGTCGCCATGAGGTCGAAAATACGGACCTGGACGTCGACGCATTCAGGTGCCGGGACCATCCCCGCACAGCCCGCCCGCAGATTGTCGGTGAGCTCGAGTCCGCCACGGCCGTTGAAGACCGCGACCTCACCCGCCGTCTCCTCGATCACCCGGCGGATGTCGAGAGCCGGACCTTCGCCCTTGAGAAGGCAGAAATTTGGATGATTGCGGTTGAGCGTCCGGATCGACTCGGGCGACAGACCGACACCAAGATAATCGGGCGCGTTCTGGATCGCCACCGGCAGGGTCGCGCCGTCGGCCACCGCACCGAAGAACCGGACATAGTCGGCTTCCGGCAATCCGCGCTCGGGCGGCGGCTGCAGGATCACCCACGAGGCGCCGACAGCGGCGGCGGCGTTGGCGAAGCTCGTCTGTGCCTCGACCGTGGCGCCGGTCACCGTGACGGCGAAAGGAACGCGCCCATCGACGTCCTCGGCGACCCATTCGAGAAGCTGGCGGCGCTCACTATCGGAAAGCTTGCCGACCTCGGTCGCCAGCCCGAGCACGGCCATGCCATGGACGCCGGCGCCGATGCACGCGTCGACCTGACGGCGCATGGCGGCGCGATCCAGCGCCCCCGTTCCGTCGAAATATGCATAGAGCATGGGATAGATGCCGCGGAACGCGGCGACTGCCGGAACCAACCCGTCCTCCCTGGACTTTTCGTCAGAATGCCGAATTCGCGGCGCGCTGGCGACCCCGATCAACCGCCCTCGGGCGGCACAAAGGACGCTACCACCGGCGCATGATAGGACTCGGGCGCCGCAGCGACATGGATGTCGGGGGCCATCTCGTCGCTGAGGTGCTCGTTGTGGATCTCGATGCCTGTGTACAGGCCCAGCATGGCGTGGGATGCCAGGATGTGGTCGAGCATCTGCGGCCGGCCGTGATGCAGCACCGAGAAGCGCCGGCCGGGATCGACCGACCTTTCGAGCGGCACCAGCGCGCGCGCCGCCAGAGCACCGTTGTTCGTGTCCTCGTCGCTGCCGCGAAGGATACGGACCGGCACCTCGTCCTCGGTGGCGTTGAGATCGCCACAGACCAGAATCAGCGCCTCCGGTTCGGCATCGAACAGGCGGTCGACGAGAAGCCGCGCCTCCAGCGCCTGACCCGAGCGCTTCATGCTGGCGATATAACAGCCCTCGCCCCAGCCTGAGGCCGTGCGCCAGGTCGACGAATCGAGTTTCTGCCCCTCCACCGGCGCCGCAGAAGGCGCGCGGAGATGCAGATTGATGAGATGGAGCGGCCGGCCGTCTTCGAGACGCACTGTCACGTGGAGGATGGGCCTATCCCATATCAACGGCTGGGCCGAGTCCGCATGCGGGTAGGCCGTGGCGGGACGGTAGGCCGGCGCTTCAACCAGATCGTTGCGATACTGGGCAGCGGAGACGATCGGAAAACGGCTGAGCACCACCAGATTGTGGCGGTCGCTGGGTCCACCGCCCGGACTTTCCGAGGCCGCACGATAGAAATCGCGGCATGGCAGGGGATCGATCAAGGTATCGAGCGCGGCGAGATTACGCGGTTGCGCCTTCCCGGCCCGCTGCCCGTTGACCTCCTGAAAGCACAGCACGTCGGCGCGGAGCCGCAGGATCTGCGGGCGAAGGATCGACAGGCGGGCCGCCAGCGGCGGCTCAACGTCCGGTCCGTCGTCGAGATTCTCCAGATTGAATGTCGCGATCCGCACGCTTCGTTCGCTCCTCGCCGCATGTCGTGCCCCGTTTTCCCACGCAGGCCGGGATGGGTCATCCATGTTATGTAGCCCGAGAACCCAACGCTTTAATCGGGACGAACACGGGAAAGGGAACGCATGTATCAACTGGAGGGGAACGTGGCCCTGGTCACCGGCGGTGGATCGGGCATCGGCCGCGCCATTGCCTTGCGGCTTGCGCGCGAAGGCTGCGATGTCGCCATTCTGGACATTTCGTCCGAGGCGGCGACCGCAGTCATCGAAGAGATCACCGCCCTGGGCCGCCAGGCGATCGCCCTGGTCGCCAACGTCACCCGTTTCGACGATGTCGACCGGGCGGTGGGCGAGACGGTTTCGACGCTGGGGCGCCTCGACATCATGGTCAACAATGCCGGTGTCCTGCGCCTCGGCAGAATCGTCGACATGTCCGAGGAGGATTGGGCACTCCTGTTCCGAGTCAACGTCGACGGCGTGTTCCACGGATGCAAGGCAGCGGTGCCGCGGATGATGGAGCAGGGCGGCGGCACGATCATCAACATGGCCTCGTGGACCGGGAAGATCGGCAATTCCCATTTCGGCGGTTACGGCGCCACCAAGGCGGCGGTGATCGGAATCACCCAATCGCTTGCCAAGGAAGTCGCGCCGCATATCCGGGTAAACGCCCTCTGCCCCGGCATCATCATTCACACCGGCCTTCGCGACGAGGCCGAGGAAGTCTCCCGCCAGCTCGGCCTGCCGAGCGCGGAAAGCCGCACCGCAGGCATTCCCATGGGCCGCCTCGGCGAGCCCGAGGACGTGGCGGGCTTGGCTGCCTTCCTGGCCTCGAAGGAGTCCGGATACATGACCGGACAGTCCGTGAACATTACGGGCGGGCAGTGGATGCTCTAGTCCGGACGACCGAGCGAACGACCCGGATCGCCGAGGAGACATCGTGGCGCGTTATCACACGCTGATCCTCGGCATCCGCTACCGGGTCGTCGCCAAGTACACCGGCTACCTGCTGCTCTCGCTGGGCGCCATGCTGCTGGTGCCGCTGGCCGTCTCGGTTGCGACGGGAGCGGACGAGCGGGCGTTCCGTTTCGCCGGCGCAATGGCCGCATTATTCGCCCTGGGGCTGCCCTCTCTGCGGCTCTCGGCGCCACGGGAGATCGGCGCCAACGAAGCGATGGTCGTCCTGGCGCTGCTGTTCATCGGCGCTTCGGCGATCGTCGCCTGGCCCCTCGCCGGCGACGGTCTCTCTTGGGAGGACGCCCTCTTCGAATCGGTCTCGGCCGTCACCACCACCGGGCTCACCACCCTGGTGGATCTCGACACCCGCCATCCCGCCTTTCTGTTCGCCCGGGCCTGGCTTCAATGGTACTGGGGCCTGGTGATCGTAGTGCTGGCCGTGGCGCTGATCCTGCAGCCGGGACCGGTCGCCAAACGGCTGGTCGGGACCGACACCGGTCCCGAAGACCTGATCGGCAGCACGCGGACCCGCGCCATCCGCTCGTTCACCGTCTACGCCATGCTGACGGTGACGGGCATATGTCTTCTTCTGCTTCTCGGCATGTCACCGTTCGATGCCCTCCTCTACGTCCTGGGCGCCGTCTCGACCGGCGGGTTCGCGCCGTATGACCGCAGCCTCGCGGCACCGTCGGGATGGGCCGCTCAGGCCGTGGTCATCGCCCTCTGCCTCGCGGCCGCCGTCTCGTTTGCGACGTACGAACGCGCGAGGCTCAAGGGACCGCGGGCGATCTGGGGCGATACCGAGGTCCGGACGCTGATCCTCGCGGCGGCGGCGACCACGGTGCTGCTCGCCCTGACCATGGCGGGATCGGGACTTTACGACTGGCGTTCGGTGGTCATGAACGCGCCGCTCGTCGCGGTATCGGCGCAGTCGACCGCCGGCTTCACCACTCTGTCGCTTGCGGGGATCGATCAGGGATCCAAGCTCGTCCTGATCCTGTCGATGTTCATCGGCGGCGACGCGGGTTCGACGGCGGGCGGGATCAAGATCGTCCGATTGCTGGTGCTTCTGCGCCTGCTCCAGCTCGTCTTCCTGCGGGCGCGCCTGCCGGGCCATGCGGTGGTCGCCGTCTCGGTGGGTGGACGGCCGCTCAGCCATGAACAGATTCAGATCGGTCTCGGCATCGTCTTCCTTCACGCGGCAACCATCGTCGCGATCTGGTCCCTGTTTCTGCTGAACGGTCATGCTCCGCTCGATGCCCTGTGCGACGTGGTTTCGGCGGTCAGCACCACCGGCCTCAGCGTCGGCATCACCGCGCCCCAGCTCGAAACGCCGCTCAAGATGGCGCTGTGCGCGGGCATGCTGCTTGGGCGGCTGGAGATCGTTGCCATTCTGTTGCTGCTGTTCCCCTCGACCTGGATCGGAAGAAAGGCGGAAACGCGATGAGAGTAGTCCTGATCGGCGGCAGCCAGGAGGCGATCGCCACGGCCGAGATTCTGCTTCACCAGGGTCATGACGTGATCATGGTCGAGCGCGACAAGGACAAGGTCGAGCAACTCGCCCAACAACTCGACTGCGGCTTCATCCACGGAGACGGCAGCCGCCCGGCGATCCTTCGCGAGGTAGGGCCGAAGGGCACGGACCTTCTGCTCTGCCTCACCAACGACGACCAGGACAACATCCTGGCCGCTCTGGTCGGCCGGTCGCTCGGTTTCCAGCGCGTGGTGACGCAGATCCACGACCCCGAATTCGAGCATATCTGCATCGAACTCGGCCTTCAGGACACGATCGTTCCCCATCGGACGATCGCCCGGATTCTCGCCGATCTGGTGAACGGCCGCGACGTGTTCGAGATCTCGACGATGATCAAGGGCGACGTCCGCTTCTTCTCCTTCATCGCCGGCAAGGACGAAGCAGGCACGATCGCCGATCTCGGCCTGCCCGAGAAGTCACGGGCGGTCTGCATCTATCGGGGCGACGGCTTCCTGATACCCGACGGTGATACGACGGTGAAGGAGCGTGACGAGGTCGTCCTCATTACCCATAGCGCCAATCTGGCGAGCCTCCAGGAGCGCTGGGGCGGCACCCAGTCCTAGAAACCGCTTCGCCGCCGCTGGACCATCCGACGGAAGTCGGAACACGGCGCCTCACCCCGCAGCACCTTGCTCCCGATGCGTCGTCGCGCAATCATCTCACATGGTTGCCTCGTCCCGATTTCCGACACACGCCCAAAGAAACGAAATTATTCTCTGAAAAAATCTCGAATATATCCTTCATGGATAACATTGGGCGTTTACTTCTCATGATGATTTGGCGTCCTTCGCCGAATACAAACGCTGCTGACGGACTGTGATTTCGGGAAATATTGGCCGCTGACTTGATCGGCGGCGGCCCAGGGATATATGGTTTGGCTATCGTCGTAGCGCAGTCTATTGTAGCGACGGTCCAACCTGGACCGACGCCCCCGATCGATTTTGGTTCATGTCCGATAAGCTCGTCGTCGAGAACGTCTACAAGATTTTCGGAGGCCGTCCCGACGCCGCCTTGGCGCTGCTGAAAGAAGGGCAGGACAAGGACGCGATATACGAACGGACGGGCCAGACCATCGGAGTCGCCGACGCATCGCTGACCGTGCGGACGGGCGAGATCTTCGTGCTGATGGGGCTGTCGGGATCGGGAAAGTCGACGCTCATCCGGCTTCTCAACCGGCTGATCGAGCCGACCAGCGGCCGCATCACCATAGACGGCAAGGACGTGACGGCGATGTCGCGGGCCGAGCTGATCGACCTCAGGCGTCGCGACATGAGCATGGTGTTCCAGTCATTCGCCCTGATGCCGCATCTGAAGGTCGCCGAGAACGTCGCCTTCGGGATGGAGATTGCCGGGGTTCCCGCCGAGGAACGGCAGGAGCGGGCGCTGGCGGCGCTCGACAAGGTCGGGCTCAAGGCCAACGCCGGCAGCTACCCGTCCGAGTTGTCGGGCGGTATGCAACAGCGGGTGGGCCTTGCCCGGGCGCTGGCCACGGACCCATCGATCATGCTGATGGACGAGGCGTTCTCGGCGCTCGACCCCTTGATCCGGGCGGAAATGCAGGACGAACTGCTGCGTTTGCAGGCGGACAGCGAACGGACGATCGTCTTCGTCTCCCATGACCTCGACGAAGCGCTCCGCATCGGCGACCGCATCGCCATCATGGCCGGCGGTCGGATCGTCCAGATCGGGACGCCGCAGGAAATTCTCAAGAACCCCGCCGACGACTACGTCGAATCCTTCTTCCGCAGCGTGCCGGCGTCGAAGGTCCTGACGGCCGGCGACGTCGCCCGGCGGGAGCAGGTGACTGTCATCGACCGGGCCGACAAGGGTGTCGAGGCGGCGGCGCGGATGCTCCGGGACTATGATCGCGAGTACGGCTACGTCATCGACCGCCACCGCCGCTTCCAGGGCGTGGTCTCGGTCTCTTCGCTGCGCGAGGCACTCGACGGCGACGACCCCGGTTTCAGCGGCGCGATTCTGGACGACGTCCAGGCGGTTCAGGCCGATACCGCCCTGAGCGAGGTCATCGGCCAGGTCGCCGGCAGCCCCTGCCCGGTGCCGGTGGTCGAGGCCGATGGGCGATATCGCGGAGCGATATCGAAGACGGTCCTTCTTCAAACCCTCGACCAGGAGGCCTGAACCTTGGGCTTCAACATCCCGATCGGGGACTGGATCGACGCGGTCGTCGAGTTCCTTCTGCTCCACTTCCAGTCGGTGTTCGACGGCTTCTCCTACGCCGTCGGGCTGGTGGCGGAAGGCCTGGAAGATACCTTGCTGGCCATTCCCTTCTGGCTGCTGGGCGCTGCGATCCTGCTGCTCGCCTTCTGGCGGGTGGGATGGCGCTTCACGGTGTTCGTGGTCATCGCGCTGGTGCTGATCCTCGGCATGGACCTTTGGGACGAGACGGTCTCGACGCTCGCCCTGGTTCTCTCGGCGACCTTCATCTCTCTGCTGATCGGCTGTCCGCTCGGTATCTGGGCGGCCAAGAGCGATTCGGTCGAGACCACGGTCAGGCCTATCCTCGACTTCATGCAGACCCTGCCGCCCTTCGTCTACCTGATCCCGGCGGCGATGTTCTTCGGGCTCGGCAAGGTGCCGGGGACGATCGCCACCATCATCTTCTCGATGCCGCCGGCGGTGCGTCTCACCAATCTCGGCATCCGCCAGGTTCCGCGCGAGCTGGTCGAGGCGGGACTCGCTTTTGGCTGCACGTCGCGCCAGCTTCTCTTCAAGGTTCAGATCCCCATTGCACTGCCGTCGATCATGGCGGGGGTGAACCAGACCATCATGCTGGCGCTGTCGATGGTGGTGATCGCCTCGATGATCGGCGCCGGCGGGCTGGGCAACGAGGTACTGCGCGGGATTCAGCGCCTGGACATCGGCTTGGGCTTCGAGGGCGGGCTTGGCGTCGTCTTTCTCGCCATCATCCTGGACCGCATTACGCAAAGTATCGGCGGCGGCCGGCAGAAGTCGGGATTCGCCCAATTGCGGCGTGCGTTCCGCCGCAACGACACATGAACGGGCCCGAACGGGTCACCGGGCGGCGCGCTTGCCGCCTACCGCAAACCATCAGAGGAAGAGGAGAGACAGCATGACGGAGTTCTTCAGACGAGCCGCCACCTGCCTCGCCGCCGCCCTGGTCGTGGCCGGTGCGAGCCTCGGGCCGGCCGCGGCCCAGGACAAGGAAATCACCATCGGCTGGACCGCATGGTCGGACGCCGAGGCCGTCACCAAGCTCGCGACCAAGATTCTGGAAGACCGGATGGGCTACACGGTCAACATGACCATGGCCGATATCGGCATTCAGTATCAGGGCGTGGCCAACGAGGACCTCGACGTCATGCTGATGTCGTGGCTGCCGGTGACCCATCAGAACTACTGGAAGAAGTTCGCCGGTGAGGTGGTCAATCTGGGTCCGCTCTATACCCGTGCCCGGCTCGGCTGGGTGGTGCCGGCCTATGTGCCCGAGAACCAGGTGAGCTCGATCGCCGACCTGAAGAAGGACGGCATCGCGGACAAGTTCGGTGACAAGATTCAGGGCATCGATCCCGGCGCCGGGCTGATGCAGGCCTCCGAGAACGCGATCGAGGAATACGGTCTGGACGACTACGAGCTGATTTCGGCCAGCGGTGCGGCGATGACCGCCGCGCTCGACCGTGCGATCCGCCGCGACGAGTGGATCGTCGTCACCGGCTGGAGCCCGCACTGGATGTTCGCCCGCTGGGACCTCCGTTACCTCAAGGACCCGAAGCATGTGCTGGGCGGGCTCGAGCGCGTGCATGTGCTGGCCCGCAAGGGGCTCTATCAGGATCACCCCGACGTGGCCGAGTTCCTGACCCGGATGTACCTGCCGCTCGACGATCTGGAAGCGATGATGTTCGAGGCGAACGAGACCTCCTACGAAGAAGCCGTCGACAACTACATCGCCAACAACAAGGCCCGGATCGACTACTGGGTCACCGGCGAGATCGGCTGAGCCCCCTCACTTGCCGTTGCCTTCCGCCTTCTCCGCCGCCAACTCGCGGAGCAGGTGGAGGGCTTCGGCCATCGCCTCGTCCTCGCTGCCGGCCCGGTAGACCGCATAGGCGGGCCGCGCGAATTCAGGCGCATCGCCGACCCTGAACAGCCGTCCTGCCGCCAGAAGCGGCGCCACGACACGGGCCGGCAGGAAGCCGGATCCACCGACCGCCAACAGGTGCTGAAGCGCCAGCGCCCCCAGCGAGATCGCCAGCCCCGGCGTCTGCAGGTCGGGAAACGCGAGGCTGTGGGCGGCCTGGAACTCAGGCCCCCAGTCCACGTAGACATAGCCGGGATCGCCGACCCCGCCGGATCCGCGCTCCGTCGAGACCAGGATCATGGTATCGACCAGAAGCTGTTCGACCGACAGTCCGGCCCGGCTCTGGGGCGTATACATGACCCCGAGATCGAGAACGCCCTCCGAGAGCTGGCGCATCAGCTCGTCGGACTGTGCCACCTCGGTCCGCAAGGCGATATCCGGGGCGAGGGTCCGCATCCGCCGCAGCCACTCCAAAAGAAATCCATCCCACAGACTGAACTGGCCGCCGACGGCGAGCACCGCCCGGTAGTCCGGGGGAAGCGCGATCTCCTGCCGCGCCTGGCGCCACGCCTTGAGGATGGTCTCCGCATGGCGGCGGAAGCGCAGCCCGGCAGGCGTCATTGTCGCCCCGGCTTTGCTGCGCACGAAGAGCGGCTGACCGAGGCGGAGCTCCAGCTCCTTGATCCGGGCGCTGACCGTCGACTGCGTAACGTTCAGCCTTATGGCGGCATGGACGAAGCTGCCGGCCTCGACGATCTCCATGAAGGTTCGGGCGTCTTCGATGTCCATCGCCGTAATATCGAAAATAACGAATTTAACCGCGAAAATATTTCGCTTTCTCGATATTTCCACAAGCCCTAAATACCCGTCACCCGGCGGCTCGTCGCCGGGTACGAAAGGACAAGGACGATGGATCCGAAGACCCAGAAACCCGGTCAGAAGCCTGGTTCCACCGCCAGCAAGCCGGGCGCCAAGCCGGCCGGCAGCGTCGGCGGCAAGAAGAAGTAATTCCTAGCCGACTTCTTCGTCAGTCGCGATCGGCTCGGTGCTCCCCCAGCGGCCGAGCCGCATCGGCCGGACCGCCCGACCTCCTGTCCTCCGCCAGGACTGCCGGCCGTCCGCATCGACCGCCCGAGAGCCGTCCCGTCCTCACCCGAAGGGGCGGCTTCGATATGAGGCACAGGACTGTTGCCTTTGCGCAACAGTCCTGTGCTTTTCGGCCGGAACATGCGGATATTACCTACAGCAGCAGTGTTGCACGGCCCTGGGTGACCCATTAATTTCGCTGCAATTGGATAAAGATAGCCAGTTGCCTCGGCTATCGAATGAGAATGAAGGTGGGGGCCTGCACCGGTGGGATCGAGCATCGGAACGACTAAAGCGCGGGCAATATCGACATTTGGAGCAGCGATCCTTTCTCTGGGACTAGTGGGCGCCCTGCCGGTCATGGCCGCCCCTGTTTCGGAATCGGTCGCGACCCAGTTGTCGGATGCGGCGAGCGAAGGCCCCGCAGCCCTGCTGAACGCGTTGGATGCAGCGATCTCCGCCAATCCGGCGCTTGTCGGCACCCCCGATAGCGCCGCTTCCTTGGCGGATGCCGCCGCGCGGCCGGTCCTGACGTTCCGCGGCAACAACCTTCCCGTCTATCGGTCCATCGTCGCCCGCATCGCGGATGCGGCACCGCCGGCGGTCCGGGCGGCGGTCGCGGAAGCCGCCACGCGGGCCGTAAGTGCTGTTGTGGCGCTGGAGCCGCCACCAAGCCTGCCGTCCGCCCGGGTCAGCGAAGGGGCTGAGGAAGGCGCACCGGCCACCACCGGCGCGACGGGCGCCCTCGGCGATTCGCAGCAGCCCCCGCAGGTACGTCGGCAGCGCACTCTCGGATACGATGTGGGATCGTTCGTGCTCTACCCGGAACTGCTGGTCGCCGGTTACTGGGACGACAACATCTTCGCGACGCCGACCAACGAAAGGATCGACCGCGTCGCCGTGTTCGCGCCGACGCTTTACCTGAACTCGGATTGGGACAAGCACGCGCTGAATTTCGAGGTCGGTACGGACGTCGTCCGCTACGAAGACTTCTCCTCCGAGAACTCGATCGACTACGACCTCAGCGGTGAAGGTCGATACGATATCGACGACGATACCGAGGTCTTCGGCGGGCTCGCCTACGGACGCGACCACGAAGACCGCGATTCGCCCGACGACGTCAACGGGCTGGAACCAACGATCTACCGGAATACCACCGCCTATCTCGGTGCCTACCATGCCTTTGCCGGGATTTCGGTCAGGGGCGGCATCGACGTCGACCGGCTGGATTTCGACGACACCCCGGCCGCGGCGGTCGTCTTCAACAACGACGACCGCGACCGGACCCGATATTCCGTGGGTGGCCGGCTGAGCTACGCCCTTACCGACGTTATCCAGCCCTTCGTCCAGGGCACCGTCGACATCCGCACCTACGATACGGCCGTCGACGATTTCGGGTTCGACCGTGACTCGACGGGCGTCCGCGTCATGAGCGGCATGACGGCGCGGATCACCGGCAAGTTGAGCGCGGAAGCGGCCGTCGGCTACATGCGTCGGGATTACGACGACATTCTGCTGGAAGATTTCAGTGAGATGGCCTTCAGCGGCAGCGTCTACTGGCGTCCCATCCCGTCGACCGTTCTTTCGGGGTGGACGGACCGGACGATCGAGGAAACCACGTTGATCGGCTCGCCGGGCTACGTCCTCAGCTCCTATGGAGCGGAAGTCGAATATCAGATCATTCGCAACCTGTTCGCGACCCTCCGTGCCTCCTACGCGGAAAGCGATTTCGAGAGCAGCACTCGGACCGATCGTGAGACCAGCCTTGGCGGTGGCATCCGCTATCTGATCAACAGCAACTATTTCGTCGGCGCCGACTACCGCTATCAGAAGCGCGATTCGGAAAATTCCGCCGCCGACTACGTACGAAACCAGATCTTTATACGTTTCGGCGTTCAATACTAGCAGTCCTCGCGCGCTCCATATCCGCTTGAAACATCAGCAGATGGAACGATCGGATCGGAAACTGCATTAAACTTTTGCTGCGTCTTGCGGCGCATGCGGTCTGCAAGACTGGCTTTAACGATTATCGCGGTGCGCGGCTGCGGAGGGATGCTTCCGGCTGCGGGCACCACTTGGCGCACCAACGTTGTGTCGTCGTTTCCCGCTCCTGAATTCCCGTGTCGCAGGCACTTGGAGCGACCGCTAGATGCTTCTATGCGCACATTCGCAAATTCTGACTGTGAAATTTGACGCGGCCATTTGATCCAGTTTGTTTCTGGGAATCCGCTCTTACCCTATCAGAACACGGTAACTGAAGACGTCGCAGAGGAGGAAAACCGAACATGAAGAGCTGGAACAAACTGCTCTCGGGGGGAGCAGTCGCCGTAATGGCTTTCGGCTTTGCCTCCCTACCCGACGATCCAGGCGGTTTCGCCACCTACTCTGCGCTCGGCAAACCGGCCTATGCCCAGAATAACCAGAACCGGGCAGGTGCCACGGAAGGATCGGGCGGAACCGCGACCAGCGGCACGGCTGGTCCGAGCAGTTCCAGCCACGGTGCTGGCGGCACCAATGCCGGCGCCGGCGACAACTCAGGCGGACAAGGCAACTCGACAGGCCCCGGCGGCGTCAACCAGAACCGGTTCGGCGGCGCCGAGAGCGACGAGCCACCGGCGCCCCCTCCCGGTGACGACGAAGACCTCGCATCCGATTCGACGTTCCTCGAGTCGGTCGGCGGCGGCATCGGCGGCGAGGATCTGCTGCTCGGACGTGGCGACCGTTGCGCCGATTACGACCCGGCTCAGATGTCGCCGAACCGGCGGCTGTCCGGCAGAAATCTCGAGCGGCTGAACATCGCCCAGGTCTATCTCGCACCAGAATTCAGCCCAGAGAGCTTCCGTTCGCCGATCTACATCCTGGCGAACTATCAGGAAGCCTTGGAACAGTCCGCGGTCGATACAGCAACCGCAGGCACATATGTCGGCATCATCGCCACGCGCCCGGTTTCCACTGACGTTATCGACACGGTCAACACCGTTCTCTGCGTCACCACGAGCGAGCAGCAGGCGAATGCCATCGCGGACCAGGCCCGGATCGTTCAGGCGGGCCGGCGCTGACGGCACAACCACAGTCGAACAGGAGAACACGGATATGAGCTTTCGCAAGAAGGCGCTGAGTCTTCTCGTCGGCGTGGCGACCATCGCGGTCTTCGCCATGCCCATCCATCAGTCTGCAGAAGGACTTCATTTTGGCGCCCAGGCCTTGGCCCAGGGCCATGACGACGGCGATCACGCCGGCGGCGGTGGTTGTGGCGGCGGCGGTTGCGGCGGCGGCCATGGAGGCGGCGGTCATGGCGGTGGCCAGCACAAGGGCGCCAATCCGGCATGCCCCTTCCAGGACGGCAGCGGCCGTGGCGGTTTCGGGCCGGGTCGCGCCGGTGGCGGACAGGGCGGCGGCCCGGGTGGCGGCGATCGGGTCGATGTCATCGAACCCGATGTCGGCGGCGCCTATACCACCAGCGGAATCACCGGTGGTGGCGCTGGCGGCGAGGATTTCGTTTGCCCCAGCGGCGGCTGGAACATCGAGAATAAAATCTATCGTCGCTGACCGAATACACGAATATCTTGGTCAGTTTAATCTGGATAAAGGACATCCTTCATCAAAATTATAAGATGAACCAGAAATCTGGCCATTGTGCGGGAAACACATACAAAGAAGAGGTTGCAGTAATGTCTCAGTCTGTTTTGCGAAACACACTGCTGTCCAGCGCAGCTGCAGTGGCTTTCATTGTTGCCCCTGTTGGGTTTTCTTCTCATGACGGCGTGAACGTCGTCGTCTCGAAGGCGTTCGCGCAGGACCACGGCGGTGGCGGCGGTGGTGGCCAGGGCCAAGGTGGTGGCGGTGGCGGCCACGGTGGCGGTGCCGGCGGCGGCGGTGGCGGCCACGGCGGTGGCGGTCACGGCGGTGGCGAACATGGTAGCGGCAACCCCGACGCGGGCACGCCCGATCCCGATTCCGACCGGCCGGACCACGCGGGCCGCGGTGCCGAGAAGCCTGGCGGCGGCGGCAAGCCGTCGACCGATCGCGGCAGCCTGTACGGCGACCTTTACGTCATCGTCCGGAACGACAATGGCGAACCGGTCCTTTATGTCTGGGAAGACCGTGACGGCAACGGCACGACGGAGCCTTATGAAGATCCCGACGGCTATCCGCAGCCGATCGCCGAAGACGGCTCGCTGATTCCGCTCGACGAGGAAGGCCATCCGGTCGACGAGACCTTGACGCAGGAAGTCGAACTGGGCCGTCTGAACATGGGCCGCGCGCCGGACATGGTCACCGAGCGGGCGACGGACGAGGCCCTTGCCACGCTGAATGCGGCGACCGACGTCCGCACCGACGCGGCCGGCCGGCTGGAGGTCCTGGTCGACGGCGAGTGGAAGACCATCGACTCCCCGCTGGAGAACATGGGCCTCTACCTCGACCTGATCGACGACGGCACGATCGAAGGCCTGACCAACCCGGTCGTCAGCAGCGCGTTCTCGAACCTGACCGACGGGCAGCTCACCGCCGAGGATCTGATCTCCGCTGCGGTGCTGTTGGGTGCCGCGGCCGACAAGTACACGCCGCTTTCGCTGGATGAGGTGATGTACACCAACAACATCCTCGGCGTGAACGATCCGTCGACCGGCAGCTATATCGACCTGACGAGCGTGAGCTACGACCGCGAAAGCACCTATGGCGACGTCACCGCGGAGGTGCTCGTCGATCCGGACGGTGACGGCACCTGGACGGTGACCGAGGTCAATATCTTCGACGCCGTCTTCGGTGGCGAGGACGTCTCTGCCACCGCTGCCGCGGGCTTCGCGCAGGCAGTGGACGACTCCCGTGCCGTGGTGAACTACATCCACGAGTACGAAGTGCCGGCGACGTCTGTCGAAGAAGGCTCGCACTGACGGCAAGCCTTCGGGCCTGAGACGGGCGTTTAATCAGCGGGGGCCGCATTGCGGCTCCCGCCCCGTCCCCAGCCCTATCCCGGTGGGTTCATGCCGCGCGACACCGATAGCGGCTCGCGCCGGCTTCAAGAAATGAAGAGTTCGACATGAAGACACGTCTCATGGCTTCAGCGGCCGTCGTCGCGCTCGCTGCGATTCCGGTCGGGCTGAACCAACTCGCCCAGGGCGAGTTCGGTATTGCGACCGCCTATGCGCAGCATCAGGGCGGCGGAGCCGGGGGTGGCGGTGGCCATGGCGGCGGCGGTCATGGCGGCGGCGGCGGGGGCCATGGCGGTGGAGGCCATGACCTGGATGCGGCCGGCGCGGGTGCGGATACGACGCACGACCATACCGATGGCGATACCCACGACCACGAAGACGGCTCGGAGCATGGCAGCAGCGGCAAGGGTCGTGGCGGTAGCGGTGGAGATCACGCCGATGGCGAGGATCACACAGCAGAGGATCACGACCATACCGACGGCAGCGATCACGGCGGCAAGGGCGGCAGCGCCGGCCATGCCGGGCGCGGCGGCGGCGGAGAACAGGACTTCAATGCGGACGACACCCGCCAAGGTGGCCGCCCGGCCTGGGCGCAGGAAGGCATTCCTGAAGTCGAGCTCGGCCGCCTGAACGTGTCGCGAGCGCCGACCCATGTTCTGGATCAGGCGCTGGGAGAAGCTCTGAGCAGCTGGAACGGCGATACCGCCGACTGGTATTCGATGACGGCCCCCGAGGCAGCCGCCTATCTGTTGGCGCATCCTGACCTGGTCCGGATCGATTCGCCGCTTCAGAACCTTGCCCTCTACAAAGAAGTCGTCACCGACGGCACCACTGAGCTTTCGGGTGTCACGCCTGCGTCGCGCGAGGATCTGGCCGCGATCTTTCTCGGTGCGGCATCGGACAAGACGATGCCGGTAACCGACGACACGGTCGTCGCCCTCAACGCCATCCTCGGTCTGCCGGCGATGACCGAAGCACAGGTCGATCAGGTGCAGGCTGGCGCAGAAGCAGTGCGGGAGGCCATCTACACCGTCCACGAGATGTAGGCCCTCACCAGTCGAGGAGAGAACGATGCGCAAGACAACGATGTTGGCCGCGATCGCGCTGGTCGCCCTAACCGCGATCGCCCCGGCGGCCATGGCCCAGGATCAGGATCGCGACCGCCAGCAGGACCAGGATCGTCTCCGGGATCAAGACCAGGACCGCCTGCAGGATCGCGACCGCGACCAGATTCAGGACCGCGATCGGATCTACGGCAGCGAGATGATGACCAACGAGGAGCGCCAACAGCTTCGTGACAGACTGCGGGATGCCGAGAGCCTGGAAGAGCGTGAACGCATCCGTACGGAACATCACCGGCTCATGCAGGAACGGGCCCGCCAAAAGGGCATCGCCCTACCCGATGAAATGCCGGCTGCCGGCATGCGCCAGGGAGGCTGGAACGCCGACGATCCGATGCCGGGCGGCAATCTGCTGACCGAGCGCGAACGATTGCAGTTCCGCGACCGGATGCGGAACGCGCAATCGATGGAAGAACGGGATCGCATCCGGGCCGAGCTTCGCGCGCGTGTCCGCGAACGGGCCACGGAGCAAGGTGTCGAAGACCCGTTCCAGCGCCGGATGCCCGGCGGTCCGGGCGGCGGCCCAAAGATGCGACATGGCGGTGGAGGCGGCGGCGGCCGCTGAGGTCAGATCAAAACCGTCGCACCGGCTGATTCTGCCGGCACAACGAGAACGGCCCCTTTCTCCACGGACGGGGCCGTTTTTGTCGATAGACTGCGGGAAGCCCTCGTCAGCCCGAGTCCTTCGGCGCGGGCGATGGCGACAGGGTTTCTTCGCGATCGGGGGGTATCTGAGAAGGCGGCGGCGCGAGCGCAGCGCTCGGAATGGTGAACGTGCACTGCAGGCCATCCGCCATCCAGTCGATTTGGGCGCCGCCCTGGATCTGTTCGGGGACCAGCCGTTCGATCACCCGCATGCCGAACCCCCGCCGGGCCTGCCCATCCAACCCGCGACTGCCATGTTCGAACCAGCGGAGGATAAGGTCTCGGGACTCCGTCAACTCCCAGTCGACCTCGACCCGGCCGCCCTTCATCGACATGGCGCCGTGGCGGGCTGCATTGGTGGCGAGTTCATAGAAAACGATGCCGATCGTTTCCGCTGCCTGCGGGCCAAGGAAAACCGTAGGCCCCCCTTTGATCTCGACATCCCGGTAGACGCCCCGCGTAACGTTCATCCGCAGCAGAGAATCGAGATAGGCACCATCCCAACGATGGTGCGCGATTTCGGTGTGAACCCTGGCCAACGCCTGCACCCGTCCTTCGACGACCGAGACGAAGTCACGGATGTTGTCGGCCTGGGTCAGGCGCAGAACGCTTTGCACGATGGCCAGCATGTTCTTGGTCCGGTGGTCGAGTTCGCTGAGCAGCAGCCGCGTCCGCGCCTCGTTCCGCTTCCGCTCGGTCACGTCGCGAGCGATCTTCGACGCGCCGATGATGCGTCCGGTCCCGTCCCGGATCGGCGATACGGTCAGCGAGACGTCGATGAGGTGGCCATCCTTACGGAGACGCTGGGTGTCGAAATGGTCGACCCGGCTGCCGGCGGCGATCCGCGCGAGAATGGTCGGCATCTCGTCCTTCCGCCCTGGCGGAGCGATCATCGAGATATGGCGGCCGATCACCTCCTCGGCCGTATAACCCAGCAAGGCTTCGGCACCGGCATTCCAGCTGGTGATAATGCCTTCGAGCGATTTGCTGACGATGGCATCGTCGGAGGACGAAACCACCGCCGCCAACAGCGCATCGGTCCGCTGAGCGGCCTGGTAGCCGGCCAGGTCCTGGGCAATGAGGGTCATACTCTCCGGCGCACCGTTCCCGCCACGGACTGGAACCAAACTGACCGAGAGGCTGAGTTGGCGCCCGTTGCCCAGGGAAAGGTCGACTTCCTCCCGCTCGAAGGCCTCGCCCCGACCTGTCGCGGCGATCATATCGCCAAGGCGGTCTCCGGCTCCGTTGAGCAAGGTATGGAGGTCGGCACCCAGGGCCGCATCCGCCGTGATGCCGAACAGACGCTCCGCAGCGGGGTTCCATGCAGCGACCGTCCCATCCGCCCGAACGGTGACGACGGCATCGGATACATGCGCGAGGACCCCCGCCAAATGGGCGTCTTCTCTGTTGTCGTCCTGCGATGCCTCGGTCACGGCACCTCCTTACGCACCGACGTCCCGATTGCCGTCACGTTCACGTTCACGTTCCATCCGATACAACGCTTCACAGAACACGAAGGCGTTAGAAAGTGTAAACGGCCGAGACCTTGGTCGTCGTATCCGTCGAGTCCGTCCCGGTAGGCGGGTTGCTGTCGTGCCGCACCTCGAACGAAAAACGGCCGGTAATGTTCTCGAAGACCTTGAGATCAAGCGCGGTCGTCGATTTCGTGGTGGTCGTCTCTCGCCCGGTGGTGACCCGCGTGACATTGGAGAAATCCGCAGTCTCCGACAGTTTCCAGCGGAAGTCGCTCTGCGCCACGCCGACGAATTCCGTCTCGACGTCGCCCGTCAATTCCTCCTTGCTGTGGCGGGCACCGGGGCCGGCCTCCAGCGCCCAGGTCACGTCATCGGTGTCGATCAGCCTGTACCCCAGCGCCACACTCTCGGTGAGGCGGTAGTCGAAGCCGCTGAAGTCGTCGTTCTCGTAGGTAACCCGCCCTTTTACATAGGTCCGCTCGGCGAAGTCGTAGCGGGTCGACCCTTCGGCTTCGAGCCGGTTCTCGGTCTCCTGCCCCTTGTCGCTCGCGAACTCATAGGAAGCACTGGCCTCGTGATGCCAGTTGTCGCTCGTATAGCCAAGCTTGGCGCCGAGACTGATATCGGTCGTCTCGCTGTTGCCGGTGTTCTTGCTGCCACCGACCGCGAACTCACCCGACCAAGGCGACCCGCCCGCCTGCGCCGACCACGCCCCCGAGGACGCAACCGAAGCCGAGCGGATAGGAAGTCCCGGAAAAGCCTGGGCAGCGGCGTTGACGATCTGCTGTGGATCGGACCGGGCCAGAGACGTCGCGCGGGTGACGATCGTCTGGGCAAGGTCGGGGCGAGCGGCAATCGCGGCAATGACCGCCGTGATCAAAGCGTCGTCCTGCGGCGCGCCTGTAATACCGCCGCCTGCATTGGCCGCACGTTCCAGGGAGGCGGCGATGTCGGTCGGCAATTGCGCCTGGGCAAAGCCCGGATCAGCGACGAAAATTGCCACCCCGGCGACAGTCGCGACCGACACGGCAAACCGCGCGATCCTCGGCATTGTCGAACGCACTTTCGGCACCCCCTTTCCATCGTTTCGTATTCGTTTGACCATGGCCATCGTCTTTACAAACGACGGCAAAACAACAGATCAACGCACGGCAGCCATGCTGCGCTGCGGTATTGACGGCGTACACGGGCCGCTCCTAGTATCCGCGCGGCTTCTCCCATAGAAGCCCATCACACTCCAGGCACATACCAAGAGCATTATTCCATGAAACCGACTCTCAAGCCGGTAAACCCGAATTTTTCCTCCGGTCCATGCGCTAAGCGGCCCGGATGGTCGCCTGCCGTGCTCGCGGATGCCTTGACCGGCCGGTCCCACCGTTCCAAGCCCGGCCTCGCCAAGATCAACGAGGCGATGGCGCTGAGCCGCGACCTGCTCGGCCTGCCCGAAGACTATCGGATCGGGATCGTTCCTGCCTCCGACACCGGCGCCGTCGAGATGGCGCTGTGGAGCTTGCTCGGCGCCCGCGGCGTCGACGTACTGGTCTGGGAAAGCTTCAGCAGCGACTGGGCCAAGGACGTCAAGGAGCAGCTCAAACTCGACGACGTGCGGATCATGGAGGCGGGCTACGGCCAGCTTCCGGACCTCGGTGCCGTCGACTTCACCCGCGACGTCGTGTTCGCGTGGAACGGCACCACCTCGGGCGTCCGTGTTCCCAACGGCGACTGGATCGCCGACGACCGCGAAGGCCTCGTCATCTGCGACGCGACCTCGGCCGTGTTCGCCATGGAGCTTCCCTGGTCGAAGCTCGACGTCGTCACCTACTCCTGGCAGAAGGTGCTGGGCGGCGAGGCCCAGCACGGCGTTCTGATCCTGAGCCCGCGGGCCGTCGAGCGGCTGGAAAGCTTCCGGCCGGACCGGCCGCTGCCCAAGATCTTCCGCATGACGGACAAGAAGGGAAAGCTCACGGAAGGCATCTTCAAGGGCCAGACCATCAACACGCCGTCGATGATCTGCATCGAGGACGCGATCGACGCCATGCGCTGGGCCGAGGGTATCGGCGGCGGCAAGGCGCTGGTCGCCCGCAGCAACCGCAACCTCCAGGCCCTCGAGGCCTGGGTCGACCGGACCGACTGGATCGACTTCCTGGCCGAGGACCCGGCCAGCCGGTCTTGCACCTCGGTCTGTCTGAAGATCGTCGATCCCTGGTTCCAGGACCTTTCCGAAGAGGATCAGGCCGCGACGGCCAAGGCGATCGTTTCGAAACTCGACGCAGAGGGCGTCGCCTACGACATCGGCGCCTACCGCGCCGCGCCCCCGGGTCTTCGCATCTGGTGCGGCGCGACGGTCGAGAGCACTGACATCGAAGCCCTGTGCCCCTGGATCGACTGGGCTTATGCCCAGGTCAAGGGCGCGTGAGGCAGGAGAAATATATGCCGAAAGTCCTGATTTCCGACAAACTCAGCCCGCAGGCTATCGAAATCTTCACCCAGAAGGGTGTCGAGGCCGACCTGAAGCCGGGGATGAGCCCCGAAGCGCTGATGGAATGCATCGGCGAGTATGACGGCCTCGCCAT
>MDTD01087987.1_pt1 | contig 70673 bp, 55 predicted proteins | sample 811221 | NCBI WGS metagenome assembly MDTD01 (sample SAMN05326646, study PRJNA326480) | marine metagenome | isolation source: seawater | place: Pacific Ocean: South West | collected 2011 | reverse complement strand
ACGGATTGATCTTCAAGCGGAATAAGCAGATCTTGCGTCTTGGTGATGAAAGCAGTCAATTCCTGAATGTCGATCGCGCTGTCTTCATTACTGTCAGCACTTCCCATGTTACTAATACCTTCGTAACCCAACTCGAGATTCATGCGTTCGATGTCAGCTTTGGTCAGTCGACCGTATTCATTTTTGTCTGGCGAGAACCGTTTCATAGCAACTCGAGCGCGATGATGAGAGACCAGATTTCTTAGGAAGTCAGAATTGTCTCGAGGATTCTGTACGACTTGATCACCTTTTTTAATCCCGGAGTCATCGGTCACGACCAGCACCTTATCGTTACTTGCTTCGTATTCGATCATCCGAGCTTCAACCGAGAATTCCTCTCCTTCCTCTCCTAGCTTACGACCGTAGGCTTCGTTGTGGAGTGGATTATTTGCATCGTAGGGCACACGCACTAATACAAATTGTTGTCCGTTATCTTCGTGCAGGCATTGCACAGGGATCTGGAGTTTATCAGGCTGTTGGCTAACAGTGATTTCGACATCCGCGGAGAGGCCGACTCGAGCTCCCTCGCTGTCACCTTCAATCTTAATGAAGGTGGCAAAGCGTTTAACCTTTTGCGACCAGTGTTGACGTTCGGCATACCGATTAATGCTAGTGACAGTACCTTCGAATTCACGGTCCTCTAATGCGCCCACTTTGATTTTCACAGGCAGGCCTTCACGCACACTGGCGATCTTTCCTTCGGCAATAGGTGTTTTAACTTGAAGTTGATCAAGGTCAGGAAGGCGAATAATGGTTTGACGTTCTCGAACAGTTGCTCCGGGTTCAACCGTAAAGGATTGATCACCGTATTGGTAATTAGCGTGGACGACAGTTCCAGCTTTTGGAGCCATGATCGTACACTTCTTGATCATGTCATTAATTTCTTCGAGCTTCTTCAGCTCTTCGTCATAGTTTTTAGTTGCTGCTTCTAGGGCTGCTTTACGAGTCTCGATGTCGGCATCAAAACCGACAAGCATTTTTTCTCGAGTGATCTCTCGCAGAGTCTTAAGTCGAGTTTCATAAAGAGCTAGATCCAACTGGGCTCGTTGCACAGCGAATCGGTCCCCCGACAATTGCTGCTGTGTCACGAAGCCTTTGGCGGCCAGACGTTCACTGAAGGCACTCTTATCCTGTGCTTGTGAGAGCTGCTGCTTTGCAATCAGGATATTGGATTCTTCGACCTGCTCATTAGTCTTGAATGTACCATCCGTATATTCCTGTTTGCTAATCTCAGCCTGCCGCAAGGCAGCGGATGCTGACGTCTTTGTCGACTCTGCCCCGTTAACCAGAACCTGCTGTGCCTGTTGTTGGTCTTCCAAAGTGGACGTATCGAGCTCAACTAATAAGTCACCTTCTTGGACGACAACTCCTTCATCCACCACCGAGATGATTTCTACTCCGCCTGGTGAACGTACTTCACACTTGATTTCTTCATTCTGAGCCGACTCAATATCGCCGGTTTCTCGAATGGAGTGGGTAAATAGTTCCCGTTTGGCTTCACTGAACTGAAAGTTTAACACTTCTTCTGGCTCAATCGCACTTTGCAGCATGCTCCAGGCATAATATCCGACGCCACCAATGGAGGCGAGAATGAGAACAAAGATCAGATTGGTGTTACCAAGATTGTGTGATTTACGTAGAGCGGACATGATTTCTAGGGGGGTTAGCTTAGGAGGTGAGCAAGGGACGTGTTTTGCCCATATATTGATTATCTATCTTGTGGCATCTTTTTGTAAGGCGAAAACTATAAGATTGACGCTTGTTTGAGTTCCACCCAACTTCAATAAACCCCAAAGCGACCAGTAAGTTTCTCGATTTACTCGACGAAATTCGATTGTATGGCTCGATATTCTTCTGGGTGGGGTGGGCTTATTAGCTGTATTTAGGCCTCTTTATCGGCTTCGCCTTCGGGTTCCTCTGCATCACCGTCATCTGCATCATCCTCGTTTTCATCCTCAGGAGCAGGTGGATAGCCGTGAATGGGTCCAATAGCGCCGGGGTCTATCCAGGCTCCTTCTTCATCGAGACTCATGGTGCCGAGTAAAAAGTCCAGTTGTCCACGATTCAATTCATATCCAACCCATACACCGAGCAAGCCATCTTGAGTGCCCTGTAGTCCACTCAGTGAGTTAATTAACCGACTCGCGGTTTCAGGCGACAGTGTATTCCCAGCTTGTCCCGGTGGTTGTTGAATCTGAGTTTTCTGAAAGAGAACGTTTCGAAGTGAAACCTGAAGTTGCTTTCGAGTCGCCTCAAAATTGATTTTCTGTAGCATGATATCTCTTAATGCACGCTTCATCGCCAGGAACTGACCATCTTCATACTTGTAATATTGACGAAGAGCATTTTGATACTCGAGCAATGACTGGCGATAAATATTTCGTTCTCGCAAACGAGTGATAGGAGCGTCCCAGGACAGTCCTGCACGTAATGAGCCGGTTGTATCACGGAAGCGGAACGGGTCATCTTCTGTATTACTGATACTTCCCTGAAGCTGGAGACTTAAGTCACTTTCCAGACGGTCCGCGTTGAATGCGATCAATCGCCATTGATCCATCAGCTGAGCTCGTTGATTCATCCAGTCCAGCCGGTGCTTTTCGGCAATGCTATAGGCTTCTGGGACTGTTAGATCGATCGGTATCAGGTTGATTGACTCCGCTCGGGCACTGGTCAGTACCAAGCTAAGTTCAAGGGCGTCGTTGCCCAGCCTCAATAGTAGCTCTGGAATACGAGAAATGACTCGTTCTTCTAAAGCCTGATACAGCTCTTCATCATTCATCTGTGGCCCGTCTTTGAGCATGGAGTCGATTCGAGCGACAAAGCCAGTAATGGCTTCTCGCTTCGACTCGAGCCGAGTATCCAGATCGTCCAAGTCTGCGGTCAGACGATCTGGCAATGTGTCTAGATAAGCGCCATCAAGCAAATCAGATTCCAATGCTGATGGTGGCACAAGAGGATGATCAGTCACTTCGACTCGTAAGTTCTTGATTGCTTCTTGTCGCTCCGGCACGATTTCTATTAGTTTGGCGACATCTGTCCGAGCCTTAATCGTTTCCGCTCGTACTTTTGTAAACAAGTCGTTTACGATGACAGCTTCTTTGCGAAGTTCTTTGAGCCCGGCTTCTACTTCAGGGCTCCAATTGATCGCCATCAGCTGTGGCTCGTCGGCACGCAGCGAGTCGTTAATAATCTCCCCTACGCGATCTTGATGATCGAGAATATCATTTTGTAGTTGCTGGACGTTTTCATCGATGAGATTGAATTGGGATAATTCGCCTCCGTCGATTACGACCTCTATATCAGGAGGTAAGCCAATTTGGTTAATGAAGCCATCTAGCTGACCGTCGTAGCCCGCTTCACTACCAATCAACTGCGTGATCGAGTTGTAAAATTGTGCTTTAGTCCGCTGGACATTGTTAAAGTCGACGAAACCAGCCTCAAAGTAGGATTCAAAGAGTTTCAGTGAACCTTTGAGTGCAACGATGTTGGAGCGTTGATTGATGAGAGATTTTTGCGTTTGTAATAAACCAAGATAGCCTTGTGCCCCCGCGGCTCCACCTCCTCCTCCCCGGAATCCTCCAAGGCCACCGAAACCACCACCTCCAACGCCTGTAAAACCGGTTAGTCCTGAGCCACCAAATAAGCCACCGATTCGACTGACGCCACCGGCGCCTTGACCGGTTTTGATGTCCATGTAAAAACCTTTTCGGAATCGTTGATACTCACGAATGTTATAGAGCAGACTTCGTTCTGTTCGTGTGAGGCGTTCGAGCACCAGGTCCTTTCCTCCCTGTCGAAGGAGAGGCTGAGTGATATTAACGCCCAACAATGTGCTTGTGCCAAAGTTATCGTTGCCACTGAATTGCCACATCAGGCTGTTGGCAAAATTTACTAGTGCTGTAGCACCAGTTGCGTATTTTTGTCGCATTTGAATGCTACGAGTCGCTAACGCCAGATTACTTGAGTCGTCTCCAGTGAGTGCCGGGCCCGTGCTACGATAGTCGCCTCCGTATCCGCCGTAGAATTGGGTATCGAATTCAAATCTTTCGGCACTGACGTCCAACGCCGAGAGATACATTCGCTGAGCCTGATCCTGATAGGCGGTTGAGTGTAACAGGGCAAGCTTGAATGCTTTCTCAGCATTTAAGTGCAGTTTCCCGTCTTCGCTTAATGGAAGGTGCTTTCGCCATTCAGGATTTTCAAACGATTGCACTTTCTCGTGGTCGTCCCAACCTTCAAACCCATCCATACCGTCTACTTTCTTCATGTAGACGGCCGCGGCTTCATCATCGGGTGGCATGGGTGGATTATCGGGATCGTAATCCACGTACATTCGACTCTTGGGGTCAATCTCAATGGTGAAATCGTCCATTCGCCAACGATCGTCCGTACCCTTTTCTTTGAGAATGAATACCGCTTCGTGGTCGGCTTGTTTTCGGTAGAAGGAGCGGCTGCAGCCTGTAAGATTCATCAATACGAGTGACGAGGCTAAAACACTGAGTGTGAAAGCTTTATGCCAATCTTTGAATCGAGTGAGGAGATTCACTTGTTGTACCTGTGTATTACGAGGGGGAACAGTTTGTCTGTCATCTATAGGAGGCGATTATGTCGATTTAGCCAGTCGTATTTGGGAGAGTAGGCAAAGTGGGTAATGCTTACTGCGTGCGCAGACTTTATGGCCATGTGCTTCCAATCGCCCAAGTCAGCCAATTACTTGAAGAATTCGGCTAATAATAAGAAGGCCATTTTTTTTTAAGACGAGGCTTGGGGAAAAGCCTCGATAAACCCTCTCAATACAGGGCTATTGTGAAAATGCTTGCTTTTGCCGAGCATGGCCCCTACCATCGAAATACGCCCATGAACGGCTGGCTATAATATCCGGCCCAGACCGTCACGGGCCATTGGTATACCAAAATAGTGATAAAAACTATTGGATTTACTGATAAGACGACCTAAAAGGTGGTAAATGCTAGGGCCATTGGTGGTCGATACTAGAGGGTGAGTGCAGATGTTTGTTTGTACTACAGGCACCTTATAAGTCACCCTTCTATATATAGTTGTGTACAGAAGGGCGGAAAGCCTCGACTCGAGCCTATATCAGGGAAAACCATGTCAACAGCAGAGATCTTTTTCATCGGATACGGTTTTGTATTTACCGTAATGCTGTTTCTGTCCATCAAGCAGTGGCGTTGGTTTCATGTGTTCATTTCATTCTTGCTCTTGATCTCAGCCCTACTGTTCACGCAGATCAGTTCCTACGTGGTTGATTTTCGCAATAATGCAACGCGAGCCTACCTGAACGCAGTGCAGGCCAGAAACCAGAGTCAGAATGAAGTTAACTTGATCCTTCATGGCCTTGATGAGGAAAGCGCTCGAGCAGATGGCGAGTCGCTAGTGTCTTTACGTAAACAGCTTGAACGCGCACTAGAAGGCCGGGGCCGGGTGTGGGAACAGGCGGCGTTGAGTGATGTTCAGGGTAACCCTGCGATTGTGGGGACGACAGCAACCGTAACGCTTGCGAATGATACTCATGGAATCGAAGCTGGAAGCCGACTGTTCGTATTTGCGGAACGTGAAATTGATATGGTGATTGCCGCCCCAGCGCCTCCGGTAGAGGATGCCAATGCTGGCGCTCCCGGTGCTCCGGGATTACCACTTGCAGCAGCACCTGTCGCTCCAGAGAAAATGAAAGTGCCAGCGGTTTATCTTGGCGAATATGACGTCGATACGGTCAATGGCGGAGCCATTACGATCAAGTGTGCCTTTGCTCCACGAATTTTCAATGCGGGTATCCTGGTTAATGGATTGACCGTGTCTATGTATGAGACCATGCCGGCTGATTCACATTTCAAATTCGCATCGCGAGCTTCTGACAAATACGACCAATTAGCTCAGGGTGGCTTGGATAATTCTTCTCCATTGTTTGGGGAAATGAACAGTGACAATATATCCCAGTTGTTTAGAACGGTTGTTGAGCCTCTTACTCAAAATCAGCATGTGATTGCTAACAACAACGAAATTCTGGCCAGAAACCAGATCAATCTCATCCCATTAGGAAACAAGTTGGTCGAAGAATTCGTTGCTGACGGAAGTCCGCTTAATAATCGCGAAGTGGAGCCCAAGAACATTTGGTACAAACTGCAATTCACTCAAGATACGACGTTATCTCAAAAGGTGAATGGAGATGATGCACAGGCGGCTTTAACAGAAGCGGGCGTATTCCAGGCTGGGGAAGCGATCATTCCCTTGTATTACCACAAGACGCCTAGTACGGTCGAATATAGTCAGACGGATGGAACAACCGCGGTTAACACGGGTAACAACAAAGACACGATCGATTTCAAAGAAAACGATATTGCTTACATCGCAGCAGCAGAGAAGATTGTTCAGGACAATCGAATCGTCCCGGTGGAAGTACTCGTTTCCGGTGCTGAAGGCGTAGACCCTGTTGCTCGTAAAATCCTGGAGTACTTTGTTCGCCCGCTTCATGACTACAATCATGTCTTCCACGCTTATGAAGCTCGTTTGGAGACTCTTGCCTTCAGTGATGACAATGCAAGACATGACATTGTGGCGACGACTCTAGCTCGAAACGATGCTTCAGTACAGATAGCGTATCGAAAGCAGGAAAAGAAAGAATTGGAACTGGATCTTGAATTGCATCGTCGAGACGAGCATGAAGCGGATCTCTATGCTCAGGCTTTGCAGTCAGAAGTAACGCGTATGACAACGGCATTGGCTGAGATATTTGATCGGAATCAGGCTTTGGCTCAGTCATTAGCGACTCGTCAGCAACAACTGGAAGATGAGATCGATGCCAGAACCGAAGAAGCGCAAAAGACCGCAGGTAATTCAGAAGAATAATTGCCTGACTTCTAGTCGCGGTTTACTCACTCTCGGGTAAAATGAGGTCATGGGTATCTATGACCGAGATTACTATCAGGAAGATCAAACTCCACAGCGTACGCGAATGGTGCGCAAATTCAGTAATGCTTCGATTACTAATAAGCTCGTCATAATCAATGTCGCTGTTTATCTCGTGTGCTGGTTACTCTGCACGTCTACATCACTAACGACGGAAGTCGTCTACGACGCCCTGGCGATCGGAAATGACTTTTTCTCCTCTCCCTGGGAATTGTGGCGAGTGGTTAGCTATGGGTTTATGCATTCCCCATTCTGGGAGATTCAGGGAAGTATATGGCATATCCTTGGTAACTGTTTTGTTCTTTGGATGTTCGGGCGATTTATTGAACAGCGTTACGGCTCGGCGGAGTTTCTACGCTTTTACTTGCTAGCCATTGTGTTTAGCGGGCTCATATTTGTTGGCGCTACCATGGGCGATGAATTTCGGCAGGCTATTGGCGCTTCAGGTGGCGTGGTAGCCATCGTGATCCTTTTTTGTTTCTTATACCCGCATGAGAAGATTTTGTTATGGGGAGTGCTCCCCATGCCGGCCTGGTTACTTGGCGTTTTCTATGTTGGCTATGACATTATGACCGCCGTGAATCAAGCACATGGGAGCGGTTCGGCGATTGCCTGGCAGGCCCATCTTGGTGGTGCTGGTTTTGCTGCTGCTTATTTCTTATTGAAGTTAGATTTCGGACGGATGTTTAGCTTCAATGGAAAGCGTAAGCCGAAGTTGTCAGTGTATCGGGACGAACAGGTACAGGAAGTTGTAGCGGATGAACCCAGTGCTGAGCGTCAGCTAATTGAACAGGGCGAAGAGATCCTTAAAAGAGTATATGAAAAGGGTGAATCGAGTTTGACGGCGCGTCAACGAAAGACGCTCGAGCGATACAGCGAACTGATGAAACAACGGCGAGGGCAGGACGATGGCAAGTACCGATATTAACTTGCCTCGATTGTCACGTCGCCAAATGTTGGCATCGATGGGGGGCGGAGCCGGCCTCGTTGCGTTAAAGGCGATGTTGGCAGAGCAGGCTGTTGCAGCGGAATCACCGAAGCCGGACTTACATGCTCCGAAGGAGCCGCATTATACGCCACGGGCTACGCGAGTGATCTGGCTGTTTATGCATGGCGGGCCGAGTCATGTAGATCTATTTGATCCCAAGCCGGACTTAGTGAAATATGCCGGACAGCCGGTCCCAGATTCGTTTGGTTCGGTGATGACGCGCCGCAATGTTGCAAAGAACCCGCTGCTCGGTCCAATCAAGCCGTTTAGGAAGCATGGTGAGTCGGGACTTGAGATTAGTGACTTTCTTCCACATACTGCCCAACATGCTGATCGCCTCTGTGTGATTCGCTCGATGCATGGCGATAGTGTGAATCATCCACAGTCCGTGTACCAAATGAATACGGGTAATATTCTAATGGGGCATCCAAGCGTTGGAAGCTGGGTAGCCTATGGTTTGGGAACTGAGAACCGAGACATGCCGGCCTTTGTTGTGCTTCCGGATCCTGGTGGCGGCCTCAAGGGTGGTCCACCGGCCTGGGGAAGCGGCTATTTGCCCGCCAGCTATCAGGGCGTGACGATGCGACCCGGGAAAGCACCTATTTTGAATCTGTCTCCCCAGCCTGGGATCTCCGCTGAGAAACAAAACCATGCCTTTTCACTCTTGCAGGGGATTAATGGCGATTTTCTGCAACGTGTTGGCGAAGATGACGAATTGCAGGCTCGAATCGCAGCGTATGAATTGGCATTTCGGATGCAAGCTGTAGCGCCCGCATTAGTAGACATTGACGAGGAAACGGCCGCAACACATCGCTTGTACGGACTGGACAATAAAGAGACAGCGGAATTTGGTCGTCGATGTTTATTGGCACGTCGTATGATCGAGCGTGGTGTTCGGTTTGTTCAGGTGCATTCCGGCGACACGCTTGGGTGGGATGCTCATAAGGATGTTTTAAGTAACCATACAAAGTACTGCGGAAGTACTGATTTGCCCGTGGCAGGGTTGCTGACCGACCTATCTCAACGAGGCTTACTCGATGATACTCTTGTGATTTGGTGTGGTGAGTTCGGCAGGATGCCCATGAGCGAGCAGGGCAAGGGTCGAGATCACAATCCATGGGGCTATTGTAGCTGGCTGGCCGGAGCGGGGATTGAAGGTGGTCGAGCGTTAGGGGCTACGGATGCGATTGGATTGCGAGCGGCGGAAGATCGAGTTCATGTACGTGATTTTCATGCAACGATTCTACACTTGATGGGCGTGGACCATCTCGAGTTATCCTACTTTCATAACGGCCTAGAAGAACGACTTACGGGCCCTCAGGAAGCTCACATCGTGGAGGCCGTCTAAATGAGAAAGAAGACCGGATTGGTTTTTCTGCTTTGGTTGTTAAGTGGCCTGAGTCTGGAAGCGGAAGAATATCAGGAGCTACCGATTCTTGATGAGGATCGAGAGCATTGGTCCTTTATGCCGATTGAGCGTCCGCCTCTGCCTGTAGTGAAGGATGCTGACTGGCCTCAAAATCCAATCGACTTCTTTATCCTGAAGAAACTAAATGACGTGGGTATTAATCCAATGCCAGAGGCAGAACACCGCGCACTGGTTCGTCGAGCATATCTGGATTTGACGGGATTGCTCCCTTCTTACGACGAAGTCGTGGCCGACCAAAGTTATGTCGAGCTTATTGATCAACTACTCGCCTCTCCCAGATTTGGCGAGCGTCAGGCGCAGCATTGGATGGATTTGGCCAGGTTTGCAGAAACCGATGGCTTTGAACATGACAAAGTTAGGGCGACGGCTTGGAAGTATCGTGACTGGGTGATTTCTGCTTTTAATTCAAGCCTACCCTATGACGAATTTGTTATGCAGCAGCTGGCGGCGGACGAGATAAGTCCGGATAGTGATCAAACACCAACGATGTTTTGTCTTGCAGGACCGGACATGCCGGATATCAATTCACAGATTGAGCGACGTCATTCACTACTCAATGAACTAACGAGTACGGTAGGAGCCGTCTTTATGGGTTTGCAGGTCGGGTGTGCACAGTGTCATGACCATAAGTTTGATCCAATCAGCCAGGCGGATTTCTATCGGATGCGAGCATTGTTTCAGCCAGCCGTGCATGTGACGAAAAATCAGAGTGTGAGTGCTTTAAAAGAACAAGGTGAGCCGCAGCCGGCATATTTAATGACTCGTGGTGATTTTGATAAACCTGAATTGGAGCTGGAGCCGGGATTTTTGCGAGTAGTGTCCACAGGTACCGTGCCAGCGATTGGAAAAACGCCTAGCGGTACATCGGGGCGTAGGCTTGCTTTGGCTCGCTGGCTCGTAGACCGGAAGCACCCGTTAACTGCACGCGTCATGATGAATCGTCTTTGGCAACAGCACTTTGGCACGGGGCTGGTTTCAACTCTGAGCGATTTTGGGATCATGGGAACTTCGCCAACACACCCTGAGTTATTGGATTGGCTTGCTACCGAGTTTCAACAGCACTGGGATTTGAAGGCCATGCATAAATTAATCATGACCAGTGCCACCTATCGACAGGCGAGTCAGGAGTCGGAGCAGTTTGAAGAGAACAAGAAAGCTGATCCGGATAATTTGCTTTGGAGTCGGTTTCCTCGGCAACGTCTTGATGGTGAAGTGATTCGAGATGCCATGATAATGGCGGCTGGACTTAAACAGTATGAGATGGGGGGGCCTGGTGTGAGACCGCCATTGCAGAAGGAGGTCGCTCAGACGCTGTTGAAGAATCAATGGGATGTGTCGCTAAACGAGAGCGATCATTATCGCCGCAGTGTTTATGTGTTTGCTCGTCGGAATCTGCGATATCCACTTTTCGAGGCATTTGATAGGCCCGACGCAAACGTGAGTTGCCCTCAGCGACAAAAATCGACAACGGCGCCGCAAGCATTGATTCTATTTAATTCAAAGCTGACGCTTGATTTGGCTCGTAAAATGGCCGGTGACATTCTGCCTGATTGTCAGGACGACGACAAATTCATTCGCGAAGTGTTGCGACGATGTTGGAGTCGGGAGCCTGAACCAGAAATCCTGCAAGCGGCTCGAGATTTTTTCACCCGTAGCCTCAAAGCATCGGCGAATGCTTCTCTCGCCGAACTAAAACAAGTTACTCCCACTCCGCTGCCGGCCGATCTCGATCCAGGCAAGGCTGCTGTTTACACCGAATTCTGCATCGTGGCTTTCAATACCCTTGAATTCATAGTGAATCAGTAATCGAGTGCCACCCACTCGTGGCCGAATCTTGTAAACTGCCTAAATCGCGCATTATGTTTCTTCCAAAAGTGGGTGGCACTTATTTACAAATTAAATTGGATTGTAGAAAAGGAGTGAGTGAAGGCGTGGAGTTCTTTATAATTAGTGCATGCAGACTCCGTTTAAATCGTCCGTTCTTTCATGGAAGACCATTGTCAGTTTGGCATTATGTGTCACTGGTTTCTCTGGAATGGTATGTGCAGAAGATGATGCACTCACCGCCAACGCCCTGAAGATCCTAACCGCGAAGTGTGGAAAATGTCACAGCAGTGAAAATCGGAAAGCAGATTTAGATTTGTCTTCGATAGCAGCGATTCTCAAGGGTGGTGAGTCGGGTGACATTGTTGCTCCAAATTATGAAGATAGCTTGATGTGGGAAATGATTTCCAATCAGGTAATGCCGCCTGAAGATGAGCCACAGCTCTCGGGAGCTGAGTTGGAGGTCTTGAAGCGATGGCTCGAGCAATCGAAGTTTAAACCAGAGGTGAACGAGAGGCCGTCACAATGGGAGGTTCTACCGATACTGCAATTGCGATGTGTTATTTGTCATGGAAAGCATGTGGCCGAAGGTGGACTTGATTTAAGGACGCATGCTTCCATTCTTAAAGGTGGAAAATCAGGTCCGGCCATTGTTCCAGGCAACCCTGCCGAAAGCTTAATCCTGCAGCGAATTCATGCTGGTGAAATGCCTCCGAAGCGAAGGATCGTGGAGGCCAGCATTAAGGTGATTACGGCGCAAGAGGTCGAGAAATTGGAAGCATGGATAACCTCTGGTGCTCCCAGCGATCCAGCAATGATTGACGCTCCGGGGTCAGAGCCCGATCCATTGGTTTCTGACGAGGAACGAGGGTTTTGGGCATTTAAGACGCCGGTAAGACCTTCTATTCCCCTAACAAAGCAATCTGACTGGCCCCAAAACGGCATTGATGCTTTCATATTACGAGCGATCGAACAAGCAGATTTACAGCCATCCTCGGCAGCGTCTAAAGAAACGCTGATTCGCCGAGTCTATTTCGATTTACTAGGTATTCCACCTACGGTGCAACAAATCGAACAATTTCTGAACGACGACTCTCCATTGGCCTATGAGCAGATGGTGGAGCGAGTATTGGCTTCACCCCATTACGGTGAACGGTGGGGCGGTCTTTGGCTGGATCTTGCAGGATATTCTGACAGTGAGGGGATTCAGGAAAGCGATCCTGTGCGGCCTTCTAACTACTTATACCGCGATTACGTCATTCGTAGCTTCAATGCTGACAAACCCTATTCGAGATTCTTAAAAGAGCAGTTGGCGGGGGATGATCTGGCAGACTACACCAATCCGGATCATGTGAGTCAGGAAGTGGTGGACAACCTGATTGCGACTGGGTTTCTACGGCAGTCTTCAGATGGCACTTACTCCAATATCACCGGTTTTGTACCCGATCGAAATCGTTACATTGGTGCCGCCATTGAAGTTTACACTTCCGCTGTTCTGGGACTAACGCTGAAGTGTGCTAAGTGTCACAGCCACAAATTTGATCCATTACCACAACGTGATTACTACAGATTATTGGCAGTCTTCAAAGGTGCCTTAGACGAGAATACCTGGATGAGTCCACTAAAGGACCGGGGTGTATCTTCGCTCAAGCCAATGCGATTGCTGAGTGTCACTGACACGGAAACGCGGCGAGCCATAGAAGCTCATAATCGTCGTGTTGAAACGGAGTTGGCAATGATTAGGAAAGAGCTTTCAGCTCTGGAAGTTGCCACGATTACCAAGCTTCAGGATCAAGCCCTTAATTCGTTGCCCGAGCAAATTCGAGATGACGTAAGAAGTGCACTAAACGAGAGCAAGGAAAAGAGAGACAAAGTACAGCAGTATCTCGTTGAGAAATTTGAAGCTCAGATCCGTTTTGATATCGAACGTGCCCAGACAGCCGATGCGGACTTCAAGGCCAAGCGAGAACAAGTGATCGCGAGGATTAAAGCAAAAAATGGTGAGAAACGTGAAGTGACGCCGATCCGAGCATTATGGGATAGAGGAGATCCCTCGCCGACTTACATTTTGACCCGAGGTGACTATCTAAATCCGGCGAGAAGGGTGGGCCCCGGTGTGCCTTCGGTTTTGACGGACGGGCAAACAGAATTTAAGACGCGTGTCCCCTTTGAAGGGTCGCCGAGCACGGGGCGTCGATTGGCATTGGCAGAGTGGACGACCGACAAATCGCACCCGTTAACCGCCCGCGTTATGGTGAATCGTATTTGGAAATTTCATTTCCAACACGGAATCGTGAGGACACTCGATAACTTTGGTGTCGCAGGAGCAAAACCAACCCATCCGGCATTACTAGACTGGCTAGCCGTTGAGTTTATGGAGAATGACTGGAGTGTCAAGCACATTCATCGATTGATTCTATCTAGTGCGACTTACCAACAGTCTTCGCTGTTGACAGACGCACATCTGGAAAAAGATCCGGAAAATGAATTATTGAGCCGGATGCCGATGCGGCGAATGGATGCGGAAATGCTTAGAGATTCACTGATTTCGTTAGCGGGCGTTCGTTGGGACAAGCAGTTCGGAGCTGGTGATCCTGTCGCGTCGCGAGCGGATGGGTTAGTCACATCTACGGCAATAGACAATGCAGTCTGGAGACGAAGTATTTATGTGTTGCACCGCCGTAGCCAAATGCCAACCATTTTGACCTCGTTTGACCGGCCTCGCATGAGCCCGAATTGTGTTGAACGCACAGAATCAACCGTGGCACCCCAGGCATTACACCTAATGAATAACCAACAGGTTAGTTCCTGGTCTACACAATTTGCTCAGCGAGTTTTCGAAGGCGCCGGAGAAGATCAAGAGAAGCAAGTACGTTTGGCTTTTCTGAAAGCTTTAAGCAGACAGCCGGATCAACAGGAGCTCTCGATTGCTCTTGAGTATATGGAGAAGATGGCCCCGGGGATTTCAGGAGTGAATTCCCCAGCGGACTTAAACTTTAAAGTCCTGAGCCAGTTCTGCCATGCTTTAATTAATTCAGCAGCCTATATCTATATTGATTAGATTATCATGACCCGAAACGCAATCAGACAGGATTCAACGATCGACCGCCGGCGGTGGCTGACGAGCACTGCGGCCGGAATTCAGGCAGCTGTTTTGACGGATCTCTTCTCAAAAGATATTTATGGGATGGAGGCACCGAAGGCAAGGACCACCTTCGATCTAAAACCACAGTCAACTCACCATCCTCCAATGGCTAATGGTGTCATCCATTTATTTATGAATGGTGGTCCAAGTCAGATGGATTTGTTTGATCCAAAGCCGGAATTGGATAAGCGGCACGGTGAAGACTACTTCAGTGAACTTGCCTCGGAAGTGGAAAACCCTACCGTCGCCGGCGCACTGATGAAGTGCCCCTATAAATTTTCTCAGCATGGTGAATCTGGCCAATGGGTATCTGATGCTCTCCCACACACAGCAGAGATTGTTGATGAACTAGCGATTATCAAATCGATGTACACTACGAATCTGACCCATGAGCCAGCACTGTTTAAGATTCACGGTGGTCAGGAGTTGCCAGGCATGCCTTCGGTGGGTGCCTGGGTCGCCTATGGCCTTGGTACAGAAAATCAAAATCTCCCGGCTTATGTGGTTTTAGATGATCCATTGGGGCTTCCGGTCAATCGAGCTCAGAGCTGGCAGTCGGGCTTTTTGCCACCGCTTTATCAGGGAACTCGATTTAGAAGCACTGGGGAACCTGTGTTGAATCTGAATCGGGAATTTGAACAGTCTGATGAAATTGCAAGTCTAGAGAGAGAGTTGATTGCTGGACTCGACAGAATTCATAGAGATAAACGGCCCGGGCAATTGCGTCTCGATGCAAGAATGGCGAGCTATGAATTGGCTGCTCGCATGCAGTTGGAGGCGACTGACGCTTTGGACCTCTCTAAGGAAACTCAGGCAACTCTGGATATGTATGGCATTGGTAAAGAGCCAACGGATAACTACGGACGTCGCTGCCTTTACGCTCGACGCCTAATCGAAAGAGGGGTGCGGTTTGTACAGCTCTATATTAATGCTCAGATTTGGGACAATCACACTGGTTTGACAGCAGGATGTAAAGGAGCATGTGACAGGACCGACCTACCGATTGCTGGGTTAATTCGCGATCTAAAGCAGCGAGGCTTATTGGACTCTACTTTAGTTGTTTGGGGAGGAGAGTTCGGACGATTGCCCATCGCTCAATTACCCCCTAATAAAGATACGGCAAATGCAGGTAGAGATCATAATAAGAACGCCATGATTACCTGGATGGCCGGAGGTGGTGTGAAGTCCGGATTGTCAGTTGGTGCCACCGATGAGCTTGGATTTGCTGCTGTCGAAGACAAAATCTCTGTTGCTGACTGGCACGCAACTATCCTGAACCAACTTGGACTCAATTACGAACATCTCTATTTTGAGCGTAATGGGCTGAAAGACCGCCTAACCGGAGTGGAAGAAGCGCACATCATCAAATCCATCCTGAAGTCGCCTCCTCACAATAAGTGACACCCACTTATTGGCCTCCAATTCCAGGCTCCCGGGCTCTTAGTTTTCGCATTTCTGCAGGCCCCCATATCGCCTAAAGCAACATTGGTGATCGTCATCAAATGATGGGTGCCACTCATTCCGACTTGCGTTTTTGAATCACCTCGAAAACCAGCTTGGACATCGAGTGGGTGTCACTTATTTCTCGAGTGAGACTTTGATTGGATGCCCAAAGTCTTGGTAATACCGGTTGGTTTCGTCCGGTTTTACTTTGCCCTGATGAATGACCAGGCGATAGCGGGATACAAGAGGCCGTTGAGGCTCGATGTTGAATTCTCCCAGAACCATCGGTGAAAAGCAGAAATAGGGCATCTTAGGGTGTAAACGAACAGGTTGTGGAGCTCTGAAATTGTCGGGATGACAAATGATCGAGATACCCGAGTGGGTGTCACCGGATGCGTTATCTGCTCCATCAGCCTTAGATGGGACTGGCCCGTGGATATCAACCCAATTCGGTCGTGTGTGGTTTCCATTGGATCGGTCTTTGGATTCGCTGGTAAGAAAGTTACCACCTTCTCTCCAATTGCGGCGGCCTCGTATTGCGAATCCTCCATAATGATTTTTCTGAATGACTAACATGTCATCTGTGGCACATTGCTGACGTGATGTAAAGTCAACGAGAAATACCTCTTCGGATTTGTAAACTTGCACTCGCCAAGACTCCTTTAAGGCGGTTACTTGTTTATCGGTTTCCGGGAAAGCGACATGATCTAGTTCGGTGATAAAGCCGCCGAACACTGGGCCTGTCACGGTCGCTGTCACTTCACGATGAAACACATTTCCTAGCTCAGCACTTTGCTCCCAAAAATTGACAAAGTCACCACGGAATGTTGTTCGTTTATAAGGAAACATGATTCCATGTTGATGGTAGTGATCTGGAGGAAAGTCATCGGTCAGCACATTACCGACAGGATCATAGACGGGATGAATGAAACCGGAACGGGCATAAACAGCCTGAGCAGGGTCTGGGCAAGGCCGAATATCGACGTTGTATTCCAGCACCGGTTTTTCACCGACTCGGACTTTAATCGCTCCGTCTGATTGCTCGGTAGAAACTCGTTGAATTCCCTTGGGAATTCCATCAACCAGGACAACGCGATAGCTACGGCTTTGACCCGAGTACAGGGGTTGCTCGAGCATCCATGTGACCATCGGAGAATCTGTGGATTTATCTAACTGCGTCGGCACACGTTCATTGGTGTCATTGGATATCAAAATGAAAGGATGATTGGCTGGAATGCCTTCAGGAACAGGGCAACGAACAGGCACACCGATCCGATCATATTGTCCCGCTTCGATCTTGATCGTTATAGCCATTAACTGGCCGGGCAGTAGCATCAAAAATAACAGTGCCCATTTCTTACGTATTTGTATCATTCGCTTTGTGTTGCCTGTCAAATTCAGATATTAATACCTATCGGGAAACGTTGAATTCAGCATACAATAAAGTCACCGTTGACCTGAAATAATCAAAAGGAGAATTGAAAATGCTTAAGCGAATGTTCGTAAGTGCATTTGCAATTTTGGCAATGACAACTGCCATGGTTGCATCTGCAGCAGACACGCCCGCAGCCTTGAACTTCAAAGCCAAAGATATTGATGGCAAAGAAGTCAATCTGTCCAAATACAAAGGGCGCGTTGTACTGGTTGTTAATCTTGCAAGTCGCTGAGGTTTGACTCCTCAGTACCTGCAGTTGCAGGGTTTGCACACAAAATATAATGCCAAAGGCCTGTCTGTTGTAGGATTTCCCTGCAACCAATTTGGCAAGCAAGAACCAGGTACAGAAGCTGAAATTAAAGAGTTCTGTACTACGAAATTTAATGTTACATTCGACCTCTTTTCAAAAATCGATGTGAACGATGATACCGCTCATCCGTTCTATAAGCACCTTACCAGCCAAGAAACGAAACCCAAGGGAAAAGGTAAAGTCTCCTGGAACTTTGAGAAGTTTCTGCTGGATCGGGAAGGCAACGTGATTGCTCGTTTTGAGCCTCGCACGAAGCCAAATGCTCCCGAAGTGATCAAATTGATCGAAGCTAATCTTGCCAAGTAAGTTAGCCTAGACAGTCTTATCAAGAGCCGTTTGTCACACTCGGTGTGGCATGCGGCTTTTATTAATTCTCACCCTAACTGACCTTTATCGGTTACTCCTTTGAACGCCGAAATTCAAGCTATTATCGAAATTCTTACGCGTCCGCCCGGACATCAATCTTGGCCAGTTGCGATTGATACCTGGTTTACTGGCTGTGATCAGTCAGAGCTCACAACACTGCTCGATGCGTTACTTACTCTGGAACCACCGTTACCGACCGATCCGGAAGAAGAGAATTGGGGTCGCTTGTTTGAACACATCATGCAGCGACAACGAGCAGATGTCAGCGGCGATCTGCCATTGTCCCACCCTCCAGCCGAAAAACTGGCTGAGCTATACGAGTATCTAGGACCGGCAAGTAAAGTGCGCCACTTGCTATTGATGATTCTTGCCTATCGTGCTGACGAATCGAATATCAACACGATGGTAACATTGTTGATTGAGAGTCCGCCGGTTGAAGTCAGTGGCTTCGCTGTTGCACTGAGCCCGTTTTTGCAGCGAGACACAGAATGGAGTCTGCTGTTTCCGAAGTTATTTCAGGCACTCCCCCATCCAGTCGCAGCGTCCGCGATTTTAGACCTGTCTAACTACCTCACTAGGCAAGGCAAAGTTGATCAACATCCAGCTACGGCTTTGGTAGATCAGCTTGAGCAGCTCCTTAAAGGAGTGGTGCACCAGCTAGCCAGTATTGAAGACGGTTCGATCATGAAGACCACCATTGATTTGTCACCTGAAGATATTGCCAGTCAGGTCAATGAGGGTATTGCATTGGCGACGGCACTTTGCGACGCGATGGCGTTGATTGGTAATCAGGACAAAACATCGGCTCTGTTTCAGGCAATGGACTTAGCTCATCGACGGATTCAGGCCGAAGCGGCTGCTGCTTTGGTCCGTCTGGAAAACGACGCCGGTAAACAGCGGCTCGGCGGATTAGCCGAGGAAGCCAGTATCCGCTTGCGAGTATTGGCATATGCAGAGGAGCTAAACATCCTCGCAGATATTGATCCGCAATTTCAAACCATTCAAGCTCGTGCTGAAGGCGCATTGGCTCTACACCTTGCCGAACCGCACATCATGGGATTACCGCCGACCAGGATCGAATTATTAGACTGTTCAGAGAGATCGTGGCCGGGATTTGACGACTCTCAAACTTGTTATCTCTTTAAGTATGAATATGCGTTGGGCGGTGAGCCTTATGAGAATATCGGAATTGGCGCTCCGGAAGTTTTAAGTGCAGCGACCGACCTGACGGGCTTATCAATGGACGATCTCTATGCGTATTTCGCTGGACTAATCGTTTCTCACCCCGACATTTTTGAGATGCCGGCAGATCAGTTGGATTCACAAGCCGATGTCAATGCTAAGAAACTAACTCAGCAACTATTGGAGTCTGGGTATACAGAGATCTCACCAGTCACCTATGGTTTTTTCTTCGAGCATCAGGTTTTGGCAGCAACTGCTTGCCGAGGTGAGCAGTTCGGCGTCTTGGCAATCGACAATCAGGATATCCTATGGTTGCCTCACACATCGGTTAACAGACCATTAACTGCAGACGATGCGTACCATATTTATAAAGGTCGTAAACTGTTTGCTTCTTTTGAGGGAAGAGAGGCCTAGAAATATGGAAGCCTCCGAAGATCGTAAAGACGAATCGCATATACTAGGCCAAGCGGAAGCGGACTCGTCCGATTCCCTCTTGAGGTTTTTACTTCCGGTCTTGGTGATTTTGGTAGGCGCCCTGTTATTTGGAAATCTGAAACCGACCGAATATGACGAATTTGTGGGGCAAGCGTTTGATCACTCTGGTACCAGTTATCACGGCGACATCATTGATTTGAAGGACTACAAAGGATCGGTGGTGGTGGTCAATTTTTGGGCAACCTATTGCCCTTATTGTCTGGAAGATATTGAGCACTTGAAAGAGCTGAATGAAGAGTTGCGTCACGACGACTTTCAAATTGTCGGTGTTAGTTCAGATTTACGAGAGGAATTAGACGCATTCTTTACACAGAAGCCTGACTTACCATGGCCAACGTACTTTGGTGAAGACGCCTTCAAGCTTGGCACTGCGTACAAAGTTGATTCAATTCCCCGAGTGATGTTGCTTGATCGCGATGGCAAAATCGTAGCGGCTGCTCGGGCGATAGATGACATTAAACGCCGCGTATATCAGTTGGTGCACAACGGTTGACATTCTCAGTCGAGCGGATTCTCGCTAGGCTATAGGTATACGGACAACATATTAATTTGAGAACTGAATGAATAAGCCCGAAAAGAAATCCTCATCGAACGAGAGTGCCACTGAATCTGAATCCACGTTTAAGGATTTAGACCTGACTGATGAGATGATGGAAGCACTCGAACGAGCCGGTTACGAGATCCCTTCGCCTGTGCAAGCCGGAGTGATCCCTCCCGCTTTGGAGGGCTTGGATGTGATGGGTCAGGCGCAAACTGGAACCGGTAAGACAGCGGCCTTTACGATTCCAATTCTAGAACAACTTGCACCACGAGATGAGATTGCAACCGTGCAGGCTTTAGTGCTTGTTCCGACACGTGAGTTGGCAGTTCAGGTACGCAACGAATTTGAAAAGCTTGCCTATTTCATGGACTTCAAGACAGTCGCCATTTACGGCGGGCACTCCATTAAGAAGCAGATTGAAGAACTTAAGCGAGGTGTCCAGGTAGTGGTAGGTACTCCAGGACGGGTGCTCGACCACATTCGACGCAAGACACTAGACCTCCGTGAAACCTGGTGTGTGACATTGGACGAAGCGGACCGGATGCTAGACATCGGATTTCGGCCGGACATTGAAAAGATCCTTAGCAGCGTTTCCCGAAAAGATCGTCAAACTTTATTACTAAGTGCGACCGTGCCCCCAGCGATCGAACGCCTAGCAAAACGTTACATGCATGAGCCGACCATCCTCGATTTTTCCAAGGATGCGGTGTCCGGCGACAGTATCGAGCAATTTTACTTTTCCGTCGACAAGGTTAAGAAGTTTGAATTACTGGAACGGTTAATCAATCGCGAGAAGCCTGCTCAGGCAATTATATTTTGTCGAACGAAACGTGGCACAGACAAGTTAGCCAAGCGATTGAAGGATTTATTCGATCATGTTGGTTGTATTCACGGCGACATGAACCAATCAGCTCGGGATCGCGTAATGAAGAAATTTCGCGATGAACGCCTTAAAATATTAGTGGCAACTGACGTTGTTGGACGTGGGATTGATGTTACCAGCATTTCTCACATCATCAATTTTGATACACCTGAAGATTGTGATGATTACGTGCATCGAATCGGACGGACCGGCCGAATGGGTAAAGAAGGAGTTGCATACACATTTGTGTCGGAAGATGACGGCGAGCTTTTAACCCGTATTGAAATCCGTATAAACCAATTGCTCGAACAGGTTTATATGGAAGGGATGGAATTAAAACGGGAAGTAAAGCAGGAAGTGAAGCCGGAAAGGCTGGCGGCAGTCGCGGCGATGCGTGGTCGGGGTCCGAAGAAACACCGTCGGAGATTATAAATATGAACCAACGATTCCAATCTGCCATTGGCCCGCGAGGGCTAAAGGGATCGTTGTTGGTGTGCGTGCTGCTTTTGCTAGGCGTTTTGGCTGGATGTGAGTCGAAAGAAACAGCTGTTTCTGACCACGCCTCCTCACCCTCATCTCCTGTTGAGGCGAAAGACCAGTCTCCTAACCCACCTCTTGTCCCTCGAGAATCAGACGAGCCACAGCACTCTGCCGGCCATCAGGAAAGCAGCTCTCCTCCGGAGCCACCCTCGCGCCAGGAAGACGGTCCCAAAGTCGCTCCACTGCCCATTCAATTCCAAGGGCCTGATGCAGAGGCCAAACAGCTTCAAGTTGACGCGGAGAAATTACTCGCGCACGGAATTCGCACGATCGCTGGTAAGCGACTCATTCTTCACACGGATATTCCATTGGATGATGAGTTACGTAGTTTGCCGGAGGTTTTTGATAAGGCGACTACCCAGTTCTGCGATTACTTCGACGTTGAGCTGCAAAAAGTTGCCGACTGGCAGGTACGAGCTTGCGTGATTCAGGACTTGGAAAAATTCGAGCGTGCGGGACTCTTGCCTCAGGTCTTGCCCAAATTCCAACATGGTTATGCCCTGGGTGATCGCATTTTTCTGAAAGAGCAACCCAGCGAATATTACCGCCGGCACCTACTTCTGCACGAGGGAACTCATTCCTTTATGTTACGGTTCTTTCAGGGAGCTGGTCCACCGTGGTACATGGAAGGTATGGCCGAATTGCTAGCCACTCACCATTGGGACGGAGCAAAGTTGACGCTCAATACTTTTCCAGCAGACAAAAATGAAGTGCCGTTTTGGGGAAGAGTAAAGATCGTCAAGGACGATGTCGCGGCTCAAAAAGGAAAAATGATCGAAGAGGTCATGCAATACGGCAGTAATGCTCACCTAAACGTGGAAGCCTATGGTTGGAGCTGGGCCGCCGCCAAATTTCTTGATCAGCATCCGCAGTTTCAAGCGATCTTTCGTAAACACATTGAACATGCAGGTGATTCTTCGGGTCAGTTTTCGATTAGTCTGGTCGAGACCTATGGAGAAGAGTGGTTTAAGGTGCGACAAGAATGGCAGCTCTTCGTAATGAACATGGAATATGGTTATGATATTGCCCGGGAAGCGATTGAGGATGTAGAGGTTCAGCAGTATGCAGACTTACCTAGCGAGCAGACTTTTCAGGTGCATGCCGACCGTGGCTGGCAATCCACAGGACTATATGTGACACAGGGAATGAAGATTCAAGTCACAGCCACAGGCCGATTTGTTATTTATAGGGAGCAAGCCGATGATCCCGAAGGCACCGAGGGTCAGGCCCAATCGACCGTTTGGGAATCCGAAGCGGGTGGCGTGTCTATACGGTATCACGGCGGATACCCGCTGGGCACTTTACTTGTGGCAATCGATAACCTCCAACAAACAGGATTAACGGGCCTGTTGTCGACGGGAGCAATCGGAACGGGAGGTGATATCGAAATTCCTCAGGATGGTGTACTGTATTTCCGAGTCAACGACTCCCCTGCTGAACTGGCCGAGAATCAAGGTAATGTAGAAGTTAAGTTGTCTTTATTGGGGCAGGATCAGTGAATTACCAAGATGCCCGATTGACGATTTAAGTTTGGGATTCAACAATTTTGATAGTGTATTGGCTACAGCGGCTGGTACTACGCAATGACAACAAGACGATTAGAAGAGTTTATGAGCATTTTACAGTCACAAGATCCAGCCGTATTTGCCTCGATCCAATCTGAAGAAGTTCGACAACGATCCGGACTCGAATTAATTGCCAGTGAGAACTACACCAGCCGGGCCGTCATGGAAGCCTGTGGTAGTGTTTTAACCAACAAATACGCGGAGGGCTATCCTGGTAGACGATACTATGGTGGCTGCGTACATGTTGATACCGCCGAGTCGATAGCGATTGATCGAGCCAAACAGCTATTTGGGGCAGAAGCGGTGAATGTGCAACCGCATTCAGGTTCCCAGGCAAACACGGCAGTCTATCTCTCTTGCTTAGAGCATGGTGATAAGGTGCTCGGACTTGATCTGGCACATGGTGGACATCTCACGCATGGGATGCACCTCAATGTTTCAGGAATTCTCTATGATTTCGTTAGTTACGGCGTCGATCCAGAAACCCATCGGTTGGATTTAGACCAGGTATCGCGCTTAGCAAAAGAGCATCAACCCAAGCTGATCGTTGCCGGAGCCAGTGCCTATCCACGTGAAATTCCGCATGAAGAATTCGCACAGATTGCAGAGGATGTTGGCGCCAAGCTATTCGTGGATATGGCGCATTATGCAGGCTTAGTGGCAGCAGGTGTGCATCACAATCCCGTCGAATGTGCCGACTTTGTAACAACGACGACGCATAAGACGTTGCGAGGTCCACGCGGCGGCATGGTGTTGTGTAAGGAAGAATATGCTAAAAGTATTAACCGTAGTGTCTTTCCTGGTTTGCAGGGCGGTCCGCTGATGCACATTATTGCTGGAAAGGCGATTTGCTTTGGCGAAGCGTTGACGGATGATTTCAAAGCCTATGGTCAGCAGGTGGTAGACAATGCTCGGACTTTGGCTGAATCGCTCATCAGTGGCGGCGTGACATTAGTGAGCGGCGGGACGGATAACCATCTGATGCTGGTCAACGTCTTTGCTTCACTGGGAATTGGAGGCCGCTCGGCCGAAGAGATTTTAGATCGCTGTGGAATCACGACGAACAAGAACATGCTGCCATTTGATCAACGCAAGCCAAATGACCCATCAGGTGTACGTATTGGAACGCCCGCTCTGACAAGTCGGGGGATGGGAAGCGATGAAATGAAATCCGTTGGGAATTGGATTGTGTCAGCATTAAAGAACCCTGAGGATGAAGCATTGCATCAGTCGATCCAGCAGGACGTCAACGCACTTTGCGAGCAATTTCCTGTCCCTGCTGACCAGTGATGACTATTCTTGTCCTTTCTTTGTCGGATAGATTTGATATTTAGTACGATATAAAGAGTACTTCGGTGCTTTCGACGGGAAAGTGCCGGTACCTCCTTGAACCTACGCCGTTGGGCTAAACAATACTATGTCACAGATAAGTCGAATTCTGATCGCTGACGACAATCAGGCAAATTGCGAATTGCTGGATGCTTACTTGGCCGACTTGGATTGCGAAGTGGATTTCGCTGTCGATGGTCAGGATACACTCGATAAAGTCCAGTCTTTTCAACCGGATCTGTTGCTATTGGATATCATGATGCCGAAACTTAACGGCTTTGAGGTATGTCAACAAATTAAGTCGGCCCCTGAATTGAAGAGGACGATGGTGTTAATGGTGACGGCACTCAATGAACGTGGAGATATTGAGCGAGCGGTTCAAGCTGGTACAGATGACTTTTTATCTAAACCTGTGAATCAGATTGAATTGGTTAAACGCGTTCAGAATATGCTGAAGCTAAAGGGAGTCACGGATGAAGTTGAGCGGCTTCGAAAGTACATCGAAGAGATGGAACAGCAGTCCTAACGAATTCATTCGTTGTCAAATATAAAGATAGTCATGACTAAACCTACTCGTTGGTTAACACGACCGAGACAATGGTTCTGGTGTTTATTCGGCATCGGCGTGGTCATTCTTGCCAGCCAGTCAGTAATCGCTCAGGATCCGATCGTTGCTGATAAGACGGAGATTGATTCTCTTATCGAGCAACTTGGAGATGCGGATTTTACGTCTCGCGAGTTTGCGCAAAGTAAACTGCGAGAGATGGGTTTAATCGCTTTTGATCAGTTACACGAAGCTCAAACTCACAACGACATTGAAGTTGCCAAGCGAGCCAAGTATCTCATCCGCAGTCTGCAAGTGCAGTGGGCATTGCGAACCGATGCTCCTGAAGTACGTCGCCTATTGGCGAAATATGAAGACAACAATCCTACAGGCCGACGCAGTTTAATGGAGCAGTTAGCTTCCTTGCCAGAAGCCAAAGGCCTGAACGCTCTTAGCAGAATGGTTCGATTCGAATCTGATGGTCGCCAATCGCGGTATGCTGCTTTGCAGGTAATGAGTATGACGCTGCCAGAATCCTCAGAGCAACGCCAGATCTTCGCGGACCAGCTTCGAGAATTGCATGACCAGAGTGCCAGAACCGCCGCGCAATGGATGAAGGCTTATGCAGAAAGCTTAATAGACCCGGAAAGTTCCGTCGTCGTTTGGGATCGACTCGGCCGGAAAGAAGAACAGTTGTTGACCACTTTTCCCGGTCATACAAGCCGGAGTTTGGTTCGGGAGCTGTTGCGTTGGGAGTTCAGGCTTCTGAGACAATTGGAGTTGGAGGATCAGGCCGCCGTGGTGGCTCGCCGGAGCGTCAACCTTTTGGACGGCTCTCGAGATCAACTGATCGAGGCAATTGACTGGTTTGCGAATGAAAAGAGTTGGATGTTTGCTGAGGTGATCGTCGACCGTTTTCCAGTTGAATTTCAGGAATACCCGGAACTGATGTATCGTCTTGCCGAGGCGTTTCTACAGGGAGGAAATCAGGAGCGAGCTGATGAACAAGCGGCAAGGGCGCTGGCAATAAAGCCTGCTGATCTGGATGCCCATATAGCGATTGCTTCTTTTTTGACTCGTCGACAGCATCATCAATGGGCCATCGCAGAATATGAACAAGGCATCGAGCATTCACCGCTGGAATCTGAAGTCGGCATTCGAATGCGAATATTACTGGGCGAGCTCTATCATGATTTGAAGGACGAGGATCGAGCAAGATTAGTGTTCGAACCGGTTGTGGAGAATCGGGAAAATGATGATGTAAAGCAATCGGTGATTCGCTTTTATTCACAGATGGAATCGTTTGTCTCCCGTTATTGGTATTTTCGAGCTTGTGACCACGCAAGTCGAAAGGAATGGGGGAAGCAAAGAGAGTGTTTGGAAGCCGGATTGGCAGAGGATCCCAATGATGGCGATATTCTCATTGCGATGTATCTTTTCGAAGAATCGGATGAGGTATTTGAGGCGATGACACTGAAGGCCATTCGGACGTCGGCAGATTTCCATGAAGCCGGAATTAAAGCCGTTGAAACGAAGATCAACAATACACTCGATCGATTACAAAAATCACGGCTGCAATGGGACCTTGCCAGAGCATTCAACCAATATGCCTGGCTGGTGGGTAATACGACCGGTGATTATCAGCGAGCGGTAGAGTATAGTCGGAAGTCACTCGAACTCAGAAATTGGGAATCCGCTAGCTATCTGGATACGCTAGGGCACTGTTATTTTGGAGCAAAGGATTACGAAAACGCAGTGAAGTACCAACAGCAGGCTGTTGATATGGATCCGGGGAGCTTGGGAATGCGGCGACAACTCAACGTTTTTCGTCAGGCATTAAAAGATCAACAGCAACGACAAGGTTAGTGCCAGGTCTTTGTGTGATCTTCTTTGGGAATTGAGTTTTGTCATCCACTTCAGGCAGCTATCTACAACTTTCCCGAACACCTCTAAACAACTTAGTGTTCTTTCTGCCCTGGCTGTTTCTCTACGAAGCAGGCCTTTGGTTTAGTGGAGACCCGTATCGTAATCTGGCTGATATCTGGCTCCGAGAGTTGCTTCAACGGGCGGGTTTTAGTCAGTACTTCCTACTTCCGATCTTATCCTGCGCTGTGCTGCTCGGTTGGCATCATCTCTCGAAGTTGCGTTGGAAAGTAGACTGGCAATGCCTGCCCGGGATGTTCATCGAATGTGTCGGCTATGCGGCCATCCTGATTGGCGTCTTTCAAATACAACATTGGGTCCTGAGTACCATTTCCTATTTTGCGAGCACCCCTGCCACGGCCTGGCTTGCAGTTGAGACAGATGCGAACACCAATCTGCATCAACTTCTGGCGATGGTTGGAGCCGGAATTTACGAAGAGCTGTTTTTCAGGCTGCTACTTTTACCAGCGATGATCTGGGTGTTGCTGCGAATTGAATTGAAAACCTGGATTGCCTACAGCCTTGGTGTCGTGCTTGTCAGCCTTTGTTTTGCGGCTGCTCATTCGATTGGAGTGGAGCAGGATTGGTTTACTTTCGCTTTCCGCTTTCTAGTCGGGTTGATTCTAAGCGCCGTATTTTTGAAGCGTGGATTTGGTATGGCTGTTGGAGCTCACGCTTTATACAACATTGCGGTCGAAGTGTTCTATTAGCTCCGAGACTCCCAGAAGTTGGAATCGCGGGGACTATCAAGTTTAGACACTAAAGACTGATTGGCTTTTGATAATGGCCAAGTCATCTGGGAATGTATGAAATGCCTGCACGAGTAAGCTGTTCTGGCGAGTTTCTAGATTGATGTAACTCATCGCTCCAGTTGCCATTCGGCCACTGTTATCAAAGAAGTGAACCATTCCGCGGAGTTCGCTATCCTGACTCAATTCCTGTTGAAATGCCCAGAACACCTCTTGAGGAACCACTTCCAATTGAAAGCTGGTTTGATACTCAATGCCTCGACAGTTCAGAGCTTCGTTGCGCTCTCCGGCAATGGGGTGAGCGAGTAAGCGTCGTCGTTGGGGCAGAGGTTGCGATTGGGCGGATGACACTTCAGCGATGGTGGTGCCATCGTGCTGAAATGTAATAACATGCCCGTCGCGGGTAATATCAACCTGAGCGTTATAACTTCCTCGCTGAATTTGACGAGTCTTAAAGACGTCGAATAGTTCTGGGTGAAGAGAGCGTGAGAAGAGCTGGAATGTAAGTTCCTTGACTTTCGGTCTTAATGAAAGCACACCGTGGTTCCCGTATTTGTAATCCCGCAGAATTGCCTAGATTCCAGAGGATGTAATATTTCGATTGTGTTCTACCGAAGCGCCCAACCGTGACATTGTTTGCTTCGATGCTCTTCTCTGTGTAGAAACCATTATAGGAATTTCCCCAACCGCTAACAAAGCATACACAATGAAAATCTGAGAACACCGGGAAAAAGTTTTTTAAGCTGCTAGCAAATTAGTTCAATTGGTAAGAAATCGGCGAATGATCTGATTCACAGTTTGTGGGTTTTCCAGCGGAGCCATGTGTCCGACGTCCTTGATGACTTCGAATTGGGCCTGAGGTAATGCATCGGCAATGGCTCTCATTTCATCGGATGGACTAATGCCGTCATGCTCACCACACAGTAATAAGGTGGGGACATTGATATCGGCAAGCCAGTTTGTTGCATCTTGCCGATTGGCTAAAGCGAGTTGAGTTTCGGCAATGATTGCCGGGTCACTACTGGCGATCACCTGACGTAGTTGCTGGACTCGTTCTGGAATGGCCTGCATGGAAGACTTACTAAATAGCTTGGGGATCATTCCGTCGGCGGCCAAGGCACTCCCCCTACTTCCTTGCTCGGCAATACGAGCTGCCATTTGGCGACGACCTCGGGCGATGACTTCGGTATCACCGATGCTGCGAGTGTCGCATTGGATGAGTCGAGCTAAGCGTTGCGGGAACTGTCGCCAAAATTCCCATCCGATATATCCCCCCATGGAGAGTCCACAAAAGGTAATGGGTGCCTGGATATCGATTGCATCTAACAGCTCATTTAGATCGACAGCAAACTGGCTCATCGAAATCGGAGCCGTGCCTCTTGAGCTCTTTCCAAACCCTCTTAAGTCTGGTGCGATGACATGATATTGAGTGGCGAGGGTTTCGAATTGAAAACGCCACATAGAATGGTCGAGTGGAAAGCCATGCACTAGTAACAGGGGCGCGCCATGCCCACGTGTTTGATAGGCAATTTCACAGTCGTTAACTTGGATCTGCTGCATTGGTTCTCTTGAAGAGCATAAAGGCGATACAACAGAGCAATAGGCCGACAGCGGCCCCACCGAGCTCCCATATGGCATAGGTTTGATGCTTAGCATACTGCTTTGCATTCAATTGATATTCACCGTCCTGTTGGTTACCCAGTCCATTGGCGCGGATAATACGCCACTGCTCAATGACGATCAGTGGTGGCATTTGGTCAATCACGGCATTTCCATATAAGAGTTCATCTCCCCGAGTGTCCCGAAGATCCAGCTGGTTGGCTTGATAGAATTCGAAGGCCGCTAATCCCAGTCCGAGCGTGAGTAGAATAACTCCAAAACTAAAGATCAAACCATTTTGTTTTCCCCAGGTTGACTTTTGCTGGGTTGACGATGATTGGGCCTCTGGTAGTTGCCTGATTTCACGGAGGTTCGGGACAACGACTTCTATCTCACATTCGGCGCATTGCAGCGTCTTACCGGCATCGATGGTGCCGATGGTGAATTGAGCTCCACAATCACATGAAAGTAGGTAATTTGCCATAGGGAATATTGTAGGGTGTTGAGTGGATTGGGTTTAGTCAGAAGGTGCTGCGGATCCGCGAGACGCCCACCATGGTAGGCTGATGCCGCCATCAACCAGTAACGTTGCTCCGGTCATATATTCATGCTGAGGGTCGCTTAGAAAGAGGATAGCATTGGCGATTTCTTCCGGGTTGCCGAGTCGTCCCATAGGGATTTTGGCTCCCGCTTTTTCCAATGTGTCTTCGCTGGCAAACTTACGTTCACCAGGCGTATCGATCCACCCTGGTTGAATCATATTAATGCGGATGTCATGTTCAGCCACTTCGATGGCTGCCGTTCTGGCCATATGTTCAAGCGCCGCTTTCGACATGTTGTAAGCCATCGCACGTGGTGCCGGGATGAAGGCATGAGGAGAACTAACCAACGTGATGATCCCTCCATCTCCCTGCCGAATCATTTGCTGAGTGGCAACGCGTGTTAAATAAAAGGCTCCCCACATCGTTACGTCGACCGTCCGGCGAAACCCTTCCATATCAGCCTGATAGAATAGCTCGCGGTCGCTATAAGCGGCATTGCTCACCGCGATGTCTAGCTTTCCAAATTCACTTACGGCTCGTTGTACGAGGGCTTCGACTGACTCGAGACTCGACACATCCGCCTGATGAGCGACGGCCTTGCCACCCGCTTCTTCGATCAATGCCACGACATCCTGAGCCTGATCAGGGTGCGAGCGATAATTGACAACCACACTGGCGCCTGCCTTGCCGAAGGCAATCGCCGTTGCTCGGCCGATTCCTAAACTGGCGCCTGTAACGACAGCAACTTTCCCGGTTAAATCCGTACTCATTTTGGGATCCTAATCAATGAACTGACCTCTAGTTAAGTATGCCACCTAATTAGTGTCGAGCTTTTATTTCTTACGCAGAACAGTCTAAGTTAGCTCGGTATTCTGGTGAATTTCTTCACCATTAATTCCGAGCTACTTGTTGTCGTCATAATCGTTTCCGAAGACTTTGCCCCGTTGGTGTTGCTTCCTTCGATCCAGGAGCCCCGCGAAACCGAGTGTGGGTCAAACAGGTTTGTGTTCGTCATTCGGCAGAGAGGAGGAGTGACGAGTCGTCGGTCTGATTGGTCACGTTATGAGGATTCTTAGGATTCCTCTGACTTTGAGACTAGACCCTCTACAGGGCGTAGTTAAAATTAACGACATAACGGTATCTCAAAATCGCCAACATGGATGTTGCAATGAGATGAGCAGTGTAACGACTGGCCGAATCGTTCTGTGAACGAGGAAGTCGATGAAGTTACAACCGGATTCACAAATGAGTTTTGTGGAATCGCAGTGCAGGTTAAGCCGTTCGCAAATCCTAAAAGGATGTTTAGGCTTGGTGAATGTTTATCCAAGCAGATTGAGTAAGCTGAAACGACTGGTCGTATTGTTACGAGTCAGGATGATTTCTGGTGTTACTTCTTCTGTTGAATCACTGGCTAGTTACTGCTGCCGAAAAGAACTGATGGTACTATAGCATCATGTTCAACAGCGAGCCGACGGTGAAACGCCGATGCCGCTTTGAACTTCTCGACTATCAGGTCAATTGCTAACAACGTTAGCAGTAGCAACGAGTTCCCAGCGGACTTGATGCTCAGTTGGAAGTCATCTTTATCCGGTGGATTATGGATAACTCACAAAGAAGATGACCGTAGTTGCGACAAGCAGATCCAGCAACCGATGGTGAATGACATTGATACAAATGTCATGGGGCAAATCCGAGAAATATTAGACAGCGCAAGAGTAACGTATGAGCATATACGATCCACTTCTTGATGATTTTGAAGAAGATAGTGAAGTAACCGTTTCAAGCGGTTTTCAAAAAGGTTCTGATAACTCGAATCAGAGTAATCAGAAGTCAACGGCGAAAAGCACGGCTAGTGCTAGTACGAAAGAAGAGCCGGAAGATGAAGATTTAGCTGAAGTAGAGGAACAGGAATCGTGGTCTGATGACCCAGTTCGGATGTACCTGACTCAGATGGGTGAGATTCCTCTGCTGACTCGAGTGGAAGAAATTCGACTCGCCAAGCGAATTGAGGACACCCGTCGCGCATTTCGAGCCAAACTGCTGGAATGCGATTACGTTTTCCAAATGGCTTTTAAAATCCTCCGTCGAGTCCATCTCGGAGAGTTGCCATTTGACCGAACGGTTCAGGTTTCTGTGACAGACCGGTTGGAAAAAGAACAGATTATGGGACGTATGCCTCACAATCTGGACGTCGTGGAAACTTTGATTCGCCTCAACAAGCGGGACTTCCGTGTGGCCGTCAGCAAGTCATTCTCCAAAGCGGAACGCCAAGAAGCCTGGAAGAATCTTGGTCGCCGTCGCCGTCGTTGTGTTCGCCTTGTGGAAGAGCTTGGTTTGCGTACTCAACGCATCGAGCCGATGATCAATACGTTGAACGACTTCAGCGAGTGTATTGATAAGCTGCTTGCTGATATTCAGGAAGCCAAAGAGGACAAAGATCATCAACGTAAGCGAGACTTGCTGTCTCAGTATCGAAATATCATGTTGGCGATTCAGGAGACTCCAACCAGCCTCCGGAACCGAGTGAAATATTTAAATTCAGTTTACGCAACCTATCAACAAGCAAAACGTGAGCTGTCCGAAGGAAACCTGCGTCTGGTCGTTTCGATTGCCAAGAAATATCGAAATCGAGGACTTAGCTTCCTGGACCTGATCCAGGAAGGTAATGCCGGATTGATGCGAGCAGTGGACAAGTTTGAATATCGACGTGGTTTCAAATTCTGTACCTATGCGACCTGGTGGATTCGTCAAGCAATCACCAGAGCGGTTGCTGACCAAAGCCGAACGATTCGTATCCCCGTACATATGGTGGAAACGATGTCGCGAGTACGTAATGTATCTCGTCAGCTGGTTCAGGAACTTGGACGAGAACCAACACTGGAAGAGACTGCTCGTCGCGCAGAAACGACTGTGGAAGAAGCACGGCGAGTATTGGCGATGAGTCGCTATCCGATTAGTCTCGACCGACCGGTCGGTAATAGTGAAGATAGCCAGTTTGGTGACCTGTTACCGGATGGTGATGCCGAAAGCCCGGCTTCCGGAGCTTCACAGGAAATGCTGCGAGATCGAATTGGACGTGTGCTTAAAACTTTGAGTTATCGTGAACGTGAAATCATCAAGTTGCGTTATGGTCTTGGTGACGGATATAGCTATACACTCGAAGAAGTCGGGCATATCTTCAAGGTAACCCGAGAACGTATTCGACAGATCGAAGCGAAGGCCGTCCGTAAACTGCAGCAGCCAAGTCGAAGTCAGGAATTGGTTGGTTTCCTAGATTAATTGTTTGATCATAAATGACCTTTAACGCGAAGTGCTGTTCGGCACTTCGCGTTTTTTTGTGTCCGTCGTCTGATCTGCTAATGTTCGTAACGCTCGTCCCACCAACCGTCCGCTGGTCATTGCCCAGGCAATATGACAACCGTGGCTCCAGAGAACCATGCCATTAAGACCACATTGCCCGACGGCGAATAGCCCATCAATCAAATCATCCTCTTCGTTTACTACCTGAAAATGCTCATTAATCTTCGCACCTCCTTCGGTCGTTGTGAAATAGGATTTGACTGGCCCGAGCATAACCCAAGGCCCGTTCGTTGCTTGGCCGAAGGCACCGGCTGCCGTTTGCTGTAATTGGGCGAGGGGTAGACGATAGTGAGTCGCGATTTGCTCAAGAGTGATGGCCTGATGACAAATATCAGGCCTTAGACGGAGATAATCGTCCACATAAGCATAAGCAATGTCTGGTGCCGTCGAGATGAAATGGGGCCATTGGGAATACTGAGCAATTTGTACCGCACTCATCAAAATGTAGGCCTGCCTGTCGGATTGTATCGAGACGCCGATATTCCGCTCTTTCTCTGAACGTTCATCACAGAATCGCAAGCCTTGTTGATTTACCAGAATGCAGCCATCGTGGAAAAGAGCTGCTTCTGGGTGTTGCCAGGTTACGAGCAATCGTTTGATCAATTTGCGAAATATCCAATCCGGCAGTCGACGTGCTAACCAACTTTGGATACCAGCGAGAGGCCCGGTTGCCGGCAGCCATTGCTGAAACGGTCGTTTCGCCGTCGCTACGAATCGCAATTCAGGTCCATAGGTAACGTCCATATTGAGCAGCTTTGCACCCGCCTGTTCTGCCAGAATGTGCCCGAGTCCCTGCGCATGAGGATTAATGCCCTCGATACATTCGTAGCCACCTCCTTTAAATCGTCGGATCAATTCCTGATTATTCGCATAATCGCCGGTTGCCAGAATCACGCCCACGTGAGTTAAAACTTGCTGTGTTTGGCCAAGGTGATTCCTGTATTCAGCTCCTACGACACGGCCTTCCTCGATCAGCAGCTTGCTGGCAGTCGCCTGAGTTTGAATCACGACGCCTTGTTTTCGGGCGGCGAGCTGCAATCGAGCGATATAGGCTTTGGCGCCCGGAATCACGTTGTGCATGCGAGGTTGTTTATTTGGCGGCTCAGCGACCGGCCCCACGAATCGAAGGCCATGGCTTTCCAGCCAGTCCAGAGTGTCTGCTGAGTGCCGAGAAAAGAACTCCCGGCTCACGGGGTTATTCTTCTGTTCGATTTCATCAGGAGCAAAACGAGCGAGGTCGATAGCATGTTGTTCGGCGGAGTCGACAATCCCCGCGACTTTTTGATGGGAGGTTTCTGCGGCAGTGAATGACCCTACAGCAATCCCCGTGGTACCCCCTGGTTGCCGACAGGATTCTAATACGAGCGTTTCAAATCCCTGCTCACCACAGGAAACCGCCGCTGCCAACCCGCTGCCTCCAGCTCCAATTACGAGGACGTCTACGTGCTTGGGTGTCATAGTTTACGAGCGGCTAAAGATCTTGTTGAATCGTTGACGATTGGCCTGACGATACCGTCGACAAACGGTGACCAGAGACTGAGGGCTTTCGTAACCTAGTAATGAAGCGAGTTTTTCGAGTTCCAATGCCTTCTCTGGTAAATCGTGGCGATGCGTTGTATCCATCAGACGCAAACCTGACTCCACTCGCCGTAAGAAAATATAGGATTTGATCAAGGCAGTCGCGTCGTCTTCTTCTAGAAGCTTCTGTTCACGCAAACTTTCCAGTGCCTGAACCGTTCCTGGCCTTTGAATCGCTGTATTGTCGCCGTGTAATAACTGTAAAAACTGCACAATATATTCAACATCCATGGTCCCTCCCTGAAATCGTTTCAGGTTGCGATCTGTCGCTCCACTTTCAGAGTCGAGCCGTGCCTGGACCATTTGAGATTGAAGGTCGGCGTTCGCGTCTACTTTACCGATCCTATTGGCAATAATTCCCGCTACACGTTGTTGCGCTTGATCGGTTCCGACAATGACTCTGGCTTTGCATAACCCCATGGTTTGCCAGAGAGGGATTTTTTCGTTTTTCAAATAGTCTTCATAGTCGTCGATGGAGATAGCCAATGGAGCATGTTGATGGGTAGCCCTCAATTTGCTATCCATATCAAACAACCGTCCATGGGGGCGTGTGCGAGTGGAGGACTGGAGGATTCGCTTTGCCAATTCGTTAAAGAAGTGGTGATTCGAGGTGGGACGGGTTTTATGTTGACGATTTGTAGGTCGGGTATTACCTGCACCGTCGTACAAGAACAGAATATCAACATCGCTATGAAAATTAGGCTCCTGCCCACCCAGCTTGCCAAGCCCGACCAAAGTCAATGAAGCGGGCTCTCCAGCCATTTCTCCTTGCTCGACAATCGGCTCGCCGTGCTTTTCGACCAGCAGATGGAAGTGTTCATTCGCTATTTCCTGCAGGCTAACTTCGATAATATCCGAAAGTGATTTATGTGAATCGGCGAGCGAGTCTTTACCAAGGATTTCCCGCACTCCTACTCGTAAATGCTGTGCATGTTTGAAAGCAAGGATCACGTCAATTAATTCCTGACCTTCGATTTGGGCTCCTTTGACCAACTCATTCATGACCCGACGTAGTGATTTTTTGGTCGGCAGATGGTCCAGAATCAGGCAATCCAGCAATTCATCAATCATCCCGGGATAACTGGTGAGAATCGTGATTAAGTAAGGGCTGTTGGAACATAGTTTGACATAGAGATTGAGAGTGGCAGGGTTTACCTCAAACAGCTCCCACAAGACGCCCTTTCCTCCCAGCGAATCGCTTACCGTGCTTAAATTAGCCAGTGTCATATCTGGATCCGGTGTTTGAGAGATTGCTTCGAGCAAACGAGGAGCGATCATGGCCAAAAAGTGTCTGCATCTTCGCGTGGACAAAAACGGAATTCGCTCGGTTGCCAAGTCCATGAGATATTGATAACTGGAATTAGCGTCGTTGAAATTATGTTTACTTAAGACTTCATCCAGCATTTCTTCGCTGGGCTCTGGATCGAGAATCAGGTCGACTTCCGGTTCAGTGTCCTGGTCATCATCAAACGATAATTCGAGCAGGCGTTCAAGTATTTGCTGGCTGACCTGTAATCGATGCGTAGTGTCATTGATGAGTGTGTTGACTGTCTCTGGACCTGTGTAACCCAAACTCTGTGCAAGAGCGCTTTGTGCCTGCTGAGTTGAAGGGATCGTCGTCGTCCCTACATCGTGCAGGATCTGAATCCGATGATGGATGCGTTTTAGTTCAAGGTACGCATCACGCAGGACATTGGATTCCTCCTGTGACAATAAACCTGCTTTATGCAGTTGATAGATGGCTGACAGCGTACCTCTGACTCGGATCGAAGGAAAATTAGCACCATTGATTAATTGAAGAAACTGGACAACGAAGTTGATTTCGTGAATTCCGCCGGAAGCATGAACCACATCGAGCTGATCCGCATCTTCCCAGCGGTGCAGCCGGCGCTTTTGAGCTTTGATTCCAGTGATGTCCGCTCGATTCAAATAGCGTCGATAAATCCACTTCTCCATGTGCTGTAAAAACCGATGCCCGAGTCGTTGATCGCCAGCGATCGGTCTGGCATTAATCAATTCCTGACGTTGCCAGGTTCGTCCGGAGAAATCGAGAAACCGAATGGCGTCATTGATATGAGTGCAGCCACTCACATTCTGTGCCGACAATTGGAAGCTAAGATCGATATCTAATAGCTTGACACCATTTGGTAAGGTCAGGAATCCGATGGCGTCATTCAGGATGTTGGTATAGATTTGTTCATCCCACTGACTGTCGTTGGGTTGATAGATAAGGAATACTTTCAGCGTAGCCCCATAACTCAGTTGGTGTCCCGCCAGCCCTCCGAGCGCAATGACGGAAAAGAACAACTCTTCAGCACTCTTGAGGTCTAATTGATGTTTCCGGATGGCTTTATGGGAAGCTAATTCAACGGCACTTTGAAGTAAGGCTTCACAAAGAATAGACGCCTGATTGGCGATGACATCAGCAGACTGATTGATAACCAGATCGCCATAGGCGATACGCAGTAATTCCCGATTGCGTATTCGCTCTAATTGCCTGGAAATATCCGGATCGCCGGCGAGTTGTAGGACTTCCGTCCGAATTTCATCGATTAGGATTGTTCGATCAACGGGTTGGCCGTCTGTCATACGTAACAAGTCATAGCCTTCCGGATCCTGAATGAGCAATTCAGCAATCTGGTTGCTCGCCGAAAACATGATTAACAGCGTTGGCAGGGCATCCAAATCGCGTTCCCAAAGTGAGCCAAGTGCGATTGGGTTTCTGGAAAGTGTGGTAAAGCTGGCGAGAAATTTGAGTGCCTGATCCGGTTTGGCAGTATTTGAAAGAGCCGCTTCGAGTTGTTCTCCGACTACGGCAACCAGATCCAGAGTCATACCGGACTCCGCAATCGCTGTGATGGCATCATGTGCCTGTCGCATATCCTGCAGCCCCAACGATGTGAACCATTTTCTGGCTACCGTTGGAGAATCGAGGATCTGAATGATTTGCTCGGTGTCCATGCCCCTAGTCTAGCATGCTCTGAGAGAATACGGCAATTATGGGTTAAGGCAGCGTTCGATCAGCTCGACCCAATTGATTTCCTCGCTCAGTCCTTTACCATAGTCCACCGTTGCTAGGACTGTGGGGATGCAGCATCGTTTGATTTCCTGAGGGTTGGAAATCAGACTTTGATCTTCATCTGAAACCGGCTGGGCGTTGTTCACAATTAATCCGGCAATAGGGATGCCGTCTTCATACGCAGCCGCGGTAATCAACGTCTGCAGCGTATGGTTGATACATCCCAGTTTGTTGGCCACAACGACGACAAGTGGGTAGCCAAATTCATACGCCAAATCTGCTACGAAGTCATCGTCACTGATCGGTGACATAAGTCCGCCGGCGCCTTCGACAATAATGAAGTCGGAATTTTGTTGCCAGTATTCAATGCCAGCGAAGAGTTTATTGCGATCGAGCTCCAGTCCTTCAGCACGTGCCGAAAGATGGGGTGCCAGAGGAGCTCGGAACATCTGGGGGCATACATGATTGACGGTGGCTGGCTTACCTGCGGCCTGCCATAAAGCGTCTGCGTCTTCACTGAATAGACTACCGTCGGCCGTTTCGATACATCCGCTGGCGGCAGGCTTGTAGACTCCCACTTTGACTCCCTGACTTCGGAGCTGCTGAGCGATCAATGCTGAGACGTAAGTTTTCCCGACTTCAGTGTCGGTGCCGGTAACGAAGATGCCTGGTGTCATGAGTTGTATTAGATTTCCAGATATTCTTCGAGTGCTTCACGCATGACGGCTGGATTAGGGTCCACGCCGGTCCAGATCTTAAAACCAATAACAGCCTGATTGACTAGCATGCCGAGTCCATCAAGAGTTCGACATTGCCGTGCCTGAGCATCCCTGAGGAGTCGGGTCATCGGTGGGTTGAATACGACGTCTGCAACGACCATGTCTGCATTCAATGTTTCCACATCTAAAGGCACTCGGGCTTCCGCATCTCCTAACCCAATACAGGTGGCATTTATAACGACATTGATATCATCGTCCACTTCATAATCACCGTCCAAAACAATCAGCCGGGCCTGAACACCCTCGATCTGAGTGAGTACATCCACCAGTTCTTGCCCACGCTCTTCGGTCCGATTTACGATCGTGATTTCGGTGACACCACTTAACGCCAGCTCGACAGAAATAGCCCGGGCTGCACCGCCAGCGCCGATGATTACGACTTTTTGGCCTGCCGGTTCCACGAGTGTTTTAAGAGATTGGACAAAGCCTTTTCCATCGGTGTTCTCACCAATCAGCTTGCCGTCGACTACATTGACGCAATTGACAGCTCCCATACGTTCGGCCGCTTCGCTCAAACCGTCAAGATACTGAATGACTTCAACTTTATGAGGGATGGTGAAATTCCCACCACGTAATCCCATTGCTCGGAATCCGGCCATCGCGTCTTTGAGATTTTCAGCAGGTACTTCGAGTGTTAGGTACCGCCAGTCTAATTCACAATCTGCGAAGCAACGTTCCATCATGAATTGAGTGGGGTTACCGGCTACAGGCTGTCCCATGCACGATACTAAATCCTGAATTGGTTTGTCTGCCACAGTATTAGTCCTTGTTTGCGGAAGGCTCAAATGGGTTGAACGAGTTTGGAGATTCCCAGTGGGAATGCTTCCGCATCGTATCGTTAGTTGTATTAAGGAGTCTTTACTTCTGCAATTATGGGAGCGGAAAAAATGATTGTCAAAATCATTCAGAAGCAGGTTTATTGCGGAATCACAATCTTATTGGCTGGTGCGTCTGTAATCTTCATGGAAGTGCGACGGGCTTTGATGCGAACATAGGGAGCTGTGTAGCAACATCGGTCACCAAAGCTGCTTCGAGGTGCTTTGGGATCGGCATGAAATGGTTCGACCAGATCCTCAATGACGAAACCACTGCGGCAAATGCCTCCAATAATGTCTTCCCATCGATGAAGAAACTCCATCGTGCCGTCTTCTCTCAATCTGGTCCCGTTGACCGCGGGCAAAGGGCCGGTGCGATAGTAGGGCTCGATGAGTTCATAACCGTTGGCCGATCGCGTCATGTCCGTTTGCAGGCTGGTCGGTTGTTTATGCTGGCTAATATATAACCCCTGAGGCTGTGTTACTCTTGCGACTTCGGAAAAAACCTTGGTAATCGAGGGAAGGTAGCATGTACTGACTGGGTGAATCACAATATCAAAGGCTTCATTAGGAAACATCGCCAGATCGTCCATGGATGTTTCCACGACTCGAATATCCAGCCCTCGTTCGGCTGCGACTTCTCGATCTAATTCCAGCATCGCGGGCGAGATATCGACAACAGTTACCTGTGCTCCAGTGGCAGCGTAGATTGCACTTTGCCGGCCTCCGCCTGCAGCTAAACAAAGGACTTGCTTACCAGCAATGTTTCCGCCCAGCCATCCGATAGCATCGACCGTATCCAAAGGCTGGTGAAGATCTTCGTCTTTAGCAGGTTTGGTGAATCGCTTTTTACCTACCACCATTCGGTTCCAGGCATCACGATTATGTTTTTTTGCGAGCGATTGTTGATTGTCATTCATGTGGATTATTCATTGCGAAGGACGTTCTTGCCCTGTTCATTGGTTTGAAATCTGGCCAGCCAATCAAAAGCGGCTTCGGCGATGCCTTCATGGCCTCCTTCGAAAATGGTGACGCGACTCTGTGCTGCAAAGCGACGTAGATAAATCATGCGACCTAGCGCTTTATCCTTAACCTGATCGGAATCGAGCGGGGAGGAGAGACGCCCTTTAGGGATGCTCAACTCCTCCATTTCGGATGGTGAGATAGTACGAGCCTTCGCAGTTCGAGCAATCACATTAAAAGCATTGAGCGAATGTGAAATCGGGACGGAGCCTGTGTGGCCATCGTGGATACCTGCTGCGATATCTAAGGGTACGCGAAGTGAATGCTGAAGGAAGTGGATGGGTGAACGTTCTGTGTATTCGCGGTCTATCGCGGAGCTAGCACCTGGTGCACCTCCGCAGCAAGCTCGCATCATTGCACCATATCGGGTTGTCTCATGCTTTACGTGCCATTGAGCCAGATCACTGATTCCCACCCAGGCGCTGGCTGCTGTCCAATGCTCCGGATGTCGGCTCGCCATCAGCATCGTCATGTGCCCCCCTCCAGAAACACCGGCCAGATACACTTGGCTCGTATCGACTCGGTAATTGGATTTGGCGAAGGTGAGTGCATCCAGAATGTCCTGCTGGGCAATTTCACTTCCGCACGCGTTGGGATGGTTGTTGGGGCCGCGAAAGTGGGGGAACAAATAAATCCAGCCACGGCGGTAGCATGCTTCTTCCCAGCTGGTGTTTTCTTGTTCAACGCTGTTACTCCAGGTATGCAGAGCCACGAGGATGGGCCGAGCGTTAGTATTGCTATCATAGTCGGCTGGCAGGATGACATAGCAAGGCTGTTTTGACCCATCTTTGGAACTGGTCACTTCAATCTTTTGTTTTGTTTGACCATAGGCTGTAGCAGCGCATAGGCTAAACCAAAGCATAACTAGCCATTGGTTTAGGAAAGGACGGTTAGACATAGTGTTTCTTATCCTGCAAAACTTGGAATTGCGTCTACGTGATGTTTGACGCGTGCGGAATGGACTAACTAAAATAAATGATTGGTGAATCCCACCTAGTAGCATCCTACCTTTTTTATAAGTTCACCTGGCGCTGTCATGAAAGAATTCCAACGACGGATTTTCGTCATTCTTATGTTGCTTTTCACCGTCACTGAGTCGGTGAATGCGGCTCCCAGTATTAGCACAGTGACCCCGCGGGGGATTCAGCCAGGAGCGACAACCGAATTGAATCTGACCGGTGCCTCTCTCAACTCGCCACTGAAAGTCTGGACGAGTTTTGCAGCGGAAGTGGAAGTGCTTCCAACTGCCGAAGGCGCAGACGATGCGACGACCGCGAAACTCCAGATAACGCTGCCAGAAAACACGGGCGTGGGACTTGGGGCAATTTCAGTCGCCAACGCGACGGGGGTTTCGCAGGTCTATCTCGTGGTGATGGAAGATGCACCAGTACTTGCCGAACCGGCATCCAATAATTCGCTTAGTGAAGCGGCATTGGTGGCTTTGCCAGCAGCAATTCCCGCCGCATCCAATGGAACAGCAGCAGACTTCTTCAAATTTGAAGCGAAAGCAGGTCAGCAGGTCTCTGTTGATGTTTTGGCCGCTCGCCTTGCTTCTTCGATGGATCCGGTAATTCGACTGATCGCGGTGGATGGTACTGAGCTCGGTTATTCCGATGACTATGTTGGCTTAGGGGCTGACGCAAGGTTACAGGTAACTATTCCTGCCGATGGTCAATACGCCGTCGAAGTATTGGACAGTAAATACGCCGGGGCAAGCCCTTACTATATTCGTATAGGAGATTTTCCTCTGGCTACGACAACGCTTCCAGCAGCCTTGCAGGTAGGTGAAGATCGAGCTGTCGGCTTTAGCGGAACAGGTACCAAAGGTATCACTGGAACAGTGAATTTGGGCAATGTAGTGCCTGGAGAGCAAGTACGAGCTGGAGCCAGAGCGGAATCCAGTACTATGTCCGGTTTTGCCAGAGCATTGGCGAGTGCCGGGCCACAGGCGGTTGAAGTAGAACCTAATAATGCAATTGATCAGGCAACCGCAGCGGTCTTTCCCGGTGGAGCCAGTGGCGTATTTCAGCAGGGTGGTGATAAGGACTACTTTAAGTTCTCCGCGACTAAGGGTCAGCGTTTGAGATTTCAGGGACATTCCTTGAAGTTAGGATCTCCAGCGGTGGTCAATTTCCGAGTACTCAAACTCGATGGTGCTCAGTTGGCAGCCGCTCCAATTAGTGACGAGAATGAGTATGCAGTTGCATGGAGTATTCCAGAGGACGGTGAGTATATCCTGGAAACTAGTGAACTATTACAACGTGGTGGTGAAGAGTACGCCTACGTGATAGAAGCAAATGCTGGTAATTCATTTTCATTGACTATCAAAAATGACAAAGCCACTAGGAACCGTTTTGTTGTTGATGAAGGAAAGGGAGGATTTCAAATCCCTATCACTGTTGGACGGGATGGTTATGCAGGGCCAATCACCATTAAACCCAAGACAGAGATTCCCGGAGTGACTTGGCATAACAATGTGGTTGCAAAGGACGGAAAAGAAATCACGGTGCTGCTGGAATTTTCCGATGCCACCAAAGCTGGTGATTTTGTCAACTTGGAGTTAGTTGGTGAAGCGGAAGTAGATGGGCAGATTGTAGAAGTGCCTTTAACTTCAAGGGATTGGACCCGCACTCAATTCGTGCCGATAACTTACCCTTATCCGTTTTTGCAGGGGATAGTGCAGTTCGCAACGGTTCCTGCCATCGAGGAATTCTTTGAGCCGAAGTTTGAACCAGAAGCCGTCTATGTGGCTCGTGGTGAAACCACTGCGACGATCAAGATGTCGACTGCTAGTAAGCACAAGGACTTTAAGGGTGCGTTGACAAGAATGTTCCAGGATGTGCCGGAAGGAATTTCGGTAGCAGATAAGGCAGATAAAGGGGTTCATACCATTACAGTGACCGTGCCCGCTGATCTCGCTGAGGAGAAAGCATTTACGGTTAAAGCTTATGCCGAACATGCAGGACATTTGCAGTTCGTGAAGCGAAGCGTGCCGATTAAGGTTGTGGATCCATTAGCAGTCAGTGTGAGATTGGACGCAGCGATCGTTCCCGGCGCAAGTCAAAAAGCTCTTGTTTCTGTAGTGCGAGCTCCAGGTTCAGCTGCCGAGCCGATTAGTCTCACTTTTGCCGGTTTGCCGGACAAAGTTACGGTTCCGGCTGAATTGACGATCCCGGCAGACCAAACAGAACTAGAAGTAGAAGTTACCGCGGCAGCGGATGCCGTGGTAGCGAAGACGGAAGGTATTACCGTCACAGGTAAAACAAAATACGCTGGCAAAGAAGTTTCTGCTGTCAGCGCAGGTATTGTTGTTGAAATCAAAGCAGCAACAGAATAATTATCAAAGGATCTGTAGAAATGCGATTAAGCAAACTACGAAAAACAGTTTTAGCATTAGTTGGAGCCATGATGCTTCAGGCTGTACCAGCACTGGCGGCAGATGCTCAGTTAGAACGCATCGAAGTCTACCCGGCCGAAGTTCGGCTCGCTGGTGTACGGGAACAGGCCCAACTAATCGTCACGGGACATTATGCAGACGGATCCATCCAGGATCTGACTCGCGCTGCTGCCATCTCCACAGCCAACGCTGAAGTCGTCACTGTGCAAGGGACGGTGGCATTTCCTGCGGCCAATGGTGAGGCGAGCTTAAACGTTGATGTCGATGGTAAGACAGCTGCGGTTAAAGTGGTCGTCGAAAATCAAGACCAGCCTCAGCCTGTTTCATTCCTCTACGATACTTTGGCGGCACTCAGTAAGAATTCATGTAACGCGGGTGCATGTCATGGTTCACCCAGCGGAAAGGGCGGATTCCGTCTTTCACTTCGAGCGTTTGATCCGAAGCTTGATGAACTGACATTAATCCGTGAAGATTTTGGGCGACGTACCAATAGTCTCGATCCTGATAATAGCCTCTTACTGCTGAAGCCTCTCATGAAAGTTGCTCACGGCGGAGGACGTCAGATAAGAGCAGACGATCCGGCATACGCTGTCATTCGAGACTGGATAGCCGAAGGCTGTCAGATGGATACGGCGGAAGCCGCGCGTCCGGTCAGGATTGATGTCTATCCAAAATCAGGTCGGGTTTTGAAGAAGCCTGCCGTCCAGCAACAGTTAAGTGTTTGGGCACATTACTCCGATGGTAGTGTCCGGGATGTCACACCGCTGGCAGTTTACTCCAGTTCGGATGTTGAGGTAGCTGATGTGGATCGCAACGGTTTGGTCGAAGGCCAGAAACGTGGCGAAGTGGCCGTGGTGGTTCGGTATTTGGAGTTTATTGAATCGAGTTTCATTACTTTCATTGAAGACGTGGAAGATTTTGTTTGGAATGATCCTCAGGTTAATAACTATATTGACGATGCTGTCGATCAGAAATTAATGCAGTTGAAATATCTGCCTTCCGATTTGTGTACAGATGAAGAGTTTATCCGCCGAGTTTATCTGGACGTGATCGGAATCCTTCCGACCTTGGAAGAAGTGACAGCCTTTGCTGGTGATCAGGATCCCAATAAGCGTGATAAAGCGGTCGATCAGTTGCTCGACCGACCGGAATACTCCAAGTTTTGGGCGTTGAAATGGGGCGACCTGCTGCGGCTGACTAGTGGTCAAGTAACCAACGAGGGTGTCTATAAGTACTATCGTTGGGTGGAGCGATCATTCAGAGAAAACAAACCGTATGACCAATTTGCGACGGAATTACTCACGGCAACAGGTAGTACCTTTAGTAATCCTGCAGCAAATTTCTACCGTACGTCTAAAGATATGAATGACTGTGTCGAAACAATTTCTCAGGTCTTTCTGGGTGCGAGATTACAGTGTGCCAAATGCCATAATCATCCCTTCGAGCGATGGACTCAGGATAATTACTATGGAATGGCCGCCTTCTTCAATCGCGTACAGCGGAAGAATACAAAACGGGCCAACGAGATGTTTATCTTCGTTTCACAGAGTGGCGAAGTCACACAACCACGGACCCAGCAACAAATGAAGCCGTGGGTGCCTGGTCAGGGGGACATCGAGAATCCCAACGAATTTGACCGGAGGTTAGATTTTGCAAAATGGCTGACAGAGCCGGATAACCCATTCTTTGCAAAGATTGAAGTAAATCGCATTTGGAGTCAGGTCTTTGGCCGCGGCATTGTAGAGCCAGCCGATGACTTCCGTGATACAAACCCTCCAAGTAATGCATTATTGCTCGACCAGCTGGCGCAGGATTTTGTTGACAACGGTTATGACCGGAAGAAGATTCTCGCCACGATATTAAAGAGCCGTACTTATCAAACAAGCTATCAGCCGAATGATTTTAACGAAGACGATACGAAGTACTTCTCGCATTACCAACCTCGGTTACTGTCAGCAGAGCAATTGCTTGATGCGATTTGTCATGTCACTCAGGTCGCTGAATCGTTCGGCGGCTTGCCCGCAGGGACAAAGGCGACCCATTTACCGGCGCCGGATTTAGTAAACAACGAATTTCTGAAGATCTTTGGTCAACCTGAGCGACAGACGGTATGTGCCTGCGAACGAACGAATGAATCGAATCTCAGCATGGCAATCCAGTTCTTTAACGGTCCGCTGATTTATGGCAAGCTTAAAGATGAAAGCAACTCATTCCGAAAGTCGATGACCGATGGAAAGAGTAACACCGAAATTATTACGTTGCTTTACAATCTGGCCGTGTGTCGCAATCCCAGTGATACCGAACTCAAAGCAAGCCTCGAACATATCGAATCCAAAGAAGATCGAGTCGAGGCTTTAGAGGATATTTGTTGGGCCATCCTGAATACGAATGAATTTCTGTTCCAGCATTAAAACTTACTTGGAAAGAATGAACATACGAATGAATAAGTTTCTATTATCTCTGAGCACACTGGTCTTCACGGTCTGTTCAGTGCATGGACAGGATGACGTCAGCTTTAAGGCTGACATTGCACCTGTGCTGATCAATAATTGTCTGGCATGTCATGGTCCCAAAAAGGCCGAAGGTGGTTATCGAGTTGATACGTTTGAACGGTTTTTGCGTGAAGGCGACTCAGGTGCTGTGGCCATCACGGCGGGAAATCATGATGAGAGTGAATCTCTGAGGCGAATTAAGTCGGAAGATGAGTTTGAGCGAATGCCGCTGGAAGGAGAACCACTGGCTTCTGCAGACGTTGCATTGATTGAGAAGTGGATTACTGAGGGTGCTAAGTATGATGCTGAAGATCCCAAAGCTCCTTTAGCAACCATTGTTCCTGCTCCGACTCACCCAGCTCCACCGGAAGCTTATCCACGTAGCGTACCGATTACTGCCGTGGCCTTTAGTCCGGACGGGAGTCAGGTTGTTACTGGCGGATACCACGAAGTTGTGATCTGGAATGCAGCAGATGGCCTGATGATCCGTAGAATTCAAAATGTTGGACAACGCACTTATGCTGTTCGTTTTAGTAAGGATGGCCAGCACTTGGTTGCAGCCGGGGGAGCTCCTGGGCGACTGGGCGAGGCCCGCATTTTCAATGCCGATTCCGGTGAATTGGTGACGGTTCTGGGAACTACCTCGGACGTTGTGCTGGATGTTCAATTTAATCCTGCAGGGGACAAGCTTGCCGTAGCGGGGGCAGATAGTTCGATTCGAATATTCGATTTTCCAGCAGGGAACTTAGTACGTACGATCTCAAGTCATTCTGATTGGATTATGGCGATCGCCTGGGACAATGAAGGAAAACGCTTGGCATCTGCCTCGCGAGATAAGACTGCGAAATTGTTTGATATCGAAACGGGTGAATTGCTCGTTACCTATAGCGGACATAGCAACCCTGTAAAAGGAGTTGCATTCCATCCTGACAACGAGCAGATCTATACGGCAGGTGCAGACAATAAGATTCATTGGTGGAAAGCAGCGGATGCTAAAAAAGCCGGTGAACTTGGACTAGGTGGCGAAGTATACAAGCTTGAAAAAAATGGTAATGTTATCACTGCCTCGTCAGCCGACAAGTCGATTCGTCAGATTGATGCCGCGGCCCAAAAAGAAATTCGTAACTACGGTGGGCACGTCGATTGGACGTTGTCTTCGGCCTTCCATGAAGGGACGAAGCGGATCGTTGGCGGTGCTTTTGATGGCGCTGTAAAGATTTGGAACGCTGAAGATGGTGCCGAAGTGGTTACCTTTGTAGCGGCTCCCGGAGTCAAATAGACGCGATGCCGTCAATTCAGTGGAATGGACCAAAGGCAGCCGACTGGATAGTGGTGTTGGCGCATGGTGCCGGTGCTGGCATGGACTCTGACTTCATGCAATTCATGGCCGAAGCTTTAGCGGAACGCGGTCTGCGAGTGGGTCGGTTCAATTTCCCTTATATGGAACGTGCAGTAACCGAAGGGAAGCGCCGTCCTCCTGATGCTATGAAAAAACTGTTGGCGGCCTGGGAGGAAGTGATTCACCAAGTCTTTCGGGATCTCAATTCCACACAACGATTGGCGATTGGTGGAAAGTCGATGGGCGGTCGAATCGCGTCTATGTCTACTCACCTCGTTGGAGTGAATGCACTGATTTGTTTAGGGTACCCATTTCATCCACCTGGGAAGCCTGAGAAACTGCGGACAGAACATCTGTCGGACATCAAAGTGCCAACGCTGATTGTGCAAGGTGAACGGGATACTTTTGGCCGTAAAGAAGAAGTGCAGGCGATGAAAATTCCAAGGCGTTTTAAGAAAAAATGGTTATCTGATGGCGATCATAGCTTCAAACCGCGGAAAGCATCGGGCCTCACAGTTGATGATAACTTGTCTGAGGCAGTCAATAGCGTGGCGTGTTTCTTAAAGGCGTTAGACTGAATCGCCCGTTACAATCGGAAAGCCATTTTCATCCCAACCGCGTTCGAGGTTATAAGCGCGAATAAGTGAATTTAAGGTATCACTTGTCAGGGAGGCCTTGTGGTCATCCTCCAACGCTGATGTCAGCATGCGGGAGGGTAGCGTGTCTTCAACGGGTGTCCATCCACAGGCTATGTTGAATTCTTTCTTTGCCTGGACGACCGATTCAGCGGAATGCAGCATGTCAGCACTATCAAGCCCCCAGCCTGTTACCAGATTGAGCATCGCGGCGGTTTCAGCAAAGTAGTCCTCAAATACCCCGCGGAGGAATTTACAAAGGATGAGTGAGTCCATGATGGCCGCTTTGTTTTCGGTTTCGACAGCGAGACGCGCTTGTGCAAGAGTTGCATTGCGACGGTCGACCTGTTCGGAGAAGTCGACTTCATATGCACCACTGCGATTATGATCTGCACCACGAGTGCCGACGGCAAAGCCAAGTGCCATGGTCTGCAGGGCTCGGGGTTCATATCCCGGTAACTCCAGTCCTTTAACCTGAGGAGCAAACTCGATGCTGCCACGACCAATAATCTGTGCCAAGGCCCGACTGCCTAACGCGAGTTGTTTTCCAAATGATTCATCGCGTCCAATAAGATGAATGGCTCTCAATAGTGCTTCGTTGTCCCCGAATCTCAGCCAGGGTTCATCTAGCAGGCCACGTTCAACGCATTCCATTGCAAAGGCAATCGTGCCACCGGTACTGATGGTATCGATGCCGTATTGATCGCAGAGTTGGGATGCCTGAAGGACCGTTTGCTGGTCGCTCACTTCACACAGAGGCCCTAAAGCGAAAAGGTTTTCGTATTCGATTCGAGCGGATTTAGATTCGTTGTCCGTATCGATTTTGTAAATGTGGGTGCAGCCAATCGTGCAAGCAGCGCAACTGCTTCTCATTTTATCGCGTGCCGCGTCCATCGCTTCCGGCGACAGTTCAGCGGCACTTTCAAATGTTCCCTTTTGGAAATTTCGAGTGGGTAAGCAGCCCAGGCGATTGAATACCAATACATTGGCAGCCGTTCCAAGCTCTCGGTATTTTTGAGTGGCCGGACCAAAGGAACGTTTGGATAAGTCGCGTGCTTCTTTAATGAGCCCTTCTTGATCGAACCACTCGGTTCTCTGCTGCCCTCGGACGGCAATGGCTTTTATGTTCTTTGCACCAAGTACGGCTCCACTACCGCCACGACCCGCATGGCGGCCACTATGGGAAATTGTGGCATAACGGACGAGCTTCTCGCCGGCAGGCCCAATAACTGCAAAGGAGTAATCAGCACCCAGTTCTTCCCGCAAACGGGATTCTGTTGACTCAGCGGATTGTCCCCATAGGTGGTCTGCCGGCAGGAGACGGACGTCATTCTCTTCGATCAGAAGGATCGATGGAGAAGGAGCTTTTCCATGAATAAGTAATGCGTCATTACCTGTCCGTTTTCCGGCAATGGCAAAAGTGCTGCTCGCCAGAGAGTCGTTGATTCGGTCTGTGAGTGGACTGCGGCTGACAACCGCAAATTTAGCACTAGTAGTTAAAGGACTTCCGACCAGAGGGCTGAAAGCAAAAACAATACTAGCTTCCGGGGAGAGTGGGTCTGCTTCCCAGGCGCGATGGTCCAGCAGAAGTCGCGTACCTAATCCGCTTCCCCCGAGATATGTTTTAAGAGTTTCCGGAGCGATCTGAAGAGATTCAGCTGTCCCCTTGGAAACATCGATAGACAGATATTGGCCATGGTATCCGTTGACTCTTTCCATCGTTACCCACCAGCATCCATGGAAAGGATAAGAAGAGAATCTCCGTCGTGAGCGACTCCGTCATCCTCCTGATAGAATCGGTCACCGTTGAGATTCACAGTGAAGTTCTTATCGATTCGGGTTCCATCCATGCAGTGCTGTTGGAATTCGGGATGTCTATTAGAGATGGCAAGGATGACATCGTGAATACCCATTTGCTCCCCCTCGAATTCCAGTATTTCGCTTGCCAGGCCGACGCGCTGACGAGGGATACCGTAATATTCGATTTTGATCTTCATGGATTTTTACGCTGACGTGGCTATGGGTTGCTTGCAAGAAGCAGCAGCAAGCGGGAAAATAAACCTTCTCTTCATGTTAAACACAGAAGTGAATATCGACAATCAATCCACATTTCACTGCGTGAACGATACCGGGGGGATCCGGTAAATACCTTCAGGAGAACAATTCAATATGTACCGTACATTTATTCGATCATTGGCTGTTGTTGGGCTTTTAGCCCTTGGCATCTCGACCTTGGATGCAGCAGGACCAAAGATTACGGATCCGGCGAAAGTTGATAGCGACTATGCACTGCAAGGCGAGTATAGCGGCTCATTTGAGAACAATGGCGAAACCTACAAAGCAGGTGCTCAGATTATTGCTCTGGGTAATGCTGAATTTGCCATTTCCTTTTACCCAGGTGGCCTGCCAGGCGACGGCTTTGGCAAGGACAAATCGAAAGTGGTACGAGCTAACGGGAAGCTCGAGAATGGCTCTGTAAAGTTCACAGGAGAAAAGGGTTCAGCCGTTTTATCGAAAGATGGCATCGCGTTGTTTGATACAGATGGCAATGGTGGCCCAGTGCTCAAAAAGGTCAATCGGAAGAGCCCTACGTTAGGTGCCAAGCCTCCTAAAGGTGCTGTTGTATTGTTCGACGGTTCGAATGTGGACAACTGGAAAAACGGTCGACTATCGGATGATGGTTTATTGATGGAAGGAACAACGAGCAAGAATCTGTTCCAGGATCATCGTCTTCATCTCGAGTTCCGAATTCCCTATCAGCCACTTGATCGAGGTCAGGGGCGAGGTAATTCAGGAATTTACGTGCAGGGTCGATACGAAATTCAAATGCTTGATTCCTTTGGATTGCATGGAGCGATGAATGAGTGTGGCGGAATTTACAGTGTGACTGAGACTCCGATCAACATGGCATTCCCGCCACTGATCTGGCAGACCTATGATATTTACTACACGGCGGGCCGTTATGATGACAATCAAAAGGTCATCAAGCATCCTTCTGTGACGGTCTATCACAATGGCGTGAAGATTCATGATAAAGTCCAGTTGCCGGGAGAGCGTAATACAACGGCCGCACCGCTCAAAGCAGGCCCAGCACCAGGACCCGTTTTTCTACAGAATCACGGATGCCCGGTTCGGTACAGAAACATCTGGGTTGTGGAAAGTGCTGAAGAATAATACTCGAGCACTCATTTGACTCACCGCAAAGTTTAAAAGGCTACAGTTCTACTCAGGGCTGTAGCCTTCTTTGTCGATGACTTCAAAGATATAACCGTTGGGATCTTTGAAAAAGAACCGTTCGAACGGTGTATCACGAATCGGATCAATGAGTTCCGCGCCCTGTTCCAGAAGGCGTGATTTTAGTTCAGTAAATTCACTGCCGGGAAAGAAGATGGCAAAGTGTCTCCCGAATTCCGCTTCAAAATTGGAAACCTCAAAGCCTTCTACAAGAAGCAGGTGCAGTTGTTGTCCCGGTGCGATGTCCAGCCAGTCAGCGGTGCGATTGATATTACCCGGCTGGGAAATCGGGGTCCAACCGAGGGTTTGTTGAAAGAACTGGCTGGAGGCAATAACGTCCTGGGTAGCTAATGTTAAGTGGGCAAACGACATGGTAATTCCTTATTCGTGATATGGGCTCTATCATAGATAAGGAAGTGGATACAATAAACTCGTGAGAGCCCAGGATCCGTTGCATTTATTTGCTCACAAGAAGAATGGAACTGCATAAAGTATGAATAACTGGAAATCACTGAGTTTGTTATTGGTGGCGATGGTCATTGGTTGTGGTGAGGTGGAACAGGCCGAACAGTCGAAGGTTGAGACGCCGAAGGCTTTAGTACCCGGTGTGGATATACCTTTGAATCCACAAGGAGATATCCGCCCTAAGCAGAAGCCGAAACCACGACTCAATTTGGAACCGGAAGCTCCTCCACAACGACTGGTGAATACGGCAGGCGTAATTCAACCTGAGGTAACCAAACTTCTGGAACAGATAGACCAAAGTCGACTGGACGGTCCGACAGTGGTCGCCTGGATCATGGATCGGTCCAGGAGTGCTTCCAATATGGTGGATGGCGTTCGCTTACAGGTGCAGTATTATTACGACGAATTGATGATTGAGCGAGAAAAGCTTGCATTGGACGAGTCGTCGGAAATTGAACATCATCACCTGTATACGACGGTGTATTCATTTGGGGAGGCGATTGAATGTAATTTACCGTTAAGCGATGAATTACCCGAGGCGAAGGATGCCCTCGCGTCGGTTTCTGTCGATAACTCCGGCATCGAAAATTCCTTCACGGCGTTAAAAGCTGCCTTTAATGAGGTAAAGGAAATTCGTGTTGAGCATGGATGGGAAGTCTTCTTTGTCGTTGTGACGGATGAAGCCGGTGATGATCAGCAAATCGCAGAGGAATTACGGCCGGAATTGGCGAAGTATGCTGTCCCGCTTTATGTCGTCGGAGTGAATGCTCCATTTGGGAAACAGGCAATTCTGCCGGAACACGTAGAAGCAGGTGCGAACGGTAATACTGATCGGCAATTTATTAACCAGGGACCCGAGACACGCGACTTAGAACAGCTGTTGTTAGCCTATCCGGCGGCTGGACTAAGTATGGACACTGTCGACAGTGGCTTCGGACCTTTTGCCTGGGAGCTGCTTTGTCGGAGTAGTGGTGGCGCGTTTTTAGGATTGAAAGCTCCTGGTTACACGTCGTCCATGTTGAGCCGGCCGGGAAGCAGACCCGTGGCTTTGATTGGTTCCTATGGTGGAGCAAGAATGTCTAAATATGCGCCAGATTATGTTAGTCGGGCTAAGTATGACGAGATGGTTCAGGCCAATGGTGCAGTCAAAGCGCTTTTAGATGTGGCTCAACTAGAGAACATTCCGACGCTGATGAATTATCAAGTCGACTTCGATGGAGCGGATGTCACGCGGTTGAATCAGGCATTAAGTCAGGCTCAATTGCTGCCTGCTCAGATCGAACCAGGATTAAATGCAGCCTACAATATTTTGGCTGCAGGCGAAGGTGACCGGAGCAATCTTATAAAACCTCGTTGGCAGGCAGGCTATGATTTGGCGATGGGACGTATCTTGGCTGCAAAATCACGGGTCGAAGGTTATAACGCGATGCTTGCCGCTTTGAAGCGTGGTAAGGTGTTTGAAAATGAAGGAAGCACTCGCTGGGTTTTAAATCCTGCAGAGGAAACGGAAGCAGGAAGTGCACTAAAAAAATTGGGTGAAAGAGCGATAGAGTATCTCGAGCGAGTGAAGGCCGAGCATGAAGGAACTCCGTGGGCCCAAATGGCCGAAATGGAATTACAAATCCCTGTTGGTTGGAAGTGGATGGAGCAATAAATGAGTGACCAGGAATCAAATCCGAGTTTTGAGCTCCCAATCTATAAGTCGCAGGATTGTGAGGTGGAAGCCCCGGCGCCGCAGGTGACGTTGGATATGTTTAATGAGCTGCAACTGGAAGTAATGCAGTTGCGAGCAGAATTAGCGAAATTGCGAACACGGCTTGAGCAAATTGAGCAAAGTTCCGAATCAGCTGATTAGAGTGTCTTCAGTAAGTCGGTGACAATGGCCGTTAGTTTCGGTTCCGCCAGTCGAGCGATGTCCACCACTTCTTCGGCGGAAGTCTCCGTTAGAGCGTCTGGTTTGGCGACATTGGTTACAGCGGAAAGAGCGAGTACACGCATATTCAAAGAATGAGCGGTTAGGACCTCTGGGACGGTGGACATTCCCACCACATCGCCGCCGATTGCTCGAACCATACGATACTCGCTACGGGTTTCGTAATTGGGCCCTGTGAGGCTCACATAACATCCTTCGTGTATGGCCCAGTCTTCTTTTCGACCGGTCCGTAAAGCAAGCTCTATGAGTTCTCTGTCATAAAGCAAAGTTCCAGGTTGTTCGGAACCGGGAGGGATAAGTTCATCATTCGCGAGTGCCTGGTGTTTGCGAAACATGAGATTGATGTGGCTGTTCATAATCATGATATCGCCACCATTATATTTAGGATTGACTCCACCGCTGGCATTCGAGACGACAAGGATTTCAGCGCCGAGTTGTTGCATGATATAAACCGGAAGGACTGCTTCCATTACCGGGTAACCTTCATAGAGATGAAATCGTCCCTGCATTGCAATGACAGGTACATCTTCCAAAGTGCCAATGACGAGCTGGCCGTGATGACTCAATGCTGTGGATTCAGGGAAGTGAGGAATTTCAGCGTAAGGAAGAGTTAACTCGGGGGAGATATGGGTAGCGAGGTTTCCAAGTCCGGTTCCGAGGATAATGGCTATACGAGGAATTGTCGGTGTCTGCTCACGGACAAATGCCGCAGCCTCAGAGACTTTTTGGGAGTATGACAATGTATCGCTTGGCATAGTCGTACTATTTATGAATTCTCTGCCGCTAGTACACCCTTTACCAGGGTAGTCAATCGAGGCTCAGCTTCGTTGGCGACAGCAATGATCTCTTCAACATTGGCTGGTTTCAAGGCATCTGGTAAGCACATATCTGTGATGATCGAAAACCCGACGACGCGAAGGCCGCAGTGAACAGCAACGATGACTTCTGGAACAGTAGACATACCGACAACATCCGCCCCGATCGTCCGCAGGAAACGGTACTCCGCTCGGGTTTCCAGGTTGGGTCCTGCCACTGCCACGAAGACACCTTTGTGAGCGACGATATCTTCTTTACGAGCAATTTTCAGAGCACGGTCTACGAGTGTCTGCTGGTAGGGCTCGCACATATCCGGGAAACGCGGCCCGAGACGATCGTCATTGATTCCGATCAAAGGGTTGTCCCCCATGAGATTAATGTGATCTTCAATGACCATGATATCGCCACAGCGATAGTTAGGATTCATGCCGCCACAGGCATTCGAGACTACTAACAATTCTGCTCCCAGAGCCTTCATGACACGCACGGGCAGGGTGATCATGTCGAGTGGATAGCCTTCATACATATGCATACGGCCTTCCATGGCGACGATTGGGAGGCCTGCAAGCGTGCCACAAACCAGTCGACCAGCATGGCTGACGGCGGTTGATTTGGGAAAGTGTGGAATATCTCCATAGTCGATGGCTACATCCACTTCGATTTCCTGGACCAGACTTCCCAGGCCTGTCCCTAGAATGACACCGGCATGGGGAGTTTTGTCCCATTGTTTCTTAATTTCTGCTACGGCATCTTCAATCTTGTCGTGCAAATCCAGCATCTAAAAACTCTCTCATCGCGTTATTCTTCCAATTAGTTGCCTAGATTCTAACAAAAACATCCGGTCCCACCCACTCTTGTCCGGTCTGGGTTTCAACCCAAATCCGCCAGAGGACTCAGAAATGCAGCTTGTGAATTGATGGCCTAGATCGGCGATTGGGAATTCGATTAAGTACCACTCATTTTTCGATTAGGCAGCTTGGGTTAAATAGGAAAAGAAGGATTGGGCTCAATGAGTGGGTGTCACTTATTAAATGCTGTTCAATTAAAGGTTGTAGGGCACTAGCGGAGAAGGGTAAGTGAGTTCACAATAAATACTGTTATTAGGCGGGAAAAGTGCCGATTTTAGCTAGATGGGCACTATTCTCCACTTAGGTTGTGGGCGTTTAGGCAGCCTAACCCTTTGGGAATCAGTAACATGTCGAAAACTTACATCCTTATCCCTGGCCGAACGAGTCAGCAAGGTGTAGGTATTAATGAAGGTAAGTTCGAGGAAACCTATCAAAGCGAAATTTCCGTTTTGCAAGTGGCACTCGATGACATGGAAGACCTTGGCTTGGAAGCTGACGACTTTGTTCGCGTAACGAGTGAACACGGTGAGATTGAGATTAAGGTCAAGTCTGCAAAGAAGGGTGAATTGCCAGCAGGACTGTTGTTTATTGCCTATGGTGACTATTCAAGTCGACTCATGGGTGCAGATACTCACGGTTCTGGAATGCCTACAAGCAAGGGAATTGACGTGACGATGGAAAAGATCGCAGCTCCGAGTGAGTAACACCGTCTAAGTGCCAGCCAACAGGAGAAATTAACTGGAGCCGAGGCTCCCGTCGGTCAGACAGAATCGTGCGAACTGGTGAAAACCGGTCATGTCTGAACGAGATTGATATCGCAAGCACAGTGGAGCGTAACCAAGTGGCTACTGTTACAACTGATGCGTCGCAACAAGAACCGGAACTAAAAATCGTCGAAGATGCCACCTGCACATTTTGTGGGTGTGTGTGCGACGACATTGAATTGACCGTAAAGGGTCATGAGATCACCCAAGCGAAGCGAGCTTGCGTACTTGGCAAAGCCTGGTTTCTAAATCACTCGGTTGATGACCGTCCTTCCTGCCTCATCAAAGGTCAACCAGCATCGGTTGAGGAGGGAATTGAGCGTGCCGCTCAGATTCTCACGCAATCGCGCTACCCGTTAATGTACGGCCTTAGTGATACCACCACAGAGTCTCAACGTGTGGCTGTTAGTATCGCCGACTGGGTTGGGGCTAATGTGGATACAACCACGTCGGTTTGTCACGGGCCTTCCGGGATGGCATTTCAAGGAGTGGGCGAGGTTACTTGTTCGTTAGGAGAAGTACGTAACCGTGGAGATCTGATTATTTTCTGGGGTGCTAATCCAGCAGAGAGTCACCCTCGGCATTTCACACGATACAGCCTGATGCCTAAAGGAATGTTTGTTCCCAATGGGCGTAAAGACCGGACCTGTGTTGTCATTGATGTTCGCAAAACAAAGTCCGCAAATACCGCCGATATTTTTATTCAGCTGAAACCTCGTTCAGACTTCGAGGCATTGTGGACGTTACGTGCTCTGTGTGCAGGGGTTGAATTGGAGGCCGAACAAGTTCTAGCTGATACCGGCGTGGAACTTGCCGTCTGGCAGGACTTGATGGATCGCATGAAAGGCTCCCGTTTTGGCGTTTTCTTCTTCGGAATGGGATTGACCATGACGCGTGGAAAACACACGAATACAGAAGCGTTACTGGCTCTGACTCGCGATATGAATCAGCACACACGCTTCGTTTGCAAACCTAACCGCGGGCACGGTAATGTGACAGGGGCGGATAATGTGGTGGCTTGGCGAACCGGATATCCGTTCGGTGTGAATTTAACGCGAGGTTACCCTCGCTTTAATCCTGGCGAATATACTGCCTCGGACGTACTCGCTCGAGGCGAAGCGGATGCAGCGATTATTATTGCCAGCGATCCGATGGCAAACTTTAGTGAGCGTGCCCGGGAACATCTAAAGTCCATTCCCTATATTGCCTTCGACCCGAAAGAGACACCAACGACGAGGAATGCGGAAGTGGCATTTACGGTAGCCACCTACGGTATTAATGTCCCGGGAACGGTTTACCGGATGGATGATATTCCGATCCCCTTACGTCCAGCTTTTGATTGTCATCATCCGAGTGATTTGGAAATTCTGCAGGCCATTGAAGCTCGGGTTCAGGAAATCAGAGTGCAGGGCTTCCACTCGACAGAGGAGAACACCAGCCTTCGTCCTGCTAGAGAATTAGCGGATGGGAGCATTGCCGAGTAAGCGACGAAGCATGCCGAGTTGTCCTGCGTGCAGCATTTCGTGGTGAGCGCAGAAAATGAGGCACCCCAGTTTGTTTGGATAGGCTGCGTAGGGGTCATCGACCGGGTCCTGTAATTGCTCTACCGGGTATGAAGCCAGCTCTTCCATCGACTGATTGTAGACTCGTTCGAACACATCCAATATTTCGTCGATCCCAGGATAGAACTCAGGATCTGCGTTGGGAGTGGTCCCTCGAGAGAATTTTTTGCGGAAGGAAGAAGACATTAATTCAGTGTCTTCTAACTTTCGACCACGTTGGCGGAATAACACTAAGCCATATTGAGCCATGGCGAGGTGTCCAACTTGCCAGGCAACATGATTAATCTTTTCAACAGGTTGTCGAAACCAGTTGTTTTGGTCGATATTCTCCAATAGTGATTTGGTGTATTGACGAGCGGCAACGATTTGATCGATGGCCATTTGAAGGTTTGCTGAATCAGACATAAGGCTCTTTTTCCGCTCGTAATAATGACTAGGTTACTGGTACTAACCACATGACGACATCGTATTTGAAACTTGCCGGTGGATATGTTTACGATCCATTAAATGGCGTGGACGGTCAAGTACAGGATATTTGGATCCTGGACGGTAAGATCGTGGCTCCACCAGGACCTGGTGTTCGCGCCGGCCGTGTGATTGATATGGCGGGCTATGTCGTGATGCCCGGTGGCGTGGATATGCACTGTCATATTGCCGGCCCCAAGGTCAATATGGCCCGCAAAATGCGTCCCGAAGACAAACGTCAAGCTACTTTTGTCGAGCGTACGCTAAATACACATAGTGGAACGATGGGCAGCGTTCCGAGCACTTACGCTATTGGGTACAAGTATATTGGACTTGGCTATACTACGGCCTTTGATGCCGCGGTCCCTCCGCTTTCAGCTCGTCATGCACATGAAGAGCTTGAAGATACCCCTTGTATCGATAAAGGTTTCTTTGTTCTTACCGGCAATAATCACTATGTGATGAAGTCGCTTGCTGACGAGGAACCTGGAAAACTAAAAGGTTTCTTGCCGTGGCTGCTAGGGGCAGCAAAAGGCTATGCTCCAAAGCTTGTGAATCCCGGTGGAGTGGAAGTGTGGAAACATCATCCACGTGGGAATGTTGACACTATTGATCAGACTGTCGATTACTATGACGTTACACCTCGCCAAATTATTTCAGGATTAACTCGAACGGCGAATGAAATTGGGTTGCCTCACCCAGTGCATATCCACTGTAACAATCTCGGGATGCCTGGGAACTATACCACCACTTTGAATACTATGGATGCGTTAGAGGGCCATAATGGACATATTACTCATATCCAATTCCATAGTTATGGTGGAGGTGAGGGTGAGGAAGAGACGTTTTGTAGCCGTACTCAGGTACTTGCGGACTATGTAAACTCCCATAGCAACGTTACCGTCGATGTTGGAAATATCATGTTTGGAGAAACGACAAGCATGACTGGCGACGGACCATTGGGATATTACCTGCATAATGTATATGGAACAAAATGGTTTAGTGCTGATACTGAATTGGAATCCGGTTGTGGTATTGCTCCGATTAAGTATCGCAACGAAAGTCTCGTTCATGGCTTGCAATGGGCGATTGGATTGGAATGGTACCTGTTGATACATGATCCATGGCGTGTCGTCATGAGTACTGATTCTCCGAATGGCGCGTCATTTCTTGCCTATCCCCAGATTATTCGTTTATTGATGGACAGGACATATCGTAATGAGATATTGAAAACTGTTCATCCTGAGGTGGTGAATCGCTGTATTCTTGCTGACCTCAAGCGGGAATATACACTCAACGAGATTTGTATTATTACGAGAGCGGGCCCAGCTAAGATTCTTGGCTTGAAGAACAAAGGTCATCTCGGGCCTGGAGCCGACGCTGATATCACTGTATATCTCCCTCACGAAAATAAACAGATCATGTTTGAATTACCAAAGTACGTCTTTAAGTCTGGCGTGCTAGTGGTGGAAGACTGCGAAATTCGCGAGCCGTTACAAGGCAAGACATACCACGTGGACCCAGACTATGATTTGGAAATCGAAAAGGACATATCAGACTGGTTTGAGAAATACTATTCTGTAAGATTTTCAAATTATCCTATTCAGGATAGCTATTTACACGAGGCCGAAGTGGTGGAGTGTGAAACGAAGGATGATTAGTCGAATGAATTAAACTCAGCCAATACCTGTGAGTCCGGCTCCAGCCCGGCCTTCTGAAGGGCTGCTAGATAATCACTCGGTTGATTTAGATTAGCCAGACTTGATAAATCCGGATCTGCTCCACGCAGTTCCTCGGTTGAAACCAGTACGGTTTCAACCTGTTCGAATAGAAACAAAGGTCGACGTTTTCCGGCATCCAGCAGTGAGTCAATCACTGGAAGAACGGATGTTCGATAAACGGCGGCAAGTGGATGGCGGAATCCGTCCTCTACGACTACAGCGGCATCGGCATTACCGAGGCGGCTGGCAACGGCCTGGACAAACCCGGGCTGAAGCAAAGGTACATCACAACTGGTTACATATGTGGCTGAACTCTCTGGAGCACTTTGTTTTAGAGCTGCCAGTCCCATCCGGATACCCTCTAAGGGGCCCTGGTCAGGATGTCGATCCTGTGTAAGCAATAGGTTGTCTGGCATCGCAGGTAGCTGCTGAGATGCTGCTTTGACAGCCACAATCGGTGATGCCACTTGCGACATGATACGAATCACTCGCTGCAGCATTGTCTCATTCCCGAACGGCAACAGGGCTTTGCTTTGTCCCATACGGCGGCTCCGCCCTCCGCAAAGGACAATTCCGGCTAGTGGTTGATTCGAATCAGTCATTACCATCCAATACTAAGTAAACCTATATAGAGTTTATAATCCCCCGAGCGTTGTTTTTACAGACAAGAACGATCCATGACTCTCGAACTCACTTATAACGGCGAAACAAATATCCCTGTGGAAATCGAAGGGATTAATCCGGATACGATTCAATCATTGTCTAATGCAGAGATTGAAAAGCTGCCGGTCTTCCACGGTAAAGAAAAATGTGTGGTAGGTGATTTCTTCAAAGTCAGTGGTGACGCCGCCGACCTCCATATGCAGCTAAGCGGGACATTAACTGGTGTTCATTGGATTGGAACGAAGATGGAAGCCGGTCAGATTACGATTGAAGGAGATTGTGGCCGCCATCTGGGCAGTGAAATGCGAGGTGGTTCCATTACAGTCAACGGAAATGCTGGCGATTGGATCGGTGCCGAAATGAAGGGTGGGTTGATCCATGTGCATGGCGATGGAGGCCATCAGGTAGGAGCGGCTTATCGGGGAAGTGCACGAGGGATGAATCGCGGTACCATCATTATTGATGGAAATGCTGGAAACGAAATCGGGTTAACTATGCGACGCGGATTAATTGTTATCGGTGGAAATGCAGGAGACCTAATTGGATTCAATATGTTGGCTGGTACGATCATGGTATTTGGTGAATCCGGCATCCGCCATGGAGCGGGGATGCGACGCGGTTCGATTATCTTTATGAGTGAATCTCACCCTAAATTACTTCCGAGTTTTCGCCATGCAGTTCGATATCAGCCAGAATTCATGCAGGTGTTGCTGAGAAAAATTACGGCAACAGGATTTGAGATCGCTCAGCCAATACTGGATTCGAACTTTGATCTTTATCATGGAGACATGATCGACGGCGGCCGAGGTGAAATCTTATTACGCGCCTAATCGCTTGGCGTGTAGACCAGCAATCAGCTTAGGCAGGCGAAAAACCGAGCATTGTTAATTGTTGACGCAGGTCTTCGTCCTGAAGCAATCTAAGGAATGCCTGCACGCCTGATTTCCCGAGTCGATCTATCGGAATAATGAAGTCATACTCCTCATCCGCGATGGCGATAAACTCAAGCTCAGGACTTACTACGCCTTGGATTGCAATTCCCCAGTCAGCCGATCCATTTTGAATACTGGATGCGACTGCGTGGTGACTTCGGGATTGGAATAGATACCCATTTGGTAATGTGTCGAATTCTGAAAGTAGATTGTCGATTAATATTCTCGTCCCACTACCTTGGTTACGATTCACCATCTGAATTGAGTGATCACTCGCCGACAGTTGGAGGATATCCTGAACGGACTTGCCGGCAAATCGGTCATCCCCTTTTCTAAAGAGGATTCCCTGAGTGCGACGATAGCCTTTGATTAGTTGAAGTGAATCATCCAGTAAGTGTTTGTTGTAGACATCCCCAGTTGGATTGAGTAAGTGGACGCCAGCGATGTCCGCTTCACCTCGACGGGCCGCTTCAACACCACCAGTTGATCCTACGTTGATTGATTTATTGCGGAATCCAGACTGCTGTAATTCCGAAAGGATTAAGTCGAGGCCAACGCAATGGCTTCCAATGACGACCAGATCCGCTACCTGAAGTTGCCCACCCAGCAGAGTCACTTGAACGGGAGCATTCTCCTCCAGGATCTCCTGATGCCGATCAATCGTGATAAATCCATCGGCGTGACTAAAGGTGGTGACGCTGCCACTGCCTTTTCCCATTGGATAGGCAGCTAGGGTTTCATCAGGGCCAGACACTAAGCCCACCAATAGGTATTCAGTGCGTCCGATTTCCGATCGTTTACGGACAGCTAGCCGAGCGTCGAGCTGTGTTTGGTCCTGCGGAGTTTTACCAGCGAGTAGACGGATGACCGGTGCTACAAATTCATGAAAGGTGAATATCGCAGACGTGGGAAAACCCGGCAGGATGACGACAGGTTTTGCCTGAGTTACGGCCAGACAGATGGGTTTACCTGGTTTCAAAGCAACACCATGCGCGACAATGCCTGGATCGTTCAAGGCTGCGACCACTTTATAGGAGATATCCCCCTCTCCTTTACTGGTGCCTCCTGAGAGCAGTACCACATCACAGGATTCAATCGCTTGTTCAAGTAATTGTTCGAGCTGGCCGGCATGGTCCTGGACGATCCCAAGGTTCACCGGAGTTGCTCCCAATTCAGTCACCGCATCGGCCAGAATTCTGGCGTTGGAGTCATAGACCAGCGATGGCTGCATGGTTTGGCCGGGAGGAATAATCTCATCACCGGTTGAAATAATTCCAACCTTTGGCTGCATAAATACAGGAATCTCCGTCTCACCAATAGCAGCCAGAACACCGGTTTCTCTGCTTGTCAGTACATCCCCGCGTCGCAAAATGATTTCTCCGGCAGCAATATCGGAACCGGCAAAGGCAATTCCAAAACCGGAGTTTACGCTTTTACGGACTAAGAGTTGATTCTTTACCAAGTCAGTATGCTCGACCATGACAATTGCATTGGCCCCACGGGGAATCATTCCTCCGGTAGCAACACTCATGGCCGTACCGGGGAGCACTTCTGAGTTTGGCACGACAGCGGTTGCAATGGTTTCTTCCAGTAGTGCCAGTGCCACTGGTTCTTCTTCTGTGACTCCATAGGTGTCTTCAGCTTTGACTGCAAACCCGTCATAATTCGAACGGTCAAATGAAGGAACATTGTGGAACGAGCGGATGTCCTGAGCAAGGATTCTACCCAAGGCAATTTCAAGCGGGACCAATTCCATACCGATAGCTTGTAGATTCAGCGCGTCACGAAACCGTTGTTCCGCTTCATCGCGATTGATCACTTCCAGAAATTGTCGTTGTTCGGCCATTTTATTCGTATAAGTAAACGGTAACTTCTGCGTTGCGGGGGTAACCTTCAAGATCTTCAGGAATGATTACAAATCCATCTGCCCGCGTGGTACTACTAAGGACGCTGGCACCACTGATCGATATCGGTTCGACTTGCCCATCCAGAATACTGACTCGGGCATAGTCCGTACGCCCCACAGTCGAGACAAGTTTTCGAGATAGTGGAAGCACCTGGCTACGGTGGGGCCATTGAGCAGGAAGTCCAGCGAGTTGACGGATTGCTCGACCTGCAAAGAAGTCGTATGCACACAGACAAGACACTGGATTACCAGGTAGAAGGAACACGAGTCGATTGTCAATCGTCCCCATACCACTAGGGCTGCTAGGACGCATCGCGACGCCATGAATATCCAAACTGCCATGTTCAGCAACTAGACGAGGTGCGTGATCTTCCTGTCCAACACTTGACCCCCCCGAGACGATAATAATATCTGCATCATCCTGTAATGCCTCCAAAATACTCTCTGGATTATCACTAATGATACCCGGGTGGATAACGGTACCGCCATCTCGTTCGATGAGCGCTGCAAGCATTGGGCTATTCGCGTCGCAAATGTTGTGCTCTACAGGCTTCGAACCAGGGGGCAACAATTCATTCCCCGTGATAACCAAACGGACACGAGGTTTCTGGAGCACTGGCACTTTGCCAACTCCGATGGAACTCAAAACTCCGAGATCCTGTGCGCGTAGCCGACGAAACTGCTGGAGAACGACGGTTCCGGACTGAATGTCCTCACCGGGGAATCCAACATGCTTTTCGGGTGCAACTTCGCCTTGCAACATGATTTGATTGTCTTCAATGACTGTTTGTTCAACTGGTAACACAGCGTCAGCGCCGAGAGGCATCGGTGCCCCTGTCATGATTCTCACAGCGTGGCCTGCCGTAACCTGCTTTGAGAATGGGTTACCCGGAAGTGATTCACCGATGACCCTGAGGGTTAAGGGATTATAAGCTGAGGCTCCGGCTGTATCACTTCCTAATACAGCGAAGCCATCCATCATGGCTCGGGCAAAGTGTGGGACATTGATGGTACTACAAATATCCTCAGCTAACACACGACTGGCCGCCTCCTCTAATTGGATGTGCTCAATCAACGGTTCGGGCAAACTGCCATCCACCCACTCGAGACATTGCTCAACCGTCCATCGGCGCGCAAATCCCTTCATGCGTACATCAGTTGGACGAATTGTGGGGTCAGTTGCCATTCCAATCTTTGCTCTATATACCCGTTATATACTCGCGCCAGATGTCGAGTTGTTCCTGAGTCATGGTGTTCTCACGGACAAAGTCATTATCAAGAATGATATCTGTCCCTTTGATTCGAACTTTGACACTTAGACGGCCATCGTCACGATATTTAAAAAAGACCTCAGCGGCGGCGTTGTCAGGTAGTGGAGTTGGAATGCCACGAATGCGACAGGTTCCGATGGATTCACAGGCCTCTGGCGATCGACTCTCGCCTTCCACGACCTCAAGCTTGATAGATTCCTGACCTGGTCTTATGCGGAATTCACGACGGGCTGTTATCGGAAGTCCTGTGTTACGAGGAATAATACGTGCTGTTCGTGGCCGCTTGGTTTCCGGATCCATTCCCACGACCCCGAGTGTATGTGAATTTACATTCTGAACCTGGAAACTAGGTGGACGTCCAGATAGTTTTTCGAGGAGCCTTCCGGCGTGTAAGGCAGCACCGTGGGCAACGGCTTCATCTGGCGATATGCTGTGGTCGGGCATTAATTGGCTTTCATTTTGTAGCATTTGGCTTACAGCGGGCATTCTGGATGATCCACCGACCAGTAACACATGGCTGATATCACTCCATTCCAATCCAGCTGCTTTGACCGTTTGACTCGTTGTGAAGCGAGTGCGTTCCAACAAATCGGCGGTCAGCTCTTCGAATTGTTGACGAGTCACTGTGATTGTTAGCGTTTGCTGCTGTAATTCAATCGTAGCCATCGCTTCTTCGAATTCCGTCAGGCTATGTTTAAGCTTCCGAGCTACCTGCCACAGATGGCCGATGGAATTAGGTTCGTTTCGAGGGTCCTGCCCTAATTGTTGAATACACTGGTCAGCCAGAAAATCTACGAGACGTTGATCCCAGTCCACGCCTCCTAGCTGGACATCCCCATCGGTAGCCAAAGCCCGATATTCCCGATCTTCGATCTGGACGATCGTAACATCAAAAGTACCTCCACCTAAGTCATAAACTAAAACAGTTTTGTTGACCTCTCCGTCATCCTGTTGATGGCCATAGGCCAGTGCGGCGGCAGTGGGTTCATTGATAATATCCAGTACGTCTAGCCCGGCGAGATAGCCTGCATCCTGTGTGGCTTTCCTACGTGTTTCATCAAAGTAGGCAGGGACTGTGATTACAGCTTGCTTGAAGTCACCAATTTCCTGGGCAGTATCCCGTCGGAGTTTATTGAGGATAAATGCTAATAACGCTTCGGGAGGATACTCAAAGCCTTCAATTTGTTTATGATAACTTCGTTTGCCTAAATCACGCTTGGTGTATTCGGCAATGCTACTATATCGAGATGCCTTAGCAGCTTCCGCTTCACGGCCGACAACCACATCCTGGTCGTTGAATAGCAGGATGCTTGGCGTCGTCAAATCCCCCTCTGAATTGGGGAGAGTCTTTGGATTTCCGCTTTCGTCAAGGATAGCCACTGCTGAATACGTAGTGCCTAAATCAATTCCGACAGCGGATATGGTTTCATATGTCATTTATATATTCACTGAAGTCGAATAGACTGCGACATTCATAATCTCTGAATCTTCTTTCATTGTAGATAGAAAACCTAATTCGGCAGAGTGGAATTATCAGGAGAGGTTATCCCGCAGGACTTGGTAGATTGCACTATTATCCAGTTCCCCGAGCCCAGCGTTGATTGCAACGTCTAGCAATTTTGCGTGAATATCCGACAAGGGGAGGGATTGTTCGTTTTGTGCAGCTAATTGCCGGATGAGCCGCACGTCTTTTCGATGCTGTCTCAGCCTAGCCTGAGGAGAAAAGTCCTGTTGGATCATCTTCTTCCCTTTTGTATCCATCGCAGCGGAATAGGCCGGAGTTGCTTTGAGCACTTGTAACGCGGTGGGCAAATCTACACCTGAAGCCTCGGCCAGTGCGAGGCTCTCGGCTAAAACGGCGCGGTGCAGACCAATGGCCAGATTGACAATCAGTTTTAACCGTGCTCCGGAGCCAACCGGTCCGACATGAAAGATGACATTGGAGAGTTGTTTTAAAAGAGCTTGTTGCTGTTGAAAATGCTCCGTGTCTCCACCAACCATGAAGACCCCTTCTCCAGCTTTAACCTGACTACTTGAGCCTGCGACGGTGGCATCCATGAATTGGATCTTTTGACGGCCAAGATTTGTAGCAATCTCAACGGCATCGTCTGGCGTACCTGTCGTGGTGTCAATAACTACTGTGCCTGCGGTTGCACACTTGGCAATTTGTTCGCAGACAGAGGAAGAAACTGTCGAATCCGGGAGTGAAAGAAGAATGACTTTTGCCTTACTGACCAGTTCTTTCACCGATGAACCCACCTGCCCACCGATATGGACGAGATAGTCTAATTGTTCCGAGCGAGAGTCAAATCCAATGACCGGATAATCTGCTTCACGTAAGCGAAAACAAATCGAACTACCCAACAGTCCCACGCCAATAACACCGATCGTTTGCTTTTCTTTTTTATTCATACATTGGTGCTCGCTGGTTCCGAATCGGTGGAACGATTAAATGCAATTAAGAGGATTCCAAATATTGAGGCAAGGATCGAAAGGGCTGCAAAGACGTAATTGGTATTCAGGTCGGTAGCATCTTTGAGCCATCCCGCCAGAACCGCTCCTAGACTTCCGACGCCGAATCCCATAACAAAGTTTAGCCCATAACAGAGGCTGCGATGTTCCCGAGGAGTGTACTTCGCTACGAGGCTGTTGTAGATCGGCTGAAACATAAAATGTACCAGTGTGAACACGGTTGCAGAGACGAGCGCCCATCCCGGAGTGAACATCGCCATGCCAATAAGAAATGGGGCATTGAGGAATGTGATGACGGTCAATTGTTTTTCAAGTCGCTTGGGATTGCCGATCTTTCCTGCGATGAATTGTCCTACGCAGCCGAATAGCATGATGCCAGCCATCAGAAATGACCGCTGTGATTTACTACTGAACTCTGTGTCCAGTCCCGCAAAAAATTGAGAGATCAGCGGGTGATCGAGAAACGATTCGTCTTTAAAAAAAGTGATAACCCCCGAGTACACCATGCCATGAACGGCTGTCAAACTAATCAGAATAATAAACGACTTCCAGTCCCTTTCCGGCTCTTCAATGCAAGACGCATCTGTTATCTCTTTCTGGCCTGTCAGTTTAGACTTGCTGTCAGCAATGGTGAGGTATTTACGCAGTAGATAAATGAGGACGGCTCCGACAGCCCCAATGACTCCCAGAACCCAGAAGAAATCCTGCCATTGCAAACCTTCGGTCTGTAACACTGCAAAAATCAACGGAGCGAGAGCGATACCAGCTGATCCAAAGACTCCGTGTATCCCTAGAGCCATCGGTCGTTGTTCGGGGGTAGTTTTCAGGGAAATCAGCGCAAGGCCGGCAGGATGGTAGATACTGGCGAACAGGCCCAGAACAAAGAACATACCAAACAGAGAATTGAGCGCTGGTGTACTTGAGATGAAAAAACAGAGTGCAGCACATCCGGCCAAGTAGAGCACCAGCATTGGTGGTGCCCCGAAGCGATCTACTAGGAAGCCAACCAACAAAGCTCCCAGTCCCCAGGGCCAGCGAAATGCACTACTTAAGGACCCGATGATCGTATCGCTGGTATCGTAGTGCGATTTGAGGTCATCTTGTACGGCAGGTAGAGCCAATTCGAAAACGTGCACGAGCGCGTGCAGGCAGGAAATGAGGCAGATGATCCAAAATAGTTGGCGTTTGGTCATCGTTTAATTAGTAACTTCACCAAATCGTTTGAGAACAGTCAGAGCCGCACCACTGTCAATAGAATGCTGAACGGCAGCCGTGCACTCAGCCAGAGACCAATCGGGTTTAGCTAGGGAGACTGCCGCTGCTGCATTAATAACTACGATGTCCCGGCCTGGGCCAGTTTCTCCAGCTAGGATTGCCTGGATGCGAACTGCACTTTCTGCTGGATTATCAGCATCCATTCCACTTAACTCGGATGGTTCGAGGCCGAATTGAGAAGGTTGCCATTGAGTTTCAGCGGTTGTGCCAGGGGTTACCTCAGTTACGTCTGTAGTACCAGCCAGCGTGATTTCATCCAGTCCGTCACTTCCACAAACGACATAGGCTTTCTTAATATCCAATAGCGACAATGCCTCGGCCAATCGTGGCCGTAATGCGGGTTTTCCGACACCTAGGACCTGAAACGGAGCGCGAGCCGGATTACAAAGCGGCCCCAGCAAATTGAAAATCGTTGGAGTTTCTATGCTGCGTCGGACCGGGCCCACATGCCGCATGGCAGGATGGAATAACGGTGCAAAACAAAAGCAGATACCGATTTCGTTCAATGCTGTTTGCATCACATCTATAGGCGCTTCGATATTTACGCCTAATTCAATCAAGACATCTGCGGAACCCGTTTTACTGGTGATTTTACGATTGCCATGTTTAGCAACCGCAATCCCAGCTCCGGCAGCCACGATTGCTGCCGCGGTGGAAATATTAAATGTGCCGGATCCATCTCCTCCCGTCCCACAGGTATCGACTAGATCTTTCCGTGTCGACAAGAGCGGCGTCATATGTGCTCGCATTGCAGTGGCTGCTCCTGCGATTTCTTCCACGCTTTCCCCCTTCGTCGCCAGAGCGATCAGGAGCGAGCGGATTTGTGATTCTTCACACAGTCCCTGCATCACGAGATCGATGGCAGCTGCCATTTCTTCCTGAGTGAGGTTTTCTCCTGATTCCACTTTGGTGATTTGATCAGTCAGCATATTCATTACTTCAAAAGAGCACGGGTTAGAATTTGTGAGGTGAATCTATATTGTAGCGTGGTCACGTCGTCAGGGTCAGCATCCGATCTATGTCGGGTTTGACTTCCCTTTGTTAAAAACCGATAAACGTATTAGTACAAAAGCAATCCAAGTTGGGGCTCTTATTATGCCACGTCGAATCATCATAGACTGCGATCCTGGAATTGATGATAGCGTGGCATTATCTATGGCGTTATATAACAAGGAATTTGACGTTGTTGCCGTGACGGCGGTGGAAGGGAATGTGCCGGCTGAAATGGCCACGATCAATGTGCAGACGGTGATTGAGCAACTGGATCCACCTCGCTTGCCGCGGATTGGTGCGGCGACGTCGAATGACAACTCGGACTATCGTGACGCCTGTTTTATTCACGGTGGTGATGGATTGGGCGAAGTCGGATTTGTAACGGTGAACCACCATCAGCGTCACGCGTCTGAAAAAATTATCTGTGACGAGGTTCGTGCGGCGCCCGGCGAAATTGATATTGTTTGCCTAGGGCCGCTAACAAATGTTGCTCGAGCCATTCAAAGAGATCCGCATTTTATTGAAAATGTGGGACAGATTGTGATGATGGGCGGTAGCTTTAATGGGATTGGAAACATTACTCAAACCGCAGAGTTTAACATTCATTGTGATCCGGAAAGCGCCCGCGAAGTGTTTCATGCCCCGGTCAAAAAAACACTCATCCCTCTCGATATCACCTCTCAGGTTCAGTTTTCGCTGAGTTTAATTGGATCACTACCTCCGGAATCTAATGTGATTGGCAGGTTTTTGCATCAGGTCGTGCCTTATTTGTTTCGATCCTATCATCAGCAATTAGGATTAGAGACCATCCAGATTCATGATGCGATTGCATTACTTCAGTTACTTGAGCCGGACCTATTTGAATTAGAATCGAGGACTGCCGATGTGGAAATTAAAGGTGAGCTGACGCGTGGGATGACGATCTTTGAGAAACGCCGTGGACGTAATGCTACACATAATCTGGAGGTGGCTCGAGTTGTAGATGTCTCAGCCGCTCGCCAAGCCGTCTTCAGATACCTAAATATCTGAATACCGGTTCAAATTACCTACCCTTAGGCAGATGGACTGCAAAATCTCTAAAAAGGCTGATTTCGAAGGTCTGATTGTGTCGATTATTCCAGTAACGCCGGAGGAGCTGCGGT
>MDTD01035691.1_pt1 | contig 70682 bp, 43 predicted proteins | sample 811221 | NCBI WGS metagenome assembly MDTD01 (sample SAMN05326646, study PRJNA326480) | marine metagenome | isolation source: seawater | place: Pacific Ocean: South West | collected 2011 | reverse complement strand
TCCGATCCTTCAACGCCTCGACTGCGTTAAATAACGCGTCGACGCGACTCACCGAGACAAAATCCGCCTGTGCCTTTCGCAACTTGTCCAAAGCGCTCTGCAACGCTTTAACGCTCTTCGTCGAATCCATCTTCTTCAGATCAGACTTCGTCGCGAACGCGCTCTGTTCCTTCTTCAATCCCGACACCATCGTCGACATCTCGCTCACCTCTTTCCGCATCTCCGTCCTGAGCCTCGATTCTGCGTTCGCCGCGTGCGTCTCCGCCGCCTCCAGCGCCGCGTCTTTCATCTCTCGCGTCATCCCTCCCGCGCGCGCGTCCGAGACGCGCGCCGTCTCCTCCTCCAATCGCCGCACCGCGTCTTCGAGCGTTTTCAACCGTCGCGTCGCCGGCGCGAGCTTGACGTTCGTCGCGCTCACCCGCACGCTTGCCAGCGCCATGGCGGTGGCGTGAATGTGCCAGCTCTGCAGACACACCGCCACGAGGGCGGTACACACGACGCAGAGCGTGCTCGCGATCAATGGCATCGTCCCTCGCACGCGTATCTTTCGAATCGACACCTCACGCGCGCGCGTGGAGAAGGGCGCGAGCGCCATCGCCGATCCGGACGCCTCCTCCGCATCCTCATCCTCATTTTCGAATCGTAACGCCCGGTGTCGCGGTGACGTCGCGCGCTCGCGCGATTCGCGCTCGCTCGCGGGCGCAGCGGTATTTTTCCTCGCGCTCGCGCGCGGCGGCATCGCCCGCGCGACCTCGCGTCGTGGAGTGACGCGAGTAATCACGCGCGAGCGCGGTCGAACGGTCTTTTCGCGACAACGGTTCCGGTCGGGACGCGGGGCGCCGACGCGAGTGCGCCGCGCGCGGACGCGCGGTCGACGCGCGAGGTCGTGAAGGCGAAAAACAGTGCGTCGTTCGCGCGCGTCGGGGCGGTCGAGCGACGCGCGCGCGACGACTCGCGCGCGTGGGCGCCGAGGTCGCCGAGACCATGTCCTCGCGCGCTGAGGAGGAGGAGGAGGACGGCGGCGGCGCGTGGACGGTGCTCGCGCGCGTGGACGCGTCGAGACCGGCGTCGTCGTCGGACGCGGGCGACGGTGAGACGGAGCGCGGACGCGGGCGGACGCTCAAGCTCGCGCTGGTGAGGGGCGAGTCGGAGGAGACGCGCCAGACGGCGACCGTGGTGGAGCGAGAGCGATGGACGAACGTGCGAGACGAGGACGAAGTCGCGCCGGGCGCCGAAGTGTTCGTCGCACGAGCGGTGTTCGAGCGACGTCGAGCGGGCGCGATGGCGATGGCAAACGACGGCGAGGTGGCGCCTGCGCCGGCGGACGCTCGCGCCTCGCGCGCGAGGGCGCGAGAAAAGCGCGCGAGAGCGGCGACGCTCGCCGCCGCGCGAGGGGACGCGGAATCGGAGATTTCGGCCAAGGCGCCTAAATTCATCGAGTTCGACGCGTTGAAACCGATCGAGATTCGCGTCAAGGCGCCCAAGGCTGAGGTGTCCGCCGCGGCGAGACGACTGGCCGAGACGTCGCTCGCCGCGCCCAAGCCGCCGGCGACCGCCTCGAAAGCGTTCACCCCGGGCGCGTCCGCGTCCGCGTCTTCATTCACCGAAACGACCGACGCCGCGGCTGTCGTGCGCAAGAAACCGTCGCTTCCACCGAGACGCGCGCCTCGCGCGCCGCCGCCGGGTTTCGGCGACGCGTGACTCGCCGGCGCATCCACCATTCATCCATTCAGCCCGTCGCGTCGCCTCCTTTAGCCCTAGCCGTAGTCCAATCACGGAGAACGCACAGTCTTCCCACCGCGTCCACCGTTTTCCCGTCCGCGCGCGACGCCGTCGTCGCTCCGATCGCCTCGCGAAGACCTCCTTCTCGAGGACAAAGGAAAAACCCGCGTGTGCGCCGTCCGCCAACCGTTCGTCGCGACCGTCCGCCGCACACGGCGACGCCTCGCGCTCGCACGGCGCGAGAGGGACGTCGGGGCGCACCGTACGCGATGCGTCGATCGATCGCGCGCGCGTGCGCGCACCTCGCGCGCGTCGACGCGACGATCAAGACGTCGACCTGGCCGATGACGCCGATGATGACGACGATGCGCTCGACGCGCGAGCGGGCGCCGAGCGCGTCCGCCGTCTCGCGCGTTCGCGCGGCGCGATGGATATCGTCGACGACGGCAATGCGTCGGGCGAGCGGGCTTCCGGAGCACGTCGTGATACCGATGCCGGCTCTGTCCCCGACCATGTCCAGCGGCGGGATCGCGAAGTGGCATGCGGCGATCGGGGACGAAGTGCGCGCGGGCGACGTGTTGGCGGACGTGGAGACGGATAAGGCGACGATGGCGATGGAGGCGACGGATGATGGGTTCCTGGCGGCGATATTGGTGGAGGAAGGGGCGACGGACGTGGAGGTGGGGACGCCGGTGTGCGTCATGTGCGAAGACGAGGGAGACGTCGCGGCGTTTAAAGATTACGAGAGCTCGGCGGCGCCGGTGGTGAAGGAAGAGGCACCGGCGAGCGCGGTGGCGTCGGGCGCGTCGAGTGCGAGCGCGGTGGTGCGAGAGGAAGCGCCGAAAGTCGCGCGGTCGTTTGACAGAGCGAGCGGCGCGCGCGTGTTCGCGTCGCCTCTGGCGCGTCGGTTGGCCAACGAACGCGGCGTGAGTTTGGACGGGGTGCGAGGCACCGGCCCGAATGGGCGTGTGATCGCCGAAGACGTGCTCGCGGCGCGCGCGGTGGACGCGTCCGTCGGCCCGACGCAAACGTTGGTGGTTGAACATCCGCTGGCCAAGTTCTTCCCAGACTTTGAAGACGTCAGCGTGACCGCCATCAAGCGCGTCACCGCGCAGCGTTTAACGGAGAGCAAGCAACAAGTGCCGCACTTTTACGTCACGGTCGACGTTCGCCTCGATCACATGATGAACATTCGCAAGACGCTCAACGATCAGCTCGCCAACGACAAGTCGGCGGAGGGCACCAAGATTAGCGTGAACGATCTCATCATCAAGGCGAGCGCGAAAGCGCTCTTGGCGGTGCCCGATGTAAACGCTAGCTGGCTAGGTGATAAAATCCGCAAGTACAAGAAAGCGGACATCTCCGTGGCTGTGCAAACCGAGCGCGGATTGATGGTGCCCATCGTGCGTTCGGCTTGTTGCCTCGGGCTCAAATCTATTAGCTCAGAAGTCAAGGCGCTCGCCGGACGTGCGCGCGATGGAACGCTCACGCCGCACGACATGACTGGTGGTACGTTCACCATCAGTAATCTCGGTATGTTTGGCGTGAAGAGTTTCGCCGCTATAGTCAACCCTCCGCAAGCGGCTATTCTCGCCGTGGGTGGGGCGAGAAAAGAAGTCGTCAAAAACTCGGAAGGAGGTTACGAAGAAGTCTCGGTTCTGAGCGCGACGCTGAGCTGCGACCATCGCGTCGTGGACGGCGCCGTGGCGGCACAATGGTTGCAATCTTTCAAAGAATACTTGGAGGATCCGATGACGATGCTCCTCTAGAAGTGTAACAAGGTCTATGAAAATGCTTAACTATTTCTTGCCCGCAGCCTCGCGGGCCTCGATCTCTACCTTATATTTCTCGAAGTCATCGAACACTTCGCGCGGTACAGCCTTGGCGTCTATGATCTCCACCATGCGTTCCTCGCTAATGGTGTATTCGACTTCGACGTCGCAGAGCACCACTCGATACGTCTCAAACTTTCTCTTCTCCGCGCTCGCGTTTCGTTCGCGAATGGATCGAATGTCGAAAGACAAGACCTCTCTCACGAACTCTATAAATAAACCCACGTCGGCGTACAAGGTTTTCGCCGCGCGACTCCGCGCGTACGAGCTCGAGAGCGGCGCCTCGGCTCTCTCGGCGACGTCGACGCGAACAATCTTCAACGGCTCGTCCCTCGCAGCCTCTCTCCCCACCCAATCCGGCGCCGTCGAGTTCGGAATCGAATCAGCGAACGGCACATACGGCTTAATATCTAGCACCGGGGTGCCATCGACTAAATCTATCCCTCCTACCACCACGACGCCTCGATCCGCGTCCACGCGCTCCACCGTCCCCACCGACAGTCCCACCGGCACCGGCCGATGCGGCGTCCTCGTCGCCAACACGCCCACCCGTTCGCCGTCCAACCTCGGCACCGCCACTTTACCTTTCGCCGCGCCCCCCGTCTTCGTCCCGGCGAGGTTCGTGTTGGCGTGAAACACGTAAATCACCCACGCGTGCGAGTACGCGTCCAAGCCTTGCAAGAGATGTCTCGGAAGTTTTGAGTCGACTTTGATCTCGCACCTCGCCCTCGGCACGAGCGCGCCGCCCTGGCGAGGCGTGCCGTTGCGACGCGAGAAGGCGCTTCGAGCGTACGCGATGGGTTCGAACATCCCTCGGACCTTGGGGGCGTCGCGCACGCGTAAGATCGATTGTAAGCGTTTCTTCTCAGCGGCGGCGGCGGCGAGTTTCGTGCGGAAAGAGGCGGCGAGTCGCGCGTAGGCGGCGCACGCGAGGGCGCAGGCGAGTGTGAACACGCTCACGGGCACGCCGTCGCGGCGCGACATGGCGCGCGCGCGGTGGTGTGTGGTGCGAGGCGACTGCGCGGCGACTCGCGCGTCGACTCGACGCGAGAGAGGCGGACGCGGCGCGATAAAAAGTACTACATACATACACGGAGAGGAGACTAGTGCTCGGTCGCCGCCGAAATTTACTGAAACACTTCGAATTCATCAAGTTCCTCGTCCTCCTCGTCCTCGTCGTCGAAATGTGCGGGTTCGTCTCTCGTCTCCGTCACGAACGGCAACTCCACGTCCTCGGCGCCGTCGTACAACGCATCGAGATCGTAATTCAACCGAGAATTCGGCGAAAACACGTGCACGACGACGTCGACACAGTCTAAACACGCCCAATCGCCCTGCTGCGCCGCGGATTTCGGCACCGTGAGCCCGTACTCGTCGTTGGCCAAGTCTCTCATCTTCGCGCAGCACGCATTCATTTGCGGTCTGTTAAACGCCGTCGCGAGGACGACGTATCGCGCGTAAAACACGCTCTCGGAGACGGATAACACTCGAACTTCCACCGCGCGCGTGTCGTCCGCGATCACCGCGAATTCGATCGCCATCTTCCTCGCGAGCGCGTCTTGGGTTTCCTCGTCATCGACCGCCTCCACCGCGCCCCCACCGCGCGCGCGCGTTCTCGGCGCGCGAACGACGCCGTTCGCCCGAAATCGCGACGCCGGGCGAGACGATGACGTCGCCGCGGACGTCGTCGCGAATCGCGACGCCGTTCCGGCGGCGCGGCCCGTCATGATGTGTCGACGACGCGTCGCGGGTGCCGCCGGCGGCTGCTCGAGGCACTCGTCGCGCGACGGAAAAACCAACGACCCACATCGTACTCTGGTGTTCTAAACACCATTAATGTTTCCACGCGCGCACTTTTTGGGGCGCACGTCTCGGGGCGCGACGTCACTCCTTCCCACGACGATGTTCGCCGTCTCCGCTCGCACAGGTGCGTCCGATCGCCTCGTCTCGCGTCGAGACGCGCGACGCGAATTTTCCGTCTCTCTCTCGCGCGCGTTCCCTCTCGCGCGAGTCCATCGCGTCGTCGTCGACGACGGATCTCCGGTTGGCGCGCGAGAGGGCTCGCGAGGCCGCCGCGCGAATTCGGTGCATCGTCTCTCTCTCGCGCGCTCGCGCGGCGATGACGCGCGTCTCGCGCGCGATGATGAAATATTCTCATTCTCGCGCGTCGGCGCGCGCGCGGCATCGGGGACCGCGCGCGAGACGCGCGGGCGAGAGGGATGCGCGAGCGCCACGACGCGACGCGCGCGGGCGTCCTCTGACCCTAACCCTTATCTGACCCGAACCCCGCGTTGTGTTCTCGCCGCGCAGTGATCAAGGCGAACGCCTCAAGCTCGTTCGCGCCGCGCCGCGCGCAAACGCACCAACGCGGTGCGCTTCAAGTCGTCGCCGCGGATAAGCGCACGCGACCGGCGGTCGCGGACGTCGCCGAGTTTCAAAAGTCGGCGACCGACACGGGGAGCTCGTCGGTGCAAATCGCGCTCCTCACCAAGCGCATCGAGGGTCTCACCGCGCACTTGGTCAAGAACAAGAAGGATTACGCCACGCAGCGTGGGTTGAAGAAGCTTTTGGGTCAGCGCAGTCGCCTTCAAAACTACCTCAAGAAGAAGGATTTCGCTGAATATATCAAGGTCATGGATGGTCTCGACTTGCGCGTGCGATGAGCGTTTCGGGGCCTCCGCGTAGGTATAACATAGAACTTCTTTTATTCTGTAGGTAATCATTCATTACGCTCACATCGACGGCATCATCGTCCGCGTCTCTCTCGCATCGCTCTCCGCCCTCTCATCATCGCTCTCTCCCGCGCGTCCGCGTCCGCCTCGTCGTCGAACGCGCGCGCGGACGCGCGAAGAGGGGGGGACACACGACCGTTCACGACTCAAGGATTACCATTTTTGAAAAAAACGCTCGAAACGCCTCGGAAAAGTCGCGTCAAGGCGCGCGCGCGTCGTCCTCGTCCTCGTCGTCCTCGTCGTCGTCACTCGTCGCGCGTCGCGCGTCGCCCGCGTTCGCGAACGCCGACCGTCGCCGCGCCGCGCGACGTCGTCATCGGTCGCTCGTCTCGTCTCGGACGCGCCTCGCGCGCGATGACGACGTCCCCGGAGCGCGTGTCCCTCGCGATCGTCGGGTCCGGACGCGCGGCGCTGAGCGCGCTCTCGCGCGTGTCGAGCGAAGAGCGGAAGTCGTGCGTCGTCATCGATCCCTCGGCGTCGTGGTTGCACGCGTTCGCGAGGACGCATCTGCGACTCGGGACGACGCACCTGCGGTGCGCGACGACGCACGTGCCCTTCGAGAGCGCGTGCGGGTTAGAGAGGTACGTCGAGACGACGGGGAAGAGGCGAGAGGTGTATCGAACGAACGATGGAATGAGTGGGGTGCCGAGCGTGCGCGTGTACGCGGAGTATTGCGCGTTGACGGTGGCGGAAAGGTTCGCGGGCGCGCGCTTGGAGCGAGGCGCGGTGACCGAGGCGAGATGGTGCGCGGGGGATTCGCCCGAGGTGATGGAAGCGAGACGCGAGGGTGAGCGATCAAAAGATGCTTTCGTGAGGGATATGATGGAGAGCATGCGTTTCGGGGCGATGGTGTTGACGTTGGATACTGGGAAGACGTTCATCGCGGCGAGGTGCGTGTGGACGCCGAAATTTTCCACGCCGGTGACGCCGTCGTGGGTCGTGGAGGCCAAGGCATCATACGCGAAAGTGCACGGGTCGTACGACGGTCAGAGTAACGCGTGCGGTATATTCACGGCGCGAGATGTCGACGTGGGGTGCGAAGAGAGAGTACGCGATAAGATCATTCTCGTCGTCGGCGGAGGGTGGACCGCGGCGACGCTCGCCGTCGCCGCGCAGAGACGAGGCGCGAGAGCGGTGACGCTGTTGAGTCGACGAAAGATTAGCGTGAGTGAGTACGAGTGCGACAAAAAGTATTTTGGAAACAAGGGTCTGTACGAATTTCGCGCGTGTGAGGATCCACAGATACGAGCAAGAAGGTTAGAGTCTTACAAGTCGCCGGCGAGCGTCAACGAGCACACCTATCGTCAACTCAGGGACGCCGAGGCAAAGTCTGGAACCGACGATGTCTCTCCCCTGTACGTGAGCGAACAACGCGTGATACGGGGCGTGTCGTGGAGCGAGCAGGACAAACGCTGGCGCGTGCGGACCGCACCGACCGACGAGGCCAAGGTTGAATTCGAGTCGACAATGTATAGAAGATATCGCGACGAGGGCATCGAGCCGGACGTGGCGATGCAAGCGCACTTTGAACGCGAGGTCACAGTCGTGTACGATGAGATATGGCTTGCGTGCGGTGAAACGGTGAACATCGCGCACGACCCGGCCCTTCAGAGGCTCATTCAGACGACTCCAACAGAAATCGCGCGCGGGTTGCCCGCGCTCGTGGAGGAAAAGTTTGAGTGTGCGCACGAGAAAGGCCTCACGGCCGCCGCGGGCGGGAAAGGCGGGTGCCGTTGGCCGGGCACTTCCATGTATGTAATCGGCGCGTACGCGGCGCTCACGATCGGTCCGTGCGCAGATTTATCCGTGGGACATCGATTGGCGGCGAAACAAATCGTCGAAACGATGAAGAGGCATCAGTCGATGATTTTACAGGGTAAAAATCCATACGACACCGCGGCGAGACCGGCTCAGGCGCAGAGGACGCCGGACAGGGGCGAAACGTTCGATAGATTCGCGATGCTTCCTCCTGATCTCGCCGATAAAGGTCTCATCGATATCGATAGGGTACTCGGCGATAAGAACTTTGAACGCGTCGAGCTCGATCACTTTGAGATGTATGAAGAAGATTTGATCGCAGACATACGGCTGAAACTTCCAGAGTCCATTATGGCGCGCGATATTTACGTGTGCTTTCAAGAGCGTGCGCTGGAGATATGGGCCATCGGAGAAAAACGCGCGTATCGCTTCTTCATCCCAAAACTTTACAAAAACGTCATTGTGGACCGATGCTCGTACAAGGTGCAACCAAACAGGAATCGGATGATACTGAAGATTCAGAAATATACAAATCATTATTGGAGGTTTCTGAGGGGGTGAAAAATAGCGACTGCGACTTAAACTACAACACTCACTGAGTTACTACCACGTAATTCAAATTCACTGATAGTAATACAGCATCAAGATGAAAATTCTGTACAACGCGCGCTTCATTCATAGCTCCTCTGCGTTTTCGCCGTCATCCTTCTCGCTGAAAACATCGTTCGCTTCCTCCGCGAGCGATTCGAGATATTCCTCGAGTGCTCGTTCGCGGGCGCGATTGATGGCGCGCACCTCGTCCGGCTTCTTCCACACGCACTTCTTGAGCGTGTGGCAGATTTCGTAGTGACGATCCCTGCGCAGACTGCTGTGAAGTAAATTTTGCACGTATGGTCTGCTCTTGACGATGTCGTAACACACTTGTTCGAGCTTGAGTTTCTGTCTCGGAATGCGATACGGGTGCGTCCGGAGCGATCGCACGATGAATTCATGCGTATCAACCTTTTGAAGGTACTCGTCGTCGCCCTCTTCGGCGTCCATGGTACTCTCCTCGGCCAGTTTCAAAGGATCGAACCGCTCCTCGTTGGGATCCAACAGAGAAAACAAATCGTACCCCAATAACCCGAGATCGATGGCCCACCTGTACTCGTTCAGCGCCGCTCTCGCGCGCTTGCCCATCTCTGTTCCCTCGTACTGACCGTGCAATCGCAATTGGCTCACCGCGCGCAATCGCAACCACGCCGCCGCCGCGACGTGTCCCGTGAGGTTATTCAACCCGTATTTTTCACCGAGCACGTTCCCATCGCAGAACTCTTCCGGTTCCGTCGCCTCGTGCATCAAATCGTACATCGCCCCGCCCTCGACGTCGTCTGGGTGATGAAACTTGGTCTCCACGAGCTCGTCGTAAATCGTCTTCGTCTCGTTCAACACCGCCATGCACGCCCCGCACGTCAATCCGTGCATGTACATGGTGGATAAATCATCCGCGAAGATCTGTGTGCCGTCGAAATCTTGCGCGTACGTGGGACCCTTGAGCGGTTCCGGCTTTTTCTTGAGCGTGTCGGTGAAATCTTCACCGAATTTCACGGCGCCGATCGAGCGCGGCGCGAGCGCGAGAGCGATCGCGGCGACGGAGGCGAGGCGCGACATGTTGTTTTCGATCGCGCGCGCGCGTCGAACGATTCACGCGCTCGCGCGTCCGCGTCGAGGACTGCCGATGGGCGTCCGGGTTTTCGATGGGTGTTCGCCGCGTCGTCCCGCGGGTGCCGACGAGGCGGAGCGCGCGGCGGCGGACGGTCAGACGCGAGACAGGAGGCGTTTGAACGAGGCGTGCACGCGTAAATAATGGGCGATGTCGTGATGTTTCGAGCGCTGCTAGTGATACAAAGCGCGACGCGCCGACTAGAACGATGGCGCGCTCGAAAGAAGAATACGGTGAAAGGAATACGAGACGCGAAGAATACAGTGTCTGGGAACGACGCGACCGAAACGGATCAACGACGCGACTTGGACCTGGTGGTCTTTTTCGCGGTGGTTTTGGTGGTAGTATTCGTCGATTTGCCCTTGGCGGTGGTCTTGGCGGTCGACTTCGCCTTGGCCGCCGGTTTCTTCGCGGGCTTCGCCGGCGCGGCTGAGTCGCGCGCCCGCTTCGCGCCCGACCTCGCAGACTTCGGGCCACCGACGCGTTCGAGACACCACGCGATGACTTCGTCGCAGATGTGATCGCTCGTCGGTCGCTCGTGGCACAAATCGTGAAAGACATCGTCGACCCACTCGAGACGTTTGTCCGACGTGTTGGCACGTTCGACGAGCATCTCGCTCGATTTCGGATCCGTCATCTCATCCTCTCGACCGTGGAAAGAAATGACGGGCATCGTAATCTTCTCTAATTCACCCGGTTTCTTCAGTCTCAGCGTGCTCAGGTAAGCCTCGGCGGCGACTCGAACGCGCGTGTATCGCACCCCGCTCGCCCACGTGTACGGGTCCTCCTCCACCTCTTTTTGCGTCATCGGAAACTTGGTATTCTTCATAGTCTTCGCCAACGGCACTCTCGGAATGAACATCGACAAAAGCGTCGTGAACGGAAGCAACACGCGATTCAAGGGTCGTTTCGACAGTCTATCCAAACTCAACATCGGCGCCAACGTCACCAATCCGTTCGCCGACGTCGGATACTCCATCGCCGTCTTCGTCGCCACGTACCCTCCCAGACTCGTACCGACGATAAATACCGGTACATCCGGTCGCTCTTCTCGAACGTGCCCACAAAACGTTGCGAAATCATCCACCAAGTGATCCAATCGATGAAAATAACACCGCTCGCCCGCCACCGCGCTCTCGCTTCGTCCGTGTCCCTGATGATCGAGACAAAACAGGCTCACGTCCGACTTATTCATGCGCTCGGGCCACGAGGTCTCGTAATGCAGCCTCGGCGTTCCCGGCGGGACGCTCGCGAGCATCTCGAACGAACCGTGCACGCCCAAACCGTGCGCGAAGACGACGATGCACTTCGGTCGGGGAACTTCCCACGAGTACCAGCGGAGTTTCAGTCCGGCGTCGTTCGTGAAGTCACCCGTGCGAGAGACGCGCGCGCACGCGGCGCGGAGTTCGGGTTCCCATTTCTTCTTCGGGTAGACGTTCATGGGCGCCGTGACGCGTCGCGCGCGGACGCGGAGTGACGCGCGAAGCGAGATTAAGATTACTCTGGGTCGGGACGGAAAAGGGAACGCGCTCAGAAACGTGCTACAAAGACTACGGTTGAAGACGTCGCGAGCGAGAACGATGGTACGCGTGCGAGAACGATGGTACGAGATGATCGCTTCACGCGGTGTCGTCGCCATTGAGGACGTCGGCGACGATGGACCAGCGAGACGCGTGCGCGCTCGGACCGGGGACTCGGCGAGAGAGACTCGCCGAATCGTGCTCGGCGAGCGCACGAGCGAGATTGGCGACCCACGGCGCGCCGCTCGTGCTCACGGGGACGAACGGCTCGATGTTGGACGCGTTTTCGTCGCTATTGTCGTCGTTCGCCGCGGCGGCGACGACGGCGGAGATGACGTCGGGATCGACCGGTTGCAGCGCAAAGTCGTCCGGTCGGAATCGCGACACGACAGCCGCGAGTTCCTTCGCGGTGATTTTACCGCCGACGATGTCCGCACGGAGTTTGGAATCGACCAACGCGTCCTTGGGGATCATACACACGTCGGCGGTGGCTCTGAGTTTCGGAATGATGGTCTCTGGTGTGCCGGCAATGTTAAGCTCTTTCGCCGCGCTGACGAGCGCCGAAATGGCGCGCTTTAATTCCGCCCCGGTGGCGAACGTGAGCGCGCCACCGCCCGGTATCATGACGTTCACCCTTTCGTCGCCCGTGGGGTTGATAAGAATGTTCAAGACAGCCTCGTCGAGCCTCAAGATCAAATCTCTGAGAATGTCGAGCTGAAGCTCCGCCAACAGAGGTTTCGTGGAGTTGCCTTTTTCTTCGGCGTTTGCGACCGCATCGTAACCGAGTCGCGCCTTGGCGAATTGGAAGAGGGCGGCCCAAGCGCGGCCTATGCGCTCTCCGTCGCCGTTGAGATGTGTTTTCAAGTTGAGAAGACCGAGAGTGGCCTCGCTCGGGCAAAGCGCGGCACCGAACGTGGTTGACCAGAGCGAGTCAAACGCGCAGTTGCGCGCGAGCACTTCGAGTTCGAGCACGTCGCGGGTTTCGATGTCATCCATCGTCGCCAGCGACACGCGAAGCGCGATGAGTTGAGCGCAAAGGAACAATAGACGCGCCGGATTGGACATCGCTCCCGTGATGGCTACTCCGAACGCATCCATGATCCTGTTAAACTCGAGTTGACTGGCGTCCAGACCTTTGTTCCCGCGCACCGCCGCGATGCGCTCTTGCAAGCTAAGTGCGGTGGTGAACTCGATATTCTCGGCGACACCGTGGATGAGAACGTCTGAAATAGACATGCTCACGATTTCGTCCTCAACCAATCGGTTGACGCTAGGTTTCATGAGAGAGTCGGCGAAACGAGTGCGTCTCGTCGCCGGAGTGTAGAAGGCATCCGTCTCCGTGCCCATCGGGGTTCTAAAGCCAGTCGTGCCTTCAGACGGAGAGTCGGAAAACAACATCGTGTTCGCTTCCTCGGCGAGAACAGCTTCGGCATACGCGTCCACATCGCGCTCCGCTGCCTTGGCGTTCGCTTCCATCTGTTGCTCTCGCTCTTCCTGTAATCGAGCTTCGTGTTCCGCGATTCGAACGTTTTCCATGCGAATGCGCTCTTCCTCCGCTCGAGCCGCGTCTGCTGCTTCCTGTGCCACGCGGGACTTTTCTACCTCTTCGAGTCGCTTTCTCTCAGCCTCCGCTTCCAGAGCCCACAGACGCTCTTCTTCGGCCCGAAGTTGCGCGAGTCGACGCTCTTCTTCCGCTTGCTCCACTCGCATCGCCTCCTCTTCGGCCAAACGACGTTCCTCTTCGGCTTGTGCGACACGCATGGCTTCCTCTTCCGCGAGTCGGCGCTCCTCGGCTTGCGCGACACGCATGGCTTCCTCTTCCGCGAGTCGGCGCTCCTCCTCTGCCTGGGCGGCTTGCATGGCTTCTTCCTCGACGCGACGGCGCTCCCCTTCCTCTTCTTGATGCGCTGCAAAGGAACTCTCCTCCGCGAGCCTTCTCGCTTCTTCTTCAGCCTTGATGCGCTCGGCTTCAATCAACGCGAATCGTTTCTCTTCCTCCTCGCGAATTCTTTCTTCTTCCATGCGCTGGGCTTGCAACTGCGCTTCCTGCGCGCGCGCGCTCTCTTCTTCCTCGGTACGCTTGCGGTCGGCCTCTATGCGAGCGGCCAAGGCATCTTCTTCCGCTTGAGCTCGAGCCTCCTCCGCGGCGACGCGTTCCTTTTCAAACGCGTCCGCCGCCGGCGGCTGCGTAAACTCGGAGGCCGCTTCTTCCGCTTCGACGTCAGATTCGAGATCAGAATCCAGCAGAAAACCGTCGGAATCCACTGTGCCTTGCGGCGCGCGCGGCGAAACAGGTTGTTCCTGGGGTGCGAACGCTCCGAACAGCTCGTTGCGCGCCGCGTCCAGTTCCGGATCTTCCTCCGGCGGCGGCGGCGGTTCCTCGACTGGTTGTTCCTGCGCTCTCGCCGCGCCAAACAGCTCGCTTCTCGCCTCGACAGCCTCGGCGGATTCGAATTCAACGGGTCGACTCGGTTCCTGCGGTTCAACGCGCTCTTCACTCGCGTCGGTGTCTTCCTCGACCGCTCCGCGCTTTTTGAACATGCTCGCCATGCTCGTCAACGCTGCCACCTCGTCTTGTCCCGCGCCCACGCTCGTCGACGGCTCCGTTTGAAACCTCGACGCCGCCCATTGATACCCTGGCACCGTTTGTTCAGATTCCGCCTGCATCGAATGCGACGCCGTCGACACGGCATCACTCTCGTACCCCGGATGCGTCGCCGTTCCGTTCAACCCCGACGAACGAACCGAAATCATCAATCTCGGCGTCCCGACCGCACGCCTCACGTCATCCGCGCAATCCACGTCCAAGAACTCCGTGACCCCATCGACACACTCCACGAATCGCGCCAGATCCACCGAGCACCCCCCCACCGTCTGCGTCTCCACGCTCGTCCCTCTCTCGGCGTTTTCCGGCAACGCCAGCACGAAAAACGTCAATCCCTTGGGTTTATACGCCCTCCCTTTCCCCGTCTTTTGCATCGTCGCCTCGATCTTGAACGACTCCTCGAACGCGTACCTCGCGTTCGCGCCGTCGTTCACGATCGAGGCCTCGCGCACCGCCGTCGTCCCGCGCCTCGACGCCCCTCGTTCCCATCCGATGCAGACGTGTCGAGGTCGCGCCCCGCGCGCCCACGGCTCGAGCGCGCGCACGGTGACGACGAACGCGACGACGCGGTCCTTCGCGTGCTTTCGACTCGCGAGTTTTTTCAGCATCGCGCGCGAGCGAAGAGGCGCGACGAGGAATGATTAGTACGATTTCATTAATCGGTGAGGAGAAAAATTTTTCACTCGCGGAGACGCCGTCACGCGGCGAAAGGGTCGACGTCGAGGGATACCGAGCGTCGAGGGGGCGTCGGACCTGGAGACGGGGCGGGGCCGAAGGGATCGTCGAAGGAGGCGTCGACGTCGGGCGGCGTCGGGGGCGGCGCGCCGAAGGGATCGTCGAAGGACGCGTCGCCGTCGGCGGGCGGCGAGCGCGCGCGGGGAATCGGGGCGGGGGTGGTGACGGTGGTGGACGGAGGCGATGGAGCGTCGATGGCGTCGAAGAATCCACCGTCGCTCGTGTCGAGCGCGGCGGCGACGGCTGGGATCTCGGACGGCGCGTCTCGGCGACGCGTCGTCGTCGCCGCCGCCGGCGTCTCCTCGCGCGCCGAGACGCCCCAGTTGCCCCATTCATCGAACGCGGTCTTCGCCGCGGCGTCGGGTGACGATGTCGTCGTCGGCGCGGACGCCGAGGCGACGGGCGCGCTCGTCGGCGCGTTTATCAAAGGGTCCAGACCGAAATCCATGAGAGTGGCCTCCGGTTTCGGTTTCGGTCTCGCCGCCGTCTCCGCGCTCGCGCTCGCCGCGGCTCGACGCGCGCGCGACTCCTCTGCCGCGATCTGTGCCTCCTTCTCCTCAATCTTCGCCCGGAACGCACCGAGGTCCCGCGATGACGTCGAATCGTTCCCTCCGGACGACCGCGTGAGCTCCTCGTGACGCTTTTCGAGCTCGGCGTACCGCGCGCTCAATTCTTCGTACTCGACGCCCCGCTCGTTGATTCGACCCGCGTGTTCGTCGAGTTCACTCGCGAGTTCCTCCACGCGTGCGCGCAGAACGTCGCATTTTTGACGATAATCGTTCACCTGCGCCTCGGCGGCGCGCGCGCGGGACGACGCCTCGGTGAGATTGGTCTCGCACTTGCGCACGAACATGCCGAGATTGGCCAAGACTTCCTTGGCAGCGGCGGCGCTCAGATTGTTTTGTCGCTCCTTTAATTCCTCCTCCCAGAGCTCTCGATCGGATTTCTCCGCGTTCGCGCGCATCTTCGTCGTCAAGTCACGATCTTGCTCGGGCATGGCGTTAACGTTCACCTCGGGACCGCGGTACGCGTACGTCTCGTCCGGAGGCGCCGCCGTCGCGGGCGCCGACGCGGCGAGCGCCCGTTGACGCACGTCTGACGGCGTCATCAATCCGCTCATGTCGATCGGTGCCGTCGGCGTCGGGGCGACGACGGGGGCTTGTGATATCTGCGGCACGGGCGCGGCTGCGGGTGCGGGCGATTGCGAGCCAGCCGTCATGCTAAAAGGCGGAAACTGACCAGGTGGTAACGCGCGAGGCGGCGCCGCGCCGTTTCGCGCCTGCTCCGTCAGGTAGACGGCGACGACGAATTCCGACCACGACAGACATCCATCCTTATCCGCGTCGCTCAGCTCCCACACGTCCTTCAACACGTGCTTCGGCGCGTTCAATCCGAGCAAGATGGGGACGGTTTGTGGTCCAGTCAAGCGCCCGTCCGGATTTCCATTTGTATTGGCGAGAAACATGTGTTGGTACCGCTGCCAATCGTTCGGTCCGATGACGGGCCACTCCACCTTCGGTTCCGGCGCCGTCATTGGCGGTGGCGCGAGAGCCGGCGCGGGCGCGGGCGTTGCGGTCGGTTGTACGTATAGCGACGCCGCTTGCGGCGGTTCTGAGAAATCAAAGCTCGCGTCGGCGCCGGCGCTCGCCGAGGACACGGGCGGCGCGGCGAACGCCGTCCGCTCGACGGGTTGGCTCGTCGGTGCCACCGCCGGCGCCACCGCCGGCGCCGCCGAGAAATCATCCCCCCCACTCGACATGGCGAAGAAATCATCCCGCGGCGGCGACGAAAACTGTCCCGAGGGGTTTTCTTGACTAAAGAATCCCTCGTCGAATCCGCCCGGTTCTTCTCTCCGTCTCTCCGGCTCGACGACGGGCGCGGGCGCGGGCGGCGCCGCCGGTTCCCTCACCGGCCTCGGCAACTCCAATCCCTGCATCTTCGGCTTTGGGAAATCTCTCGTTCGTCCCGCGATCGCTTTTTCGAACACGTCTCGCGTGATGGTGCCGTATTGCTGCAACGCGCCGATGAGCGCGCACGCCAACGTGAACCCGGGACGATCCAAGTATCCAGCCTTTTCGTGGTCCGCGGCGTCCCAGAGCTTGGCGAGATCGCTCTTGGGTAGGCCGGCGCGCATGAAGAAATGCACGGCCTCGGCGCCGGAGACGCGACCGTCGCCGTCGGCGTCGGCGTACGTGAACCACTCGTCGTATTCGTACATTTGACGGATTTTCAGATTACGCGCGCACGGTGGTCGTTACCGTCGCGTCGCGAGCGTTGTTTCGTCGGTGAGCGGTGTGTGGGTGACCGGGGAGGTTGTTTTGGCCGTACGCCGCGCGCGGGCGGACGCTCGGCGCGCGATCGACGTCTCGCGCGCGTCAATGCGGTGGTCGAAGGCATTCGCAACCTCTTCTCCGACGGAGACGCGCGGCGACCGCGTCGATCGCGTACGTTCGATCTGCGAGGAAAGCCGGTCGAAAGCCGAAGAGAGAAATAGTCTAACACATCGTCTACGTTCTAAAAACAGCGCGTATTAAATGAATTAAAGTTCACCCTTGCTGGAACTGGCGGCGGTGCGCGCGGCGGCGCGCTTCTCCTTGATCCATTTGGGCACCTTGTACGCCGGTTTGATGATTTTAGGGAACTGTTTCAACGCCGGTGGATACGCCCCCGGGCAGAAACCGGACCCGTCGGGGTGGTCGCACATGCGGTTGGCGGGGTCGGCGACCCAAGCCTTGGAGTCTTCATCCACGTTGACGACTTTGTAAATGCGCACCTTGCCGTACTTGGAAGTGAACACCTCCTTGAAACGCTCGGGACTGACTTGACCTTGGGTAGAGACGAGCTTGAATAGCAAAGATGCCGCCATCTTCGGAGTCGGACGCCCGTGCTGGTCGACTCCGAAAGTGGACGTGATCTTGTTCATGTCGACAGCCTTGGAGCGACCGCTGCCGATGGATGCGCCGATGCGGAACAAGTGCGGACTCTTCGCCATGTCGTCTCCTCCGCCGCCGGCCCACACGAGCACGTAGTCCGCCAAGTGCCTAATGACCTTATGCGCCTTCTCTTCGTCGGAGGTGAGCATGCGAGCCAAGTTGGCGATGTGTTCGTGGTTCCACGTGTTTCCGTCCGCGATGGACGTGCGGTTGCCGATGCCGGTGATTTGGTATCCGTAGTCCCACCACGCCATCACGCGGGCGTCTTCCGGCGTTTGAGTTTTCAACCACTCGTACGCATCGACGTAATCTCGCACGAGGATGGTGCTACCATCGCGCAACTGTCCCTTGAACATGATGCTCGGCTGCGACATGCCCCTCGCCATGGAGTGAGAGTAGTCATAGAAGGTCGGAATCTTGGTCGACATGAGAGTCAAAGAGAGAGCAGACGCGACCAAACGGATGTTTCTGACCGTTGCGTTGTTCCAATTCCTATCGATTTCGCGTTTCAAGTTCTTGAACGTGAAACTCTCGGCAGAATTTTGGGTAGCCTTCTTCTTCTTCTTCGCGGATTTCGACATTTCCACTGCTTTCGGTTTCTCTTCTTCCGGTTCAACGTACTTCATGACGCGGTGCATGTCTTCGATGACGTACCCCACGCAGACTCCGACCAAGCACGCCGCGACCGGCCCGAGGAAGATGATGAGTCGAACCATGCGATTAGAGAAGTAATAGGCGACCAAGCCGTAAAGCGGCAAAAACATGGCACCCGCCGATCCGTCGAACAAAAAGTGCACGACTGAGAACACGAAGCCGACCGGCGCGATGAAGTAGTTGAAATGTAAGAAGCGATAGTAGGAATCTGACGTCCCGGGCTGGTGTTCGGCGACGCTATCGACGAGCGGATTACCAGTCTTCGTGTGCTTGATGAAGAGACTCTTGACGCGAACGGACAACCCGTTGATGTTGTAAACTCCGGTGACGGTGGCGAGGACGAGAGCACCGATGGCCGCGACCGCGGCGTATGTGTACACTCGGAAGCGTCGTTGCCATTTCGCGCGCGGACTCAAACCGGGCGCCATCGTGCGCTCGGTATACTCCAACACTTGGAAACCGAGGAACACGCCCATCGGGCCCAGTTGTTCGGCGGAGGTGAACGGAAGCGTGCCGACGACGGGGAATTGAAGCGCACCGATGGTACCGACGACGAAAAACAACGAGTACGCCTTGTGCAGAGACGAGCTGTAGCGCTTGTACAGGACGAGCACCGCGGCGTGCAATCCGACCATGTTGAGCACGAAGGTGTAACCTCCCCACGCGGCGACCATGTAAGAGTACGCGAGACCGGCGAGCGCGCCGATCCACCAAGAATCCGGCGTTCGCAAAGCTCTGCACCACACGTAAAACGTCAAGCACATGGCGGTGACGGCTAACGATTCGTTGTCGTATCCGCCGGCGACGGAGCGCATGGTGTGCGCCGGAACGATGGACATCACCAACGCCGCCACCACGGCCGCCGTGCCGCTTCCACTGCACTCCTTGGTCAATAATGCCGTCAAAAACGTCGCCACCGCCCCGAACCACGCCGGAAAGAACACACACACGTCATTCAGGGACATCTTTACGCCGATCGCGTTGAGCGTTCTCCACAGAAACACCGCCGTGATCTGCATCCCGGGATAGATGGTCGTTCCCACCGGGCGTCCCAGCGGATACCACGACATGTAATCGAACCACGTTCTAAACCTCTTCCACCCGTTATCCGCCAGGTACTCCGTCGCGCGGAAGTTAAACCAAGGGTCGAATTCGTGGATGATCCGACCGTACTCCTTCACCGCGTACAGACGAATATCGATCGCCGCGTGGAGCGCCATGGTGAGCGCGATCGCGCGGAGGAAGCCCCCGGGCGACGCGTCCACCAATCGCTGCATCGTCGCGATCGCTGACTCTCGCGACCGTCTCGCGCGGGAGTCGAGGAGTGTCGCGAAGATTGGGCGCGCAGAGACAAGATGGACGAGGACGCGAGAGACGATGAAAAATCAAACCACCGAGTCGCGTCGAGACGAATTCGAGCGACGCGCGCGCGCGCGCGCGTTATACATCACATTACATCGAATCACGCGTCGAAATCACGCCGTCGCCGCGCGCGCGCGCGCGCGTTTCGAATCGAATCGCGACGAAATCACTCCGTCGACGCGCGGAGACTCGCCTCGTATCGATCCGCCCTCGTCACGTCCTCCTCGCCGACGCAACACACGTCGATACCCGCGCGAAGCATCAACATCTCGATCACCTTGTTGCTCACCTCGAACGCGCTCACGAAGGTTTCCGAGAAATCAAAGGATAATAAATCCTCCGCCAGACCGAAGACGAGACGCTGCAGCGGTTCCTCCTCTCGCGCGTCCATCGCGTCGACGCGCGCGGCGAACGACGCGGCGACGGCGTCACCGACGCGCGCGTTCACCGTCGCTCCGCGCTCCCCCTCCTCGTCGAGCCAGAATCGAACCATACCGGCGATCCATCTCGGGTCGACGCCGTCGAGCGCGGCGCTCTGCGCGCGAGCGTCGTCCGCCAGCGACGCTCGACGCGACGCGCGCGAACGCGAACGCGATCGCGAACGCGAACGCGACGACGACGACGACGAGGAGCACGACGCCGACGGGGCCGACGCCGAGACGCGCGTCGCGCACCGCATCGCGTCGTCGCGCGCCCGCCGTCGAGTGCGGGCCGGGCCCGGACGAATCATCAATCATCATCATCATCGTCATCATCGTCGTCACGGGGAATATCCCTGTCGGAAGGTGTTCCGTTTGTCCGATTTATGTGTTCGGACGTGAAGATTTGAAATCGTCTCGAGACGACGACGACGACGACGCGCGAGACGCGCGCGCGTGAGACGGGGGACGACGACGGACGTCGAGGACCGCCGAGCGAACGAACGAAAACGAGCGAGCGAACGCGTCTGGCGGTGGCGATACCGTCGTGGACGAAGCGCGACGTGCGAAGGATCGATTTTGATTTCGAATCATCATGGTGGACGCGGGCGCGGGACCGAAGATCGGTGACGCGCGGTCGCTCTGGAACTTTACGCCGAGCCCGGGATGGACGAAGGAGGAGGCGATGGCGCTGCGCGCGTGTTTGAAAAAGTTTGGCATCGGGAAGTGGGTGCAAATCGTCGACAGCGGGGTGCTTCCGGGGAAACAGATTCAACAGCTGAATGGACAGACGCAGCGATTGTTGGGGAAACAGTCGCTGGCGGAGTACACGGGGATGCGATTGGACATCGATCGGATTCGAATGGATAACGATGCGCTGACGGACGTGACGCGGAAGAACGGGTTGATCACGAACCAGGGTGGAATTCGATCGAAGGAGACGTTGAACGCGCTGCGAGAGGAAAATTTGAAAAAGTACGGGCTGTCGGAGGAGGAAGTGCAAGCGCTCGAGCTTCCGGCGCCGCCGCGAGCGGCTGCGTTGGGGGCACAGAGGTACATGGGTAATGCGAACAACGCCGTGGCGGGAGACGTCGAGACGACGGTGGCGGGGAAGGGCGACGTGATGACGACGTCGGCAGAGGAGTTGAACAAGGCACAGAAGATCGCGATGCTCAAGGCGCTTCGCAGTCGCGTCGAGGATTTGCGCGTACAACTCAAGGAGGTCGGCACGACGAACGCTAAGGCGAAGACACCGGCCAAGGGCGTGCGCGCGACGCCGGCGAAGCGGACGCCCAAGGCGAAAACCGCGCGAGGTAAGAAGAAGGCGAAACGGGGCGATGACAGCGACGACGACGGCGCGTACGAAACGATCGCCGTCGTCGAGAGCGGTGGCTCCTTGGAGAGTCTCATGAAGATGGGCTTCTCGAAGAAGCACTGCATGGATGCGCTCGATACTTGCGGCGGCGACATCGAGGAGAGCGTGGAATGGTTGATGACGAACTGCGCGTAGTGAGCTATATCTAGACATTTTGTGATCACAAACCGAATCTATCGGGTTTACGCGTACCATCCTTGAACGATCCCGTCTTTACGCCCTTTTGTAACTCCGCCTGCGTCTTCTTCTCCGGCATGGTCCACTTTTGTGTCTTACAACAAAAGTATCCTCCCGTTTTCGGATCGTAGTACACTTGCGCGGCGACGTCGTAGTAATACCCGCTCGCCTTATCGAAGCGCCATCCGCTCACTTGACCACCGTTCACCGCCTGTCCCATCTCCCTCGCGACGTCCGCAGCGCTCGTAGGTCCCGCCAGGGGCGTCGGCGCCGCCGCCTCCTTCGCCGCCTCCGCGCTCGCCTCAGCCTTCTCTTCCTCTTCCTCTTCCTCCCGCTTCTCCGCGCGCTCGATATCCTCCGTGCTCACATCCCGACGATCTTTTACCCCACTCGCCGCCTCAATCTTTGACGATCGCCCGTCCTCGACGTCCTCGTGTCCGTTGTACGCGCTCGTGTCCATGATTTTCACCCCGCACTGCGAACACACCCCCTTGGCGTGCGCGCACGCGTTGCAGTGCGTCCCACCGGTGTGCAGAGACGTCCTACACACCGCGCACTTGGTGCGACCGATGGCGGCACCGTACGGTCCCCGTCGCTTGGCGCTCAGCGCTTTGTTTTCGTTCACCGGCCGCCGTTCGTCCAGCGCGTCTCGCGCGCCGAGCGCGAGATCTCTTCGACGCACGGGCGCGGTGGTGACGAGCGCGGCGCCGCCCGCCGCGCGCATCTTCTTCTCGCATCTCGTGCACACCATGACGCCGACGGTCGATCGTCGCCGCGCGAGCGCGCGACCGAGTGCCGTCGACACATCGCGGCGCCTCACCGATGACGATGAGCGCCGCGCGCGCGACGACGTGCGCGGCGCGCGCGCGCGCGACGCGGCGTCGATCGTCCATCGGCGCGTCGTCGTCGTCGTCGTCGACGACGACGAGTCGATCGGCGACGCGCGCGCGCGCGGCGCTTCCGAGAGTGTCTTCGCGCGCGCCGATGCCCGATGGATCATCGCGCTCTCGCGCGCGCCTTCGCGACGCGCGCGCGCGAGGATTCATCGTTCCGGTCGACGCGGACGATATCGTGGAAACGTCGCGCGCGGCGAAAGAGGCGATGTCCTCGTTGGCGCTCTTCGACGACGGGTTCTCCACGTTTTCCGTGATGGGATATCTCTTCACGCATCCGCTGATCGCCGCCGCGCTCGGTCTCGCCGCCGTGTGGCTCGTCCCGCTCGCCGTGGACGCGGCGTGGAAGTTTTTACTGCTTCCAGCGCTCGTGGTTCTCGGGGCGGGGATGGCGATCACGCACCCGACGGAGGCGGTGAATTTCGTCGAGAGCGTCGGCAGAGAGGTGGCCGACCATCCCGAGGAGTTACTCATCGTCGTCGCCATCGTCGTCGCCGTGTCGCTCGGCCCGTACCTGTTGGGCGCAGCGCTCGTCGCCCTCGTCATCAGCGGGGCGTCCGTGCTGCCGTCGTTCATGAGACCGGTGTTGCCTCAAGGAATCGTCGCCGCGAGCGACCGCGTCGACGTTCTCGTCAAGGAAGCCAACGACGGCGCGCAAGCGCTCAATTCATTCGCCAACGAGGTCGACGCCAAGCGCGGCGAACTCAAGGCGCAACGCTTGGAGCGAAAAGCCGCCACCGCTGAACGCGGTGAAGACACCACAGAATCCTCCGCGCCGAGCGTCGTCGCGCCTTCGGCGCCGCGTCCAGCCGTCTCGCCGCGAGAATTCTTCGACGACGCCAGCGGTTTCGCCAAGCGCAGGATCGACGGCGTAGCTAAATCGTTTCAAAACAAGTAGGTCTCGACGTCCCCTCTCTCTCGTTCGTCTCGAGACGCACGCACCGGTGAAACAACAAAAAATCTTTGTAATGGCGCCGCCTCGACGCGTCGAGCGAAAAAGATCCCACCGACGATTCTCAACATCCTCGTCGTCACACGCGCGCCGCGCGGCGCTCGAACGCGCCTCGCGCGCGACGATCGACGACGATGGTACTCTCGTCGCCCGCGCGCGTCTCGCGCGACGCCGTCGTTCGCGTCGCGCGCGTCTCGCGGCGTCTTCGCGGGCGCGCGCGGGCGTCGTGGCTCATCCTCCTCGCGGCGCTCTTCGCGTCGATGCTCGGCGCGCGCGCGTCCATCGACGGTGGAAACACGTGTTCAGACGTCGCGGGTGAGTGCGCGGCGCCGAGGTCCGCTGGATCGCGCCGGGTGGAGCCTGAAAACCGTGCGGTGATGGTGACGCCCGCGAAGATACGTCTCGTCGGCATCGCGGCGTTCAGAGAGACGAGGACGGAGGGCGTGTTGACGAACGCGCAGCGAGATGAAGAGTTAGTCGTGCACGGGGTATCGACGGATGATAAACTGTTGCAGGTGCTGGACTTTGACCGCGATGAGACGATTCGCCCGGGACAGAGTAGGACGTACACCTTTTCGTACGTCCCGTACGACATAGGCGAGGTGTGGATGACAATTCTTTATCACACGAACAAAGGGTCGTACGCGCAGCTGGTGACGATACGGGCATATAGAAATCCATATTATTTTACGCCGTTGATCGAGACAGTGCCGTTTGACGTGCCGGTGGAGTACGATTTGGTCATGCATAATCCGCTCGAGACGCGCGTCGACGTGAGGAGCGCGTTCACCATGACTCCAGAGGTGGAGCTCCAACCATCGGTGCAGAAGTTAAAAGGGGTGGAAAATACAGGCGTCGACGACTTGTTGACGCAGGTGACGAAATGGAGTTTACTCGCGGGAGAGCGCGTCACGATCTGTCGTCTGCGCGTGTTGATACACAGAGACGAGTTTCTCGCCAGAGATGATCGCACGAGCATCCAAGGCACGCTTGCGTTGAATATCTCATCGGAGCCGCATTTGATGCGCGTGCCGTTCGAGTTTACGCCCCGACGTGATGTGGTGTACGCGGTGGAGAAGCTTTTGGAGTTTGAAGATATGGCAAACACGAGGGATAAACGAACGAAGCACTTGCATATCTTCAATGCGCGCAAAACAGCCATCGAGATTCGATCCATGTTCACTGAAGACGCAGACAGGGAGATTTCGATCAAATTCGGGAGAGGAACGGTGATACCACCGCTCACAACGGTTCGTGTCGCGAGGATCACGCGTACGGGCGTCGTCGAGGGTTATTTTAAGGGCATCATTCATGTGCACACAAATGTATCTTCACATCCATTGCGGATACCGTACACGGCGCAAGTCACGCACGGGGATCTCATGTACGACGCTGATCAGTTCATCTTCCAAGCACCGGTGGGAAAATACGGCGAGAACGTTCCCGTTGGAGCGCACACAATCAAGAAAATCGTGCGGATAAAGAATACGTTCAGCAAGGACGTAAAATTGTACGCTTGGAGCTTTCCGCTGACGGACCTCGCTGTTTTTCCGATAGCTTTTTTGAGCGACGTCGTTGGTAAAACGGTTCGAAAGGGTGAGTCGTTTGACGTTGAGGTCAACTTTCAACCGAAAAAGTACACGACGTCGTCATCTTCAACATTGACGTTGTACCATAACAACTCATTGTTGGGGACGAAGATACCTGTCATCGTGTACAGCGGAGAACTCACCGCGCCGAGTACGGTGAATTTTGGAATCGTGGGCGTCGGATTGAGACGCTCAGTGAGAGTCAGATTCACAAATCTCAACCCTGTTCCGTTGGATGTGCACACGTTGATAATCAAGGGGACGCGGAGCGTGAGGGGCTCAACTTTTGCGTTGGCCGAGGAGTCGGGTGGCGACATCGAGCCCGATGAAGTATCCGAAATCGATGGATGCATAGAAAGTTCTGGCAATGTGTGCACGCAAGTCTTGAAGGGGAGTCTTGAATCGGGCGCATCTCTCGAGCTGAAACTGGTCGCAGCGCCGAGTATCATTGAAAATCTAGAAGAAGAACGCGCAGAGCTCGCAATCACCACCAGTCTTGGTGTTTCAACAGTTGTCCATTTACAAATGCTTTCGACAAATGGAAAGGTGATAAGTGAAGACGGCGACATAAATATCCTGGTACCAACGAGTGAGCTATTTCAGAACGTGATCGATGGTTCATCGAAACATGAAGTCATGGTGCACAGTACTCATGAAGTCGTGGTTGGTGTCTCGAGCTTTTTCGAAACTGAATCTGATTTCTTGGAATTCGCGCCAAGCGCTGATACAGCTTTGGCTGGTATTTCTAGTTCCATCGGTTCGATTGTTTTCGATACGTCGCGACAGAGAAGCGAATTATCACACTTCAAGAATACTTTGGGCGGTGCGCAGCGTGCACATATTGACGACGTCGTCAATCAAGCTGTTTCCAAAATCGACGTGCAAAGCCTCGAGAAATTACAACGCTCGATGGCGAGACTTCAAGAGGATGGTGCGCTTATAGCGTCTGGACGTGTTGTTTTTTCTTCAGAAGCCCAGGATAGTCATCAAGTGGTGACAGTCACCGCGAAAGTTTTTCATCCACGTTTTCTAGAAATCTCTTCTGAGGACATAAGCACGTTGGATGCATCTGGACACACGATGGTCGTGTCGAGAGATTTCAAAACCACGATAAGTGTCGTCAATCCTTCGTCGACTCGAACACTGTGCGTGCGCATTTTGCCGGTGCTCACGCATTCGACGAGGACTCGCAGACGAGGGGCGAAACATGCAAAGGACTCGTTGTTTCAAACAAACGTCAAAGCCGCTGGTGCATATGCGAGCGTAGACGAAAATAACTTGTATCAGCGCTCCGCCGATACTGGATTCAGATCAAAGTACAAAGTAGAACGTGAAGCGGTGTGTTTGAAGCCCGAGCAGAGAATGGATGTTCTCTCTACAGTGTTTGATCCGCGCACCAAAATGCGCACGTACGTCGCGTCGATATGCATCAAGAACGATCACACTCTTCTTGAATGCGTCGAACTCGTCGGTCACTCTGGAAATTCTGTCATCGATATCGAGGTGACACACGGTACGAATACTTACGTCTACATCGCGATGCTTCTTGTCATCGTTACGGTGTATATAACCGCTCCGCGTAGAGAAGTTGACTCGCCTGCCGGTTCGCCTCACGAAGCGCCCGTCGTCGGGCCGTTCAGCGAACCAGTGCGAGATGTCACGCTCACGGCTGCGCCCGCCTCACCAAAGAAGACGGAAATTGCCGTCAACGAAACAACTGCGCTCAAAACTTCTGATGATGGACGGAAGCCGACGGAAACTGACTCTCCGACACATCAAAGTGATGATTCCGCTCTCAATAAGACGGAGGTGACTTTGGTAGAAGAGACTGCACCAGAACGCGTCGAGACCCCCCGCAAAGAAATCGTCAGAAGAGGCGGTAGAGACTCTCTTTCGAAGAAGAACACCCCGACGGACAAATCTCTCGTCGAGAAGAAAGTGAGAGGGGCGCAAAAGGCGGAGAAACCAAAGCGGAGAGTGAAATCCGAGAAAAAAGCATCGCAACCTCAGTCACTTCGAAATGAGGGAGATGAAGTGTCCGCGTTGCCTGATGAAACGGAAAACCCACCGAATGCGGCGATGTTGCGCCCGCGCTCCGTTGTTCGAAACAGAACTCTATCCACTGCCTCTTCCGATATAGCGACTTCGATCGCTGACGACAACAACCCGGAAGCGCATTTCGATGCGTACAACTCTTTGTTTTCAGAAGTCATCGCGAGACAGGGACCTCCTCAAATGTCTCCGAGGACGACGACGCCTCCGGCCACTATAGCAGACATCACGCCGCCGCATTCACAAGCGGGTAGCGTGCGCGATTACGATTTATGGTCCGCCCCGCAAGTCGGCAACGTCGCTCCGTCAGCCGGTACAACTGGACTGCATTCCAGTAACTTATTCAGCTTCACGAACGACACTCAGGCGACGAGATCAGCACGTTCGTTGCACGGCGACGATACCAATACTGATCCGTTCTCACCCGCGGCATCGACGCGGTCGCTCTGGGCGAGTATGCTCACGCAGTGGGAGGAGGAAGGAAGGAATCGAAGTCGCGGCAGCAACACATCGCAAGAATACTAAACTGGTAAGCTAAATAGTTACAAATCAGATAGTCCTAATGTTTTTAGGGTGTATGCCCAGAGCTTTCTACGAGCACCGGTCTCTAACGCCTGCTTGCTCGGAGTTCGCTCGACGCACTCCGAGGTGAAGTACGGCCCCGTTGTGCCGCTCCTCGCGGCTTCCTTACTCGTGGCGCAATACAGCGTACACCGCGCGCCTTCGTCCGCGTTCAAGAGAATGTACCTCATCACCACTCTATACACAATCTGCACGAGTTTGGGGAGCGTGCGAACGACGTTGGTGACTATATTTCCTGGATGCAACACCAACGCTCGCGTCCCGCAGTTGCCTGCTCGAAGAATTCCGTCGAGCTCCTTCACGAAGAGTACTTCCGCGAGTTTACTCGACGCGTACGCCGCCTGCGAACCGTACGCGCGGCACTCAAAACTCATATCGTCCAAATCCAATCCTCCGCACAATTCGTGAAGCTTACTGCTCACGAAGATTACTCGCGCGTCGCCCGTCTCCTTCGCGCTCTCCTTCAAGAGGTCCAACAGCGACATCGTCAGCAACGCCGGTGCTAAGAAGTTCGCCTGTAAATGCTGTTCATGTCCATCCTTCGTGCACACGTACGCGCCAGACATGTCGAAAATACCCGCGTTATTCACGAGAACGTCCAAACGCGTCTCCGTGTCGCGAAACTCCTTCGCGAAGGCTCGAACGCTCGCGAGACTATCCAAATCCAACTTCATCACTCGACACTCGGGCGCCTCCGTGCGCAACGCCTCGGCCTCTTTCGTCCACTGTCGCACCAAATCCTCGCCCTTGGACGGTGTTCTGCACGCCAAGATGACGCGCGCGCCGCGCTTGGCCAACGAGCGCGCGGTGGCGATGCCGATCCCGGCCGTGGGCCCGGTCACGATGATGGTCTTCCCGCGAACGTTCTCTGTGATAACGTCGACGGATCGATGCGGGAGGTGTTTACAGTGATAACGTTGGAGCAGGACGTCATCGAGGACGGCGAAGAGGCGACTGAGGTACTCGAACATGGCGCGCGACGCTATGGGGTTCGTGTTGTGAATCTGAATCTGTGTAACAAAACGTTTCGACGAGCTCGAGCGCGCGCGCGCCGTCGCATCCACCGCGCGCATGCGTCGGTGTGTCGGCAGGACCGCATCAGACGGCCATTTCCATTGCAATTTTCGGGTGCGGATCGTAACCGACGATCTCGAAATCTTCGAAGGTGAAGGAATCGATGTCCTTCTTCTCCGGGTTGATCTTGAGAATGGGAAACGGTCGCGGCTCGCACAAGAGCTGTGTTTCGAGCGGTTCCACGTGGTTCGAGTACACGTGCGTGTCCCCGCAGCAGTGGACGAAATCACCCGGTTTAAGACCGCAGACTTGCGCGATCATGCACGTGAGCAAAGAGTAAGAGGCGATGTTGAATGGAACGCCGAGACCCATGTCGCACGAGCGCTGGTACATTTGACAGCTCAGCTCGCCGTTGGCGACGTAAAACTGGCAAAACATGTGGCACGGTGGCAAAGCCATCTCCTTCAACGCCGCGGGGTTCCACGCGGTGAGCAAGATGCGGCGGTCCGTGGGATTGTTCTTTATCTTGTGAATCACCTCCGCGAGTTGGTCGACGCCCTTACCCGTGTAGTCGGCGTGCATGTTCGTGTACTCGGCGCCGAAATGTCTCCATTGGAAACCGTACACGGGTCCGAGATCGCCGACTTCGCGATCAGTCAAACCGATCGAGTCCAAATATTCGCGACTTCCATTGCCGTCCCAAATGCGAACGTTCTTATCGGCGAGCTTGTTTGCGTTCGTTTCGCCGGCGACGAACCAAAGCAATTCCTCCGCCACACCGCGCCAGAACACGCGCTTGGTCGTGAGGAGCGGAAACGATCGTCGCAGATCGAATCGCATTTGGTTACCAAAGGTGGAGATCGTGCCAGTGCCGGTGCGATCTCCCTTCACCGCACCTTGGTCGATGATTTCTCTAATCATCTCCAAGTATTGATACTCCTCGTGCTTCACCGAACATCCCGGGGGCAAAAGTTCCGCCGCCTTGGGACGAAACTTACCGCTCTCCGGATCGGTGCCGACGTACGTCAAGAACTGATACCTCACGCCCTTCTCCGTAATCGGCTTCGATTGCCCGTAGAGCTTGTACTTTGTCGCATCAATCTTCGGAATGAAGGCGTCGCACTCGAATTCACCCTCCACCTCCGTCAGGTGCACCGCCTCGCATTTTTCGCTCTTGAGCGCTTCTTCATAAATCTGCGCTCCACCGATCACGAACGTCTTCTCAACCTTCTTATCGTTCGCCGAGATTGCGTTCAGCGCGTCTTCGATGCTTTTTCTCACCAACACGCCCTCCGGCAAGGTCTCGGCGCCGTTGTTATTTTCGTCGTTAGCCTCCGCCAGCGTCCCGCTTCGACTCAACACGATGTTCAATCGTCCCGGCAACGGTCGAAACTTGCCCGGAATCGATTCCCACGTCTTCCGTCCCATGACGACCGCGTTCACGGCTTCTTTATCCACAGTCTCGGTGGTTAATTTTTTAAAATACGCCATGTCCTTGCTCAGTCGCCACGGCAGCGCGCCGGCGCGTCCGATCCCACCATCTCTCGTCGCCGCCACCACCACCTGAAACGCTCTGCTCGCGCCGCTCATATCGCTCTCAGAGCGTCGACGCTTCGCCTCGCTCTCACCCCCCGCTCCCGGGCCCCCGCGCGCGACGGTCGCCGCGGTCGTCGTCGCGCCCGACGCGCGGCTCGGCGCGCGCGCTCGTGGGTGAATTCCTCGAACGCGCGCGTGTACGCTCGCCGTGAACGCTCGAGACGCTCGCTCGATGGCGCGTCTGTTCGTCGTCGTCGTCGTCGTCCTCGCGCTCGCCGTCGCGCGTCCGTGCGTCGTCGTCGTCGCTCGCGCGCGCGCGTCGACGTCTGCCGCGCGCCTGTCGCGAATTTCAAAAAAACACATCAAGGAAATCCCATATTCACGGTCGCTCTATCCTCTCTATGTAAACCCGTACTGGCGCGCACTGGGGCACGCGCGGGCGCGACCGACGACGGCGACCGCGCGAGTCGACGACGCGCGCGACGACGACGGAAAGATCGGTGCGCGCGGGCGAAGAGGACGATCGTGGACTCGAGACGCATGCAGCGCGACGTGCCGCCGCCGCCGGGGGCGGTGCGCCAAGGACCGCCGCCGGGAATGGGCGCGCCCCAAGGCGCGAGGTTCGGGGCGCCTCCGGGCGCGATGCCGCCGATGGGAGGGGCGATGGGGATGATGCCGCCGGGGATGCCGGGTGGAATGGCGCCGATGATGGGCGGTGCGCCGCCGGGGATGATGCCGGGGATGTCGCCGCCGATGATGGGCGGCGCTCCGCCGGGGATGATGCCGGGAATGCCGCCGCCGATGATGGGCGGACGACCGATGCCAGGACAGTTTCGAGGGATGGCGATCACGCACGCGACCGGGTTATCGCCGAATTTGTTACCGATGTTCGCGCCGAGACCACCGATGAAGTGGTACCCGCCGCCGGCGAAACCGAAGAAGACGCAGCGCATGGGCGGGGTGGCGAGCGCGGTGCGCGAGTTCGAGGAGGGCGGAGGCGATAAAGAGGCGGAAGAGGGCGCTCCGCCGGCGGGTTTGGGGGCGAAGAAACCGAGTGGGGTGTATGCCATCATCACGAAGCGCGAGCGAGCGGAGAAGAAGCGCGAGATTCAAGAGAAAAAGTCGCGCGCGTTGGCGGATGAAGGCGCGCGTACGTACGCGCCGAACGACGACCCGAACGCGACGAGCGATCCGTATCGCACGCTCTTCATCGGACGTTTGTCGTACGACGTTGATGAGGAAAAATTAAAGCGTGAGTTCGAGTACTACGGCGCCGTGTGCTCGGTGAAATTGGTGCGAGATAAAGAAGGGAAGCCTCGAGGGTACGCGTTCGTCGAGTTTGAACGCGAGGGCGACATGCGCGCCGCGTACAGAGGTATGGACGATCGTCGAATAGAGGATCGACGAGTCATCGTTGACGTCGAGCGCGGCAGAACGTCCAAGGATTGGTTGCCTCGACGTCTCGGCGGTGGTATTGGTCGAACGCGCGCGGGCGGGAAGCGGGACAACGTGCAAGCGCGCGGTCGAGATCGCACGTACGACAGTCGCCGCGAGCGAGAGCGTCGAGACCGCGAGCGAGACGCACCGCGGTCACCGTCTCGCTCGCCGTCCCGCGACCGTCCGTCTCGTCGACCGCCGCCGCCTACGGCTGCGTCGCCGTCCGAGTCTGAGGAAGGACAGCTTGACGAGCGCGCGCCGCCCGTGCCGCCGCCGCCTCCGATGGATCGCGGTGATCGCCGGCGCGGCCGCTCGCCGGGTTACGACGATTACGACGATCGTCGCGATCGAGGGAGGGCTAGATTTGGTGGAGATAGATACGAAGATAGATACGAAGATAGATACGACAGACGAGGTCGCGGTAGGTCTCGTTCGCGCTCGCGCTCGCGTTCGCGCTCGCGCGACAGATACGAGAGGAAGCGAGGACGTGACTACTCTAGGTCTAGGTCCAGATCGCGATCCCCGCGCAGAGATAAGCGCGATCGCAGAGGTTATCGTTGATTTTACATGTAAAACACTGTTCACTCACATAAATCGTTTCTCCGTTCGTCCATTCGCCCCGACGCCTCACAGTTGAGAGCGCCCGAGGTATCCAATCATCGAGCACCGAGCGAGGTTTTCACCTCGCATCAAGCGCACCGCGTGCGGGTGAAACCACCGCACGCGGTGCGGGTGAACGGTACGTCTCGTCTTTGTCTCGTGCGTCGCGATTCGCGCGCATCCTTCGGTCGTGATGAGTGAATTGTTGGTAAAAGGTCTGATTCCACCGCCTCGGGCGCGCCGTCTCACGCTCTTCTGCACTCGAATTCGAGTCACGCGCACGCGCGCCGACGCGTACGAACCACGCCCGCGGCGTATGTACCACGTTTCGACCGAGCGATGTCAAGACGTGGAAAGGCGCCGCGGGACACTGCGCTCGCGAAACGTCCGAGCTCTCAGATACGCGTCGACGGTGAGAATTCCGTCGGCGTCTCTTCGTGGAGCTCACAAGAATGTGGCGTACGTGCAAAAGTCGGTTCTCCGCGTGCGCGCGAGCGGAAGGCATGGACGCGTTGGAAAAGTGTAGACTAAAGCAAGTGCACCTGAACCGAAATCTCCGCTCGGGCGAGCGTCATTCCGAAGATTTAACTTTGACAGCCGAGGAGGACTGACCGACATTCTTTGCGCTCATTCGCGGTGTGATGCGCGTGAAGATGGTTGATGATCATCTTCCGCCGACGGTGGATAAATCCGAGCCGTTTTGGCGACACTTTAACACGCAGGAATGGGAACCCGAATGGCAGACTCTCGTGGGTGTGTTGGAGCGCGAACACATTTCTGTCGATTGGAAGCGCGCGTTCAATCGATTAGGTCACTGCGTCACCACCGAAATGGGCATGATGGCGATGTTATCAGTATATCGAGATTGGTTGGGGTACCTCTACGATGTGCACTACGATAAAAACGGTGAGCTTTCCAGCGAAGTGTTCAGCGAGACACTTCAAGGCTGCAGTTGGGACGTCATCAAAACGTTGCTCGGTCGATCTCTGACGAGCGCGGACGACCGAGAGAAACGGTTGTGTTTGTGCGTGTTGCGAGGAATATGTTTGATCGTACCTTCTGTGCGCGAAACATTCGTGGGAGAACGGATGGAAACGCTTTTGAAACGATTGTCGGACGAAAACGAGACTCAGGAAACAAAAGTTGAAGTGCTGGAGCTCACGCTCGTCGTCATCGCCGATAGCAAAACGTGCCAGCGAGACTTTATGAGACGAAACGGGTTAGGAATACTCTCTGAAATGTATTCGTCAGCGCAAACCGGTGACGTCTTGATGGAGGAGGTGAAGACGTTTATAGGCGTTCTCATACGACATGTGTTGCCCAGTGGCAACTCTCAAGCACTGAGTAAAGCCTTGACCGAGGAAGCTCGCGAAACGATAGAAGAGCACATCGGCGCGGATGCGCTCACGAGCTTAATAGAGTCGTTAGAGAGTTTAGACGTAGGGCAATGAAGTCAAAAAGCAACACGAAGTAGGAACTGATGTAGTCCAAATAGAATTACAGCCAAGGCCACAAGCGCCGTGCTAAAGAATGCCAGAATGTTTCATGTTTTTTTATCATGTACTGTATTTTGCGCGCGCATTTATTCTTCATCCTCAGACGCGAACACCGCGGTGCAGTCTTCGTCGAACATGTCACAAGCGGTGATCGGGTTCGACAAGTCGTCGCCACTCGCTTCCGTGCTCTCTGGACGAATGCCCGTCCCCGGATAGATTCGAGGTCTGTTCGCCGGTCCAAAGTTGGCGGTGCGAAGGGTGTAGCTCTTGCTGATGGCGTCATACAAACGCTCGCCCATAAAACAATCCGTCACTTCACACTCCACGTCGACGAGGACGGAGTGAGAGTCTTGGTCCAACCACGCTCGTTCGTGAACAATGTGCTTGATGGAAGCGCCGACGTCCGCGATCTTGTTGCACACGCCCGCGATTCCGCCCGGACGATCCGGCACGACGCAGGAGAAGCGCACGAGACGACCGTCGGAGACTAGACCGCGCTCGAGCACCTTTCCGAGAGTGCTCGTGTCAATGTTACCGCCGCACATTGCGACGACCACCTTCTTTCCCTTGAGATGCGGGAGCTTATCCGTGAGAATGGCGGCCAAGCCAGAGATGCCCGCGCCCTCTTGCACGAGCTTTTCGTTTTCAAGGAGTCGCAACATGGCGAGCGCGATGTCCGATTCACTCACGAGGACGAGCTCGTCAATTAAGTTTCTGACGGTTTCAAAAGATCGCGGCCCAACCGTAGGCACGGCAAGACCATCAGCGAGCGTGGACGTCGTCGGAGCCAGGACCGGCTCGCCCGCCTTGAGCGCGAACGTCATCGATGCGCATCGCTCCGGCTCGACGCCGATGACTTTGCACCCCGGCTTGAGCTGCTTGATGGCGAGCGCCACGCCGGCGATTAAACCGCCTCCACCGACCGGAATGACCACGGCGTCGGCGTCGCGCACGTCTTCGAGCATTTCGATCCCCACCGATCCCGCACCGGCGATGATTTCGAAATCATCGAACCCATTGATGTACTTGAGCCTTTCTCCCGCCTCGACAAAATTTTCGCGAGCGTACTGAGCGGCATCCGCGATGGTATCCCCTTCAAGAATCACGCGCGCCTCCAACTTTTGACACTTGGTGATCTTCGTCAACGGCGCGATCGACGGCATGATCACCGTCACCGGGATCCCCAATTCACGTCCGTGATACGCCAACGCCAACGCGTGATTTCCGGCGCTCGCCGCGATGACCCCTCGTTTGCGCTGCTCCTCGTCCAACGCCAAGAGCGCGTTTCTCGCCCCTCGCTCCTTGAACGACCCCGTCGCTTGCTCCCACTCGTGTTTCAGATGAATCTCCATCCCCATCAGCGCGCTCAGCGACCGAGAGTGCGTGCATCGAGATCGAACCACCCCTCCGGCGACCTTTTCGTACGCCTCGCGCACGTGCTCGTACGACGGAATCTCCATTCCCTTCTCCACCGTCGCCCCCGGTCGAGGTATCACCGCCCTCGCGCGCGCATCCCTCGCGCGCGTTCCCTCTCGCGCGCCCGGCGCGCATCGCATCGCGCCGGTCACCACCCCGCCTCCCCACCGGCGTCGTCCCGTCGTCGCGATGTCGACGTCGACGGATGCCCGTCTCTCGACGTTCGCGACGACACCGCCGCGTCGTCGCCCGACGAGTCTCGAAGACGCGACCGAAGAGGACGCGGGCATCATCGCGGGCATCACCGACGTCACCATCGCGCGCGCGCGCGTCGTCGTCTGCGGACGGTGGTCATCACGCGCGAGATCGGCACCGCGTGCGACCGCGCGCGCGCGCACAGGGGGGGTGGGTGACGATTCGGTTTCGTGAGTCATGACCCGTCGTGTGTCCCCTCCCTCGGCATCGCGACGGTTGCATTCACCGACGGTGCGCGTGCGGGAGGGCGCCTCGATGGGGAATTGAGGTGTTGACTATGGGTGTGGTGGTGCACAGGGGGGGTCGACGCGCGCGCGCGCGAGACGGCGGCGCGCGCGAACGGATGGATGGACGGACGGATGGGGAGGTTGATTGATACATGACGCGATGGGTGGTATTTAATGTAAGTTTTAACGTTCGGTGCGATATATTTTTTCAGTCGCGAGCGTCGCGCGAACGGATCGAGGGTGTCGTCTCGCGACGGCGACGGCGGGTCGGTCTCATCGCGTGATGAGGTGGTGCACGTCCTTGACCCAGTTGAACACCTGTTTGTGGTCCTCGGCCTTGGCGAACAAGGGACGCTTGACGCCCCTCGGTTCGTCGAATGGACGAAGGACGGAGAATTCGTCGGAGATGTGCTCGGAAGGGATTTTACCCATGGAGCCGCTGACCAAGCCGTCCTCCGGCGCGCCTTCGACGTCGGTTTTCGGCTCCATGTGGGTGACTTCGCTGAGGATGTGATCGAAAGCGCGATCGTCGACGGCGCCCTTGATGCCCGTGGCGACTTGAAGTTTCTTGCGAACGTGCGCGTTGGCGACGTCGAGAAGGTCGTGCGTCTCCGTGGCGACCAAAAAGCCTCTGAAGCGGCCCACTTTTTGGTTGTAAAAGATGCCTCCGGCGACGACGATGATAACGACGACGTTTATAAAGTACAGCGCGAAGGAGATGCCGGCATCCTTGAGGAAATCGTTGCGAGAGTAGGTACACATCTGATCCATTCGCGAGCATCCACTCGAGACGTCGAACGCGAAGACAATCATGATGCCAGAGTTGACGATCGGCGGCAAGAGCGACGCGCTGATGGCGACGCCGACGAGAGAGTTCACCCCGCTGCTCGAGATGGCGTTCGCCACGACCACACCGGAGGCGAGAGCGATGATCAAACCACCCAGGAGACCCGCGGTTTGACCTCTACCGGACATCTCACCCGTCGGTATGGGATTTTCGCCGTACGACACCGCGTACGGACCGTAGACGAGACCTATGAGCATGCCCATTAAGATGGTGACGAGGGCTGCTCGTACCTCGGCGAAGACCGATCCCCAGAACAGGATGGGGTCACCGATCGCCAACCCGAAGGCTGAACTCAAGATAGGACCCATCAACGGGGAGATGAGCATCGCGCTCAACACCACGACGGCGGAGTTTGTCAACAAACCGACGCCGGCGATGATGCTCGCGCACATGACTGAAATGTAAAATCCCCATCCATCGTACGATTGCTCGACGATTTCGTTGAACAACTCCTCGACGCTCTTCGTCGTTGACGTCGTCACGTATTCAATCTTATGTTTTTCCAATCGAGCCTTGCGTCGGTTCCACTTTCGCTGAAACTGCCGATCTTTCCCGAGATCCTCCTCCGCTTGCGCCTCGACCTTCGCCTTGAGTTCCTTAAACTCCCCCACGAGCGCGACGGGATTGGGACGTTGACTCGCGACGGGGATGGATGTGATCGTGCCGAACGCCACGCCCACGCCCGCACGCGTCAGAACGTTCATCAACTCCCCCGCTCGCGCCGACGTGCACACCACCATGACGACGACGCAGTTTTCGCACTCCTTGCACACGATGAATTCCCCGACGTGCGTCTCGTGTCCGATCCCCCCCTCGTGCACGAGCGTCTCCACGACGTGATCGCGCTTGCAGTGAGGCACGGACGCCTCCAATTTACGAAGAGACATCGTCGGCGACGTTCAGGGCTTCGATTCGTCGCCAACCGTCAACCGCCTTCGAATTGAATTGCCACTGGTCGCGTTTTTCGCGCGAGTGCGTTCGACGCGCGCGCGCGTTCGGGATTCGAGTATCGCTCGAGCGAGCGCGCGGTAAAGCGCTCGCGGTTGAGGTTTCGGCGCGGTGCGCGCGGTGCGCGTCGCGATCTCCGGCGCGCGGTCGCTCGAGCAACACGCAATCAATTCATGGATAGTTTTTTCAGAGGAGAGGTTTCAGTCAGAGAAAGTGCTCGGCGATGGCGCACCGAACGCCGCCGCCGCCGACGCGCTCGATGGTGTCAAAGTCAACGAAGAGGATGCGATCTTCGAACGCGGCGGTGAGGACGCGTCGTTGGTCGGGGGTGAAGGCGCGCCAGGCGCGCGCGGAGGCGACGAGCGCGGGCGCGCCGTCGGCGCGACGAACCTCGAGGACGTTGCCGCAAAAGGCGTCGACTTGGGCGAAGGTGATGTCGACGACGGTGCGACCGCCGGTGGAGAGGGCGTCGAGGACGCGTCGGCGAGCGTCGGGGTCGGGGATGGATTCGGCGCACACGACAGCGACTGAGGTGCAGACGCTGAGCATGACGTTGGTGTGGTAGATGGGTCGACCCTTGGCGTCCAATGATGTGAACGTGATGGGAGTCAAACCCTCCGCTTTGCAGTGTTCGTGCACGACGTCTTCGTGCGCGCGCTCGGAGAGCGCGACGAAGGCGACGCGCGCTTCGTGGTCGATGACGAGAGAGCCGGTGCCTTCGAGGAATTTCGGCGGATCCGCCTTCTCAAACTTGAGGAGAGAGTCGTCGACGACGAGGTTCGGGTTTTGATGCTTCAAAAACTCGATGATGTCCTCTCGTCGCTCCCGTCGGCGATTTTCGTCCTTCATCGGGAAAAGTTTTAATTTCCCGTCGCGAAGCGTGTGCCAGTTGTTCGGAAACACGGCGTCCGGCGTATCGTGAGACGAGTCGTGTGAAAACAAGCTGATGCGCACACCCATCGATCTTAGCCCAGCGTACAGCGCTTTAAACTCCGCGGACACTCTCTCTCGAATCTCCAACGCGCTCATGCCGTCATTCGTTGAATCCATGAAATGGTTATCGCGAGCGGCGTGCGCGTTGAGCGCAAACGCGCTCGGAGCGATCATCAGACACGCGTTCGAGCTCTGTCGTCCAGACGTCGACGCATCACCCGTTCGCACGACTTTCGACTCTCGGAAAAATCCATCGCTCGGCCCGACGAGCGCGTACCGTTTCTCACCCTCGGCGTCGTCGAACGCCGTCGACGTCGCCGCGCGAACGCCTCGCTCCCTCAACCAATCAAACAAATCTCTCCCCGCGTGCTTCAGCATCAGCGTCCCCATCGCGTCTCGTCGCTCGTACACGTCCACCATCAACGGATTCTCTCGCACTCGATCCCGTCGCACGAGCACCGCCGCCCCGCCGCTCGCGTCTCGCTCCTCTCGCGTCGCCGCGCGAACGCACGCCGACAGTTCCTCCCCACCTCTCGCGCTCCCGACGACGGGAAACGCGTCTCGAACCACCGCGCACGCGTTCGGGAGCGCCTCCGATTCCTCTTCCTCCACCCACAGCGTCGTCCACGGCGCTCGCATCGCGCTCTCGGCGTTCGGTCGACACAGCGCGAACGCGACCGCGTCGCCCTCGACGTCGCCCTCGACGAGCGTCCATCGGTGCATCGCCTCGCGCGCGGCCGGACACGCGTAAAACGAAGGTTCACGCGTCGACTTGGCTCTCATCAGCGCCGCCTTCGTCGTCCTCAGCGCCGCGCGTCGCATGCGCCGCCTTTTGGGGACGGTTGGCGCGTTCGCGCGCCATTCCTCGACGACGCCCGCGACGCGCGCGCGCGCGAACGATCGCGTCGCGTCGCGTCGCGTCGCGTCGCGCGATGGATCGAACGATGCGCGCCCTCCTCGGCGCGCGCGCGTCGGAGAAATTCCTCGAGGGCTTCGCCAAGTCGGCGTCCATGATCGTCCTCTCGGAAATCGGTGACAAGACATTCTTCAGCGCCGCGCTGTTGGCCGTGCGGCACGCGCGCGCCGTCGTGTTCCTCGGCTCGTGGTCGGCGTTGACCGTCATGACGGCTCTGAGCGCGATCGTGGGCGCGGCGGCGCCGACGCTGATACGCGCGGAGACGACGCATCGCGCGGCGACGACGTTATTCTTCGTCTTCGGTCTTCGGTCGCTTCGAGACGCGATGACGTCAAAGGGTGACGACGGCGACGCGAGCGAACTCGACGAAGTGGAGGCTGAACTCGCGGGACGACGCCGACGGTCGCGCGCGTCGGCGGTGTTCGCCGAATCCTTCGCGGTGACGTTTCTCGCCGAGTGGGGCGATAGGTCTCAAATCGCCACCGTCGGTTTAGCGGCGGCGAGCGATGTTTTGGGCGTCACGCTCGGTGGAAGTCTCGGTCACGCCGCGTGTACGGGCGTGGCCGTGCTCGGCGGTCGTCGACTCGCCGATCGCGCGCAGAATTCCGAGCGCGTCGTCGCCGCGGCGAGCGGCGTCTTTTTCACGCTCTTCGGCGTCCACGCCGCGCTCGTCGGTCCGCCGTCGTGAGCGCGGTCGTCGCGCGTCTCGCGCGTCTCGCGCGTGTCGCGTCCTCCTCCGCCGCGGGCGTGTATTTGTTTGTATCACACCGTTTCACGGGTTCCTCTCCGCGATCTCCGCGCGCGTCTCTTCGTCGTCCCGAAACCGCCGGGCGCGTCGTAACCGTCGCGCTGAGTTTTAAATCTTTTCGTCACATTCCACCGCGTCGCGCGTCTCCCGCGAGTTCTCGAGACGCGCGGTGACGCGCGCGGTGCGCGGTGCGCGACGTTCGATCGTCATGGACGACGAGGACGCGTACGACGCGCTGGAGAGGTGCGAGAGGACGGTCGACGCGCGCGATTCGAACGGCGTGACTCGGCACGTCGAGAGATTCGTGGAGGATCTCTGGAGACGACGAGGACGCGATCGAGCGAGTGATTGACGATGCGATGATGTCTTCTCTGTGTGTTTTCGCGGCGACGCAGCGCGCACGAACACGAGGGATTGTTGGAGGCGGAGGCGGCGCGAGAGGAGGACGAGGAGGCGCGAGACGCGTTCGGAGGCGGAGACGGTAATTTGGATGAATCTTTCGCGCGTTTGTACGCGTATTTCAACGCGAAGGGGTACAGGTGCGCGCTCGCGTCGAGGGTGGTGAATCTGTGCACGCTCGGGTTCACGATTTGGTTGAGCGGGTTTCTGTTGTTGTATGTAAACTACGACTATTTGCGGACGACGTGCGCGTCCGAGCCCGAACAGTGCGATATATTGAGAGATGCGGTGTATGGGGAACCGTATCGATACGGTGGGTGGGTGAGAAATGGTGTCGTGACTCTGTATTTGATTTTGTTTTCTTTGTATTGGATTTGGAGCGCGATGACGTTGGCGCACGACGCGGCGCCGTTGGCGGCGATGCGCGCGTTTTGCAACCAAAAGCTCGCGCTGAGCGATAGAGATTTGTACACCATCACCTGGCCCGAGGTGCTTCAACGCGTCGTGCACTTACAGGCGACGACACGACTGAGCATCTCGCGCGATTTGAACGAGCACGACATCGTGGCGAGGATTTTGAGAAAGGAAAACTATCTCACGGGCATGGTCAACAGAGACGTGTTGCGGCTCTCGCTCGACGTTCCGGGGATGCGCGACCATCGATGGTTCACGAAGGTTATCGAATGGAACATCGATTTGGCGGTGTTTCACGGAATGTTCGACGAACACTTCAACATTCGACCGTCTTTTTACGACGTAACGGCCCTTCGTCATCGGTTCAGGTGTCTCGCCGTCATCAATGCGATTCTTTCGCCGTTTGTCGCCATCTTTCTCTCGATGTATTTCGTGTTGTCGTACGCGGAAAAGTTTTACAACACGCCCTCCACCGTCGGTGCGAGAGACTGGAGTTCGTACGCGTACTGGAGAATGCGCGAATTCAACGAGTTGCCGCACTTTACGCAACAGAGATTGGCGGCGGCGTATCCTCACGCGAAAAAGTACGTGGCGCAATTCCCTTCACCCGTTGTGAACATCGTCGCCAAGTTTGTGTCGTACGTGATCGGGTCGTTCGCTGCGTGCGCGCTCTTTTGCGCCGTGGTAGACGATAGATTACTTCAGGCGTATATAGGTGATCGAGATTTGCTGTGGGTGACGGCGGTGCTCGGTACAATTTTAGCGTCTTCGCGCGCGTTGATGGCGACGGAGAACGCGGTGTTCGAACCGAACGCAGTCATGTCCAAGATTGTATCGCACACGCACTACTTGCCGAAACACTGGCGAGATGCCGCGCACAAAGAAGACGTTCAGGGTGAGTTCAACGCCTTCTTCTCGCTGAAATCAGCCATGTTTCTCGAAGAGATTGCATCTGTCTTCGCGGCTCCATTCGTGCTGTGGTTTCCTCTCTGCGATTCCGCCGACGACATCATCCAGTTCGTTCGCCAATTCACGACGAACAAATCTGGCGTCGGGGACATATGTTCGTTGAGTGCGTTCGATTTCAACCGTCACGGTAACAAGAATTACGGCGCCCCGAGTCACGCGGAAAAATCGAATCGAAGCAGACAAGGGAAAATGGAAAAGAGTTTTTTAACGTTCCAGGCGACGTATCCAACATGGGAACCGGATACGTCCGGACGTAACATGCTCAATTCGTTGAATGGATTTTCGAACACGAACGAAAGTGCGCTCGGAAAATCCGCGGACCTCAGCGCGAGTGTGCTGAAGAGATCGTTTCACAATCTCAAGGACGCGCCGACGTCGAGCAAGGGTGACGTTCGTCATCGATTTGATCGCGGCTCTTCCCATCGCCCACCCGCGCATGGAAGTGGATCAATGTTCCACCCATCCTTCATCAGCGACACACAGGAACTACACACTCTCTCTGAAACGCTCAGCGCGAGTCAAACGGTGTTGCAACACTTCTACGAAGAGCAAATGGAGGACACAATTCGCGACGACACCGCGGCACGGACGAGTCCGACTCGTGATGACGCGATGAGTGAGCACGAGAAGGTTGAGGTACCGACGATCGATCAGATTCAAATGTATCAGCGACCACCGCCCTCGGTCACGCCACTGACCACTTTCCCTGAGGAAATTCCTCTCGTTCGCGCGCAAAACGGAGCGCCGTCGGTGTTGGATTCGTGCGTTCTCCCGACATCGACGGTATTACCCGCCATCGAGCGCGATGACAACATTTTAGATTTGTAAGATACTGTACTCATAGGCTACTACAACGAACTACTTCTTTGCTTTCTTCGCCGGTTTCGCGGGCGTCTCGTTCGCGCGCTTCACCGCGCCGCGGGTCTTTCTCGCGATTGGCGTCGGGTCCTTGGATTTCGGTGTCGCTCCCTCCTTGGCCGGAGTCTTCGCCTTGGCCGAGGTTTTAGCTTTCGCGGGTGTCTTGGCCGGTGTCTTCGCCTTGGCCGGTGTCTTCGCCTTGGCGGGCTTCTTCTTGTCCTCGCTCACCTTTTTCGCCGCCTTTTTCGGCTTTTCCGTGGACAAAATCGCCTTGTACCCTGGAAAATCGTAATCAATACCCGCCGCCGCGATCTTCGCGCGTCGCTTCTCCTCCGCTTTGATCAACCCCGCGTTTCGTTTTCTCGTTTCTGCCTCCGTTCTCTCTCTGTTATGCGTCGCCGCCGCGCGTCGCTGCCACGGCACCGTCTTAAACTTCGTCCCCGTCCCCTCGAACGTCTTCGGGTGCACTTTCTCCGGCTCCAACAGCTCAATCTTCAGCACTTGATTCGCCAACAAGTAATTATTCATGCTCTCCGCCACGATCTCCGCCACCTCGGGGTGCTTAAACTCCACGAACGCGTAGTGTTTGCTCTTCCCCGTCTTTTTATTCCTGCTCACCTTGACTCGAGTCACCTCACCGAATTGCCCAAAGTACTCCCTCATCTGCGCCTCGTAAAAGCCGTGCGGCACGTGTCCGACGTAGATGACGCGTGGGAGTTCGCGCTTGGTGCCCTTTCGCGCCTTTTTCACCGCGACGAGCGGGATGACATCGCCCGTTTTCTCCATGCGTTTCCCGGCGGCGGTGGCGGCGGCGGCTCGTGACGTTTTCAAAGACGCGGTGGGCATGTCGCGCGGTGCGTCGAGACGACGGCGCGGGCGCGAAGACGAGTCTTTCGACGTCGGTCGATCTGTCGGTCCGTCTGTCGGTCCACGGTGTCACGGTCGCGGGCGCAGACGCGTCGATGTGAGGAATCGCGCGTGGGGACTTTGGGACTCATCGGTCGGTCAGTGTACACGGATTTGTTATTGTCAATAATTGATTGAAGATGTCGGTCTAGGACTCGAAGAGCCAATCGCTGAGGTCGGAGAATGCACCGGTGAAATTGATCTGTTCGATGCTCTGCAGGGTGTCGCGCACGATGTCGCGCACGCCCGCCTCGGCGAGTTTATCCTGAGTGTCCGGATTGCGCGCGGCGGCGGCGAGCACGGCGCCGCAGCACGATTCGACAATCTTTATGTCGCTGAGATGGCAGTTCATGGCGAACATGAGCGGTTCGTAGACTCCTTGTTGGACGAACGTGTGTTGGCCGAACTGGCGGCCGAGGTGAACGCAGACCCAGACGGCGCGGGACGCGGCGCGGACTATGCGCGCGTCCAGTGGGAAGGTGCGGAGAGTGACTGCGAGCGTTTCGAGGGCGCTTCCAGAAACAATCTGCGGTGCCTCTTGACCGAAAAAGGCGAGATCGCCCGAGACCAAACCACTGATCGCTCGAGAGCCGTGGAGTTGAATTTCCTTGTCCGACTCTGCGTGTCTCATCAACTCCAACGCGGCTTGTAAACCGCCGAGTTGATAGAGTTGATGAGCGTTGGGGCCTTGGAAGATGCGAGAGATCGCGGCCAACGCGCGCGTCGCCCAAATCCACACGTCTTCTGCTTCGTACCAGCCAACGACGAACTCCATCGCTCCCTGTTCGCTCTCAAGCCAGCCAGATCGCGAAAGTTTGTGATGGTGCGGCGTCGACGCCAAGTGGATGAGCACCCGGGCCGAGCGCTTCTTTGCGTAATACATACTGTCTCGCTTTCGATTCACCGGTAACGGTCGCACCGCTTCGCACAGGGCGCTCAGTGTCAAAGCCTTCCACTGACGCTGGTCGCGAACCTTAGAAAACGACACTGAGTACAGAAGGTTGAACAACGACACCCGCCGTAATCCTTCGAGCATGCTCGCGGCTTCATCGTATACAAGCTGCTGGCGCTCCTCTACCATCTCGGCTTCTTCGACCGGCGGAGAAGGTGGAGCTCGCGTCTGACGATTGCTCTTCAACTCTCCTAGTTCTTGTAAAAGCTCGGCAAGTCGTTTACGCAATTCTTCCAGATCCTTCTCCAGTCGCGCTATTTCTTCCACCATTTGTCCCTTCTCCGTCTCGCACGCGTTCAGCTCAGCAATCTTCTCTTGAAGTTGACGAGCCTCTTGTCGCAGCTTGGACGCGTTCACACCGTCAGCAGTGCGAAGCGTCTCGTTGTTCGCCTTTTCTGCGGCAAGTTGGTTTTGCAATTCCGCGAGCTCGTGTTCGAGGCGCGCGATGGTCTTTTTCGCTTGCTCTTCGTATTGCTCGAGCTGCAATTCCGCGGCTTCCTTCGCTGCGTGTTTACGTCCCGAGTCCATTTCGAGCTCACCCAGACGCTTGAGTTGTTCGGATAACCGCGCGCTGTTCGTGCTTTGCATTTCACGCACGGACGTGAGCTCTTCTTCCAGGAATTGAATTCGCGTATCTCTATTGCGCAGTAATGTGATGCCCTCGTCTCGAGAAGATTCGCACGCCTTGAGCTTCGCTTGCGTCTTTTGGAAACGGGAATTCAAAGTTTCCATGTACGACTCGTGCTCGACGATGATAAGCTCCTTCTCGCCCAATTTCTCACCGAGCGATTTAAGCTCGGCGTCTTGGTCTTCCAAGCGTTCGCGCATGGACTCGTTGATTTGAACCAAATCAGTGAGTTCTCGCCCGAGGTTGTCGTCACTGTCTTGAAGTTGCACAACCTCTTGCATCATGTTGTCAATCTCTTCTTGCTTGGATACAACTTCTTCGAGTAGACGCTCCTGCTCGCCCGCGAGGTTCGTTCTTTCTTCTTCGACTTCTTTGAGACGCTTCTGCAGTTGCATGACCTGCGTCTCGTGAGTAGACTTCAATCTGCGAGTACGAGCTTGCAACTCGGCGTTCTCCGTTTCAACCTGGATGCGCGTGCGCTCAGAAACAGCCGCGCGCTCTCGGAACGTGAGAAGATCTTCAGAAACAGCAGCCAACTGCTTCTCAACCTCATCCTTCGATAGCGTGAGCGCTTCTATTTTTGAAGCTTTGTGCTTACCATCAACAGCGGATTTCGTGAGTTGAGCCGCAGCATCTTTGAGTCGTTTGTTCGCCGCTTCAAGTTCTTCTTCCAGATTTCCTCGTTGTTTGCCGCTGGAGTCCAGGGTTGACGATAGCTCTTCAAGCTTGTTCTCGGCAGTTCTGCACTCCGCGCGAGTCTCTTCTATGATTTGTCGAAGCTCAAAGTTTTCTTTTTCAGTCAAGATGAGCCTATCAGAAAGTTCTTTGATGGTCGCTCCTTCTTCGATCAGCTTCTTTTGAATCGTATCGACGCGGATTGTCAACATTTCTTTTTGTTCTGTGAGCTCTAGCGCACGCGCTTGAGCTTCGTGCACTCGCGTCGTGAGCCTGATGTTCTCCTCTTCAAGTTGCTGCTCCATTTCGGCCAGCTCTCGGGCTTCGACACCATCAAGTTTGGTGTTTCTGATAACGACACGCTCGGACAGGCGCTTGCTCACTCGAATATTGTCCTCTTGGAGGCTCTTTATTTCTTTACGCAGAGCAGCAGTGCTATCTTCTGCAAACTCGCACCGGTCTCGCAGGTCCTTGCACTGCTTCTCGGCATCCTCGCAGCGACGACGCAGAGTCTCGGTCTGTCTTTCTGCTTCTTCGTCGCGTTTACAAACGGGCACACCCACGGCTGGTTCAGCCTTGACTGGTGTTTCAGCCTTGGGAGCGCTCACCGGCTTCGGTGCGCCCGTCGACATAGCGTGGTGATTTTCGTTGGCGATCGTCCCGAGTAGCAGAGCAACTAACGCGATGAGTGGATACACGAGCCAAGAAAGAAGACCCCAACGCTTCGAGGAGCAGACGGCAGCTTTTGCGGCGGAGGCGTGTGATTCGGACAACTTCACCATATCCTCGAGGCTCTTTTGAGTCGCTAGATGCTTTTCCTTCACCTTGTGTAGACTCTTGAGATCCCGATCCTTGAGCTTGGCGTTCTCGGCTTTGCTGTCAGAAAGTTTGGAGCGGTAATCGAATTCGAGTTTGTGAACTTCAGCCTTGTGCTTCTTTCTGAGAGTCTTCATGACTGCGTCGTGTTCGTTCACAAGTGCAGCCGTTGTGAGCGGTTCACCTTTCCGTTCATTCTCATAAATATCGATGCGATGCTGCAAAAGGTCAAGATCGTTGCGTAACTCTTCGTTCTCAAGCTGAGACTCGCGCAGCCTCTGCGCGCCTTCGTGCCTCGCATCCATGACATTGGCTTGCGCGTGTGCCATCAATCTTTCATTTTCAGCTTCGTGCACGCCCATCAGATACTCGACGTTTTGTTCGTGTTCTTTCCTTTGCACGTCGAGTTTATGCCTCGTCAACGCAAGTTCGGCGCGAAGAACCTTGAGCTCGCTCTTGGCTGCGATGGCGTCGTCGACTTGACAAGTCTTCTTCATAAGCGCGAGCTCTTTCTCGATCGCTCTCTGTGAGCTACCGGTACCAGAACGAGATGCCCTCAACGACGTCTCACACTCTTCAACCTCAGTGAGTACCTTGTCGTGCTTCGCGCGCAGAACCGTGAGTTCCGCCATTACCGTTCCGGAAGACACGCCGTATTTCAGATAGCCGTGATCCAAAGCCGAAAACGTACGAATGGCTTCTCTGACGCCGCTCTCTCGCACGGACGTTGAATGACCAAACAAAGAGCCCGAAAATAGGAGAAACCAGACGAGCATGGCGAAGGCGCTGTACCGAGAGAGCAAACCTCGAACGACGCGCTTGGCGATGTTTTCCGGGTTGCGATTGCGCTTGCGCGCCTTGTATCGTCTCCACGCGCGTTGAAGTGTGATGACGGCAGCCAAACGTTTGGCTTCCTCGTCGGCATCGGCGTCAAAGTCACCTGTTTTGCCCGCGCTGTCGAACAACCGTTCACGGATATCTCTCGTCTTGGCGCTCTCGGCCAGCGCCACCTCTTGCTCGCGCTTCGTCTTTGATGCCTTCTGCAATTCCTTCTCAGCCTTTTGAAACCCAGCGGACGCGCGCTCGAGCTTCGCCTTCGTCTGCGCCAACGCCGCCTCCGCCACCTGCGCGGCTCCCGGCAGTCCGCTCTTCTGCGCCATCTCCAAACGTTCCTTAGCCGTCCCGTACTCCTTCGCCACGGCTTCGAACGTCGTCTGCGCCGCCGCCATCCTCGTCTCCGCCAAGTCATACTCATCCTGCGCTTTCCGCAGGCGCGTGCCCTTCTTGGCATACAACCCAACCTCCGCTTTCTCGTCTTTTACCACCTCATTCGCCTCCTCCTCGACCGGTTTCTCCTTCGCGCTCGCGCCGCCTCTGAACACTCTCATGAAGTAATCCCCGAACGACGACGAGGGCGACGCCACCGTCGTCGGCGACGTCCCGTTTCCGTCCCCCTTCCCCTCGCTCGCCGTCGTCGTCTTCACCGTCGTCGTCTTCACCGTCATCTTACGCGTCGACGTCGTCTCCATCGTCGGTTCCGCGCCCATGGCGACCGCGCGAACGAATGAATGAATTCAGCGCGCGCGCGACGATCGATCGCCCGTCGACGCGCGCGCCGACGCGCGCGGAGGCGCAATGGACGACGCGAGAGAGAGAGACGTTCGCGCGCGTCGACGCGCGCGACGGGTGACGAAGCGCACTGAACGGCGCGCGGGTGTGCGGACGGATCGAGACGCGCGCGAGCGGTCGGTCGGGTCGTTGGGTTTGGACCCCGCGCGAACACCCAACGCGCGAGGCGCGCGCGAAGAACGAGAATCGAGTCCGTCAGACGCGCGAGGGGAGGCGTGTGAGACGATGGAGGAGAAAAAGAAGAGATGAAGAGGACGATGGATGCGGAGGGTGTGGGAAGCGCGTGCGTGTCGTTACACGATGGGTCGCACGTTCGCGCGGCGGGCGGCGAAGACGGGGCGGCGGCGCGCGGCGAGAAACGGGGCGGTCGCGTTTACTTCTTCTTGGACATCCCGAATGCGTCCTTGAGACGTTCGAGGGAGAGGTTGCGCTTGATTTTAGCGCCGAGTTTGCCCACTTTCGTGGTCTTGGTATCCTTGGAATCGACGGTGAGAGTCTGCAGGGACGCCTCGATCGGCTCGGAGGATCCCTTGAGAGGCGAGCGCGGGGGAAGGTGGCCGGGATTTGACGGCTCCGGTTCCTTCTTTTTCCACGTCGTCTCTCGGTCACACTTCGAATTCGTGGTTTCCCACTTGTGGCGACGTTCGTCTACGCTCGTTCGTCGCGGGGCGGCGTCGCCCGCGGCGACGTCCATGCTACTCCGTCGGCTATCGGACAGCGAATCCTTCGTGTAGTCGTTACCGCTGTGGAAGGCTCTCTCCGGCATACCCGCGCGGTTACTTTCGGCGCTGTTCCAAAACGAAGTGAATTCATACGGTTGCAAGTACGCGTGTCCGTACACGAACCGTCCCACCGGTAAGTGCGTGAGGACAATCTTGTCGTCGTGATTGAAATCCACCGGCACCGTCGCGCCCGGATCCACCCACCCGACTTCTGACGTGAACACGGCGTTCTCGTCTCTTCTACCGCCGTCCGCGCTCCTTCTTCCACGATCGACGCTCCTTCTTCCACGATCGACGCTCCTTCTTCCGCGATCGACGCTTCGACGATCGACGCTTCGACGTCGTCCCTCTCCGTTCGTCCCGCCGTCCGGTCTCTCTCTGACGTCTAAACTTCGTCGTCTCGCCGCCGCGCCCTGCTCGGCGCACTGTCTCACCTCTCGTTCGTTCAACGGCCAATGCGTCGCCACCGCTGTCCCCCCAGCGCCACAAAACAACACCAACGTCCCATCCTTCGAGTGTCCGAACGACAACGGCGCGCTAAACTTCGTCGCCGCCGCGAACACGCGCTTGGTCGAATCGTCGATGACGACGAAGGAAAATCTATGCCTATCGCTCGCCTCCTTCAGATACGACTTAAACGCCAACGATCGCTCCTTCAGATCATCATTCGCCCCTCGCATCTCCTCGAATCGTTTCCCCAATTCCTCAGCCGTCATCGTATCGCTCACGAGCGCCAATTCGTACCCGTCGCCGCTCGTAAACTTCACCTTGTGCGTCGTCGCGCGCGCGACGCCGCCGCACGCGCGCCACTCCACCTTGTAGTACTCTTTCGGTAATTTCTCGAAACATTCATCCACGACGGTTCTGCGTCATCGAAGGAAGAGACGCGCGTCGTCGTCGGTCGTCAGTCGCGCGATCCGCGTCATTCATGCATCGCGCGATCTCCGGTTCACGCCGAGGTCGAGACGCACCGAACGCGCGTGTCGTCGTGGTCCTTGGGGGGCACGCACGCGGCGAATGAACACAGCGGGTGCTCGCGCGGGCGCGCGCGATCGGTCGAGCGTCGGCTCATCGCGCGAGACGCGTCGACGTGTGAGGATCCGCACTCTCGGGTGGATAACGGACACGAGGGGGGGGGAATGGTTGGTGAGTCGTGAACGGTGATGGGTGTGTGTACACGTCAGACGAGAAAATATCTCTGACGGGAAGACGACGGGACGCGAGACGGCGCTCAATCGTTCGCCGTCGTGAGGGGAACGGTGGCGGTGACGCGCGAGGGTGAGGCGTCGCCGACGGAATTGCGGCGGAGGACGGTGAGCTGGACGTCGTCGCCGACGGCGCGGCGCTCGATTTCGCGAAGGACGTCGGCGGCGACGGAGCACGGTTTCCCGTCGACGGCGACGACGACGTCGCCGGGAGCGATGCCGGAGATGCCGCGACGAGTGGCCAAGAGACCGGCTTTTTGGGCGGTGGAGTTGCCGATGAAGGATTGGATGAGGGCGCCACCGCCGACGGGGACGGAGAGGTCGCGTTGGACGCCGGCGTCGGCGAATTTGACGTTGAGCGACGGAAAGACGATTTCACCGTTCTTGATGAGCTGTGGGACGACGGCGTTGACGGTATCGATTGGAATGGCGAAGCCTACGCCCGCGGATGTGCCCGTGGGTGTGAATATCGCGGTATTGATACCGATGAGACGACCTCTCGAATCCAACAGAGGACCGCCGCTATTCCCGGGATTGATCGCCGCGTCGGTTTGAATCGCACCCGTGATGAGCGAACCGACCTGGCTCTGAATGCTGCGATTCAATCCACTCACCACGCCCGTGGTCAACGTGTGATCGAACCCGAAAGGGTTACCTATGGCGAACACGGCTTGCCCCACGCGCACGCTGTCCGAGCTCGGAGAAATCGTAGCCGGCTTTAATACATTTTTCGGCGCGTCAATCTTCAACACAACCAAATCCTTCTCCTTGGACGATCCCACGAGCGCCGCACCGAACGTTCGACTTCCCTCATCCGTCTGAATCGTCACCTTGGCCACCTCCTTCGTCTTTCGTCCCTTTGGAATGCTCGCCAACATCGACGCTATGACGTGATAGTTGGTCACCACGTGTCCCTCCTCGTCCCACACCACCCCTGTGCCGTTCCCTTCCGCCACGATGGCCCCCGCGAACGCACTGGCGTTCCCACTCTGATTCAACACCGTCAAATCCACCACGTTGACGGCTGATTTCTCCGTCTTGGAGAATATATCGATAAAGTTTGACTCGAGCGAGCCCAACGCGCCCGCGGGCGCCACCGCGGGCGCGGGCACCGATCGCGCCATCGCGGGCGCGGCGGACGCGAAAACCCCCATCGCGGCGCTCGCGCCGAGCGCGCGTCTCGATACCGTCACCGCGTCGACGTCACCGGTGTCGTCTTCGCGGGAGTCTCCCCTCGGTCTCGGTCCCGTCGTCGACGCTTCCTCGGCGCTCGCGGCGCTCGCTCGCGGCGCCGATCTCGCGCGCGGCGCCGATCTCGCGCGCGGCGCCGACGACACCGCGCGCGAAGTCGTCGTCGTCGTCGTCGTCGTCGTCGTCGTCGTCGTCATCGATCGGGGCGGCGCTCTGTCGTCATCGGCAGTGCACCGCGCGCGACGATGCGCGCCGTGACTCGCGTCGCGCGCGCGCGATGGGCGGGCGCGGTGAGTCTGTACGTCGCGACGATTGCGTTCGTCGCGTTTCACTCGATTCGAAACGGTGCGAACGGGGACGAAGCGACGACGACGGGGCGTCGTCTGCTCGCCTCCTCTGATTTGGCGTCGACGCTGTGGAAGTACTTCATCATCCCGCCCGTCGCCGCGTTGGTGGGATGGGGGACGAACGTGGTGGCGCTGAAGATGACGTTTTATCCTCTGGAGTTTTTCCCGTCGTTTTTGCAATTCGCGCAGCCCAAGGGGCAGCCGTTCGGGCTGCTCGGGGGATGGCAAGGAATCATCCCGAGCAAGGCGGGCGAGATGGCGGAGATATTGGTGGACCTCATGACGCAAAAACTGATCGATATCAAGGAGATTTTCATGCGATTGGAGCCGAAGAAGTTTGCGAGCATCATGGATCCGGAGATGCGGGCGGTGACGGAGGATATTTTTGAAAAGGTGTTGTCGCAAGAGGCGCCGACGTTTTGGAACAATTTGCCGACGGCTGTGCGAAACGAAATGATCGCCGAAGCGGTGGAGCGATCGACTGGGTTGTTGGAGGATATGATACAAGACTTGATGGAGAACGTGTACGAAGTGCTCGATCTGAAGACGATGGTGGTGAATCTGGCGGTGAACAACAAGGACAAAGTCGTCACCATGTTCAAAGAAGTGGGCGCGAAGGAGTTTAAATTTATCGAATTGAGTGGTATTTACTTCGGTTTCTTGTTCGGTCTGGTGCAGATGGTAGTGTTTTACTTTGTGGACAAACACGCGCCACAGCACGGCGTGTGGTTGCTTCCATTTTTCGGTTTCACGGTGGGGTATCTCACCAACTACGTCGCGCTGAAAGTGATCTTTCAACCGATTGAACCGAAGCGCGTCTGCGGAATAACTTTGCACGGCGTTTTCTTGCGTCGGCAACAGGAGGTGAGCAAAGAATTCGCACGTCTCAATCAGTTGCACTTCTGCAACGCCGACAATCTCTGGGACGAGATGATGAACGGATCGTACAAGGACAAGTTTGAGGCTCTCGTTCGGAGAAACATCGACGCCTTCTTTGAAAAGACGATTGGTTCGGGCGTGTACGCTATTCATTTGATCATAGGTGAGGAAAAGTACGCCGAAGTGAAGGCGAGTATCGTTGAAATGATTTACTCCTCCATTCCGGATTGCGTCCCGGTGACGTACGATTACCAAAACGAGGCTTTGGGCATCGAAGACACCGTGCGGGACAGGATGCAGAAATTACCCGGACGCGACTTCGAGCGCGTCTTGCACCCGGTGTTCGAACAGGACGAGATCAAGCTCATCGTCGTCGGCGGTGTCTTGGGAGCCATCGCGGGTGTCGCGCAGTACTTCTTAGCGTTCGGTGGATAGATAGATGTTTTACATACAGTAGTTAAAGCTCAGTGTGCTCGATGTGCGGTGTGCGTCTTCGCGCCTTGTGCGGGCTCTTGCCCGTGCGTTCGGTTAGAAAGTCGACGAATGCGTTAGTCTCCATCAAACCGTCGTATTCCTCGTGTCTCGGCTTATCTCCCGGTCGATAGTAGTACACGGTCGGGTAATGTCGCACGTGGAGATTCTTCGCCTCGTTCTTCGTCGCGTCCATCTTGGCGATGATGACGTCGCCTTGATCCTTGTACAGCGTCGCGAGCTTCTCCCACACGGGTTTCATCGCCTTGCACGTTCGACACCACGGCGCGTAAAACCATGCGAAGACATGCTTGTCGTTATCCATCAATAGCGTCTCGAACGTCTTGCCGACGACTTGCACGATGTCGCCATCCTTCGGGAGCGGGTCTTGCGATTTGAGCATGGGGACGAGCTTGTTCGCCTTGAATTCGTCGTAAAACGTGACAACGTCGGCGGAAATTTTCGCGACGTCGAACGACCCCTTGTATGCGTACTTGAGCTCGTGCGACAGCAGTCTGATGACGGCGCCCTCTTCCTCGTGAAGAGAAAAGTAATCGTGCATCACCTTTTCGTGATTATCCACGGTGACGATGTGCACCTTACCTCTTAGGCGCGCAGCGGCGGTCTCCAACGCTTTGGACATCGCGTTCGCCTCGTTCGCGTCCGCCGGTAAGAAGACGAAGATGTTCGTCTCGATCGGTCCCATGAATAAACGTTCGAGTTGTTTCTTCTCCTTGAACTTCACCACCGGCGGCACCATCTCCGTCGCGATCCACGATTTAATCGCATCTAAATCACGAACGTCGCCGTCGTACACTGCGGGCTCCTTGGACCAATCTCTCCACATTTTGATCGTCGGAAACGGCGCCTTCCAGTCCTCCGTCGCGATCTTGCTCTTCGTCTCCCCGAAATCGAGATCAAACTCGGACGCGGCGTGATGAAACGTCTCCAAATCCTCGTCGTTGTCGAAAAAACCAATCACAGTCACCGCACGCCCGATCAAAAACACCTCGACGTCGTCCGTCCCCTCCAACCACCTCGCCGGCTTTAACACGTTACGCTTGACGAATTTATCCAAATGTTCGGGCGATCGATCGCCTCGGTACGTCTTCGGCACCCCATCTCGAAACATGATGAGCGTCGGGTACTCCTCGATGTCAAATCGTCGATCCAACTCCCGTTCCTTGGTCGCGTCGACCAACGAAAACGTCATCTCCGTCCCGGCGATTTTATGTTGATGCGCGTACGAGATCCATCGCGGCATGAAAGCCTTCGAGTGTCCGTCCCAAGGCGCGTAAAACATGACGAAATTGTACTTGACGCGCTTGATCGCTTTATCGAACGCCTTGGCGTCGAGTTTCAACACGTGATCGTCGTTACGCGCCTCGAGGATGACCTCGCTGTCCTTCACCTCGCCTCGATCGCCGTCTCTCCATCGCGTGAATGGGTTCTCCATCGCGCGCGCGCACGTCGCGAGGACGAACACGACGAGCGCGAGCGCGGCGGTGATCGACGCGGGCGTTCTCGCGCGCGTCGCGCGACGACGCGCGCGCGCGGAAACGAACGTGAACGACGACATCGAACGCGATTCCGATGAAATTCGCGCGCGCGCGAGTGACGCGATCTCGCGCCCATCTTCCTCGCCGGAGACGTCGACGCGTCGTTCGCTCGAAGTCGCGCGGCGTCGTCCGTCGTCGAAGGCGTCGATCGGTCGATGCGCGAGGGAGGGATGGGCGCGATGGCGTCGCGCGCGACGACCACCACGACGACGACGACGAAGACGACGACGACGGTGTTGAGACAGGTGGGCGGTGCGCGCGCCGTTTTGCGCGCCGGGCGACGCGCGCGCGCGAGCGTCGACGCGGACGTCGCGGAGGGGAGATGGAACGCGATGCATCGCGCGCGTCGCGCGATCGGGGGGTCGTCGGACGCCGCGTGGGGGGCGGAGGCGACGATGGATGCGCTCGAACCGACGCACGTGCGCGGGTTGAATGATTACCAGCGCGAGGCGGTGCTGGCGCCGACGGGAGCGACGCGCGTGCTCGCGGGACCGGGGTCGGGGAAGACGCACGTGCTCATCGGACGCGTCGCGCACCTGATTCACGAGCTGAAGACGCCGCCGAGTGAGATTTTGTGCATCACGTTTACGAATAAAGCGGCGAGAGAGCTTCGAGAGCGTCTGCGGGATAAGATTGGCGACGCCGCGGCGAGGGATATCACGGCGGGGACGTTTCACTCGGTCGCGGCGAGGATGCTGCGACGACACGGCGAATGGATTCCGGGAATCGGGCGAACGGGGGACTTTACGATTTACGACGCCGACGATAGTAAACACATCGTGCGAGACGTGCTGGTGAATAAATTCGGGGAGACGAAAAAGACGGCGCAACCGGGACCACTGAGAAATTGGATCAGCACGTCGAAATCGTGCGTGAAGCACTCGGTCGGGTTGAACGGGTCGCATATGCTCAGGGCGCTGTTGGACGCGCATAAACCGATTCCGCCCATGTCTCATGAACGCTTCGTCGAGTGTTACGACGAGTACGAGATGGCGTTACGGCAAGCGAACGCGTTCGATTTCGATGATTTATTATCCGCGACGGTGGCCATGTTGGAGCTGTGTCCGGACGCGCGCGCGTACTACGAGCGACGGTGGAGTCAGGTGCTAGTGGATGAATTTCAAGACACGTCGACGACGCAATATGAGTTGATTAGACAATTGTCGCAACCTCAGGGATCCGTGTTCGTGGTCGGTGACGCCGATCAAGCAATCTATGGATGGCGTGGCGCCGAAGTCGCAAACATTCGAACGCAATTCGACGAGGATTTCAAAGATGTGCGGACGTACATGCTCACGACGAATTACCGGAGCACGGCGACGATCGTCGAAGCGGCTCAAGCCGTCATCAAAGAGAGCTCGTTTCCCTCACCGCTCGATCTCGTCGCCAACACGCCGGGAGGGCGAGACGTCGCCATCGTTGAGGCGAGCGATGATCGCGAGGAGGCTGAATTTATCGCCATGGAGGTGCGCAAGATGGTGAAGGCGGATTCGGATTTGCGCTACTCAGACGTCGCGGTGCTGTACAGAACCAATTCGCAGGCTCGAGTTCTCGAAGAAGCTTTCATTCGCGCCGGCGTGCCGCACACGGTGATCGGTGACACCTCCTTTTACGGGCGCAAAGAGATCAAAGACTTGATCGCGTACCTTCGCGTCGTTTTGAACCCGTCAGACACCGTCAGCCTGGATCGTGTCATCAACACTCCGACGAGAGGCATCGGAAACTCAACGATTGAAAAGATCAAGAGTTGGATCGAGACGCTACCCACGAACGACGGCGTACCGCCCTCGTTAGGCGACGCTCTCTTCGGACGAGCTTGGATGACGGAACCGGATGAGAACGCCGAGTTATTGCCGAGTGCGGAAGACATGGGCCTGTCCTCTCGGGCGAGGACGGCGGTGATGAAATTCGCGCAGTTGATGGCGGAGGCACAGGCGATCGCGGTGAACGCCACGCCCGGAGAATTACTCGAAGAGATCATCCGAAATACCGGGTACGACACTGTAGTTCAAGACGCCGACGATGGGAGCGAGCGGTGGGCGTTCGTGCAAGAGCTCATTCACTTGGCAAAGGAACCGCCGCAAAACGTCGACGAGGCGATCCCAGATCGCGTTGGCTTGGAGGCGCTCGGCGCGTTTCTCGAAGGTATCTCGCTTCTAACGAGCGCCGAGAGTAAGGAAGAGGAGGGCGGAGACACGACGAAATTGATGACCATGCACGCGAGTAAAGGTTTGGAGTTCAATTCTGTCTTTATCGCAGGCGTCGAGGACGGTTTGATTCCCTTCGTGCGCGACGGCAACGGCGACGACGACCAAGACGAGGAAGTTCGGTTATTTTATGTCGGCATCACTCGAGCGAAGCGTAAGCTCATGTTGTGTCACGCGCGAGAGCGACGGCGATTTGGTCAGAATCCGCAGCCGGCGAAACGGTCTTTCCTTCTCGACAGTATTTCGGCGATGCTCACTGGTTCAAAAAAGCCCGAACGTTCCGTGTCGATGCCGCGCTCGTCGACGACGCGCGGGGCGTCTCGTTCTAGTAGAGGTAAAGTCGATTGGGGCGCCCGAGTAGCTGTCGACCTCCCACCGCCGACGAGAAAGCGGGAAGGCTCGAGACAAGACCGCATCGACAAAAGTCGCGAGCTCATCTCAAAAGTGATGGGAACGCAATCTTCGCTCCCACTGCCTCTGCGCAAGGCGAAACAGCTGAGTGAGAAAGGTGATGGTTCGAAGAATACTACGAAGAGCGAGCGGGCGAAACCGCGGCGCACCGTGCGTCGAAGGAAACCCTCCTCGGAGGAGGAAAACGCGTAGACACATCGAGTAGACATAGCAACGTAGTATTGTTTGTTTATCCAGACATCCACGTCGTGGAGTTGCACAAGTAATCCGCTCCGAGGAACCACGTGCACGGAAACGGATTGAAATCCACCGTCGCGGTGATTTCCTCCTCCTCCTCGTCTTCCGGTTCCACGCGAGTACTGGAGAAGAAAGTCGGCCATACGACGCTCAACTCGTACCACGCCACGTCGTAATACCCCGCAATCACGCGAGATTTGGGTTCGATTGTTGATACGACAGTCAATGTCCCGTTCGTCCCGTTCGTCGTCGGCACGAAGCTAAAGGTGACGCCATCGGTCGTGATGCGTGGTTCGCCGCGCACGAGTTGAGACTCTTCGTTCACCCACACCCGAACATCCGCGGTGAGATATTCGACGCCGATCCTCGGTAACGCCGACGCGTCGATCATTTGTCTAACACACATCACTCGGCCGACGACCATCTCCCGCACGGGCGCCCCCGAACACGCGACGACGTCCCCGGCGTCGAATTCCGCCCCGTTCCTCGAGCGCGCGAACGTTTCGGCCAAAGATGGCGCCGCGCGCCACGCGCACGCGACGGCGCACGCGACCACCACCGCGCGCGTCGAACTCGAACGTATCAATCTCATCATTGTATATTTAATATGCTATCTCACACCTTTCGGCGCGTTCTGGTGCTACAGTGCGTCACAAATCATCGTCGTCGTCGTCGTCATCGTCGGCGCGAACGCCGCGCTCACCCTCCGAGTAATTCCTCCAACGCGCGCGCCTTATCCCCACCGCACTTCGTCATCGCCTTCAACACCGCGCTCTCACTGAACCCCATCTCCATCAACTCACCCACCGCCGGATCCATCTGATTCTCCGTCGCGTACTTCTTCGTCCACTCCCTCGCCGTCTCCTCGAACGTCCGCCTATCGTCCGCGTACATGCGCGCGACGACGGCGTCTTGCGGATCATCCGGTTCCGGCGCCGCCAACAACGCCTGACACGACAACAACGCCGTCTTCAGCGTCAACGCCGGCGACCACTGATCCTTCAACACGTCCAAACAGATGGCCCCGCTCGCGCTCGACACGTTCGGATGCCACACCTTTGTCAAAAATTTCATCCTCGGCGGCTCGAATGGGTACGACGCGCCGATCTGAATGTCGATGTGAAACGTCCCTCCCTCGTACACCGTCTCCGACGGACCTATTCGTCGAGCGCATCGTCAGTCGGTCGAACGAACGCGCGCGTTCGTCCTCGCTCGTCTCGACGCGCGCGCGCGAGCGCGCGAGAGAGAGAGAGAGAGACGCGCGACGCGGATGGATCGGTCGCGGTCGCACCTCGGATCGTGCCCTTCATGTGCACTAAACTGTCGCCGTGTTGCGACACCGTGACCCCGCTCGCGGTGTCGGACGCGATCTCCCTGAGCTCCTTTTGGATCCTGTTCGTGTCCGCCATCGCGTCGGCGTCGGCGAGCGGCGAGGAGTGCGGGAGAGGAGACGCGGAATGGTCGAGGGCGCGCGCGCGTGGACGAGGCGTCTCGTCGACATTGGTCGTCGGTCGGTCGTTCTCGGAAGCGCGGGAGGAACTCGGAAGGGAGAACTCGAGGGTGGTGATGCGGTCGATGGGCGCGACGACGCGCGCGCGCGCGATGGGGTCGTTCTCGTCGATGACGAGTGCGACGACGAAGCGAACGAGGGTGAGACGTGTGAGAGATGGCGCGACGCGCGGTGGCGATGCGCGCGCGCGCGGTGAGGGGGAGGAGGAGGGCGAGGGTGAGGACGTGCCGGAGGCGTGCGTCGCGTTCGCCGAGCGGTTGGCGACGGCGGCGGGGGAGGTGACGACGACGTACTTTCGAGGGAAGACGCTCGAGGTGGAGGATAAAAACGACGCGTCTCCGGTCACTGTCGCGGATCAGACGGCGGAATCGGTGATGCGGTCGATGGTGACGAAGGAGTTTCCAACGCACGCGATATTCGGAGAGGAGCACGGGATTGAGCTCGGCGCCGGTGGGTCGAGCGAGTGGACGTGGGTGTTCGACCCGATTGACGGCACCAAGAGTTTCATCACGGGAAAACCACTCTGGGGGACGCTCATCGCGCTTTTGCGCGACGGTGAGCCGGTGTTGGGTGTTTTAGATCAGCCCGTGTTGAACGAACGATGGGTGGGCGTGCGTGGACGACAGACGACGATGAACGGCGAACCGATTTCCGTGAAAAAGTGCGCGAGCGTCGGCGACGCGTACATGTATAGCACCACCCCGTACATGTTCGAGGGCATGAACAAGGCTAGATACGACTCCCTCGCGTCCAAGGTCAAGATACCGATGTTCGGATGCGATTGTTACGCCTACGGTCTGCTCGCCATGGGTTTCGCCGACCTCGTCGTCGAGGCGGATCTCAAGCCGTACGACTACATGGCGCTCGTGCCCATCGTCAAGGGCGCGGGCGGTCACATGACCGACTGGAAGGGCGACGAACTCCGTTTCACCGCCGACCCCGCCGCGCTCGAGGCCGGATCGTACCAGGGCGAGGTCATCGCCGCCGGCGACGCCGCCGTCCTCGCGGATGTCGTCAACACGCTCTCGAAGACGCTCTTCTGAGCCGGGCAGCACTTTTTTGATTAGAGGTGTCTGCCGGTAAATATGTAACCATTGAGTCACAACCCCTCGCGCGTCCCTTGCGTGTCGACCCCCGCCTCGCGCTCGCCGCCGCGGTCGACGCCAGTGCGACGCCGCGATGTTCGGGATTTTTGGAAAGAAGGACGACGAGGAGGTGCGAACGAACGAACGTAAATTCGCGCGCGCGTCCGCCGCGCGTTCGCCGCGCGCCGAACGCGTCGCGCGCGCGAACGGGGACGCGGATTGCCGATCGATCCCCGCGCGGCGCTGGCGACCTCTGCGACGATCGATTCTTGGGCCGTCGCGCGGGTGTCGCGCGCGCGGCGCGCGCGCGGTGGGGTCGTCCGCGCGCGCGATCGGTGCGCACGTTTTGTGTTCATCGCGTGACGTCGCGCGCGACGCGAAAACGCCGTCGCGAGGGGGCGCGCGAGGGGCATTACGGTGTCGACCTTTCGCGGTCGATGACTGTGACCCGGCCTCGGTGTCGGCGAACGGGCGCGCGAACGCGAGCGAGGACGACGAGACTGACGATGCGACGTCGTGATTGGATTTCTTCTCGCGCGCAGAAGGAGCCCAAGGTGCCGCCGGCGCCCGGGTACGAGTACAACTGGCAAAACCTCTCCAAGTTGACTGTGTACATCTTGGCTCTCTGGGCGTTTTGCGCGGGCGTCTACGCGATTTTGCTCTACATCACGACGGGTATTCGTGACGCGCCGTTCAGACACTTGCCACCGAAGTACTTGGGAAAGTTCTCCTACGCCAACAAGGACGGTACCATCGTCACCCCGACGACGCAACCGAAATTGATGCCGTGGGTCAAGTCGATCATGTGCTCGGGTAACACCGATGGCAACACGTGCGTGCCCAACGGCACCCCTTCGTCGAGTAACCCGATCGGTTATATCGAGAGAGCGTGCAACACTCTGTGCACGAACTCCTAAATTGATACGCGATCTGTAACCTAGTTCTCTTACATGTTCTATTCCGTTCGCTTTCGTCTAATTCGTCACACAGCCTCCCCCACCACCGTTCGACCGTCTGCGCCGACTTTCAATTTCGTCAACACCTCGCCATCCCTGAGAATCTCCAGCGCCTCGGGTTTCGCGTCGACGCATCCCTTGGACATGCCCACGTCGACCCTGATAACTTTGCCGTCGCACGCCGAGGTGATGCCGTGCGGGTGCTGAATGGTGTGGCCGACGACGATGCGTTCGACACCCGGAATCATCTTGAGCGTCTCCTTGAGCAGGTCGCAGTCGCACTTATGCTCTTGCACGTGCGAGTAATCGCGCGCCCACACCAATGAATCTCTGCCCTGCACGCTCATCGGTGGTGCGTTTTTAACTTTGCCCATTTTCATCCACGTTGAAATTTCAGCGTTCAACGAGTCCAAACCATATTGCACGTGCTCCGGTAAAATCCCGCCGTGGACGAAGAGCGTGCTCCCGACCGCGACGACCACCGGTTGATGGGCAAGAAATCGAAGCGTCAGGGGCGCACCGGGGGCCAACGCGCGCCAACGGTCGCGCTCGTGCTCCTTCACGAAACTGGGCGAAGCGTCCGACTTGGCGGCTTCGCCGATTCTCGTCTCGCATAATCCCGCCGAAAGCCCACAGTTCGCCTTCAATGCCTTCCCGATGTCCTGACGCGCGCGCCAACGCGCAAAGTCAGCGCTGCCCTCCGTCAACGCGTACCTATACCGTCCAGCGACGTTCAACGTTTCGTGGTTCCCGTTCATCACGATGAGCTCTCCGCCCGCGTTTCGAGCCTCTGTTCGCAATCGCTCGAGAAAATGCAGAACGGCCACCTCGTCCTTCCCACGATCGAGTTGATCGCCGACTTGCACGCACGTCGCCGTGCCACCGATCCACTCATCGCGCTCGTTCGTCAGTCGAGCCGCTCGAAACGCCTCTCTCGTCTTGTCCAAATCTCCGTGCACGTCTCCGATGGCCACCAAACGCTCGACGCTCGGTCGACGGTACGACGTCGACGGCGTCTCCGCGGACGCGCGATCGTTCTCCGCGGAGTCGCGATGGACGACGGCGGCGCCCTGCGCGTGCAGGGTGGAGACGAAGGTGTCGACGAATGGCCCCCAGACTGGCTTGAGCTCAGCGCACTCGGACGCGTCCAACGGCCCGTTTCGGCGTAATTTCGCGAGCCCGGCGCCCATATCGATCCGAGACGATGTCCCACGTGTCCGTGTCTCCGAACGAGCGCGTCGATCGTCGACGGCGACCGACGCGGTGTGAGGAACGCTATGACGATGGTGCGTGCGGTGACAATCAATCATCTTCTATGACTATGGCTGCGAGTTCTTCGATGAGCGCTGCCTCGCTCTCGCCGAGGGCGACGAGTTTCTTGAACAGAAGGTCCTTTGACGCCTCTTCCTGTCCGAGACACGCGAGGAGATCGTTAAATTCCGCCTCGTGGGACTTTTCCGAGTCGGCCACCGCGGCATCGACGGCTTCTGTGAGTCGTATTTCGCCCTCGGTCTCAGCCTGGCGCCGGCCCTCTTCACGGCCGACGTCGCGCGCGGCGTCGATCGCGGCGGTGTCTGGTGCTGCGCCGCTGTCCGATTCCGCGACCGCGTGCAGTTGTTTCCGCAAGACATCCGCTTCCGCCTCAAGTCGATATACCTCTGCCTCCAAACCGTTGTATGCGGTGCTCAACGACGTGAGAGACTCCTGACGTTCCTCGGCGATTCTTCGCATCTCTTCCAACTCGGTCTTTATGTTTTCTATTTCCTGTGCGCTCGCCCGTTTCGCCGCGTCCACGGCCGCGCGAAGTGTTTCGTTCGACGCCGCGCGAGCTCCGTTTTCTACTGGCGCGTTGTCGCTCGCCTTCGCGTCGCCGTCGGCGCACGATGAACCCAACAATTGTTCGGCTAGCACCGCGTTGCGCGAGCGCACCTCTGCTAATTCGTTATCCCGTTCTCGCAGCGCGTCCTGCAGACGAGACGCGTAAGAAGCGTCGTCTTCATTCTCGTCCTTCGCGACGCTTGGCGCCACTTGAGCATCCCCGGCCGGCTTTGCGTACATCGACATGATGGCTGATTTCACGCGTTCTTCCAGCTCAGCAATGAAAACGGTGATGTCATGATCGTATAATCCATTGACGGGCGCGGTAGTGTCCTCACCTTCGTCCTGCGTCGCGAGAGCCGCGGCGTTCGCCCTCGTCAAAGGTTTGGGCAATGTCGGCGCTCGCGATGCGTGGGCGTACAACTGCGAAGACGTCATCGCCTCCCACTTCATGAAGTAGTTTTGCAGACCGACCCGCGATGATACGACATCCAAGACGGTTCCAGAGCTCTCCAACAAGCAGCATCCGAGGACGACACACGCGAGCGCGGAGACGTGAGGCGACTCGGTACTTCCGCCGATGCGAGCGAGGTCCGCGACAGCGGGGAGATGCCCAGGTGACGACAAAAACGCGTCCACGGCGGGTTTGCAACCATACAACCACACAACCAGGAGCCGTAAGAGCACGGTTTGCAACTGCTCAACCTTGCCCTTATCATCTTCGCTCTTGTGCGTCACGGCGAGTTGACGTACGCATCTCGGCAACAAGAGCTCAGAGATGTTCGATCGCGCGCTCAGCGGCTCGAGGTTGACACGGAGGGCCTTCAGCCTACTTTCATCGTTTTGATGCAGCATCTCTCGCAATATGTTCGCCGCGGCGACGCTGGCATCGTCGAACGCAACCTGCGAACCACTCTTCGGCATGAGCGCTCTCGCCAGTAAGCCGCCGAGAGAAGACTCATCACTTCCGTCTTCAGATCCAAGTCCAGTGGGGGCGAGCGTGGACACCAACAGTAACTGCCCGTCTGAATTGCCTCGCATGGACGCACCCAACACTTGTGCCGCTGCTAGACGCTCCGCGCGAGACGAACTGTGCAAGGCGGCGCGTCCACAAGCCAACAATGCGGGTTCAGTCACCGTGCCCGCTCGATCGGCGGTCGAGCTAAATAGTTCAGTCTGATTCGCATCGTGACCACGAACCAGCGCCGCGAGCGCTCGAAGCGCGGCGACGCGCACGCTGACCGCGTTGACGGCGGAATCACCCATGGAGGCGCGCACGAGAATTTCAATGGTTCCATGCTTCGCGAGTTCGTTTTGATTCACTTTGCAGCCTTCGATGCGTTGCTGCTTCATCAGAGCGTCCAGATCTTCGGATTGACGCGCGTGTTTACGTTTTCCGACGTCCTCGTCCGGACTCGCGAGCAAATGAATCGTTTCGAGCGCGCAAAGCGCGTTCGCCGCCTTTTGCGCCGAAATGCCTTGCATTCCGCCGTTGCCAATCTCTCTCTCGACCGCAGCCATGCCCGGGACGCTTCGAATGAAACCGTTCTCGCGAAACAAAGTCTGGTTACTTGGATTATCCCGAAGCAGATTATTGCACAGCTCCAAACAGTCTTGAACGACGACCCCTCCCTCGACGCCTCCCTCCTCGCGCATCACCGCGAACGCGCGTTCAAACGCGCCCTCGAACGCCACAATCTTTTGCAACTCTTCGTCGCTCTTCGTCAGCGCGACGAGCACCAATAACGCCTCGTTCCGAATCACTTCGTTTTCTTTCGTGGCGTCCATGAGCGTGGGTACCGCGGTGGGATCCGCCGCCGCGCCCGCTCTCAACGCCTCGCCGTGCGTCTCGCTCACCTCGCTCAGCGTCTGCGCGGCGTGTAATTTCGAGTAAAAATCCTCCCCACGAAGTTCACTCACGAGCTGCGAGATGTTTCTCGCGTCACCGCTTATCGCCGCTCTCACCGCGTCCCTCCCCGCGCTCGCCGGACCGCTCGCCGACGCGTGCAACGCCTCGAGCGTCGCCCGCACCAACGCGTCGTCGTCGCTCGTATCTCGTAGCGTCTCAAACATCTTCCGCACCCCGACCGACGCGACGAACGCACGCGCGAGATCATTCGTCCCCACCAGATCGCGCAGCGACCCCGCCGCCGCGATGCGATCGACCGACAGCGCGCCGTTGATTAATCTGTCCAGCAACGGCTCCGCCCCACCATCGTCGACGTCGAGCTCCGGCGCGCCGAAGACGATGTTCTTCGCCACGCTCGACGCGCCCGCTTTGAACGAGTTCGCCACCGCGCCGAGTTTCGTCAGTCGCTTCATGACGCCGCGCGTCGCGCGCCGCGCGTCCGTCGATGACGCATCTCCGGAGAGAGCGCATCGTCACACGCGAGCGTGCGATATCGCGCGTCGTCGTCGCCGCGGACGACGCCGATGACGACGGTACTCTCGACGCGCGTTTCGGCGCGTTTCGGCGCGTCCAAGACGCGCGCGACGCGCGCGGCGACGCGAGATCGCGTCGGGACGATGTCAGATCGTTATGCGCGCGGACGCGCGCTCGCGACGCGCTCGACGCGCGGTTCGCTCGACGCGCGCGCGAGACGGTCGCGGTCGTTCCGTTCGCGCGTGTCGCTCGACGCGCGCGCGAGCGACGAGGAGGACGAGACGCGCGGCGGGTCGACGGGCGCGTCCGCGACGCGTCTGGGCGCCGCCGACGACGCCGCGCCCGTCTCTGCGGGTCCTCGCGAGGATTTGGAGTTTGCGTTCGGGGCGGATTACTCGGGGGATGCGTTGAGCACGCAGGGCGAGGCGGTGGTCAAAGGCGTGGCGGCGGTGGAGGATAAACCGAGCGGGATGGCGCTCGACGTGGATTACTTGCAGGAGCTCATCGCGATTCAAGAGGATTGCCCGAAAGACATCGGCTTCTTCGGAACCAGAAACATGGGCTTCATGCATCAGCAATTGATTGAAATCTTGGCCTACGCGTTGTGTCTCACGGGGAATCACATCTATACGAGTGGGGCGACGGGGACGAACGCGGCGGTGATTCGAGGGGCGTTGCGCGCCGAGCGGCCCGAGCTGCTCACCGTGGTGTTGCCGCAGAGTTTGGCGAAACAGCCGCGAGAATCGCGCGAGTTATTGGAGGGGGTTGCGCAGATCGTGGAGGCGCCGGAGAACGAAGACATGCCTCTCGTCGAGGCGTCGAGAATCTGTAACGACACGATCGTGAGCAAGGTGAAACAAATCATCGTCTTCGCGTTTCACGATTCCAGATTGTTGTTGGAGACGTGTCGAAACGCGAAGACGATGCGAAAACTCGTGACGCTCTTCTATCTCGATTAGTTTTCGTCGATGCGTGTGAGGTTGTATTCTATCAATGACGCTGTACTAAATTAATCAATGCGCGTTCTTCTATGCTATCTCACGATCCCGTCGTCGGGGCGCTTCCCGCAAACGTTACCATTTCGTGAGCGGGCGCTGGATGCGAGTCGTTGTGTTCCGGCGCATCCGAAGGTCCGCTCGGTCCTCGCTCGACGTCACCGTCCCACATCACGTTCTCCATTCCGGGATTCGCGGCGAGGCTGGCGGTGTCGCTCGTCGGTCCGCTCGAGCGACCCACAGGCACAAAGGTGCGCATGGTGACCGTTCTATCGGGCGTCACGCCGTCCCCGTGCAGCGTGTAATCTTGATACGTTGCCCCGAATTGATGCACCGTGTCGTCGAAGACGTCGCGAACGGATACAAAGTTGACGACGTTTGAGATGAATCCACGCTTGGACCCGTTGGGATCGACAAAATCCGAGTAAGGAAACGCAAACCACATCAAGAATGAGATGATGACCATCTCGCAACAGATGAGAACGTCTTGCACCGCCCTACCTTCCTGTGCGTTTTCTAAGCTACCGGTTCTCACCGCCATGGCGGTGAAAAAGCTTTGCCAAAAACTCAAAAAGATTACGCTCTTCACGATGATAAACTTTAGCAACGGATTGTATTTCGCCAGAGGATCGTGCGCGCCGAGGTAAAACATCCACAGAGCGTACAGCGCCACGGTGTACGAAATGTTATACACGAACAGTATGTACACGTACGCCTTCAAAAAGTTGATCTGACCGTCCCCGAGTCGCCCCTTTGCGTGCAGTACGATTTCTAAAATCGACAGTATAGGCTTGATGTACACGAATTGCAAGCACCCTTGCTTACACTTTCGAATGAAGTTTCCATCCACTACGAGATCCCGCTCGTAAAAGCACGTCATTTTCAACCAAGACCCAGACTTTATCTCCTTCCCGCTCATCGCGTTCACGATAGCTCCCGGGCCGCCGACGTACGCTAAACAAAGATTCAAAAAATTATACACCACCCAACTCTCGTAACAATCCCGCACCACCTCGATGTAAACCGCGTTCGCATCGTTCGTGACGAGCGCGATCCAACTCAGCAACGAAAACACGGGCACGATGAGAATCACGCGGTTGATGTGTCTCTGCACGTGCGGCATGGTGTAGTGCTTCACGTGCATGGCCACCAACGCCAGCGCCACCAGCGCGCTCGTCCACGCCATGAATCCCGTGGCGTGATGCGCCGCCTTGTACCCGACGTACCACGCGTTCGTCATCTCGACCTACGCGTCTCTCGAGCGCGCGCGACGCTCGCGTTCGGTTCTCGCCACCTGGCGCGTGCTCGTCGCGCGCCCCACGCGCTCGGCCGCGATCGACGCCGACGTCGCGCCGCGCGCGAGAGAGAGACGCGCGAGGAGTCGATGCACGTCTTCGGGCGCGCGCGCGCACGGACGACGCGTCGCGCTCTGACGCGCGGGCGCGATTTCGAATCGAGTCTCGAGCGCCACGCGCCCACTCCCGCAGATCACCGCGCGATGCCCGAGGAATCGGACGCGCGAAGCGCGGACGCGTCGCCGAGCGCGAAGAATGACGCGTCCACGACGAGCTCGAGCGCGCCGCGCGGCGCCGAGAGCGCGAGCAAGGGCGCGGCGGACGTCGGATCGCTTCTGGATGCGCTCGTGCGCCAGCGTTTAGACGCGACGGCGACTCGACTGCCGACGCACGAGTTTTGGGAGACGCAGCCGGTGGGACAGTTCGGCGACGACGCTCGAGGGGAGGCGCTCAAGGAGGGACCGATCGACGCGCCGAAGACGCCGAAGGAGGTGCCCGAGGAGGGCGGCGCGTTGCCGCCGGGATACGAGTGGTGCTCGTGCGACTTGACGCGCGAGAAGACGCAGGAGGAGGTGTACGAGCTGTTGACGAATAATTACGTCGAGGACGACGACGCGATGTTTCGGTTTCACTACTCGCAGGAGTTTTTGAAGTGGGCGCTTCGAACGCCGAGGTATCACGAGGACTGGCACGTGGGCGTGCGGCTCAAGGTGACGCAGACGCTCGTCGCGTTCATCTCCGGCGTTCCGGGGAAATTGCGGGTGAACGGCAAGGAGATTGAGGTGGCAGAGATTAACTTTTTGTGCATTCATAAAAAGTTGCGGTCGAAGAGAATCGCGCCGACGCTGATCAAGGAGGTCACGCGACGCGTCAACCTGCGAGACGTGTGGCAGGCGGTGTACACCGCCGGCGTCGTGTTGCCGAAACCAATCTCTCGCGCGAGGTATTGGCATTGAAGTTTGGACATTCGTAAGCTGGTCGAGATTGGATTCACGCGCTTGGGGAGAGACAACTCCATGTCTCGCGCCGTGCAGGCGTACAAGCTCAGCCCGAAACCGAAATCTGAAGGTTTGCGACACATGACAAAGAACGACGTGCCCAAGGTGACGGCGTTGCTCTCGAAATATCTCAGCAAATTCACCGTGGCGCCGATTTTGAGCGAGGCCGAGGTCGAGCACTTATTGCTTCCTCGCGAAGACGTCGTGTACTCTTACGTCGTGGAGGATGAAAAGACGAAGAAGATTACCGATTTAATCAGTTTTTACAATTTGCCGTCACAAATCATTCATGGAAACACCAAGCACAAGACACTCAAGGCGGCGTACTCCTATTACAACGTCGCCACATCCGTGCCTCTCGTGCAACTCATGGAAGACGCGCTCATTCTCGCCAAGTGCAACGATTTCGACGTCTTCAACGCGCTCGACTTGATGGAGAACGACACGTTTCTTCGAGAGCTCAAATTCGGCATCGGCGACGGCAACTTACACTATTACCTCTTCAATTGGAGAGTGATGCAAGACATCGAGCCGAGTCAAGTCGCCCTAGTGCTCACGTAAATTCATTGTCATCATCGAAACGTTCATCATCATCGCGCCTTGACGCACCGCGCGACGACCCTTTCACTTTGTACGAACGACGACTCGACGCGACTCGGCCCGACGCGAAAACGAAACCGCACACACCGCCGCGCCCACCGCGCCCGTCGCGCGCGCGGCGACTCGCTCGATCGACATCGAGACGACATGTCGCGCTTCATGCGCGACCTCGCCACGGGCGGGGCGTCGTGCGAGCCCGCGGACGGGGCCGGGCCGAGCGGCCAAACGCAAAATCCAATCGCGCGCGTCGCCAACGTCGTTCTCGGCGATCGAGGCGGCGGCGCGCGCGAGCAACAGATGCAAACGGCTCGAGCATCGGGTGCGTGTCGTCGCGCGCGAGGGTTCGCGCGGATCGCGCGTCGTGCGACGCGTTCGTGTGACTGACGAATGGATTCGCGCGTTTTCGCCGCCGCAGAGCAAAGAGAGTTCGCCGCGTTACACGAGGCGAATGGGATGAACTTGGCGCGAGAGGGATTGTTTGACGGCGCGGATGGGAGATCGAACGAAGCCGGGCCGAGGACGATGGGGGCGCCGACGATGCCGGTGATTCCCGACGCGCGTTTCGACGCGCGCGTGTCGCCGCTGGACAAGCACGTCTCGCGAAGTCGCAGCGCCGTCATGGCGAGACACATGCAAGCGCAGGGGCAGATGACGAATGGATTCGAGCGAATGCAGCTAAATGAGATGGAGATGAACGCACGAGCGCGAATGGCACACGAGGCGGCGATGCATCGTGAGATGCAGCAGGGCGAGCGATGGGCGCGCAGTTATCACGACATTCGCGGCGCGCATCAAGGATCGTCGAGTTCATGGGCGAACGAGTTCGCGCAGGGCGAGGGAATGCGGGATCAGTGGGCGCAAGAGTTTCAGCGGTCTCGGACGATGCACGCGCCGCCGCCTCATGCCGAGAGGTGGGCCCAAAAGTTCGGCGCGAATAGAGGAGAGGCGTGGGGCGACGAGTTCACCGCGAGGAATCAAAACGCATGGGTGGATGAGTTCGCTCAACAGCGCGCCCGGGAAGCGCCCGCGTTGGATATCGCCGCGCAGACGGCGAAACAGAGCGGTGAACTCGCCGCGACTCTGAACGCGGACCCGAAGTTCGCAAACTCTAAGTTCGCGCAACTCATGTCCAAACTCGGGAGCGGACAAGTCGTCGTCAAAGACGACGGGCTTCAGCAGATTGGTAATGCGCCGCAGGCATCACACGTAGCGCAGGGCGAGAGATGGGCGCGGGAGTTTGAGACGCACAATCACCAAGCGGGCAGTTGGGCGAATCAGTACGCAGCGCAGGCGAGACAACGTCAAATGCCGATGGGCCAAGCGTGGGCGCAGCAGTACTCGCAACAGGCAACCCAGCGAGTGACTGAAAATGAAGGTAAGATCGACGATTGGGCGGAGGAGTTTAAGAACGTTCCTAAGGAGTGGGCGAGCGAATTCGAAGAGATACAACGCACGAACCCCGATTGGATGGAAAACGTTTGGGATGAGATGCAACAAAACTCGCTCTCGGAGCGAAGCAATTATAAATTCACCGACCCGAATCCATACTTGGGGCAGAGTGGACTTCACGAGAGAACGATGGAATTAGCGAAAGCTGGCG
>MDTD01137455.1_pt1 | contig 70821 bp, 53 predicted proteins | sample 811221 | NCBI WGS metagenome assembly MDTD01 (sample SAMN05326646, study PRJNA326480) | marine metagenome | isolation source: seawater | place: Pacific Ocean: South West | collected 2011 | reverse complement strand
CCGGCCAGGCCGGGACGGGCCGCCGGCACGGTTCCGTCCAGGGGGGCACCGTCCGACGCGCTCCCGGCGCCCAGGTCGCTCCCGGCCATCTCCCGGTCGGGCGCCTCTTCCAGGAACTGGGTCCGGTAGAGCCGGGCATAGAGGCCGCCGCGCGCCAGCAGGGCGGCATGGTCGCCCTGTTCCACCACGCGGCCCTGGTCCATGACATAGATGATGTCGGCATCCAGCACGGTCGACAGGCGATGCGCGATGGTGACCGTGGTGCGCCCCTGCATCAGGCGCTTCAGCGCGTGCTGCACCCTGCGTTCGGATTCCGTGTCCAGGGCGCTCGTCGCCTCGTCCAGCAGCAGGATCGGCGCATCGCGCAGCATCGCCCGCGCGATCGCGATGCGCTGCCGCTGCCCGCCGGACAGCTTCACGCCGTTCTCGCCGACGACCGTGTCATAGCCGTCCGACAGGCCGGTGATGAATTCGTCGGCCGCCGCCGCCTCGGCCGCGGCACGGACTTCGGCCTCGCTGGCGCCGGGGCGGCCATAGGCGATGTTGGCCCGCACGGTGGTGTCGAACAGGGTCATCTCCTGCGACACCAGGGCGATGCCTGCGCGGAGGCTGGCCAGGGTGACGCCGCGGACATCCTGGCCGTCGATCAGCACCTGCCCGGTCGACGCGTCGTAGAAGCGCGGGATCAGGTTCAGAACCGTGCTCTTGCCGGCACCCGAGGGGCCGACCAGCGCCACGCGACGGCCGGCGGGCACCTCAAGTGTGACGCCGCGCAGGGCGCGGGTGCCGTCGGGATAGCGGAAGGCGACGTCGGCCAGCCGGATCTCCCCGCCGCGGGGGGCGAAGGGCAGGGCGTTCGCGGCATCGCGGATCACCGGTTCGACGTCGAGCACGGCGAACAGCCGCTGGGCGGCGGAGAGGCCCTCCTGCAGCGCGGTGTTCAGGTTCGCCAGGCTCTTCAGCGGCTGGTAGGCCAGCAGCAGCGCGGTGATGAAGGAGGCAAAGGCGCCGAGGGTCATGTCGCCCTCCGCCGCCTGCAGGCCGCCGTAGAAGATCGCCGCGCCGACGGCGATGCCGCCCAGCGCCTCGGTCGCCGGCGAGGCGGCGGAGCGGGCGCGGATCACCTTCGTCATGTGGTGCAGGCGGTCCTCCACGACCTGGCGGGCACGGGCGGTCTCCGCCTCCTCCATGCCATAGGCCTGCACCATGCGGGCGCCGTCGAAATTCTCGTTCAGCAGGGCCGACAGGCGGCCGGTCTCCTCCTGGCTCTTGGCGGCGCCCTTGCGGGTCTTGCGGCCCAGCTTGCCGGAGGCCAGGCCGACCATCGGAAAGACCAGGCAGACCACCAGCGACAGTTCCCATTCCTGGTAGAACATCACCGCGGCGAGGAAGATCAGGCTCAGGAAGTCCTTCACCATGCCGGTCAGCGCGCGGCTCACCGCGTCGCGCAGCAGCATTGCGTCGTACAGGAAGCTGGAGATCAGCTTGCCGGTATGGATCTGGTGCAGCCAGGCAAGGTCGGCGCGCATCAGGTGGGCATGCATCCGCACCTGGGTCTCCGCGATGATGCGCTGCCCGACCTCCGCCATGATGGTGTTCTGCAGGTAGCTGGCGAAGCCCTTCACGACCGCCAGCAGGATCACCGCCACCGGCACCAGGTAGAGGTACTGCAGGTCCTGCTGGATGAAGACCTTGTCCAGCGCCGGCTCCATCAGCCAGGCATTGCCGGCGGTGGCGGCGGCGACGATCGCCATGAACAGCACCGCCACGCTGAGCCGCCAGAGATAGGGCCGGATATGGTCCCGCAGCAGGCGGCGCACCAGCACATGGGTGGGCAGGTGCTGCTCGGGCGCGGCCTCCGTGGGGCGGCTTTCGTCCGGTGTGCCGGACGGGGCCTGGGTCTGGCCGTTGGCGGGCGCTGGCAATGGTTTGTCCTGGACCTGGAATGCCTCGGCGGGCGATGCCCGGCCTGTCGATAACATTGGATATCAGGTTGTGGTACGCGACGGCGCAGGCGGAGTAAAGAAGGCCGGCGGGGCGCGGAGGTCAGGGCGAGGGCAGGCTCCCTGGGCGCCCGACCTCCAACACGACGCCGCCGACGAAGTTCACATCGCCGCCTTCGGTCGACCAGGGCAGGAACAGGCGCTGGACGACAGTGAAGTCGCGCTCCGGGATCTGCAGCCGCGCCTGCTGGCGCCGAGGCAGGTGATCGGCGGAGATGGCTTTGAACAGTTTCGTGAGCCGCGCATAGCCGCCCGCATCGAACATCTCGCTCACCGGCCGCCCGGTCAGGCTTCGTCCGGCGATGCGCTCGAACTCAGTGCCGGCCAGGCGGTAGGTGGGTCGCCATTCGCCGCCCGGGCGCAGTTCGACCAGGACGAAGCGGCTCAGAAGGCGGCTGATCCGGTTCGGACGGATCTGCTTGTGCGACGGCAGTGCGCCGCGTTCCGCAGCCAGTTCCGCCCAGTAGTCGTAGCACTGCCGGATCTCGTCGGTGGCGTCGGCCAGATCCTCACGCCCGCCGACCACCTTCTCGAGCACGGCATCGTGGCCCGGCTGAAGCCAGGACAGGCTCGGCGGGATGCTTCCTGCTGCCATCGGCCCCTCATTGCCCTGGGGCGATGGGCGCGTTTCACCGCGATCGCCCCTGTGTTCCGGTACGAAACTAGGTGGCGGTCGTCGCCGGGTCGAGATCCCCGGCCACCGAATGCATGCAGGCTGCCGTCCGTGCCGTGCACAGCGCCTCAGAGCCCGGCCGGGGAGGGGCTCTCGTCGATAAAGGCGGCGATATGCGCGACCCGGCCGTCGGGCCCGGCCAGCGGCAGCAGGAGGCGCTGCACCCGGTACATCTCCCGCCCGGGACGGCGCAATTCCGATTCCAGGTAGCGCGGCAGCGGGTCGGCGGTCATCTCCCGGCAGACGGCGGCCATCTCCGCATAGTCCGCCGGCGTGTAGATCTCGCGCAGGTAGCGGCCGGTGAGGCTGAGGCCCTGGAGCTCCTCGAAACGGGTGCCGGCGAGCCGGAAGCGAAGCTCGAAGCGGTCCCCGTCATACAGGTCCAGCAGGATGAACCGCGACAGCAGGCTGCGCATCTCCTGCGGGCGGATGTCGGTCCGCATCGGCAGCGCGCCGCGCCGGGCGGACAGGCCGATCCAATAATCGTAGCCGGCCCCTATGACCCCACCGCAGGACGGCAGATCCGCCGGTCCCGCGATCACCGCAGGCGGGGTCCCCGGCCCGCCGCCACGCCGGACGGTCACCGCAACGGCCCCGATCCGTTCATCCGCCTTCCCCCCGCATCCGGCACCGGCCACCGCGGACGCCGGATCGCTGGAAACAGCGGCGCCGTGGCCCTATCCTCATGCCCATGAACGCGACCCTGGACAAAGGCAGCGCCCGCTTCGTCGCCAGCGCCTGCCCGCATGACTGCCCCTCGACCTGCGCCCTCGAGGTCGAGCGGCTGGACGCCCATACCATCGGCCGCGTCCGCGGCGCGGCCGACAACAGCTACACCGCCGGCGTGATCTGCGCCAAGGTCGCGCGCTACGCCGAACGGGTGCATCACCCGGGCCGGCTGCTGCGGCCACTGCAGCGCACCGGGGCGCGTGGCGATGGCAGCTACCGGGAGATCTCCTGGGACGCCGCCCTGGACGAGGTGGCGGAGGCCTTCCTGAAGGCGGAGGCGGCGCACGGGGCGGAAGCCGTCTGGCCCTATCACTATGCCGGGACGATGGGGCTGGTGCAGCGCAAGGGCATCTACCGCCTGGCCCATGCCAAGGGCTATTCCCGCTTCCAGGAGACGATCTGCGTGACGATCTCGCAGGCCGGCTACAAGGCCGGCTGCGGCCGCATCACCGGCACCGACCCGCGGGAGATGGCGAAGTCCGACCTGATCGTGATCTGGGGCACCAATGCGGTGCACACGCAGGTCAACGTGATGACCCATGTCGCCCGCGCCCGGAAGGAGCGCGGCGCCAAGGTGGTGGTGATCGACCCCTACCGCAATGCGACGGCGGAGTTCGGCGACACCCACCTGATGCTGCGGCCCGGCACCGACGGCGCCCTGGCGGTCGGCGTGATGCATGTCCTGTTCGCGGAAGGCTATGCCGACTGGGACTATATGCGCCGCTATACCGACTGCCCGGAGGCGCTGGAGGCGCATCTGAAGGACCGCCCGCCGGAATGGGCGGCGGAAGTCACCGGGCTTTCCGTGCAGGAGATCGTCGACTTCGCCCGCCTCTACGGCCGTACCGAACGGTCGTACCTGCGGCTGGGCTACGGTTTCGCGCGGCAGCGCAACGGCGCGTCCAACATGCATGCCGCCATCTGCCTGCCGGCGATCACCGGCGCCTGGCGGCACGAGGGCGGCGGCGCGCTCTACGTCAACGGCGACATCTACCATTTCGACATGAGCCTGATCGAAGGCCATGCGATGCGGGACGAGAGCATCCGCGCGCTGGACCAGTCGCGCATCGGCGCCGTGCTGACCGGCGACGCGGAGGCCCTGCACGGCGGCCCGCCGGTCACCGCCATGCTGATCCAGAACACCAACCCGATGATGGTGGCGCCGGACCTGAACGTGGTGCATCGCGGCTTCATGCGCGACGACCTGTTCACCTGCGTGCACGAGCAGTTCATGACCGAGACGGCGCAGGTCGCCGACATCGTCCTGCCGGCCACCACCTTCCTGGAGCATGACGACATCTACAAGAGCGGCGGCCACCAGCACATCATGATGGGGCCGAAGGTGATCGAGCCGCCGGGCGAGGCGCGCGAGAACCATTACGTCTTCCGGGAACTGGCGCAGCGCCTGGGTGTCGGCGACCAGCCCGGCTTCGCGATGAGCGCCTGGGAGATGGCGGACGAGACCCTGAAGATGTCCGGCTATCCCGGCGCCGCCGAACTGACCGAGATGCGCTGGCTGGACTGCCAGCCTGGTTTCGAGGAGGCGCATTTCCTCAACGGTTTCGCGCATGCCGACGGGCGCTTCCATTTCGCGCCGGACTGGGCGGCGATCGGCCCGGCCCACGCGGTCATGCCGAAGCTGCCCGACCATCTGAACATCATCGACGTGGCGACCGCCGAACATCCGTTCCGGCTGGTGACCGCGCCCGCGCGCAACTTCCTGAACTCCAGCTTCACCGAGACGCCGACATCGGCGAAGAAGGAGCGCCGGCCGGAGGTGATGGTGCATCCCGACGACGCGGAACGCCTGGGCATCGCCGAGGGCGCGCCGGTCAGCCTGGGCAATGCCCGCGGCGAGGTGGCGCTGCATGCCACCCTGTTCGACGGCCTGCAGCCCGGCGTGCTGATCGTGGAGAGCATCTGGCCGAACAGCGCCTTCGACGGCGGTATCGGCATCAATGCCGTGACCGGTGCGGATGCGGTGCCGCCCAACGGCGGCGCCGCCTTTCATGACACCGCCGTCTGGCTGCGGCCGCGCAACTGACCGGCCGGGCGCCGGACCGGCCCCTGCGATGGGCAAGGATTCGCCGCCGCCGGCCGACGGGATCGGCGATCCGGAGCGCGCGGCGGCGCTGGCCCAGGCGCGTGCGCTGGAAGCAGAGGGCTGGCGGGCGCTGACCGCCGCCCGCGACGGCCTGAAGGTCCTGCTGGAGCCCGACGGCCCGCCGGGGCAGGCGCCGGAGACCGGCCGCCTGCTGGCCGAACTCTGGCGGCTGGAACGGGCGATCCAGGCGCGTCGCAGGGCGGTGCGCCATTTCTCCCAGTCCGGCCAGGACCTGTGGCTGGACCGGCATGTCTTCCAGGGCAAGCGGGACGGCGTCTTCCTGGATATCGGCGGCTATGACGGGGTGACCGGCAACAACACCCTGTTCTTCGAACTGTTCCAGGGCTGGACCGGCCTGCTGTTCGAGCCGGTGCCGATCTACCATGCGCGCGCCGCCCGGGTCCGGCGCTGTCCCTGCCACTGCGTGGCGATCGGCGCGCATGAGGGACAGGCCGAGTTCCGTCATGTCCAGCGCGGCAACCGCGAGCGCCGTCGCGGCCCCGGCGCCAGCCTGCCGCCGGACCGGGAGCGCCGGAAAGGTGTGCCGGTGCGACCGATCGCGCCTTTCCTGCAGGAGGCCGGCATCGCCCGGGTCGACTATCTCTCCCTGGACGTCGAGGGCAGCGAGACGGAGATCCTGGAGAGCTTCCCCTTTGCAGAGGTGCCGGTGACCGCGCTGTCGGTGGAGAACACCTATGGCATCGCCGGCATCGGTGCCGTGCTCGCCCGCCACGGCTATCGGCGCGCGGCGACGATCGGCGTCGACGAGATCTACCTGGCATCGTGACGGACGCGGCACGGCAGCGCGCAAAGGCGCTGGAAGCGCAGGGATGGGCCGCGCTGGAAGAGGCGAGGGATCTTCTCGCGGGCCTCGTGCAGGCGGAAGGGACCACCGATGCGGCGGCAGATGCAGGGCCGGTCCGGCCGGATCTCTGGCGCATAGAACGCAGCCTGGAGGCGCGGCGGGGAATGCTCCGGCATTTTTCCCAGCACGGCCAGGATGCCTGGCTGGACCGGCATGTCTTCCGGGGGCGGCGCGACGGCGTGTTCGTCGATATCGGCGGCTATGACGGGGTGACCGGCAGCAACACACTGTTCTACGAGCTGTTCAGGGGCTGGACCGGGCTGCTGTTCGAGCCGGTTCCGGACTACTGCGCACAGGCGGCCGGGATCCGCCGCTGCCAGTGCCATTGCGTCGCCCTGGGCGCGGAGGAGGGGCATGCCGACTTTCTGCAGGTGGAGAAGGGATTCACGCAGATGGGCGGCCTGATGCGCGGCATGACCGAACGGCAACTGAGGGTGATCCGGGGCAATGCGCGACACCGGGAAAGCCTGCGTCAGGTGCCGGTGCGGCGGCTCGCGCCCTATCTGCGGGCCGCCCGCATCAGGCGGATCGACTATCTGTCGCTGGACGTCGAAGGCGGCGAAATGGAGATCCTGCGCACTTTTCCGTTCGCGGACGTGCCTGTGGCAGCCTGGACGGTGGAGAACAACGAGGGGATCCCCGATATCGGCGACCTGATGGCCCGGAACGGCTATCGCATGGCCGCGAGGATCGGCGTCGACGAAGTCTACCTGCCAGCCTGATCCCCGCAGGCGATCCCCGCAGGCGATCCCCGCAGGCGATCCCCGCCGGACGCGCATCTTCTTCCTGGTGCACGGCCAGTCCTGCCGCGGAACCGGCAAATTGTGCCTGGAAGGCGACACTGGACGGACATTCTTCGGCACAAACAGCGGCACGACATTTGCGTTAAACAAATTACAATCTTTTGACTGTCGCGGAACCGTCCATTGCGGCGTGAGAGACGGCAGCGCACTCGACTGCGGGGGGCTGAGGTGGAAGCTGCGGTGGGTTCGACTTGGGCGGCATGGCATGCCGGCGGCACGCGCCTGATCCGCCTGGCGGACGGGCTGTCCCGCGGGGGGTGCTGACATGGCGGCGCAGCGCCTTGCGCGACAGGCCGGCGGCCGCGCCGCCGCGACCGTCCCGAACGCCGCCGATGCCGGCGCGTCGCCGAGCGAGACGCTGCAGGTCACGAAGCTGCGCCAGGTCTCGCCGTTCGGGCTGGTCGACCGCACCCATCTCTGCGACTGGCAGGAGGGCGGCCGGCAGCCGCGCCTCACCCTGGTCTCCGCCCCGGCCGGATACGGCAAGTCCTCGCTGCTGCATGCCCTATGTGCGCGGATGGCCGCGGCGGGGCGCGCCGTTGGCTGGCTCAGCCTCGACGGCGACGACAACGACCCGATCCGGCTGCTGACCTACCTGGCCGCTGCCGCGGACGATGCCGTTTCCGGCACCGGGCGGCGGACGCTGGAACTGCTCCGGTCGGGCCAGCAGCCTGCGGAGATCCTCGCCGCCCGGACCCTTCTCGCCGATCTCGAGCGGGTGGAGCCGCAGGTCACCCTGTTCCTGGACGATGCGCATCTGCTGACCGCACCGGGGGCGGAGGGGGTCCTGCGCCGGCTGATCGAAGCGGCGCCGGCCAACCTGCGCTTCGTGGTGGCCAGCCGGCGGGAACTGCCGCTGGAGCTGTCCCAGCTGCGGCTGTCGCGCGAACTTCTGGAGATCGATGCGGCGGCGCTTGCCCTGAAGCCCGAGGAGATCGTCGCGCTGGCGGAGCGCAGCGGCTTTCCACCGCTGGGACCGGACGTCCTGCAGGCCCTGCACCGCAACACGGAGGGCTGGGCTGCCGGCATCCAGCTCTTTCTCCTCGCGGTTGCCCATGGCGAGGACCAGGAGGCGCTGCTGGACCGGTTCGACGGTCGCGACCGGCATCTCTCGGACTATCTCGGCCAGACCGTGCTGCGTGCCCTGCGGCCGGACCTGCGGGAATTCCTGCTGCAGACGGCAGCGCTCGACCGGTTCTGCGACGAGGCCTGCGGCGCGCTGCTGCCGGATGCCGCCTGCAAGGCGATGATCGAGGAACTGGACCGGGCCAACCTGTTCGTGATCCCGCTGGACCGGCATCGCAAATGGTATCGCTATCACCATCTGTTCGGCGACTTCCTGCGCGACCGGCTGGAGATGGAGCAGCCCGGCCGTCTGGCGAGCAACCTGCGCAAGGCGGCACGCTGGTGCGCCGCCCATGGCGCGGTCGGCGAAGCGATCAGCTATGCCAAGCGGGGCGGCGATTTCGAGTTCGCGGCAGACCTGATCGCCAGCGCCTATGAGGAGGCAGGGCAGTACCAGGGCGACCACGGTTCGGTGCTGCACTGGATCCTGGACCTGCCGGAGGCCTGCCTGGACCGCCTGCCGCAGATCCGCCTCGGCAAGGCATGGTCGCTGTCGTTCAACAACGGGCACGAAGAGGCCCTGGCGGAGATCGCGAAGGTGGAGCGCGCCGCGGCGGCGGCCCCGCCGGAAGCGGCCGCCAGCCTGCGCCAGACTGCCGGCATGATCCGCTGCGTCAGCGCCTGCCTCAGTGGCGACGCGGAAACGGCGCGGTTCGGCGGCGAAGCCTGGCTGAAGGCCTGGCCGGACGCGCCGGACTTCCATCGCGGCAGCGTGGCCAATGCCATGGCCTATGCCTGCGTCGCCCGCCGCGAGTTCGAGTTCGGCCTGGCGGCCGTGGAACTCTCCTTCGCCGCCCAGAAGTTCGTTCACTCGGACTATGGGGTGATCTGCGCGCTGGCGGTGAAGGGGATGCTGCTGATCGGCATGGGACGCCTGGCGGAGGCCGAGCGCACCGTCAGGGACGGCCTGGAGCGGGCGCTGGCGCTGTGGGGGGAGCATTCCCAGGCGTACAGCCAGATGGCCGCGCTGCTGACCGGCATCTGCTACGAGACCGACCAGATCGACGAAGCCCGTCGCTTCTATGCCGCCGGCGAGATGGCGATGCAGCAGATCGCCTCGCCGGAGCTGAAATACATCCAGTACGGCATCGGCGCCCGCCTTGCGCGGCTGGAAGACAGGGATCGTGCCATGTCCCTGATCCGCGCCGGCATCGGCGAGGCGCGCGCGCTGCGTCGTCCGCATCTGGCCGCCCGCCTCGCCGCCGACGGTGTCGCGATGCTGCTGGAGGATGGCCGTGTGACCCAGGCAGAGAACGTCGCCTGGCGGGATTTTCCCGACCCCTTGCCCACCGGATCCGGCGACCGCTCCTGGCTGGAGGCGCAGCTGGTGGCGGCGCGAAGGGATATCGCGATCCGCCTCGCCCTGTGGCGGGGCGATCACAGCTCCGCCCTGGCGGAGGCCAACCGCCAGGCATCCGACCTGAAGCGTCGAACCAGCCCGGCGGAGATGATCACCGCGCGCCTGCAGAAGGCGGCGGCCCTGCACGGCAGCGGCGCGGCGCGGCCCGCGCTCCGCGCCGCGGAAGAGGCCGTGCGCCTGGCGCTGGAGACCGGCATGACCCGGCGCATCGTCGACGAGCTGGGCTGGGCGGGGGAGGTGCTGGACCGGTTCGCGGCCGCGCGGGCTGCCAAAGGCTCGACTGGCGGGGACCCGGCCGCCGGCGACGACACCGCCGCCGCTGCCCTGCAGGCCGTTCTGAGGCAGGACATGCCGGCAACGGAAGCCGAGCCGTCCCGCCGGGCCGCCGCCGGCGCACAGGCAGCCGACGCGGCCCTGCGGCCGAAGGAATGCCAGATCCTGTCGCTGGTCGCCCAGGGCCTGAGCAACCGGGACATTGCCGAGACCCTGTTCCTGTCGGAAAAGACCGTGAAGTGGCACCTGTACAATGCCTACGCGAAGCTTGGCGTGAAGAACCGCACCGCCGCCGTGCGGGAGGCCCGGGCGGCCGCCCTGCTGGACTGAGCCGGACCTCCGGCTCCTGTAGCCGGGGGCCGGGCTTCCCGGGGCCAAAGTCCGGTCCCGACCGTGCAGAACCATACTTTGGACCGGCGCCGCCTGCGCCCCGCTCTGTTTTCCTTGACGGAGGGAGGCAAAGAGGAGGGCGCCGTGTCGATCGAGGCAGCACGCAGGCCGCCGTTCCTGCGGGAATCGGGCCAGCACGAGCCGGGCGCGCCCTGGAGCGCGGAATGGCGGGACTATCTGCGCGCCCTCTACCGCGATCCCGAACCTGCGCAGCATGATTCCGTGGTCATTGCCGGCGACGATCTGGCGGCCCTGGCCTTTGCCGCACGGCTGGCCCGCAGCGAGAGTCTCGCCGGGCGCATCGTGATGTTGGCGTCGCCGCGGCGCATGACCCGGCAGCTGCTGGCGCCGGTCGGCGTTCACGAGCAGGCGCTGGCGGAGCTTGTCGAGGCCGCCGGCGCCCGCGTCGCCGCAGCCATTCATGCCGCGCCGGGACAGCCGCCGGTCACCGGCGGCGCGGCGGCCCTGCGGGGGATCCGGCAGGACGGCCTGGCGGCGGCGCTCCGCGGGGTGACGGAAGGCCTGGGCGTGGCGCATGTCGCCGGCTGCCCCTCCGGTCCCCGGCAGTTGCTGAGGCTGGCACGGGGCGCGCACCCGCTGCTGGTGAACGCGACCGGCAATCCGCTGCTGCTGGGCGCCGCCGTGCCACCCCCCCGACGGCACCTGGTCGGCGTGCAATGCGCGTTCCGGGAAGCCGGGATGCAGCGGCCCTGGGCGGCGGCGCAGCCGCGGCCGCCCCGGCGCACCGCACGGCGCACCGCACGGCGCACCGCACGGGGCACCGGACCCGCCGGACTGCGCCTCGCGTTCATGCCCTTCGCCGATCCGCTGTCGCCGGACGCGACCTGGTGCGGCCTGGCCTGGCTGCCGCGCCGCGGCGGGCTGCCGGAGGCCTGGCCCGACCACGGGCCGCTGGCCGAAGCGCTGTTTGCGGCTGCGCACCGCCATGGCCTGGTTCCGGACGCGCCGGCGCAGACCCTGGGATGGCTGGCCCGTGCCCTGCCGGCGGTGCCGGCCGACCCCGGCGACAATGCGCCGGGACGGCTGGAGCTGCGCCGTGCCTGGGAGGCGGCGCCGCCGCAGTTCCTGATCGACGGACGGGCCGCGATTGCCGTCGGCCGGCGGGCCGCCGAAGCCCTGCTGCGGGGGGAACCGCTGCTGGCTGCGGCCGCGCGGGCGGTGCAGGGGCTGCGCTGGCGGTCGGTCGCCGCAGGTCTTTCGCCGTCCATCCGCGCACGGCGCCAGCGGGGCGGTACGCCCCGGCCGGCGGACGGCCGGCAGGCTGGGACGGCCTGCCCGGGCCCGGTGCGCTGGCAAACGGATCGTTCGCGCACAGGCGGGGCATGAAAACCATACTTTCGACCGGCGGCATGGCGCCGGTCCCGAGGTATGAGCAACGGATGGGACGCTGCGGTCCCGGGAGGGGGGAGTGATGGCCATCATGGATCCCGGCGGGGGGACGCTTTTCGGAGCGGAGGATGACGTCGATGCGGCGCCGGCCCGGCCCGGCCATGAGCCGCCCGGCGGCCGGGCCCCCGGGTGGGACACGGGGCGGGATACGATGGTCGGACCGGCAAGGGATCCCGACTATGATTCCGTCGTGGTGGCCGGCAACGGCGTCGGCGCGCTGGCCTTCGCTGCCAGGCTCGCCCGCAGCCCGGACTATGCCGGCAGGGTGGTCGTCGTCGCGCCGCCGATCGCGGAATCGCGCCGGCTGATCAGCGGCGTGTCGCTGCGTGCGCGGGCCGCGGACTATCTGGCCGATGCGCTGGGCGTGGAGCGGGCGGCGCTGGTCGCGGCGATCGCCGGCAGCGGCAGCGGCGCGCCTGCGCTGTTCGGCCAGACCTCGTCGCTGGCGCTGCGCAATGACGACGGCGTCTGGCAGTTCTCGCGTCATGCCCGCCGCCGGAACCGGCGCAGCGGCGCCGGCGAACCCTGCTGCTACGGCTTCCGCAACTCCCGCATCGTGGCCGGCATCTGGAGCCTGGCGGACCGGCTGGGCATCCGGCTGGTGCCGGAAATGGCGGAATCGGCCGCCCATCTCCGTGCCCTGGCACCGGGGAACCACCCCCTGCTGGTCAATGCCACCGCCGACGCCAGGCTGCTGGGTGCGGCGCCGGGCCAGCCGAACCGGATGGTCCTGGCCAGCCAGGTGCCGTTCGTGGAGATGCCGCACGGCATCACCCATCCGCTGCAGGCCGGCACCGCGCATACCCCGCTGGTGCGCCGCGAGGGCAGTGTCGACGCCGGCTATTTCATCCCCTATGCGGACCCGCTGTCGCCGCGGGCCTCCTGGTACGGCCTGCTGACACGCACGGTGCCGGCGGATTCCGCCTTCGACCCGCAGCGCGAGCTGGAGGTGATGACCGAGGAGCTGTTCGGCCTCGGCGCCGCCTTCGGCCTGCTGCCGGACGAACCGGAGCAGACCCTGGGCTGCGCGCTGGTCCCGGCCGCGCCGGAATGGGGCACCATCCGCTCCGCGCCCGGCTGCCTGGAACTGCGCCGCGCCTATTTCGCAGGGTCGCAGTGGTTCTACGCGGACGGCATGATGTCGGCGGCAGCCGCCGGCCTGCTGGCGGCCCGCGCGGTGCTGACCGGCGCCGATCCGGACCGGGTGGTGCGGCGGGCGCTGCGCAGCCTGCGCTGGCAGAACCAGCTGTGGTGGCTGGAAACCTCCCGCGTGCCGCTGCTGCGGGACCGCCTGATGCATCTGCGCGGCCGGATCGCGCCGGCCCATGCGCCACCGCCGCGTGCGCCCTGGCTGGTCGGCGGCGAGGTGGTGGACGACCGGGTAAGGCCCTGACGGGGACGGCGGCTTTCCGTCCCGAACCGGTCCGCCATCTCGTCTCCCCGCATCTTGTCGGCGCTGCTGTCTGCCTTGCCGGCCGGCGGTGGCCACGCGATGATCGCGGCGACGCGCTGGGAGGAGCGGCCGGGGAGAAGAGGGCATGGCCTCGCCGGGGCAGGCGGGGCATCAGGACCGCCTGCTGACGACAAAGCTGCGGCCGGGAATGCCGGCAGGTCTGATCGACCGACATCACCTTCTGGGTTGGGCGCTGCCCGGCCAGGGGCCATCCGGCGTGCCCGGGCTTACCGTCGTGCAGGCGCCGGCCGGCTACGGCAAGTCCTCGGTCCTGGGATCTGCGGCCCTGTCCGCCGCCGCGCAAGGCGTTACCCCGGCCTGGCTGAGCCTGGATGGCGAAGACAACGAGCCGGGCCGCCTGCTGAGATACCTGGCTGCCGCCCTGGAGCAGGCCGCGCCGGGCACCGGGATCAACGCCCAGCATCAATTGCAGTCAGGGCCCCAGCATGTCCATCAGCTGGCCCTGCGGACCCTGTTGCACGACTGTGGCGCATGGCCCGGCATCATCCTGCTGTTTCTGGACGACGCCCATCTGCTTTGCGAGCCCGACGCGCTCGACATGCTTCGGCGGCTGCTCGCCGATGCGCCGCCAAACCTGCGCATGGTGATCGCCAGCAGGCATGAGCTGCCGCTGGACCTGTCGGCTTTCCGCCTGGCCGGAAGGCTGCAGCTCGTGGATGCGGCGCACCTGGCCCTGACGCCGGAGGAGATCCGCCGCCTGGCCGAGAACAGCCCGGCCGGCACACTGTCCGACCCCGTTCTTGAACGGCTGCACCGGCGCACGGAAGGCTGGGCCGCCGGGGTGCGGCTGTTCCTGCTGGCCGCGCGGGACGGCACCTCCCAGGAAAGCCTGCTGGAGGAGTTCGACGGCCGCGACCGCCATATCTCGGACTATCTCGGCCGGGCCGTGCTGCACAGCCAGCCGCCGCCGATCCGTCGCTTCCTGCTGCATACCGCCGTGCTCGACAGGTTCTGTGCCGACCTGTGCGATGCGCTGCTGGGCGGCCGCACGGCGCGTGCGGTGCTCTCGGCACTCGACCGCGGGGGCCTGTTCGTGATCCCGCTCGACCGCCAGCGCCGCTGGTACCGCTACCATCACCTGTTCGGCGACTTCCTGCGGGACCGGCTGGACGAGGAGGCACCGGAGGCCGCCGCGGCCAATTGCCGTGCCGCCGCGCATTGGTTCGCCGGCCAAGGCTGGCGGGCCGAAGCGATCGGCTATGCCAAGCGCGGCGGCGACCATGCGCATGCCGCGGCGCTGATCGCGGCGGGCGCGGCCGAGACGGGCCAGTATCGCGGCGACCACGGGTCGATACTGCAATGGACCCGCGACCTCCCGGAGGGCTGCCAGGACCGCTGGCCTGAAATCAGGCTGGGCAAGGCCTGGTCGCTGACCTTCACCCACGATCACGCGGCGGCGGCGACAGAACTCGCCCGGGTGGACATGGCGGCGTCTGCCGCCCCTCGGGGGCAGGCGGATGCACTGCGGCAGGCGGCGGACATGATCCGCTGCGTGGCGGCGGCGCTGCGCGGCGATGCCGGTTGCGCCCGCGATCTCAGCGCCGGCTGGCTGGCGCGCTGGCCGGAACCGCCGGACTTCAATCGCGGCACGGTCGGGAACGCGCTGGCCTATGCATGCGCGGTGACAGGGGAATTCGCACTGGGGCTGCAGGCCGTCGAGGATGCCGCGGCCGCCTTCCGAAGATGCGACGGCCATTACGGCGTCGCCTGGGCGATCGCCATCGAGGGCATGCTGCTGACCGGCCAGGGAAAGCTGCACAGGGCGGACACGGTGCTGCGGCAGGGCCTGGCCCATGCGCGGCAGTCCTGGGGGCGGCATTCCCACGCGGCGAGCCTTATCCAGTTGCTGCGCGCGCCCGTGCTCTATGGCACCGGGGCGGTCGCCGAAGCCGCCGCCGCACTGGCGGAGGGCGAGACCGCCGCCTGGCAGATCGGCTCCCCGGAATTCCTGGCGATCGCCTGCGCGACCGGCGCCCGCCTTGCCGCGGCCGTCGATACGGACGCGGCGCTGCAGATCCTGCATGACGGTCGGGCACGGGCGCAGGAACGCGGCCTGCCCGGCCTTGCCGCCCGGCTGGCAGCCGAAGCCGTGCCGCTCCTGCTGGCGGCGGGGCGGCCGGAGCAGGCGGAGGAGATGGCGCTTGTGGCGGGGCGTGGCGTCGATGCGGACGAAGGTGCACCGCTTGAGGCGGCGGTCCGGATCATGTTGCATCGCGGTGAAGCCCGGCCCGCCCTGGAAATGGCGAACCGTCTGCTGCGTCAGGCGCGCGATGGCGGCCAGGCCGGTGCGATCGTCACCGCAGCTCTCCTGAAGGCGGTCGTCCTGCACCGGCGCGGTGCGGAGCGGGCCGCCCTGCGTGTCGCGGACGAAGCCGTGACCCTGGCGCTGCAGGGCGGCGATCTGCGCCGCGTGGCTGACGAGCGCGCAATCGCCGGCGACCTGCTCGGGCAGTACCTGCACGGCAAGAGCCGCGACATCCTGCTGCCCGCGGACGGGCTGGCAGACGGGCTCTCCCGCCTGGCCGCGATCTGCGGACATGCCCCGCCGCCGCGGGCGGAGGCGGGGGAGACGGACGCAGCTGCCGTGCTGGGGGCCAGGGAGTGCAGGGTTCTGGCCCTGGTGGAGCGCGGCCTCAGCAACCGGCAGGTTGCGGAAGCGCTCTTCCTGTCGGAGCGGACGGTGAAATGGCACCTGTCCAACGTCTTCGCCAAACTGGAGGTCGGCAACCGCACCGCCGCCGTACGCAAGGCGCGCCAGGCCGGGATGCTCGACTAGGGCGCGGCTGCGGCCGGAAAACCCGACTTTCGTACAGTCCGGCCCCGGGGGCCTTCTGTTCTGCTCTGTGGACGAGGAAACGTCCATCAGGGGAGAGATAGATGAATATCGGCCTTGCCTTCGAAACGCCGGCAGCGCCCCTATCCGGGGTCGATCTGACCAGGCAGCGGCGCACGCAGCGGCTTGTCGACAGCCATCTCCGCCGTCGCGGGCGGCCGGATCATGACAGCGTCGTGGTCGCCGGCAACGGCATCGGCGCCCTGAGTTTCGCCGCGCGGCTGGCGCGCAGTCCGGAATTCGCCGGCCGGGTGACGGTCGTGGCGCCGCCGATCGCGGAGAGCCGGCGCCTGATCAACGGCGTCTCGCTGCGCGGCCGGGCGGCCGACTATATCTGTGCCGCTCTCGGGGTGACCCATGCCCGCCTTCTGTCAGAAATCTGCGGCGGGGAGGCCGGCGGCCTGACGGCGAACCGCCAGACCGCGGCCATGGCCTATGCGGGCGCCGGCGGCGCATGGCAATTCACCCGGCCCGGCGCCTGGCAGGGCGGGGCTGCCGGCTCCGCGCGACCGATCGTCTACGGCACCCGCAATTCCCGCATCACGGGCGCCATGTGGTCGCTGATGACGGAACTGGGCATCCGCTACGTGCCGGAGAAGGCGGAGTCCGCGGACCAGCTTCGGGCGATGGCGGCCGGCTCCGCGCCCCTGCTGGTCAATGCCACCGTCAATGGCCGCCTGCTGGGGGCGGCCGCGCCGCCACCGACCCGCATGGTGCTGGCCACCCAGGTGCCGTTCACGGTCGCGGCCGGCGGCCTGCGTCGCCCGGCGGAACCGCAGACCGCCTTTGCGCCGCTGGTGCGCCGCGACGGCGCGGTCGATGTCGGCTATTTCACGCCGTTCCGCGACCCGGCCTCTCCGCAGGCCACTTGGTACGGGATCATCGCCCGGGTGGTCGATACGGCAGCCCGCGTCGACAAGGACAGCGAGCTTTCGACCATGACCGACGAACTCTACGGCATCGGCGCGGCCCTGGGGCTTGAGCCGCATGACCCGGAGGAGACCCTCGGCCGCGCGATGGTCCCCGCGTCACCCGTGCGCGCGCCGGGCCCCTCGGCCCCCGGCACCCTGGAGCTGAAGCGGGCCTATTCGGTCGGGGCACCCTGCTATTACGCCGACGGCATGATCTCCGCCGGGCTTGGCGGCCTGCTGGCGGCGGAGGCGGTGATCCGCGGCGACGACCCGGACCGGGCGATCCGTCATGCCACCCGTGCCCTGCGCTGGCACAACTACCTGTGGTGGCTGGAGACCACCCGCATCCCGCTGGCCACCGACCTGCTGATGCGGCTGAATGTCAACCTGGCGATGGCCTATCCGCACAGTGCAGGGTTCAGGCTCTGGGCGGCTTCGGCCTGATCCTGATCCCTGCGGCGCCACCCCCGCGCCGGGTGCGCGGGGGTGGCGGGATACCCACGGTTGCCGGAGGCGTGCCCGGCGCTTGCCGCACTGCGGCAAACTGCGCAACAATCCCATCATCTTCGAACTGTCGCCCTTCGGAATCGGGGGCGGCAGGTTCGGCAAAAAAGAATGCGCAACAGCCAAACGCAGATCGAACAGGGGTCTTCCATGCTGAAACGGGCCATTTCCGCCGTCGCCATCGCCGCGGCCGTCACCATCGCCGCGCCGGCCTTCGCCGGCGAGACCGTCGACGCCATCAAGCAGCGCGGCACGATCAAGTGCGGCGTCAATGTCGGCCTGGCCGGCTTCTCCGAGGCGAACGACCAGGGCCAGTGGGCCGGCGTCGACGTCGATGTCTGCCGGGCGGTGGCCGCGGCCCTGCTGGGCGATGCCTCCAAGGTGGAGTACACGCCGCTGACCGCGCAGCAGCGCTTCACCAGCCTGCAGTCGGGCGAGATCGACATCCTGTCGCGCAACACCACCTGGACCCTGACCCGCGATACGAAGCTGGGCCTGAACTTCGCCGGCGTGAACTATTATGACGGCCAGGGCTTCCTGGTGCCGAAGGCGCTGGGCGTGAAGAGCGCCAAGGAGCTGTCGGGGGCCACCATCTGCGTCGAGCCCGGCACCACCACCGAGCTGAACCTGGCCGACTATTTCCGCGCCAACAACATGCAGTTCGAGCCGGTGGTCATCGAGAATATCAACGAGGCCACCTCCGCCTTCTTCGAGGGCCGCTGCGACGTCTACACCACCGACGCCTCGGGCCTGGCCTCGATCCGCCAGACCAAGGCGCCGAACCCCGCCGATTATGTGATCCTGCCGGAGATCATCTCCAAGGAGCCGCTGGGCCCGGTCGTCCGCCATGGCGACGACCAGTGGCTGGACATCGTGAAGTGGTCGCTGATCGCGATGCTCGAGGCCGAGGAGAAGGGCGTCACCTCCGCCAATGTCGACAAGATGAAGGAGTCCAAGGACCCCACCATCATGCGCCTGCTGGGCACCACGCCGGGCATGGGCGAGGCGCTGGGTGTCGACGAGGAATGGGCCTACCGGATCGTCAAGCAGGTGGGCAATTACGGCGAGAGCTACGAGCGCAACCTGACCGCCCGCCTGGGCCTGGAGCGCGGCCTGAACGCGCTGTGGACCAATGGCGGCCTGATGTACGGCTTCCCGATCCGCTGACCGGGACCGCCGTCTGACCGCAAGCAGGCAAATGCACGGCCCGGGCGCGCCGCCGATGGCGGCCCGGGCCGTGCCGCCCGCATGTCCATTCTCCTGACCCCGTTCAGGCAGGCCGCATGACCGCCGCATCCGGAAGCGGGCGCCCCGGCAATAGTCGTCCTGGCAATCGGCGTCCTGGCAATAGGCGTCCTGGCGACAAGCCGGGCGCCGGCGGCCAGAGCCGGATCGTCGCCGCGCTGATGAGCGTGACGGTCCGCAACATCCTCTACCAGGTGGTCGCCGGGCTGATCGTCCTGGCCGTCGCCTGGTACCTGGTCGGCAACACCCTCGACAATCTGGCACGGCAGAACATCGCCACCGGGTTCGGCTATCTGGACCTGGAAGCGGCGTTCGGCATCAGCGAGCATATGATCGCCTACGCGCCGACGGACGATTATGCGCGCGCGCTGCTGGTCGGCATCCTGAACACCGTGAAGGTCGCGGTGCTGGGCGTCATTCTGGCGACGGTGCTGGGCCTGGTGGTCGGCATCATGCGGCTGTCGCCGAACTGGCTGCTGGCGCGGCTGGCAGCGGTCTACATCCACGCCTTCCGCAACGTGCCCGTGCTGCTGCAGCTGGTGTTCTGGGCGGCCTTCATCCGCGCCTCCTTCCCCAGCCCGCGCGAGGTCGGGCAGGAGGGCTCGGCCGTCTTCCTGACCAACCGGGGGATCTACTTCCCCTGGCCGGAGCTGGGCGAGTCGGGGGCGGCGACCCTGGTCGGCCTTGCCGTCGGCCTGCTGGGCTGGTTCTTCCTGCGGCGCTGGGCACTTGCCCGGCAGATGGCGACCGGCGCCGCCTTCCCGCATCTCTGGGCCGGGCTGGGTCTGGCGCTGGCGGTCACGGTGCTGGGCTGGCTGCTGGGCGGGGCGCATCTGGTCTTCGACATGCCGGCACTGGCCGGCTTCAACTTCCGCGGCGGCGCCCGGATGACGCCGGAATTCGCCGCGGTGCTGTTCGGCCTGACGATCTACACCTCCGCCTTCATCGCCGAGGTGGTGCGCTCCGGCATCCAGGCGGTGCCCCGTGGCCAGTGGGAAGCGGCCGAGAGCCTGGGCCTGCGGCGCGGCCAGATGATGCGGCTGATCATCCTGCCGCAGGCGATGCGGGTGATCGTGCCGCCGCTGACCAACCAGTACCTGAACCTGACGAAGAACAGCAGCCTGGCGGTGGCGGTCGGCTATCCCGACCTGGTCTCGATCTCCAACACCACGATGAACCAGACCGGGCAGGCGATCGAGGCGATCGCGATCTTCATGGCGATCTACCTGGCGCTGTCGATCCTGACCTCGGTGTTCATGAACTGGTTCAACGCCCGCATGGCCCTGGTCGAACGATGAAGGGGGTGGAACGGTGAAGGGGGTGGAACGATGACCGGTCGCCCCGAGCATGTGCCGGCGGATGGCCCCCTGACCTCGGACGCCGCCGCGTCGCGGCTGGCCATGAAGGCCGATCCCGGCACCGCCCGGCGGGCGACGAAATGGCTGCGCGACAACCTGTTCTCCAGCTGGCTGAACGCGGCACTGACCCTCGCCGCCCTGGCCTTCCTGGCCTGGACGGTGCCGCCGCTGCTGAACTGGCTGTTCTTCGAGGCGGTCTGGGCCGGCACGCCGGAGGATTGCCAGGCCGGCGACGGCGCCTGCTGGGCCTTCATCGGCGAAAAGATGCGCCAGATCCTGTTCGGCCAGTACCCGCCGGACGAGCAGTGGCGTCCGCAGATCGCCGTCGTCGTCCTGCTGGCGGCGATCGCCGTGTCGCTGATCCGCCGCTTCTGGCGCGCCTGGCTGGCGCTGCTCTGGATCCTGGCATTCGTCATCCTGGGCTGCCTGATGTGGGGCGGCATCCTGGGCATGTCCTATGTGCCGAACCACCTGTGGGGCGGCCTGCCGCTGACCCTTCTGCTGGCCACCGTCGGCGTGATCGGGGCCTTCCCGCTGGGGCTGGCCCTGGCGCTGGGGCGGCAGTCGAACCTGCCCTTCATCCGCACCCTCTGCGTCACCTATATCGAGCTGATCCGCGGCGTGCCGCTGATCACGGTGCTGTTCATGGCCTCGGTGATGTTCCCGCTGTTCCTGCCGGAGGGGATGACCATCGACAAGCTCTTGCGGGCGCAGATCGGCATCATCCTGTTCACCGCCGCCTACCTGGCGGAGGTGTTCCGCGGCGGCCTGCAGGCGATCCCGAAGGGGCAGTACGAGGCGGCGGCCGACCTGGGCCTCAGCTACTGGCAGTCGATGGGGCTGATCATCCTGCCGCAGGCGCTGCGCCTGGTGATCCCGCCGACGGTCAACAGCTTCATCTCGATGTTCAAGGACACCTCCCTGGTGATCATCATCGGGCTGTTCGACCTGCTGGGCACGGTGCGTCTGGCGCTGACCGACCCGCCGTGGAGCCGTTTCCATACCGAAGGCTATGTCTTCGTGGGGGCGATCTTCTTCCTCTTCTGCTTCGCCATGGCCCGCTATGCGAGCTACCTGGAGACGGAGATGGGGAAGGCGCACGCCCGCTGACACACGCGATGCCGCCGGCGTTCCGCCGGTGATACGCCACCGCTGAAGGAGAGCCGAGAATGTCCGAGGCGATCGACGCGATCCGGCACGAACCGACCCCGGCACCCGGCCGCGAGGTGGTGATCGAGGTCGCGCATGTCGACAAGTTCTTCGGCGAGTTCCAGGCGCTGCGCGACATCAACCTGACCGTCCGCCGCGGCGAGCGGATCGTGATCTGCGGGCCGTCGGGCTCCGGCAAGTCGACCCTGATCCGCTGCCTGAACCGGCTGGAGGTGCACCAGGCCGGCACCATCGTGGTCGACGGCGTCGAACTGACCGACAACGTCAAGAACATCGAGGCCGTGCGGCGCGAGGTCTGCATGGTGTTCCAGCACTTCAACCTGTTCCCGCACAAGACGGTGCTGGAGAACCTGACCCTGGCGCCGATCTGGGTGCGCAAGATGCCGCGCCGCGACGCCGAGGCGCTGGCGATGAAATATCTGGAGCGGGTGCGCATCGCCGAGCAGGCGAAGAAATATCCCGGCCAGCTTTCCGGCGGCCAGCAGCAGCGGGTGGCGATCGCCCGCTCGCTCTGCATGGAGCCGAAGATCATGCTGTTCGACGAGCCGACCTCCGCCCTGGACCCCGAGATGGTGAAGGAAGTGCTGGACGTGATGGTGGAGCTGGCGAAGGAGGGCATGACCATGCTCTGCGTCACCCACGAGATGGGCTTTGCCAAGCAGGTCGCCGACCGGGTGATCTTCATGGATGCCGGCCAGATCGTGGAGCAGAACGAGCCGCAGGCCTTCTTCGACAACCCGCAGAACGAGCGTACGAAGCTGTTCCTCAGCCAGATCCTGTGAGTTGGCGCGGGGGCCGTCGCGCTCAGACCTCCGGCACCTCGATCCGGGTATAGTCCGCCGGCAGCCAGTCCGGCAGGGCGTGGTACAGGGCGGCGATCACCCGCCCCGTGGGCGTGTCCGGCAGGCCGTCCGCCTGCGCTGGCACCGGCATCCGGAAGGACAGCGCGTCGCCGCCGGCGAACTCGAAGCTGCCGCCCAGGTCGGCGATCAGGTGGCGCATCTTCACGTTCTCGCACAGCACCATGCCGGTGAAGGTGTCGATGCCGTGCGCCGCGGCGGAACGCATGATGATGCCCAGCAGCAGCGAGCCCAGGCCATGGCCCTGCGCATCGTCGAGGATGGTCACCGCCATCTCGGCCTCGGTGGCGTCGTGCGCGGGGCGGATATAGCGCGCCACCCCCATGCCCTTGCCGTCCGCCGCCTGGCGGGCGGTCCAGGCGATATGATCCTCCGCGTCGACCGCCATCAGCCGGTCCAGCAGGGCCGGCGGCATGCGGCCCAGCGGGTGCAGGAAGCGCATCTGGCGGGAGCGCGGCGAGAGATGCTCGAAGGCGTCCAGAAGCGCCTCGCGGTCTTCCGGCCGCAAGGGCTGCAACAGCACCTCCGTGCCGTCACGCAGGCGGGCCTGGATATGGACGGGATCGGGCAGCATCGGCATGGCCGTCGCGGTGGCTGGCGCCGGCTTGGGGGCCAGCTTCGGCATCGGGTCGGGTTTGGGCAGGGGCTTCAGATGCATGACGCATCACCATTTTGCGCTGCAACAATTCATTGTGCAATGCACAATATGGGGCGCCCGGCGGGAAGTCCAAGGATCCGGATGCAATTGCCCCATGCGTCCGACGCAATCCTGACCCGGTTCGCGCCTCACCCCTTCGCATGGCGCATGTCCTCGGGATGGTGATCCTGGTCCGGTTCGAACCGGAGGTCGCGGTCGGGCGCGGGCTGGCGCACCTCGGTCTCGATCGCCGCCAGGTCCGGCACGGTGCCGTGCGCGGGCGCGACCGACAGCTCCGCCATCTGCCGCGCCTTGGGCAGGACGGAGCCTTCCAGGGTGCCGATCAGCGCGTTGTGGCGCTTCACATGGCCGTCCAGGGAGCGGCTGAGGTCCGCCACGGCGCCACCCAGGCGCACCATCCGGCGATAGAGCTCGACCCCCAGGGCATGCAGCTTCTGCGCATCGGCCGCGACCTGCTCCTGCCGCCAGCCATAGGCGATGGCCTTGGCCAGCCCCAGGAAGGTGGTGGGCGAACAGACGATCACCTGGCGCGCCCAGGCATCCTCGAACAGGGCGGGGTCGCGGGCCATTGCGGCGGCATAGAAGGGCTCGCCGGGCACGAACATGACGACGAAGTCGACACTGTCCTCCGGCAGGTGGCGCCAGTATGCCTTGCCGCCCAGCTGCATGGCGTGGCTGCGCATCGCCTTCGCATGATCGGCCAGCAGCCGTTCCCGCGCGGCCTCGTCGTCGCTGTCGATCGCGGCGAGATAGGCCGCCAGCGAGGTCTTGGCATCGACCACCAGGCTGCGCCCGCCGGGCATGCGGATGACGACATCAGGGCGGAAGCGGCCCTCGTCGGTGGCGATGTGATGCTCGGTCTGGAAATCGGCATGTTCGGCCATGCCGGCCATCTCCAGCAGCCGGTGCAGCTGCTGCTCGCCCCAGCGGCCGCGGGTCTTCGGCGCGCTGCGCAGCGCATTGACCAGGCCGGCGGTGGTAGTCTGCAGCTTCGCATGGGTTTCGCTGACCTGGCGCAGCTGTTCCACCATTGCGCCCTCGTCCCGCTTGCGCTGCGTCTCGATCCGGGCGGTCTGCTCGCGGAACTGCTCCAGGCTCTGCCGCATCGGCTCCAGCAGCCCCTTCAGCCCCGCCTCGCCGCGCTCGTGCTGCGCGGCGACGATCTCCTTCGTGGTGCGCACCAGGCGGTCGGCGCCGTTGTCCAGCAGCCGGGCCATGGCGACTTCCAGGTCGGCCTCGATCTGGCTGCGGACATTCGCAAGGTCGGCCAGCCGTGCCTCGTGCGCGCTGCGCTCGCTGTCCAGCCGGGCGGCCAGCGCCGCCGCCTCCGCCGCCCGTCCGGAAAGCTCCGCCTGCATGGCCTCCAGCCGCACTTCCAGCGCCGCGGCGCGCTCCGCCGCTGCGCGGACCCGTGGCGCCAGCCCGGCATGGCGCAGCAACCAGCCCAGCAGCAGGCCGGCAGCCAGGACGGCAGCCAGCACCGCAAGCTGGATCTCCGGGCGCATCAGGTCGGGCGGTAGGGCGAGTTCCAGTGACATCTCCGGCCTGCCTGTGGGCGGCGCTGCGGCATCGCGAAGGGGCCATGGTCCGGCAGAGGCGCGGGTGGCGCAACATCTGCCCCGCCCCTGCCGGCCCGGCTGTCGCCCTATCCCGCCCGCGGCGCCCTGAATCGGAACCACAGGGCGGCGCTGCCGGCCAGCGCCACCAGGCCGAGGGCGGCGGACAGCGCGAGCGCCGCACCGGGCCCGGCGACATCGATCAGGGCGGCATAGCTGACCGGCGCCAGGGCGGAGGCGAAGAAGGCGGGCGCGGTCAGCCGCCCGACCAGGGCGCCATAGGTGGCCGGGTCGAACAGGACCAGCGGCTGGGTGCCCCGCACGATGGTCAGCAGGCCGTTGCTGACCCCGTAGCCCAGGGCGAAGGCGGCGGCGGCGAGCGGCGAGATCCCGCTGGCCAGCCCGGCCAGGAAGCAGAGCGGCAGCAGCACCGCCGCCAGGGTGCCGAGCGCCAGCGGGTCCAGCCGCGCGCCGAACAGCACCTCGCACAGCCGGGCGCCGGTCTGGCCGATGCCCCGCAGGGTAGAGAGGGAGACCGCCAGTCCGCCGCCGACGCCCAGCCCCGTCATCAGCCCGATCATGTGGGCGGAATTGGCGGAGTTCAGGAAGGCGACGATGGTGGTCACCAGGGCATAGAGGATGGCCGCCTGGCGGAAGGCGCTGCCGTCGGCCGCCCGCGGCGGCGGCGCCTGCGGTCCGTTGCCGCCGCCGTCGCGGAAGCTGGCATCGGGGATCGTCCAGTGCAGCGGCAGGGTCGCCAGGGCGAAGGCAGCATAGGCCAGAACGGCGCCGCGCCAGTCCAGCATGCCGGCCAGGGCATGGCCGATCGGCCAGAAGACGCTGGAGGCCAGCCCGCCCAGCAGGGTGATCTGCGCGATCGGCCGCCGCGCTGCCGCACCGCCGATCCGCGCCAGGCTGGCGAAGGCGGCCTCGTACAGGGTCATCCGCATGGCGACCCCGAGGATCGCCCAGGCGGCGAAATAGGGCAGCGGCCCGTCCGACAGTGCCAGGGTCGCGCAGCCAAGGGCAAGCAGCAGGGAGCCGGCGCTCATCACCCGCCGGCCGCCATGCCGGTCGATCCAGTGGCCGACCCGGCCGGACACCAGCCCCATCACCGCCAGCGCGCCGGAAAAGCCGGCATAGGTGAGGGTGCTCGACCAGCCCAGGTCGTCCGCGATGCGGGGGCCGAAGACGCCGATCAGGTAGTAGGAGATGCCCCAGCAGACGAGCTGCGACAGGCCCAGGCGGAAGACCAGCCAGCGGGAGATCATTCCGGCCCGGGACCGCGGTCAGCCGGGCGGCTGCCGGTCGCCGGCGCCCAGGTCGCGCTGCATCAGCACGGAATCGAGCCAGCGGCCATGCTTCCAGCCCACCGACCGCAGCACGCCGGCATGGCTGAAACCCAGGGCGGCGTGCAGCCCGATCGAGGCGCGGTTCGCGGAATCCCCGATCACCGCGATCATCTGGCGGAAGCCGCGATCCTCCGCCTCGCCGATCAGCTGCGCCAGCAGGGCGCGGCCGATGCCGCGGCCCTGCAGGTCCGGCGCGACATAGACGGAATTCTCGACGGTGGCGGCATAGGCCGGGCGCGGGCGATAGGGCCCGGCATAGGCGAAGCCCGCGACCCGGCCGTCCAGCCGGGCGACCAGCCAGGGAAAGCCGCCGGCCAGGATCGCGGCATGGCGGCGCGCCATCTCCGCCTCGTCCGGCGGCGCCAGCTCGAAGCTCGCGCTGCCGTGCAGGACGGCGTGGCGGTAGATCGCGGTGACCGCGGCCAGGTCCGCGGGGCAGCACGCCTCGACCCGCAGGGCAGTGGCGGTGGCGGCTTCTGGCATGGGCGGGCTGGACATCGACGGCTCCGGATTCGACGCGACCATCTTGCCGCGCTTCGCCTCTTTCGTGAATCTTATGGTTCTTATGCGAACCATAAGGAAAAGCTTGGGATGAGGGGTTGGAACCTGGAGCAGTTGCAAACCTTCGCGGAGGTGATCGAGACCGGCAGCTTCTCTGCTGCGGCGCAGCGCGCGGGCATGTCGCAGCCGGCGGTGAGCCAGCAGGTCCGCCAGCTGGAGCGGCTGCTGGAGGTGCGGCTGATCGAGAGGGTCGGCCGGCAGGCGCAGGCGACATCGGCCGGCGCCGTCCTGCTGCGCCATGTCCGCCAGATCCAGGAAGAGATCGCCGGCGCCCAGCAGGCCCTGGCGCCGCACCGCGACGGCGTGCTGGGCCGGGTGCGGATCGGCACCGGCGCCACCGCCTGCATCTACCTGCTGCCGCCGGTGCTGCGCGGACTGCGGGCGCGGATGCCTGGGCTGGAGATCATTGTGCGGACCGGCAATACGGCGGACATCCTGCGCCTGCTGGAGGGCAACGACCTGGACCTGGCGCTGGCCACGATGCCGATCCCGGGCCGGGCGCTGCAGGTGACCCCGGTGCACGAGGACCCGCTGGTGGCGGTGTTCCCGACCGGTGCGGCGCCGGATGGCCGGCCGCTGACGCCGGCGGCGCTGGCGGACCAGCCGCTGCTGCTCTACGAGGCCGGCGGCAATACCCGGCAGATCATCGACCGCTGGTTCGCGCGTGGCGGCCGGTCGCCGAAGCCGGTCATGGAACTGGGCAGCGTGGAGGCGATCAAGCAGCTTGTCGGGGCGGGGCTTGGCTGGGCGGTCCTGCCGCGGCTGGCGGTCGCGGTCCCGGACCCGGCCGCCGGCATCGGCGCGGCGCCGCTGTCGCCGCCGCTGTCGCGCAGCCTCGGCCTGGTTCTGCGCCGGGACAAGCTGCTCACCCGCGGCCTGCGGGAGACGATCGCGGCCCTGAGAGGTGCGCCGGGCGCGGCTGCGGGCTGACGGGTCAGTCGATGGCCAGGGTGCCGGTTTCGCGGGCTGCCAGTTCCCGTCCGATTGCCGTCATCAGGGGCCCATGCAGCTGTGGCGGCGCGGCGACGATGCTGTCCAGGCGCGGCAGCGGCTGGTTGTAGACCAGGGGCTTTCCGCGCATGTCGGTCGCCACGCCGCCGGCCTCGCGCACGATCAGGTCGCCGGCGGCCACGTCCCATTCGCTCTTCTCGCTCAGGGTGACGCTGGCGTCGTAGCGACCGGCGGCGGCCAGCACCAGGCGGTAGGCGATGGAATTGCGATAGAACCAGTCGGCATCCGGCATTTCCGCATGATGGCGCAGGCGGTTGAAGATCCCGCGCGAGGTCAGGATGCGCGCGCTGCTCAGGTCCGGCCGGTCGGAGACCCGGATCGTCGTGCCGTTGCAGGTGGCGCCGTGGCCGGCGGAAGCGGCATAGAACTCGTCGGTGGCCGGGGCGAAGACGGCGGCCAGCACCGGCGCCCCGTCCAGCGTCAGCGCGACGGAGATCGAGAAATGCTCGCGGCCCTGCACGAAGGCGCGGGTGCCGTCGATCGGGTCGACGATCCAGACCGCCCTTCGGTCCAGCCGGCTCTTGTCGTCGGCGCTCTCCTCGCTCAGCCAGCCATAGTCGGGGCGGGCGCCGGACAGGGCCTCGCGCAGATGGCGGTCGATCGCCAGGTCGGCCTCGGTCACCGGGTCGTCGTCGCCCTTGTCCCAGGTCTTCGGGTCCTGCCGGAAAAAGGACATGGCGATGGTGCCGGCCTCGCGCACCGCCGCTGCCAGCAGCTGCGCGTCGGCCTGCAATGCCCCGGCGGCGGGCCCCTGTCGGGCGGGTAACTGTCGGGCGGGCACCGGCTCAGGTGCCCGCAACGGTCATGCCGTCGATCCGCACGGTGGGGGAATCGATGCCGCGCTTGCGCTCCAGGTCGTCTGCCGGGGTCAGGGTCAGGAACATGTCCTTCAGGTTGCCGGCGACTGTGATCTCGGAAACCGGATAGGCCTTGCGGCCATTTTCCACCCAGAAGCCGCCGGCGCCGCGGCTGTAGTCGCCGGTGACCCCGTTGACCCCCATGCCGATCAGCTCGGTGACATAGAGTCCCTCGCCCATCTCCGCCAGCAGCTCGTCCACGCTGCGGCGGCCGGGATTCAGGGCGAGATTGGTCAGCCCGGGCCCCGGCGGGCCGCCGGCGCTGCGGCTGGCATGGCCGGTGGTCTGCAGGCCCAGCTGCCGGGCGCTGCCGCAATCCAGCACCCAGGAGGTCAGCACCCCGTCGGAGATGAAGTCCCGGCTGCGGCCGATCACCCCCTCGCCGTCGAACGGACGGGAGCGCAGCCCGCGCGGTCGCAGCGGGTCGTCGGTCACGGTGATGCCCTCGGCGAAGATCCGCTGTCCCATCCGGTCCCGCAGGAAGGAGGTGCCGCGGGCGACCGCCTGGCCATTGATCGCCCCGGCCAGATGGCCCAGCAGGCTGCCCGCGACCCGGCGGTCGAACACCACCGGCACCTTGCGGCTGCCGACCTTGCGCGGCTTCAGCCGTGCTACGGCCCGTTCGCCGGCGGTGCGGCCGATCTTCTCCGCCGCGTCGAGGTTGCGCAGGTGGCGGACGGCGTCATAGTCGCTGTCGCGCTCCATCCCCAGCCCCTCGCCGGCGATGGCGGACATCGCCAGATGGTAGTGGCTTCCGGCATAGCCACCGGCGAAACCGGTGGAGGTCGCCAGCGCGACCCGGCCGCTGCCGAAGCCGGCGCTGGCGCCGTCCGATTTCGTGACCCCGTCGACCGCCATCGCCGCCTCCTCGGCGGCGCGGGCCATCGCGATCAGCTCCTCTGTCGACGGTTCGGCATCGTCGCGCAGGTCCAGTTCCGCCGTCAGCCGGGCGACCTCCTCCGCACTGCCCAGCAGTTCGGGATCGGCGAGGCCGCACCAGCGGTCCTCCGGCACGGCCCGCGCCATGGCGATACCGCGCTCCACCAGTTCCGCCAGGGCGGCCGGCGAGGTGTCGGAGGAGGAGGTGAGTGCCTGCCGCTGGCCGACGAAGACCCGCAGCCCGACATCGCGGGATTCGGAGCGTTCCACGTCTTCCGGCTTGCCCATCCGCCAGGACACGCCCGACGACAGGCTTTCGGTCAGGATGGCATCGGCCGCGTCGGCACCGGCGGTACGGGCCCGGGCGACGAGGTCGGCGAGAAGGTCGAGATCGTTCTGCTGGGTCACATGGTCTCCTGCAGGCTCTTCGACCGCCCTTCGCGCCGGCAACCGCCCGGCGGCTGCGCCTTCAGGCAGCCGCCGGACGGCAGGGGCTATTGAAGCCGGGCGGCGCGGTTGGCGGCGCTGACGATCGCGCGCAGCGATGCGGTCACGATATTGCTGTGGATGCCGACGCCGTACAGGGTGTCGCCGCCGGGCACTCGCATCTGGATATAGGCGACCGCACTGGAATCCGCACCCGACTTGATCGCATGTTCGCGATAGTCGATCAGTTCCATGGCGATCCCGCACTGCTTCCGCAGCGCGTCCATGAAGGCCTCGACCGGGCCGTTGCCGCGGCCCTCGATGGTCCGGGTGGCGCCATCCTCGAGGATCTCCGCGGTCATGTTCCGCATCTCGGAGGCATGCGCGTCCGGCACCGTGCGGTACTGCTTCAGGGTGATGCGGCCGTCCTGGTCCAGATATTCCGTGTTGAACGATTCCCAGATCTGCGTCGGCGTGATCTCCTTGCCGGTGGTGTCGGCAACGTTCTGGATCGCGTTCGAGAACTCGATCTGCAGCGGCCGCGGCAGGTCCAGGCCATGGTCGTTCAAGAGGACATAGGCCACGCCGCCCTTGCCGGACTGGCTGTTGATGCGGATCACCGCCTCGTAGTTGCGGCCGACATCCTTCGGGTCGATCGGCAGGTAGGGCACGTCCCAGACCTCGGAATTCGCCGTCTTCAGCGCCGCGAAGCCCTTCTTGATGGCGTCCTGGTGGGAGCCGGAGAAGGCGGTATAGACCAGCTCGCCGCCATAGGGGTGGCGCGGATGCACCGGCAGCTGGTTGCAATATTCCACCGTGCGGATCACGTCCTGGATGTCGGAGAAGTCCAGCTTCGGCTCCACCCCCTGGCTGAACAGGTTCAGGGCCAGGGTGACGACACAGACATTGCCGGTGCGCTCGCCATTGCCGAACAGTGTGCCCTCGATCCGGTCTGCGCCGGCCATCACGCCCATCTCGGCGGCGGCGACGCCGGTGCCGCGGTCGTTGTGCGGGTGCAGGCTGAGGATGATGGACTCCCGGCGGCTGAAGTTGCGATGGAACCATTCGATCTGGTCGGCATAGTGGTTCGGCGTCGCCATCTCCACCGTCGCCGGCAGGTTGAAGATCACCTTCCGCTCCGGCGTCGGCTGCCAGACATCGGCCACCGCCTCGCAGATCTCCACCGCGAAGTCGATCTCGGTCTGGGTGAAGCTCTCCGGCGAGTACTGCTTGACGATCTCCGTCTCCGGGACCGTCTTCTCCAGCTCGTTGATCAGCTTCGCCCCGGCCACCGCGATCTCGGTGATGCCGGCCTTGTCCATGTTGAACACCACCCGGCGCTGCACCGTGGAGGTGGAGTTGTACAGGTGGACGATCGCGCGGCGGGCGCCGCGGATCGCGTCGAAGGTCTTCTGGATCAGCTCCGGCCGCGACTGGGTCAGCACCTGGATGGTGACGTCCTCGGGGATCATCCCCTCGTCGATCAGGGTCCGGCAGAAGTCGAAGTCGGTCTGCGAGGCGGCGGGGAAGCCGACCTCGATCTCCTTGAAGCCCAGCTGCACCAGCTTCTCGAACATGCGGCGCTTGCGGGCCGGTCCCATCGGTTCGATCAGCGCCTGGTTGCCGTCGCGCAGGTCGACGCTGCACCAGATCGGCGCCTTGGTGATGCGGGCGGCCGGCCATTTGCGGTCGGGCAGGTCGATGGCCTCGAACGGCCGGTACTTCTGGATGGGCATGCGTCCTTCGACGCTGACGATCTTCTGGCTCATGACGTTCCTCCGCGGCGCGGCGCGGGCCCTGTCTCCGGCCCGGCGCGCCGCCTTTTCATACGGATTGTCGGCCCGCTGTCCACCCGACCCTGCCCGGGGCCTGCATTTCAGGCGGTGGCGGGCGTCGGGCGGGTCGTTCCTGCGCGAGGCGACCCGGTCCGGGCAGGTGGCGCAGCGTCCGAACAAATTGTCAGAGGGGGGGGAGCGCGTTGCGCGCTCGACGGCCCGGCCGCTCTTCAGGCGACCGGGTTGATAAGTCGCGCAAGCGGCAGGCGGTGCCGGCCGGAAAGCAGGGTATGTGCGCTGACAGTCATGGCGAAAAATTTAGCAACCGGGCGGCCCTCGGTCAATCCCGCGCCGCAGGGGGTCTTGTTCCAAAGGATCATGGGAAATCGAAACAAATCCTTTACGACTTCCACCTACCTGTTCTGCCTGGGAAACGATCAATCGCGCTTCGCCGCGTCAAGAAAGGTTCACTGAAATGGGTATTGCGGCCCGCCAGGACGTCTCCGCCGCCGCGCCGGATTCCGATCCGGAGCGCATCGTCGAACTGACGGCTGCCGTCAGCGAGATCGCGAAGGAAAAGCTGGCCGCGATTCATGCGATCACCGGCCGCACCCGCATCCTGGCGCTCAACGCCCTGATCGAAGCGGCCCGGGCGGGCGAGGCGGGCAAGGGCTTCTCCGTGGTGGCGGGGGAGGTCCGCGACGTCTCCGACGAGATCGAGCGGGTCGCCCGGGCGCTGGAGGAGGAACTGGCGGCGCGGGTCGGCGCCCTGGAGCAGCTGGGCGGGCGGATCGTCCAGCATCTGCGCGGGCAGCGCCTCACCGACCTGGCACTCAATGCCATCGAGATCATCGACCGGAACCTCTACGAGCGCACCTGCGATGTCCGCTGGTGGGCGACCGACAGCGCGGTCGTGGCGGCGGTCGCCGATCCCGGCGAGGCGGTGGCGCGCCATGCCAGCGACCGGCTCGGCGTGATCCTGCGCGCCTACACCGTCTACCTCGACCTCTGGATCTGCGACAGGAAGGGACGGGTGGTCGCCAATGGCCAGCCCGGGCGCTATCCGGCCGTCCGCGGCCAGGACGTGTCGAAGGAAAGCTGGTTTCAGTCTTCCATGCGGTCGCGCAGCGGCGATGATTTCGCGGTGGCCGACATCGGCACCAACCGTGCGCTGGGCGAGGCGCCGGTGGCGACCTATGCGGCGGCGATCCGGCGCGACGGCAGCAGCAGCGGCGAGATCCTGGGCGTTCTGGCGATCCATTTCGACTGGGGGCCGCAGGCGCAGACTGTGGTCGACGGCGTGCGGCTGGCGCCGGAGGAGGCCGATCGGACCCGGGTGATGCTGCTGGATGCCAATGGCCGGGTGATCGCCGCCTCCGACGGCGCCGGCGTGCTGCAGGAACGTTTCCCGCTGAAACATGACGGCCGGCAGAGCGGCACCTATGCCGACGACAAGGGCAATACCGTCGGCTTCCACGTGACCCCGGGCTACGAAACCTATCGCGGGCTGGGCTGGTACGGCTGCATCGTGCAGCGCGGCCAGGGCGGCGGCTGACGCAGCATTCATTGCGACGCCCCTATGCGTCGCGGATCGTGCCGCCGACCAGTCCGATCGCCTCGATCTCGATCTCGAACTCGGGCAGGGCCAGCCCCTTCACCTCGACGATCGTGTCCGCCGGATAGGGTTTGCTGAAATGCTGCGCCCGCAGTTCCATTATCCGGCCGAACTGCGCCATGTCGGTCAGGTAGATCGTCACCTTCACGATGCGGTCCATGGAGGAGCCGGCGGCCTCCAGCACCGCCTTCAGGTTGGCGAAGACCTGTGCGGCCTGCGCATCGAAGTCGCCGGCGCCGACGATATTGCCGTGGCGGTCCACGGCGGCCTGGCCGGACAGGTAGACCAGGTCGCCGACCCGGATCGCCTGCGAGATCAGGTACTGCTCGTAGGGGTCGGGGTCGGTGCGGACACGTACGGCATCGGGTGTTTCGGACATCGCGGCATCTCCCTGCGTCGCATGCCCGGCAGCCTACGATGATATGGACGGCCGGGCATAGCGCCCCTCCGGCGGGCCGCGGGTCCCGACGCTCAGGCGAGCGCAAGGATGAAGCAGGCGGCCGCGGCCAGGCTTGCCGCCGTCCGCACATGGTTCCAGGCGGTCCAGCCGGACAGGTAGCGGTGCCACAGCGCCGCGCCTTCCGCGCTCTCGGCGGCCACCTTCGCCAGTGCCTCGTTGCGCGGGACGTTGAAGGCGGCGGTGACACCGAAGCAGCCAACCAGATACAGCAGGGCGCCACCCAGCAGCAGCGGGGTGGACCCGGCCCAGCCCTGCCACAACCCCAGGGCCGCCACCGCGAGGGCCAGCAGTGCGGTGCCGATGAAGGCGCCCAGGAACCAGGGATTGATCACGGTGACGTTGATCGTCTGCATCGCGGCGATCCCCTGGGCCGCCGGCTGGCGGCCCAGGGCCTGCATCACGAAGCTGGAAAAGGCGAAGAAGGTGCCGGCGATCAGGCCGGCGCCCAGCGCGGCCAGGACCGCCAGGACGGCGGTCAGGTCGCCGAGGTAGCCGCCGCTCATGCCGCGTCGCTCCCCGACAGGCTGGCCGCAGGAGCCGCCGCGACAGACCAGGCACCCGCCGCCGCCGTCGCCTGCGCATAGGCGGCGAAGTCGCGGGGCGGGCGCCCCAGTGCCTGCCGTACACCGTCGGCGGGCGCCGCGTTCCGACCGTCCAGCACCGTCCCGAACAGGTACAGGATCAGCTGCACCTCCGCCTCGGGAACCTGGTAGCTGCGCAGCATCTCTCCGAACGTCGCCGCGGGCATCGTGCCATAGCGCAGGTCGCGGCCGCTGGCGCGGGCGATCTCCGCCACCGCCTCGCCGAAGGTCAGGGCGCGCGGCCCGGTGAGTTCGTAGATCCGGCCGGCATGGCCGGTGCCGGTCAGGGCGGCCACCGCGACGTCGGCGATATCGTCGGCATCGACGAAGGGCTCCGGGATCTCGGCAGCGGGCAGGGCGATCTCGCCCGCCAGGACCCCGTCAAGCAGGAAGCTCTCCGAGAAGTTCTGCGCAAACCAGCTGGCGCGCAGCACGGTCCAGTCCGCACCGCCGGCCGTGGCCGCCGCGGCCAGCGCGCGTTCCGCATCCTCCGCCTCGGGCTCGCCACGGCCGGACAGCAGCACCAGCCGGCGCACGCCCTGTGCCGCCGCCAGCTCGGCGAAACGTCGCACATCCTCCACCGCGCCCGGCACGGCCAGGTCGGGCGCATAGGCGATATAGGCGGCATCCACGCCGGACAGCAGGGCCGGCCAGCCGGCGGGGTCGTCCCAGCGGAAGGCGGGGCTGCCGCTGCGGGAGCCGATCCGCACCGGCACGCCGCGCGCCGCCAGCCGCGCCGCGATGCGCCGTCCCGTCTTTCCCGTACCGCCCAGCACCAGCACCGGGCCCGTCTGTTCTGCGCTCATGATCGTCTCCTTTGAATGTGAGGAATGCTCAGATTTGATAATCTGATAAATCCTCATATTCTGTCCGTCAAGCCAAAAAAACGTATCCCTGCGACAGAGCGACGGAGGATGGATGGGGCAGACGGAACAGAGCGGCCAGGCAATGGCAGCGGAAGGCGCACCGGTTCTGCGGCGGCAGCCGAGCCAGCGGCGCAGCCGCGAGAAGGTCGAGCGCATCCTGTCCTGCGCCACCGCGCTGATCGCGGAGGCGGGCAGCGATGCGATGCGGATGAGCGATGTCGCGGCCCGTGCCGGGGTCTCGATCGGCGCGCTGTACCAGTACTTCCCTGACAAGAGCGCGATCGTCCGCGCCCTGGCGGAGCGCTGCACCGAGGACGGCCGCCACTGCATCCGCGAGGGCCTGGCCGGCATCGACAGCCTTGACGGTTTCCGCACCGCCTTCGGCAACCTGATCGACACCTATTACGGGCTGTTCCTGGCCGAACCTGTGATCCGCGACATCTGGTGCGGCACCCAGGCCGATCCGGAACTGCGCACCATCGAACTGGAAGACAGTCGCGCCAACGGCGCGATGCTGGCCTCGGTCCTGGGGCCGTTGCGCCCGGATATCGATCCGCGCCGACTGGATGCCGAATGCTTCCTGGCAATGCAGCTGGGGGAGGCGACCATGCGGCTTGCCGTCTCCGTCGACCGGGCAGAGGGCGATGCCATGGTCGAGGCCTACAAGGCGATGGTGCTCGACCGGCTCTGCGGCTGAGACCGCATCGCCTTCTGTCGGCTGGCGCGGCATGTCTGCGTCCTTCGGGTGACGGCCGGCAGGCGGCCGGAACCGACGGAAGGAGCCGGGAGATGGACAGCCGCGACGATCTGGCGGCGCTGCATGCGCTGATCGAGGGCTGGGTGCAGGCCCTGCGGGACAAGGATGCGGCGGCGGCGGTCGCGCATGTGGCGCCGGAGCCAACCGCCTTCACCCTGGCGCCGCCGCTTGTTTCCGACAGCGACGGCCCGGACGGCCTGCAGGCCTGGTTCGACACCTGGCGGGGCGGGCTGCGCTACGAGCTGGCGGATCTGGAGATCGCCGTCTCGGGCGATCTGGGCCATGCGCATTTCCTGACCCGGCTCGACGGCACCAAGACCGACGGCAGCGATGCCGGCCTCTGGTTCCGGCAGACCCTCTGCTTCCGCCGCCTCGACGCCGGCTGGCGCATCGTCCACCTGCACCAGTCGGTGCCCTTCCACATGGACGGCAGCTTCCGCGCGGCCGTCGACCTCATGCCGGTGCGGCGGCCCCGCCCGTCATCGCCTTGTACATGATGGTCGTCGCCTCCAGCCGGTCCTCCGACGGATGCAGGCAATAGCCGGGGATCGGCCCCACGATCCGGTAGCCCATCGACAGGTAGAGCGGCTCGGCGGCATCGCCGGTGCGGGTGTCCAGGGTCAGCAGGGTGCGGCGGCGGGCCAGGGCCTCCGCCTCCAGTGCGACCATCAGGGCACGGGCGATGCCGCGCCGCCGGCAGTCCGGATGCACCATCAGCTTGGCGACATCGGCCCGGTGCGGCTGGTTCGGCATGGTCTCGGTGCCCAGCTGCACGGTGCCGACCAGCCGCCCTGCATCGCGGGCCGCCAGCAGCACCCGGTGTCCGGCCTGCAGCGGCGGCAGCACCCTGTCACGCCAGAAGCCCTCCGCCTCCGCCGGCGTGAAGGGCAGCACGAAGCCGATGCTGGCGCCGGCATGGACGCAGGCATGCAGCAGCGCAGCGAAAGCGGGCAGCTCCGCCGCCAGGGTGGCGGCGGGGCAGGGCTCGATGCGGATGTCGATCAGATCGGTCATCGCCTCACACCAAGAACAGGACATAGCGGGCGCCGGCATCCGCCGGGGTGGTGAAGGCGCTGGGCCCGTCCAGGCGGTAGCGCAGGCAGTCGCCCGCCTGCAGCGCATGGTCATGACCGGCGACCCTGACGGTCAGCCGCCCGTCCCGCAGCAGCAGGTGATGCTCCAGGCCAGGGCGCGGCGGCAAGTCGTAGGTCAGGGTGGTGCCCGGCGCCAGTTCGCATTCCAGTGCTTCCCCCGACAGCGCTTGCGCGGGCGGCGACACGGTGCGGCGCCGGAAGCCGCTTTCCGGATCCACCCAGAGCGGCTGTGCGTCGCGCCGCACGACGGCGGGAAAGCCTGCCTCAACCAAATGCATCAGCCGCGACAGGGTCAGGCCGTAGGCGGCACAGAGCCGGCCCAGCACATTGGCCGTGGCACTGACCTCTGCATTCTCCAGGCGGGACAGGGTGGCGCGGCTGACATTGCTGCGGCGGGCGAGGGCATCCAGCGACCAGCCGCGTTCCGCCCGAAGCGCCTTCAGTCGCCCGGCGATCCGCAGGTCCAGGTCCCTGTCATCCACACCATTACTTCCCATATTGGGGAATATATCCCGAATGCGGGAAAATGCGCAATATGCAGGTGCGGCTCAGACGAAGCGGATCGAGACCCAGATCACCAGGACGTTCAGCAGGAAGGTGATCAGCAGGAAGGCACCGACGGCCAGGATCTGGCGCCAGCTGCGGATATTCACGTCCATCACCATGTCGGCGATGGAGGTTGCGTAGTTTGGAAACAGCCCGGCGATGAAGGCGATGTACATCGCCTCCAGCACCGGCAGATCCTTCATCAGCCGGGATTCGGAAAAGTAGTACTGGGTGGCATAGGCATATTCGATCAGCTCCAGCCCGACGAAAATCATCACCAGGTTGAGACCGATCCGGAACCAGCGGCGCCTGATGGTGTGGGAGAGCTGGAGAAGCATGAACGACTGCCAAGACTGCGATGAAGCCAGTCTAGCGCATGGCAGAAAATCCTGTCCCGACATCCCGACCTGACCCGTGAGCGGGATACGATCCAGAAAGTACATCCTATAATTGATCTTTATTTTCCATTTCTCCTAAATGTCGTATGCTGGGGGGTTGCGGCTGCGGGGGCGGACGGCGTCTCTTCATAAAAATAACGATGCCGGGGGCGGGATGGAAAAAGAAGTCAGCAAGATCGAAGATACCGGGTTCTTCGACCGAATACGCGAAGAGCTGCGTCACTGGCCCTATACGATCCACCAGATCGACGACACTCTGGATATCAGCCTGATCGAAGGTCGGGCGAAGCAATTACTGTTTCAGGCATTGAACGGTCGCAACCTGACAGCTTTCATCGGCTCTGGGGTATCGGCGAGTTATGGCCGCATGGGCTGGTGGGAGTGGCAGGAGGCGCAGCTCAGAGTCGTGCGGGAACTGGCCGTCGCATTCGATGCACTTGCCGACAACGCGGCCGAGCGGCTTTGGGAGCTGATCAAGATCGTCCACCCGGAGGGCGCGCTTCTCCAGCTCCAGGACCGCTTCGTGACGCCCCACGCCGCGGACCGGCTCAACTTGGCGGACCTGCGCAATGTCTGGCGATGGCTCCGCTACAAGCGCCACGCCGTTGTTCACGCCCAGCGTGAAGTCCGCAAGCTCCACGCGACGTTCAACATGGCCACCAGCGAAGACGGGAAGGATTTCCCCGGCGGCGAGAGCCTGCCGGTCAAGTTCGAGATCGCTCAGAAGCTGCACGACCTGCTGTTGCAGCGCAGCGGGCTCTTCCTCGCCAAACCGTCGGCGAAGGACGAACGGCCGCTCCTGGACCGCGAGGAACGAGACAGGTTCCGCATGGCCGCCTGGTGCGGCTGCCTGCCGGACTGGAAGGAAGGCGCGCCGGAGGGCGGTCTGGGGAAGCTGCTGAACTTCCTGAAACTGCTCGAGAATAAAGGCCGCCCGCTCACAGATCTGAAGGACGTGGAGGAAAAGCTCCTGAATCAGGTCCAAGCGGTCAACAGCAGTTTCGACGGTGACTACCAGACGGCGTTCGATGCCTATCTTGAGCGCGCCTTGTCGCCGGAAGCCCGATTGCCCTTCGAGAAGCTGGTGAAGGTGCTGCTGGTCGACGAATGCGCGCATGCCGAACAGCTGCTGCTGTCGGGCCTGGAGTTCGGCCAGGAAAGAGGACGCGCAGCGGAAACGTCGTCCGAGTGGCGGCAGAAGCTGCGAAACAAGCTGAAGGTCATCGAGGGCACGAACCTGAAACGCGCGGTCGACGGGATTCGGCAGAATCCGGACCGATACATGGTGCTTTCAGCGTTCCGCCACAGTACCACGCGACGATTGTTCGAAGCGGTCCGCCGTCAGGATGTGCCCGAAAGGTGGGCTGACGTGATCGCCCGGCTGCAGCCATTGGTCTCCGATGCAGGGCAGGCGCCGGAATCGTTCCTGACGCCCAGCAACCGGTATCTCGTGACGGTTGCCCTCAGTCTGTTCCGGGATCCGTTGAACGATTTTCTCGGTGACGGGACGGCATCGGACCCGGTCATCTCGAAGCCCAAGCCGACCGCTTTCGAAGGGCGCAAATCGGTCTTGGACGAGCGACTGGACCCGTTGGCGAAGGCCGTCCGTCATCTCGGGGTGCGCCGGTTCCTGACGACGAACTACGACTTCGAGATCGAGCGCTTTTGCCAGGACGCCGGCTACAGGGAGTTCGAGTATCTCGACCCGATGGAAGACCCGCGGACCGCGGCAAAGGAGAAGGGCCGCTTCGACCGTGGTGACTACCGGCTGGATGGTCTGGGGCGCACGCTGCGGGATCTGACCTTCACCACGGAGACGGCGTCAGACCTGATCACCTTTTCCGTCACCAACGACGAGGCGGACATCTCCGTCTTCCATCTTCACGGCCGCGCCACGGAAGAGGACAAGATCGTCGTCACCGAGCGCGACTATATGGACCTGTACCTGCGGAGCGACGCCGACCGCGGCATGGTGGACGAAAGCATCACGATGGCCTTCTCCGCCGCTCCGACCCTGTTCCTGGGGCTTGGCATGACGGAAGCCGATCTGCTGCGGCCGTTCCGTCAGTTCATCAGCGACCGGGACAGGTCCGTCGGATATACCTCCATCGTTCTGCTGCCCGGCGACGAAAACCACGATACCCGTGCCAAGACGGCCACCTCCCTGTACCTGCGGTATGGCGTCCATACGATCTTCTATGGCGGGGGCGAAGTCATGGTCTCCGATGGACCGGAAGGGCCGGCGCACAGCCGCGCCATCGACTGGCTGCACCGGATACTGGCACTGACGAAGGCTCTGGCGGAAATCACCAAGGCGCGTGCTGAAGAGGTCCACAAGAAGTCCGGGGGCGGCAACTTTGTGGTGCATCTGGGCGAGGCCGGGCGCGAGGAGCAGGACCGAAAGGCGCGCCTGGCAGAACTGGACAAGAAGGTGAACAAGCTCGGGCCCAATCTTGTTCAGTTGGGTCTCGGCCCGGATGTCAGTGTCCTGGCGCTGCTCTACGGTAGACGTGAGTTGCCCGGCCTTGATGAACTGACTTCCGAAGAGGCGCCGGTGCTGCAGCACTGCCGGTTCACCTCTGTCCGGCCTGGCGCGAGCCAGAGTGCCCATGATGCCCGGGCGCGCCATCGCACATGCCGGATCGACGGCCGGCACTATTTGGAACCGGCCCTGATCCTGCTCGACGCCCTGGTGAAGATGGCCCTTTCCGATGGCCACGACGTAGAGCAGCCGCAGCGACATCTGCGGGACCTCGCGGCGCGCCGGGCCGCCCTCGACGGCCTGCTATCCGCCTTTCGGACCGGCGCTCTGAACGCTGCCCTCGACGGGATCGAGAAGGACTGGCGCCTGTGGTGGCAGGACTGGCAGGAAAGCCCGCCGCATCGTTTGGCTGTATTTGAGAACCTGCTCCCCCCCGGCCCCGGTACCGGCCCGGGGCTCGACGTGCCCGACGATGCTGAGGCGCGGGAGCGCACCACGATGGTCCTGCCGCGCCGATATGTCCGCTATCGGCTTGCCAATGTCATAACTGACCTTTGGAGTGCGATCACCACCACCGCAAGGCCGATGGAGCCGGCAACCGATGGCTTGCCGACGCAAGAGCAAATCGAGGCACTGGCGACCCGGAACCACACGGGCGTGCGTACCTTCGATACCTTCATCGAAGCGGTGCTGAGCCAGCGCCTGCGGGACACGGATCCTGGCCAGCCCGATCCGGGTCGCCGCTTCTACACGGTTGGGGCGGAGCGGGGGCTGGGCAAGGGCAGCTTCCAGGCCACCCTGATGACGCGCCTGGGCCTGACTGGCTATATGCGCGCTGCGCACGCACACCGGGCTGGAGAGCAAGAGCGCACTGCCTGTGGCGAAACCGGCATCCGGCGCGCCGAGGCCTGCTTTCTGGGCGCCATATTCGTCAATCTCAGCTTCTCCACGGAACTCGGCTCGGTCTTCGACATGATCCGTGGCGCGCTGCTTGAAATGACCGCACTTGCGCAGGCCCTGCACGCCAGCGAGCAGGTGCCCCGGCTGGCGGACCGGAAGGAGCTGATTGCCCTGCTGCACGCCCTGCTTTGGGGACGGCAAGCGGAGACGCTTTGCCATTGGCTCGCCGCGGGGGTTGAGTGCGCTGCGTCGAAGCAAAGCGACAAACTCGACAAGGAATTGCGGGATCTGCCCCGGATCCGCCAGGTGGAGGAGCTGCTGGGCAAGTTCCGTCAGGCAAGCGAGAGCTTTGCTGCGGTCCCTCTCGCCGACGGCTCGACCCTGCAGTTCCGTCTGTTAATCGGTATCAACGCCGTCGACCTCCTGTTCGATACCGACCGGCGTGCGAAGAATATGGAGATTCGGGACATCCTGGCGCTGCTCTCGTCCGAATGGGCGGTGCCGTTGCCGCTCGACATCATCGCAGTCGGTGCGGAGCGCGAACTCGGGCCGCCTTGGACCAACGGGCTGGCGGTGCTGCAGGACGACCCTTCGGCACATCTCCGCCCGGCACTGACCCATCGGCTGCTCGTCCGGGGCTGGGAGGAACTGGACGCACGCGGCAGCATCGAGCGGCGGGCTGTGAATTCCCGGATTGCCTTTGCCAGGGGCAATGATCCGTACGACAACTGGAGCGAAACGTCGGCTGGAGGCGTGGGCTTGACCCGTCCGGCTGCCGAACGGGTGGCAGCAAGCAGAAGCAATTTCGTGCATTTCGTGCGGCCGATGAATCCGATGCGGTTCCTGGTGGACAATTTCCTTCCGCTTGCGGCCGCCTTGTTTCTCGCCCGTGCGGGAGAGTTCAGCCCCCGGGAGATCCGTGCCGAACTGGCCGGGCCGGCAGGAACCACGGAACCTCCGGCAGAGCAGATCCACAAGGCGGCCCTTGCCTACCGGTCGAGCAAGACGAAGGCGTGGAAACTGGACGTGCCCCCACGGCTGCCGGCGGACTATCGACCGGCGCTTGAAGCGTTCCTGCGTGTCGTGAGCGATGTGACATGTCCGGCGATCGCGATTGTCAGGGTGAAGGGTGAGGACGGGTGGAACGGCATTCCGGCGGTGCAGCCCGATGATGGACTGACGGATCTCCGAGACGCCTTGTTCGAACGCTACGGGCTCGATCCCCAGGATGCGCTCCGTTGGAAGACGATCCGGCAAACCCTGGGCGGCAATCGATACTGCCTGACCATCCTGCTGGCGGCGGCCCAGCAGATCGCCCTCTCGGAGCGGGATATCCTCACTGGCGGACAACGCGCGGCGATCTTCATCCGCAACACCGTCGACCAGGTGCGCACGTTGAGCGTGCAGCGCCGCGAGGAGGTCGTGCTGGAGGCCGTGCTCAACTGCTATCGCGGCTTCCATGCCGTCGGCGAGGCCTGCGACGACATCGAACTGCACCATCATCTGCTGCGCAATCTCGCAGTGATGAACGCGCCGGTCAGCGCCAACGTCATCGTCAGGCTGCCGGCGATCCGGGCCTATTTCAACGGGCTTGGCCAGGAGCATCCGATCAGCCGCCGGCGAGTAGTGGCCCTCGCGCTGGCGGAGCTCAGCGAACGCGGCCTGCTGTTCCGGTTGAGCGCGCATCCTGGGCTGATCGAATCATCGGAAGAGAAAAGGCACTGGCCGCCCGAGCGGGAATATCGCTATGCCGTTCACCGGCTGGTCCAGAGATATTGCGTGTCGAAGATCGGTGGCGGGCCGGTCGATGCGGTCAAGGTCAACAGCTTCGCGCCGTCGCAATATGCCGCGATGCCCTATGAGGTGCCGCGCCTGAACCACGCCACCTACCGCTTCGTCAGCCAGTTGATGATGGGCCTCAGCCAGTATCCTGACATCCCGCATATGGAGGAGGACACCCCGCCCTGGCTGTTCAGCACCGACCACCTGTCTGTGAAGGTCGAAGCGCTGCGCGGAGCGCTGTCGCTGGTTCGCTCTTCCTTCTCGATCTCGGTGGTGTCGCGGTTTGAAGACTACAAGCGCCAGCCGGGGCAGGAGGAACGACGCAAGCGCGGTTATTTCGAGACCTACAAAGTGCGCTTGCGTTGGCTGCTGCGGAAATCCTGGGAGCTGCAGGAGAGGGCAGCCGACGATGACGGCCCGGCGGGCCAGGTGGTGGAGCCGGCTGGGCAGCCGGGAAATGGCCAGGCGGCCCGGCCTGAGCAGGAGGGGGGAAAAGCCGAGGAGGTCCGGCGACCGCTTCACGCCCTCTATAGGGATGAGATCGTCTGGCTCTACAATGAAGTGGGCCTGATCTGCCTGGTGCAGGGCAATCTGCGCGATGCCGTCGCCCATCTCCGGCAGGCGATCTACCTCAATCGGTCGATCGAAGGCGGCGCGGAGGGGGGACGCCACCACGCGCTCATGTCACTGAACCTGGCGGTCATCCAGCTCGAGCGCGGTCGGCTGCAGTCGGCGCGACGGCGGCTTCAGGGCATCATGGCGGCAAAGGATGACAGCCGGACCCAGACGCAGGCGATCGCGGAGGGGTATCTGGGGCTGATCGAACATCTGACGGGCAATCTGGCCCGCGCGGAAACCCATTTCGACGATGCGCTGAAGCAACTCGTCGCAGGCCGGGACAACCGCGCCTGTGCGATCTTCATGAACCATCAAGCCCGGCTGGCGGCGCGTGAGGACCATAAGCTCGCGATGAATCTGCTGAGCCGCGCCCGGGAATATGCAGAGACAGGCGGACACCAGGATGTCCGTCACAACATCCTTATTTCGGAGGTGCGGGTCTCCCAGTTCTTTGCGCCGGATCCCTATCTCCGCGCATCGGAGGACCGCAACAAGCTGCGGGCGGTCGAGGACTACGCAAAGCTGATGGGCATGCCGTCACTGCTATGCGATTCGATGCATTCGCAGGCGCGGATGCTGATGGAAAGCGGCGATACCACGACCTCAGGCAAGATGATGAGCCGCGTGCTCGCGCTGGCACAGCGCAACGAGATGACTCTGCGGCTCAACGAGGCGATGACGACCTATGCGCAGATCCTGTTGCGGCGGGGGCGGAGGGTCTCCGCCGAGCGCCTGCTCTATGCCAGCCTCGAGATGGCGAAGCGATCAGGCTACAACATCGCCTCGGTGCGGGTGCAGGGTCTTCTGGAGAGCGCGCAACTGCGGCCGGGAACCTAACAATAACAACCTGTCCGCCGCTGCAACTACTTCTGCGCGATTTCCTCGCTGATCACGACGACGGGGTCGCCGTCCAGCACCGGCTGGGCGAGGGAGAAGAACTCCGCCACCGCGGCGGAATTGTTGTGCGCCTCCAGCGCTGCCATGTCGGCGTAGCGTTCGTAGGTGTTGAAGACCTGCGGGTCCTTCGCGTCCTGGCCGGCATAGTAGGCGATCGTGTCCGGCTCGTTGGCCCGGACATGATCGACGACCTTGACCAGGGCGGCCTTCACCGCCGCCTCGTGGCCCTTCTTCACGCGCAGGACGGCGGTCAGGGAGATCATGGTTGCGGGGCTCCTGTGTCTCGTCGTGCCGTGACGTCAGCCGCTCATGCCGACGAACTCGGCGACCAGTTCCGGGTCGTTGAGCTGCTCCGGTCCGACGCTGCGGGTGATGCGGCCGCGATGGATGATCAGCACCCGTTCCGCCAGCGCGCGGATGAAGTCCAGGTTCTGCTCCACCAGGATCAGCGACAGCCCGCCCTGTGCCTTGAGGGCGGCGAGGCGGTCGACGATCTCCTCGATGATCGACGGCTGGATGCCTTCCGTCGGCTCGTCCAGCAGGATCAGGCGCGGATTGCCGCACAGGCAGCGCGCCAGCGCCAGCAGCTGCTGCTCGCCGCCCGACAGGGCGCCGCCGGGCCGGTCAAGCAGCGGCTTCAGCCGCGGGAAGGTCTCCACCACCCGCTCGATCGCGGCGGCTTCCTCCGCGCCGCTGCGGCCGCCGATCAGCGCGCCGGCACGCAGGTTCTCCCAGGCGGTGAGGTCGGGAAAGATCTCCCGGCCCTGCGGGACGAAGCCGATTCGCTGCCGCGCCCGGCGATAGGTCGACAGGCGGGTGATGTCGGTGCCGTCCAGGGTAACCTTGCCCTCCTGCGCGGGCAGGTAGCCCATCAGGGTGCGCAGCAGGGTGGTCTTGCCCATGCCGTTATGGCCCAGGATGCCGACGAATTCCTGCTGGCCGACCTCCAGGTCGACGCCGTCCAGGATGCGGATGCGGCCATAGCCGGAGCGCAGGCCGCTGACGGACAGAAGGCTCATGCCACCCCCCGTCCCAGATAGACGTCGCGCACGCGTTGGTCGGCGAGCGCCTTCTCGACCACCTCCTCCACCAGGATGCGGCCCTGGTGGAACACCGTGACCATGGTGGCGATCTGCCGGATGAACTGCATGTCATGCTCCACCACCACCACGGTGGCGGTGCGGTTGATCTCCTTGATCAGCTCGGCGGTGCGATGGGTCTCCTCCGCGCTCATGCCGGCGGAGGGCTCGTCCAGCAGGACCAGCTTCGGCTCGCGCGCCATCACCATGCCGATCTCGACCCATTGCCGCTGGCCATGCGCCAGCTCGCCGACCTGGCCGTCGACGAAGCCGGCGATGCCCAGCCGGTCGATCACCTCGTCCACCATGGCGCCGGCACGGCGCTTCGGGTGGGCGAAGCGGGCGGCGAGATAGATGTTCTCGCGGCCGGAGACGCCGTCGAACACGTCGGGCACCTGGTTCTTGATGCCGATGCCGCGGCGGCCGATGTCATGCGCCTCGGCGCCGGCGATATCGGCGCCCTCGAACAGGATGGTGCCCGCGGTCGGCACGTACTGGCCGGTCAGCATCTTGAAGAAGGTGCTCTTGCCGGCGCCGTTCGGGCCGATCAGGCAGCGCAGCTCGCCGCGGCCCAGCCGGAAGTCGACCCCGTCGATGGCATGCACGCCGCCGAAGCTCTTGCGCAGGCCCTGCGTCTGCAGGAGCAGGTCGCCGTTATCCTTTGCGCTCATGGCCGCTGCTCCCCGCCGCCCTGCTGCGGCCGGCTTTCGCGCAGTTTCTCCTGCAGCCAGACCAGCGCCTCGGAGAGCGTGGGCACCAGGCCGCGGCGGAAGACCAGCACGAAGACGGTCAGGATCGCGCCCATCACCAGGGTGACCTGGCCGACACCCTGCGTGCCCAGCCAGTTGGTCAGGTAGACGATCAGCGCGGTGCCGATCACCGGGCCGACCAGGGCGGTGCGGCCGCCGACGATCACCCAGATGATCAGCAGGGCGGCCTGGTTCAGGTTCGCCATCTCCGGCGCCACGAAGGCGCCCCAGACGGCATAGAGCACGCCGGCCAGGCCGGCGATGCCGCCGCACAGGGTGAACACCGCCAGCTTGTAGCGGCGGCTGTCATAGCCCAGCAGGTTGACCCGGCGCTCGTTCTCCCGGATGCCGACCAGGACCCGGCCGAAATCGGTGGTCAGCAGCAGCCGCAGGCCGACATAGACCAGCACCAGCAGGACAGCGGCCAGGTAGTAGACGCCGTCGATGAACAGGGTGGTGCCGGGATCCCACGGCACCTGCAGGGCGGGCAGGCCGGGAATGCCGTTCTGCCCGTTCAGCCGCACCGAGCCGATCACGAACTGCTCGCCGGAGGTGGCGCGGATGCCCTTTTCCAGGATCAGGGTGACCACCAGGGTGATCACGCTGAGATAGATGTCGCTGATCCGGCCGTAGATCATGAAATAGCCGAGCAGCGCGGCGAAGGCCGCGGGCAGGGCGATCGCGGCGAGCGCCGCGCCGGTCGTCTCGCCGGTGTTCAGCGACAGCACGGCATAGGTATAGCCGCCCAGCGCGAAAAAGGCGGTCTGGCCGAGGCTGAGGATGCCGACGAAGCCCCAGAGATAGCCCATCGACAGCGCCAGGATGGCGAACACGAACAGGATCGAGGTGTCGTAGAGGACGTCCAGCTCCGCCGTTTCCGGGAACAGCAGCAGCAGGATTGCGGCGCCGATCACGGCGCCCCACCAGGACCAGCCCGGGCGCTGGCCGGGCGGGGTGAGGGCGAAAGGCGTGCTGCCGGGCTTTTCGGTTGCCATCGCTCAGAGCCCCCGCCGGAAGCGGCCGGTGATGCCCTGCGGCAGCAGCCGCAGCAGCACGATGGCGACCACCAGGACGGTGATCTCGCCCACCACGGAGGCGGTGGCGAAGGCGACCGCGCCATCGATGGTGCCGAACAGACTGGAGGCGGTGAGGGTGCCGAGCAGCGGCATGTGGCCGCCGGAGATCACGGTGATGAAGGCCTTGGCGATATAGAACACGCCCATCGTGGGCGCGGCGCCGAACATCGGCGCGATCACCGCGCCGGCCAGCCCGGCGAGCATCGCGCCATAGCCGAAGGTCAGCATGTAGACCCGGTCGGTGTTCAGGCCGATGGCGCGCGCCATCTCCGGGTTCTGCATGGTGGTGCGGACGATCAGACCCACCCGGGTGTAGCGCCACAGCAGGTAGGTGCCGCCGAGCAGGGCGGCCGCGACCAGGATCATCAGAAGGTTGTAGATCGGCATGGTGAAGTCGAGCACCGACACGTTGCCCAGGTCCTGCGGCACGCTGGTGGTCTGCGGCCCCAGAAACGTGGTGACCAGGCCGATGATCAGCAGGCTGAGCCCCCATGTCGCCAGCAGGGTGTCCAGCACCCGGCCGTAGAGGAAGCGGATCACCAGCCGTTCGGCGACGATGCCGATGGCGCCGACCACAAGGCCGGCACCGATGATCGACAGCCAGAGCGGCACACCCAGGGTGCTGATCAGGGTGCAGCCCATCGCGCCCAGCATGATGAACTCGCCATGGGCCAGGTTGATCACCTTCATCATTCCGAAGATGACCGCCAGACCCAGGCTGATCAGCACGAAGATGCTGATCGAGAAGCCGATCTGGTAGGCATAGATCAGGACAGTCTGCACCCGCGCCCCCCGCGCGTTGGACCGGTCAGGAACGGGAGGGCCGGGCCGGCAGCACTGCCGGCCCGGCCCGGAACATCCCGCAGCTCAAGTCGCCCGGTCGGCTACTGAACCTCGGGCTCGTACTGGGTGGTGTCGTTCGGGTTCTTGAACAGGTCGCAGACCGCCTGGGTGTCCGACGGCGGGCGCTGCTTGAACGACTTGATCAGGTCGAAGCCGCCCTTGTCGTTGCCCTTCACGATGTGGATGTCCATCGTCGTGTGGTTGGTCTGGCCATCCATGGTGTAGAGGCCGCCGGGGCCGTCATACTTCACCTCGCCGGAGGCGATCGCCTCGATCACCTTGTCGGGGTCGGCGGAGCCGGCCTTCTTCACGGCCTCGGCCCACAGCATGATGCCGCGATAGCCGTACTCGCCATATTCGCCGATATACTCGTCCTCGCCGGTGAACTCCTTGAACCGCTTGACGAAGTCGTTGGCGGCCGGGGTGTCCAGCCCGTCGAAGAAGGAGGTGGCGATGATGATGCCCTCGCCCTCTTCCGGCGACAGCTCGGTCTGCTCGCGGCCGACGCCGTAGGTCGATGAGGCCAGGGTCATGTTCTCCTTGCCGATCGTCGCCTCGAACTGGCGGTAGAACGCGATATGCGCGCTGCCCACCAGGGCGGAATAGACCACGTCGGGATTGGCCTCCTGGATGCGGGCCAGCATCGGTGCGAAGTTGCTGACGTCCAGCGGGATGAACTCCACGCCCAGGACCTCGCCGCCATTCTCCTTGATGATCTTCTGCATCCACTTGGCGGTGATGTGGCCGTAATTGTAGTCGGCCGCCAGGATGTAGGCCTTCTTGTCGCCCAGCTCGTTCATCACGTAGGGAATCAGCACTTCCAGCTGGTGCGCCGGCACCATGCCGGTATTGGCGTGCCGCCGGTCGCAGACGCCGCCCTCGTACAGCGAGTTGTAGAACAGCAGGCCGTTGAAGCGCTGCACGATCGGCCGCATCACCTCACGCGAGGAGGAGGTGATGCCGCCATGGATCACGTCGACCTTGTCCCGCAGCAACGCCTGGGTGGCGTACTGGGAGTTGAACTGGTTGTTCGACTGGCTGTCATAGAAGATCAGCTCGACCGGCCGGCCCAGCAGGCCGCCATTCTTGTTGATCTCGTCGACGGCCATCTGCGAGGCCTTCATCTGCTTCAGGCTGTAGATGTTCAGGCCGCCGGTCTGGTCGAGGATCTGGCCGACCTTGATCGGCTCCTTGTCCTGCGCGGCGGCGATCTGGGCATCGCTCAGCCCGGTGGCGGCGATTGCCGCCACGGCGGCGCCCAGGACCGCTCGTCCCAGGAAGCTGCGTCTCGTCGTCCTCATCGGCTCTGTCCCCCCTTCGAAGGTTTGGGTACGGATCGGCGCGTCCGCATGCCCTGCCGGCGCCGCTGTCATCGCAAGGATAGCGCGGAGACTGCGGCTGCCGCCAGGGCGGCCGGCATCTTCGCATATGCAGGTTTGCATTCAAATGAAAACAAGTTTCCCCACGGTGCAGACGCTGGCGGGGCCATGGCTGCGCGCGGCGCTGCCGGTCGCGGCAGGGGGCGGCGTCACCGCTCTGCATCACCGCTCTGGGGGCGGCTCCTCGCCGTCCTGCCCATCCATGGAATCGACGGGCTGCAGGGGATGCACCGGGCGGGCGGGGGGCGGCACCCGGCCGACATCGATGCCGGCGAAGGACGGGTCCGGCGGCCGCGGCACATAGGCGGCCACGGGCACGCCGCCGCGGCCGGACCGCGGGCCTGCCGGCGGCGGGATCTCTTCCAGCTGGCCGAGCCGGCGGCGGGCGCCGGGCGCCTTTGCCTCCAGCAGGTCCATGAAGCGCCGGCTGACCAGAAGGTAGGCATCAAGGGTGCCGGCGACCTGGACCAGTTCGCCAGCCTCCTCGACGGCGCGGCCAAAGCTGGCCAGGCGCCAGCGGGTGGCATCACCGGCATTGCCGAAGGTCACCGGGCCATGATGCAGGACCAGGCGGAAGTCGAGGGTCGGGGCGCCCAGGTGGCGCCGTTCCGCGTTCCATTCGGCAGCGGCCTGCATCACCGCAGTGGCCGTATCCACCGCGTTGGGGACATCTTCCGGGCCGCTGCGCGGGGTGCCGAAGGTGGCGATCACCGCGTCGGTCTCGCTGCGGTTCACGGCGCCGTTGGCATCGAAGACCGCATCCATGACCAGCCGGTGGAAGCGGCGCAGGTCGGCGAAGGCGCCGTCGGCCGGCATTTCGATCAGGGAGCGGGCCAGGCCCGGGCAGGAGACGACCAGCACCGCGGCGTTCAGGGCGCGCGGCCGGGCGAACGGCTCGCGCATGCGGGCCAGTTCGACAACCAGCTCGGGCCGGTAGTGGTTGTCGAGCGCGGCATGCACCCGTTCCCGGTGGATCAGCCGATCCATCAGACGGCGCGCGCGGAACAGACCGAATCCCAGCACCAGACCGGTGAAGGCGAGCAGGCCGGCCTGGCCGAGCAGAACCACCAGGTCGACCCGCAGCCGCGGGTCCGACACCGCGGCACGCGCCTCGGGCGACAGTTCCAGCCATTCGCGATAGGCCATCGGGCCGGTCATGCCGACGCTGGAGGCGATCCAGACGCCGCCGATCAGCCAGGCCAAAGCCGCGCTGGTGCCGGCGATCGTGGTGACCCGCGGCGAATAGCTGAAGGCGGCGGCCACGATCAGCAGGTACAGGAAGGCATGCTCGCTGCCGTGCAGCTGCACCGCCATCTGCACCCACTGGTTCTCCCAGGGATTGGGGATCAGGATCGCCGCGGTGACCAGGGCGGAATCCGCGACGGTCAGGGCGTAGCGGGCGGCTACCGCGGTGCGGCCCTGGCCGGCGAAGACCAGGGGCAGCCAGCCGGTGACCACCAGGGCGGCCAGCAGCACCAGCGGGAAGATGCCGGCCGGCCAGTTGGCGTCCAGCACGACGAACAGCGCGACGGTGCCGATCACCGCCAGGCGGAGATAGAAGATCCAGCGCCGACCGACCTCCGCATCCTCCGCGATCGGGTCGGGCAGCGGCTCGTGCGCGGGGCGGCGGCGATCGGCCTCGCCGGTATCGGCCTGCGCCGACGGCTTCAGCGCCATATCGCGCGCCCCGATCCGGGCAGGCCCAGGCGCGGCCAGAGCCGGTCGACCCGGTCGACGATGTCCTGGCTCATGCGGATCTTCTCGCCCCAGTCACGTTTCGTTTCCGGCGGCCATTTGTTGGTGGCGTCCAGGCCGATCTTGCTGCCGAGACCGGATTCAGGACTTGCAAAATCAAGGTAGTCGATCGGCGTGTCAGTGACGACGGTCACGTCGCGCGCCGGATCCATGCGGGTGGACACCGCCCACATCACGTCCTTCCAGTCCCGCGCGTCGATATCGTCGTCAACGACGATCACCCATTTCGTGTACATGAACTGCCGCAGATAGGACCAGACGCCCATCATGATCCGCTTGGCATGGCCGGGATAGGCCTTGCGCATGGACACCACCGCGATGCGGTAGGAGCAGCCTTCCGGCGGCAGCCAGAAGTCCACGATCTCCGGGAACTGCTGCTGCAGCAGCGGGATGAAGACCTCGTTCAGCGCCTCGCCCAGCACGCTGGGCTCGTCCGGCGGCCGCCCGGTGAAGGTCGACAGGTAGATCGGCCGGTGCCGGCGGGTGATCGCGGTGACGGTGAAGACCGGGAAGCGCTCCACCGCGTTGTAATAGCCGGTATGGTCGCCATAGGGCCCTTCGTCGGCATAGTCGTCCAGGCTGACATGGCCCTCCAGCACGATCTCCGCCTCCGCCGGCACCTTCAGCGGCACCGTACGGCATTGCACCAGTTCCACCTTGCGGCCGCGCAGCAGGCCGGCGAACTGGTATTCCGACAGGGTGTCCGGCACCGGGGTGACGGCGGCCAGGATGGTGCCGGGATCCGCGCCGATCACCGCCGCCGCCGGCAGCGGCTCGCGCTTCGCCTTGCCCCAGCGGGCATGGTGCTGCGCGCCGCCTCGGTGGCGCAGCCAGCGCATGATGGTGCGGTTCCGGTCCAGCACCTGCATCCGGTAGATGCCCAGGTTGAAGCTGTCCTCCCGCGCATCGCCCGGGCCCTTCGTCACCACCAGCGGCCAGGTGATCAGCGGCGCCGGCTCGCCCGGCCAGCAGGTCTGCACCGGCAGCCGGGTCAGGTCGATCGCATCGCCCTCCTGCACCACCTCCTGCGCCGGGCCGCGGCCCACCGTCTTCGGCTGCATGGCGAAGACGGTCTTCGCCAGCGGCAGCATCTCCAGCGCCTGCCGCCAGCCGCCGGGCGGTTCCGGCTGGCGCAGGAAGGCCAGGGTCTCGCCCACCGCGCGCAGTTCCGACGGCGTCCTGTCCATGCCCCAGGCGACCCGCTCCACGGTGCCGAACAGGTTCACCAGCACCGGCATCTCGCTGCGGCTGCCATCCGGCATCACCGGATGCTCGAACAGCACCGCCGGCCCGCCCTCGGCCAGCAGGCGGGTCTGGATCTCCGTCATCTCCAGCACGGTGGAGACCGGCTCGCGCACCCGCACCAGGCGGTTCTCCGCCGACAGCCGGTCGATGAATTCGCGTAAGGAGGCGTAGGGCATGGCGGCGGGTCCCGGTACCGGCGCTCAGAGCGGCAGCGGTGCTGCGGCCAGATGGCCGAGGGCGATGGCCGCCAGCACCAGCAGGCCGGTCAGCTTGTTGGCGCGGAACTTGTCCAGGCAGTCCTGCCAGTCGTCGATGTCGACCCGTATCGTCTGCCAGGCCAGATGCGCCGCAGGGACCAGCAGGGCGAGATAGAACGGCCAGGCGAGGCCGGCCAGCCAGCCGGACAGGGCGATCAGGAGGATGGCCAGGGCATAGACCGCCCAGAGGAACGGCCGGGTCGCCCCGCCCAGGCGGCGGGCGGAGGATTTCACCCCGATCAGGGCATCGTCCTGCTTGTCCTGGTGGGCGTAGATGGTGTCGTAGCCCAGGGTCCAGAAGATGCCGGCCAGGTACAGGACGGCCGGTGCCGCCGCCAGCCCGTCGGTCACCGCCGCCCAGCCCATCAATGCGCCCCAGTTGAAGGCGAGCCCCAGGAACAGCTGCGGCCACCAGGTGAAGCGCTTCATGAAGGGGTAGATCGCCACCAGGCCGAGCGAACCGATGCCGAGCCAGACCGCCATCGGGGTCAGCTGCAGCAGCACCGCAAGGCCGACCAGCGCCTGCACGACCAGCCAGGCCCAGGCGCCGCGGACGCTGGCGCGGCCCGATGGCAGCGGCCGGTTGCGGGTGCGCTCCACCATGCCGTCGAAGCGGCGGTCGACGATGTCGTTGAAGGTGCAGCCGGCGCCGCGCATCGCCATCGCGCCGATGCCGAACAGCAGGAACAGCCGCGCCAGCTCCAGCGGCGAGCCCGGCATCGCCAGCGCCACCGACCACCAGCAGGGCAGCAGCAGCAGCCAGGTGCCGATCGGCCGGTCCAGCCGCGACAGCTCCAGATAGGGGCGCCAGGGATCCGGGCTGAAGCGGATGATCCAGTTGTCGCGCGCGGCGTCTGCGATATGGGCGGTCATGGCCGTGTCGTGCCTGTCGCGGAAGGTCCGCGGCGGCGTCCCTCCCGTTGGTCCCCGTATTGTCCTTGTCCGGCGCTGGTCTTATCACGGCTTTCGGTCGCGAACGAGGCGCGGCCAAGGTCAGGGAACAGGACGGGGCAGTCTGCATGGGCGAGGTCCGACACCGCATCCGCACCAGGCTTTTCGTTGCCGATCCCCTGCATCCCGGCGCGGAAGTGATGCTGCTTGGCGACGATGCGCATCATGTGCTGCGGGTCCTGCGCCTGAGCGCCGGCGACAGCCTGCGGCTGTTCAACGCCCGGCATGGCGAATGGGCGGCGCAGATCACGATGCATTCCAAGCGGCACGCGACGCTGCAGGTGACGGAACAGCTGCGGCCGCAGAGCGCGTCCCGGGGGCCGGTGCTGGCCTTCGCGCCGATCCGGCGCCAGCGCATGGACTGGTTGCTGGAGAAGGCGACCAAGCTGGGCGCCGCGCATCTGGTGCCGGTGATCACCGCGCATACGCAGATGAAGGACCTGCGCGTCGACCGCGCCCTCGCGGTGACGCGCGAGGCGGCGCAGCAGTGCGAGCGTCTGGACCTGCCTGAGGTCTCGACGGTGCGGTCGCTGGAGGCGTTCCTGGAGGGCTGGCCCGCCGGCCAGCCGCTGCTGTTCTGCGACGAGACGGGGGCGGACCGGCCTGCGCCGGCGGTGCTGTCGGCCATGCCGGACGGGGCGGTTCCGGCCGTGCTCGTCGGGCCGGAGGGCGGCTTCGACGCGGACGAGCGGGCGGCGGTGCGGGCGCATCCGGCAGCCTGCGCGCTGGACCTGGGCGCCAACATCCTGCGGGCGGAGACGGCCGGCATCGCGGCACTGGCGCTGCTGGCCGCCTGGCGCGGCAGCAAGGACTGAAGGCAGCGACAACCATGGCGGCGGACTTGCGTGCATACGCAATGTTCGCTACAGGGCCGGACATCAGGCCCGTCTGCCGGACATGGCGTCGGGGCAGAATCCAGCCCGGCGCCGCCCTCTCCGGCGCTGCAGGTACCGGGCAGCTCTCAGGGGGGCAGCGTAAATGTCCGGACCGTCCCGTTCCTCGCCGGAACCGATTACCGATATCGACCAGCTCGTCGCCGACCTGGAATCGGGGTGCAAGCCGCGCGCCGCCTGGCGCATCGGCACCGAGCACGAGAAGTTCGCCTTCGACCTCGATACCCTGCGGCCGCTGCCCTATGAGGGCGAGAAGAGCATTCACGCCATGCTCACCGGCCTGACCCGCTTCGGCTGGGAACCGATCCTGGAGGGCGAGACGATCATCGGGCTGAAGCTCGACGGCCAGTCGGTCAGCCTGGAGCCCGGCGGCCAGTTCGAGCTGTCCGGCGCGCCGCTCGCCACCCTCCACGACACCTGCAAGGAGGTGAACGACCATCTCCACCAGGTGAAGGCGGTCGATTCGGAACTCGGCACCGGCGTCTTCGGCCTGGGCTTCCAGCCGAAATGGACACTGGCCGATACCCCCATCATGCCGAAGGGGCGCTACGGCATCATGAAGGCCTACATGCCCAAGAAGGGCGGCCTGGGCCTGGACATGATGTTCCGCACCTGCACCATCCAGGTGAACCTCGACTTCGAGAGCGAGGCCGACATGGTGCAGAAGTTCCGCATCTCGCAGGCGCTGCAGCCGGTCGCCACGGCGCTGTTCGCCAATTCGCCCTTCACCGAGGGCAGGCCCAACGGCTTCCTGTCCTACCGCAGCCATATCTGGACCGACACCGATCCCGACCGCTGCGGCCTGCTGCCGTTCGTGCACGAGGACGGCATGGGCTTCGAGCGCTATGTGCGGCACGTCCTCGACGTGCCGATGTACTTCGTCTATCGCGACGGCCGCTATATCGACGCGTCGGGCCAGAGCTTCCGCGACTTCATCGACGGCCGCCTGCCGGCGCTGCCGGGGGAGCGGCCGACGATGGGCGACTGGCAGGACCATCTGACGACCCTGTTCCCGGAGGTGCGGCTGAAGCACTACATGGAGATGCGGGGCGCCGATGGCGGGCCGTGGATGCGGATCTGTGCCCTGCCGGCGCTGTGGGTCGGGCTGCTGTACGACAGCGTCGCGCAGGACAGCGCCTGGCAGCTGGTGAAGGACTGGCCGGTGCCCGCGATCGAGCAGCTGCGCGCGGAGGTGCCCCGGCAGGGCCTGCGGGCCACGATCGACGGCCGCGCCTTGCGCGACGTCGCCCGCGACGTCCTGGCGATCGCGGAGGCCGGGCTGCGGCGACGCGGCCGGCGCAACGCCTCCGGCGACGACGAGAGCGGCTTCCTGGACCCGCTGAACGCGATCGTGGAGAGCGGCCGCACCCCGGCGGAGGACCTGCTGGCCCGCTTCGAAAAGCATTGGAGCCGCTCGGTCGATCCGATCTTCACCGAACAGGCATATTGACGGGTCAATCCGGGAGGCACGGGCAATGGACAGGCTGCTGCCGGCCGCGGCGCGGATCGCGGAGATCCTGAAGGCAAGGGAACAGACGCTCGCCGTCTCGGAATCCGCGGCGGGCGGGCTGATCTCCGCCGCCCTGCTGGCGGTGCCGGGGGCATCGGCCTTCTATCTGGGCGGCGGCGTCATCTACACCAAACCCGCACGCCGGGCCCTGCTCGGCCTCTCCGACCGGGAGGTGAAGGCGAAGGGCGCGACGGAGAGCTATGCCCTGATCGCCGCCCGGACGATCCGCGAGCGGCTGGAGGCCGACTGGGCGATCGGCGAATCCGGTGTTGCCGGCCCGACGGGCAGCCGCTACGGACATCCGCCGGGCCATGCCGGAATCGCCGTCGCCGGGCCCGTGGAACAGGCAGAGACCCTGCAGACCGGCCTTGACGACAGGGTGGAGAACATGCGCCTTTTCGGCATCGCCGCCCTGGACCTGCTCGAGCGGAGCTTGCGACAGGACTGACCGGCGGCGATGGAACCACGGCGGAGCCTGGGGATTTCCCTCAGGTTGAGCGGTCCGCCCGGTCGGCTGGCCTCGTGCCGGCTGGCGGGCGGAGCGCGGATCCGCAGCATGACGGTGCGCTACCGCGCCAGGAAGGAGAGAGATGCCGACCGGTACTGTGAAATGGTTCAACGCGACGAAGGGTTTCGGTTTCATCGAGCCAGCGGCCGGCGGGCCGGACGCCTTCGTGCATATCTCCGCGGTGGAGCGGGCCGGCATGGCGTCCCTCCGCGAGGGGCAGAAGGTGGAATACGAACTGGTGACCGGCCGCAACGGCAAGCAGGCGGCGGAGAACCTGGTCGCGCTCGACTGAGCGTTGACGGCTGATTTCGGGCCTGCCCCGACACGGGGCTGACGGATCGGCGGGGCCGGTCTGGACGGTGCGGGCGCCCCAGTGGCGGCCGTGCCGCGGCCCGGCCCCTTCATCCTGCGCGCAGATGTCCGGCCCGGCAGCGCAGGCCAATGTCCTAAGATTTCAAGAAATCGTTTCCAAGATCGCGCGTCGCGACAGGCCAATTATTTTAGTTTCGTGAAAACGGTTTAGCTCAAGAAACCGAAACAATGCCGAAATAGGCCTGCAATACTAATTTCGTTGTCTGTGGTCACCACCGCACGGTTCGCACCGTGCCTGCGGGAGTGACGGCGGATGACCGCGATGAACAGTCGACACGGGCAGCAGGCCCGCCTTCTGGCCGGCACGGCGCTGGTCATGGGCCTGGCCCCCCTGGCGCCGCTTGCCGCCCAGGAATTGCCGGCGGGCGGCCAGGTGATCCATGGCGCAGCGACAGTTTCGCAGCCGGCCGCCGGCCGCATGGTGGTCGACCAGACGTCCGCCCGCGCCATCCTCTCCTGGCAGAGCTTCTCCGTCGGCCAGGGCGCCGAGGTGGCCTTCCGCAACGGCGCCGGCGCCACCCTGAACCGGGTGGCCGGCGCGCTGCCTTCGCGCATCGACGGCCGGCTGTCGGCGACAGGTTCTGTCTACCTGGTCAATCCGGCCGGCATCGTCGTCGGCAGCACGGGCCGCATCGCCACCGGCGGCAGCTTCATCGCCTCCACGCACGATATCGCCGACCAGGACTTCCTCCGCGGCGGGTCCCTGACCTTCGCCGGCCGCTCCGACGCGGCGGTGGTGAATGCCGGGCAGATCGGCGCCTCCAGCGGCGATGTCGCGCTGATCGCCCGCCAGGTGGAGAACAGCGGCAGCATCGACGCCGCCAATGGCACCGCAGCCCTGGTCGCGGGCTACGAGGTCCTGGTCAGCGATAGCGCGACCGATGGCGGCCGCTTCGCCGTGAAGCTCGGCGGGGCCGGCACGGAGGTACGCAGCGACGGTGCCGTTCGCGCCGCGGTGGCGGAACTGCGGGCCAATGGCGGCCATGTCTATGCCCTGGCCGGCAATACCGAAGGGGTGATCGCCGCCAACGGGGTGACCCGTCGCGACGGGCGGATTTTCCTGACCGCCGGCAGCGGCAGCGTGACGACAGGCGGCCGGATCTCCGCCCTGGCAGCCGGCGCGGACGGGGCGCGGGCCGGCGGTGGGATCGAGCTGTCCGGCGGCACCGTGACGGTGGCCGGCGATCTCTCGGCCGCCAGCGACGGCGGCCCTGGCGGGACGGTTTCGGTGCAGGGGGACCTGGTGGTCAACACCGGGTCGATCCGGGCCGGCGGCACGCAGGGCGGGACGGTGGAGATAGCCGGGCGCGCGATCCTGAATGCCGGCATCGCCGCAGCCGGCGCCAGCGAAGGCAAGGCGGGCGCGGTCCGGGTGCGGGCCGCCGAGAGCTATGTCGAGATCGCCGGCGGTGGCCTGCGGGCGGACGGGGCGGTCGATGGCGGCACGATCTCGGTCTCGGCGGAGCGGCTGTTCACCTCCGGCCTGATTGCCGCCACCGGGCGCGCGGGAAGCGGCGGCCGGATCGAGTTGGAAGGCGGCGATATCGACCTGGCGGCCGCCCGGCTCGATGCCGGCGGCGGCCATGGCGGCGGCACGATCCTGCTGGGCGGCGGCCTGCGCGGCGGCGGCGGGCTGCGCCATGCCGCCACCCTCGACGCCTCCGCCGCGACCAGCATCCGCGCGGATGCCTGGACGGCGGGCGATGGCGGCCTGGTCGTGCTCTGGTCGGACCAGGCGACCGGCTTCTTCGGCCGGGCCAGCGCCCGGGGCGGGGCGACCGGCGGCGATGGCGGCCTGATCGAGGTCTCCTCCAAGGGGCAGGTGGCGATGGCCGGCACGGCCGATGCCGGCGCCCCGCATGGCCGCGCCGGCGCGCTGCTGCTGGACCCGCGCAACATCACCATTTCCGACATCACCGGCATCTTTCCGCAATACCCGCTGGTCGACCCGAACCCGAGCGTCGGCAACAGCTTCGGCAACACCATCGTGCACCTGCAGGCGGACACCGTCGTGGTGACGGCGCCGAACGACGATGCCGGCGGGTTCGATGCCGGCGCGGTCTACCTGTTCGACGAGAGCAGCGGCGCGCTGCTGTCCACCCTGGTCGGCAGCACCGCCGACGACCAGGTCGGCACCGGCGTGACCGCCCTGGAGAACGGCAATTTCGTCGTGTCCAGCCCGTCCTGGGACAATGGCGCCATCGTCGATGCCGGCGCCGTGACCTGGGGCAGCGGCACGACCGGGATCAACGGCACGGTATCGGCGGCGAACTCGCTGGTCGGCAGCACGCCTGCCGACCAGGTCGGCATCAACGGCGTCGTGCCGCTGGCCAACGGCAACTACGTCGCCATCAGCCCCAACTGGGACAATGGCGGCATCGCCGATACCGGCGCGGTGACCTGGGGCAATGGCGCCGGCGGCACGGCCGGCGCGGTCACTGCCGCGAATTCCATCGTGGGAACCACGGCGTCGGACAATCTGGGCAGCGGCGGCGTGACCGCGCTGTCGAGCGGCAACTTCGTCGTTGCAAGCCCGCTCTGGGACAATTTCGACGCCTTCACCCCCAATGTCGGCGCCGCGATGTGGGCGGACGGGCTTGGCGGCACGGTCGGTGCGGTGACCGCGGCACGGGCGCTGGTCGGCTCGACCCTGGGCGACCAGGTCGGCAGCGGCGGCGTGGTGGAACTGGCCAACGGCAACTATGTCGTGGTCAGTCCTGCCTGGAACAATGGTGGGGTGATCTCTGCCGGGGCGGTGACCTGGGGCGACGGCGCGGCCGGCCGGACCGGGGTCGTCGACCCGGCGAACTCCCTGGTCGGCGACACCGCGAACGACCTTGTCGGCAGCTTCGGCGTGACGGCACTGAGCAACGGCAATTACGTGATCGCCAGCCCGCTGTGGGACGATCTGGCGGTCGTGGATGCCGGCGCGGCGACCTGGGGCGACGGGGCCGCCGGCTCGATCGGCGTGATCGCCGCCGGCAATTCGCTGGCCGGGACCACACCCGGCGACCAGGTCGCCTCCGGCGGGGTGGCGGCGCTGACCAACGGCAATTATGTCGTGCTCAGCCCGCTCTGGGACGATGGCAATACCTTCGATGCCGGCGCCGCGACCTGGGGCGACGGGGCGGTCGGCACTTCCGGCGCGGTCACGGCGGCCAACTCGCAGGTTGGCAGCAGGCCGAACGACCAGGTCGGCAGCGGCGGCGCGGCCGCGCTGAGCAACGGCAACTACGTGACCGCCAGCCCGTCCTGGGACAATGGCGGCATCGTGGATGCCGGCGCGGCGACTTGGGGCGACGGCGCGACCGGTTCGTCGGGCGCGGTCTCGGCCGCCAATTCCCTGGTTGGCAGCACGGCCGGCGACCAGATCGGCTTCGGCGGGGTCACGGCCCTGGCCAACGCCAATTATGTCGTCGCCAGCCCGCTGTTCGACAGCGCCGGCATCGTCGATGCCGGTGCGGCGACCTGGGCATCGGGCATCGCCGCGACCGCGACCGCGGTGTCCTCCGCCAATTCCCTGGTCGGCGCCACGCCCAACGACCAGGTCGCCGCCGGCGGCGTCACCGCGCTGACCAACGGCAATTACGTCGTGGTCAGCCCGGTGTGGATCAACGGCGTGGTCGATCGCGCGGGCGCGGCGACCTGGGGTGACGGCGCGACCGGGAGCGCCGGCGCCGTCAGCACCGCGAACTCGCTGTTCGGCAGCGCGACCGACGACCTGCAGGCGGCGCTCGTCCTGCCGCTGAGCAACGGCGACTATGCCCTGGCCAGCCCGTCCTGGGACAATGGCGTGCTCCTCGATGCCGGTGCGGTGGCCCTCGGCGACGGCACCGCCGGCACGAGCGGGGCGCTCTCCGACGTCAATGCGATGACCGGGGGCGCGACGATGGAGCTGTTCGGCGGCGCCATGATCGTCGAGGGCGATACCACCCTGATCACCGGCTCACCGATCGAGGGCCGGGCCGTGGTCGGCATGCTGGACATCAATGCCGATACCGGCGGCCTGGTCTTCGGGCGGGCGCAGGGTCAGGACATCACCATCGCGCCCAGCGCGGTCACAGGCATCCTGAATTCGGGCACCGACCTCGCCCTGCAGGCATCGAACGACATCTTCGTCGCCAGCCCCGTCCTGGCCGACAATCGCAGCACGTCGTCGCTGACCCTGGAAGCGGGGCGGTCGATCACCGTGGCGGCGGACATCCGGGTCGGCGGCACCCTGACCCTGATCGCCAACACACCGCAGGCCGCCGGCGTTGTGGAGGCCGACCGCGCCGCCGGCCCGGCGGTGATCGACACCCTGGCCGCCACCCTGACCAGCGGCGGGGCGATGGACCTGGAGCTTGCCGACGGCGCCGGCCGCGCCGCCGATGACAGCGGCGGCATCATGCTGGGCGCGATCTCTGCCCCCTCGCTGACGGTCCTGGATGCGGGACCGAGCGCCGGTACCGCGATCGCCTTCAGCAGTTCGATCACGACCGCGGGCAGCCAGACCTATAGCGGCGATCTTTTCGTCGGAGTCCCCGCGGTGGCACTGACCTCGACCGGCGGTGCCGTGGCCTGGCTGACGGAAGGTGTCGACACGATCACGGGCGGGCCGGGTGCGGAAATCCGGATGACCGATGCCACCGGCCTGATCCGCTACGGCCTGCTGGATCCCCTCGACGCCGCGCGGATCTCGTTCGGCGGCACAGCCAGCCGGCTCTATGGCGACAGCAACCCGGACCTGTCGCAGCCGCTCCTGACCGCCGGCACCCTGCGCCCCGGCGACAGCCTGGACAGCCTGTTCGGGGCCAGTGCCAGCCTTTCCGGAGCGGTGCCGACGGCAACCTCCAATGCCGGCAGCTACGCCGTTGCCCTCGACGGCAGCGGCGCGGCGACCAGCCTCGCCGTGCCGGGCTATTTCGTCGCCACCCAGGGCGCCGGCACCCTGACGGTCCTGCCGCGGCCGATCTCCGTCACCGCCGATGCGCAGAGCCGGGTCTATGGCGATGCCAATCCATCGCTGACCTACACCATCGGCGGCTCCGGCCTGGCGAACGGCGACACCCTGGCCGGCGCGCTGACGACGGGCGCGGGAGCGACCTCCTCTGTCGGCAGTTATGCCATCACCCAGGGCAGCCTGGCGGCGTCCACGAACTACAGCCTGAGCTTCGCCGAGGGGCAGCTGCAGGTCACGCCGCGGCCGCTCGCGGTGACGGCGGACTCCCTCAGCCGCAGCTATGGCGACACCAACCCGGACCTGACCTACCAGGTCGGCGGCGCCGGCCTGGTGAACGGCGACAGCCTGTCCGGTGCGCCGGCCAGTACCGCCACCGCGGCATCGTCGGTCGGCAGCTATGCCATCACGCAGGGCAGCCTGGCGGCCTCGTCGAACTACAGCCTGAGCTTCACGGACGGGCAGCTGCAGGTCATGCAGCGCCCGCTCACGGTGACGGCGGAGTCCCACAGCCGCAGCTATGGCGACGCGAACCCGGAGCTGACCTACCAGGTCGGCGGCGCCGGCCTGGTGAATGGCGACCTGCTGAGCGGGGCGCTGGCCACGGAGGCCGGCACCGCCTCTCCCGTCGGCAGCTATGCCATCGCGCAGGGCAGCCTGGCGGCCTCGTCGAACTACAGCCTGAGTTTCACCGACGGGCTGCTGCAGGTCACGCAGCGTCCGATCGCGGTGACCGCGATGCAGCGGACTCGCGCCTTCGGTACCGCCAACCCGGAGCTGGTCTTCGCCATCGAGCAGGGCAGCCTGGCCGGCGGCGACGCCATCTCGCTGGCCACCACCGCCGACCAGGCCTCCGTCCCGGGCAGCTACGACATCCTGCTGGACGGCCTGTGGCGGGGCGGTCTCGACGTCGCGTCGAACTACGACCTGACCTACCGCAGCGCCCTCCTGACCGTCCTGGCGGCGCCTGTGCAAGAGAGTGACGAAACCGAGTCGACGATCGAAGCATGCACCATGTAACAGGTCTGATTCTTTCCTTCCTGCCGCCGGTGTTCCGGCCCGGGTCATCGCGGCGCAGCACCCCACCAGCAAACCTCCCGCTACGCGCCGCCTCTGCCGCCTGCCTGGCCGCGGCCTTCTGCCTGGCTGCCGCCGGCCCGGGCATGGCCGGCCGGGCGGCCCATGCGCAGACCGCGCCGGCCCTGGAACGGAACCTGCCGCTGGAACTGCCGGGTGACGGCAGCATCGAACTGGACGAGGCCGTCCCGGCCCAGGTGTCGGACACGCCCATCGGGGTGGATCTCGCCGGCGTGCGGCTGGAAGGCCTGGCCGGCGGCGGCACCCCCGCCGGGGCGGGACCCGCGGCGGCGCTGGTGCCGGGCATCACCGTCGTCGATGTGGACGGGGTGGCGGAAGCGGACCTGAAGGCGGCCCTGGCCGGCTTCCTGGGACGACCGCTGTCGCTGCGCCTGATCGAGGAGATCAAGGCAGCCGTGATCGCGGTCTATCGCCGCGCCGGCCGGCCCTTCGTCTCTGTCTCGCCGCCCGAGCAGGACATCACCTCCGGCGTCCTGCGGCTGCAGGTGCTCCCCTTCCGGGCCGGCAGGGTGGCGGTCCTGGCCGGCCGCCGGTCCGACGCGGGCGAGGGCGTGCCGCAGCGACGCCCGGCGGATCCGGAGCTTGCCGGCGATCTGCGGGTCGCGCCGGGCAGCCTGATCGAGGCGCCGCAGGTGATGGAGGATCTGGACTGGCTGAACCGCTTTCCGTTCCGGCAGGTCAACGGCGTGTTCGAGCCAGGATCGCAGCCGGGCGTCAGCGACCTGACCCTGGAAGTGTCCCGCTACAGGCCGTGGCTGGGCTATGCCGGCTGGTCCAATTCCGGCACGCGCAGCACCGGCACGGACCGCTATTTCGCCGGCTTCAATGCCGGCTTCGAATCGCTGCGGGACCTGACGATCGCCTACCAGCTGACCGTCGACAGCGGCGTCCTGCGCGCCCCCTCCAGCCTGGCCCTCAACGACGGCAACTGGCCCCGCTATGCCAGCCATGCCGCGCGCGTCACCTTCACCCCCTTCACCCGCCAGGCATTGGAGGCGGCGCCCAATTTCGTCGCCACCCGGCAGGCGATCGAGGCCGGGACCTTCGCCTTCGAGACCACCGCCTTCGAGCTGCCGGTCCGCTACATCTCCGCCCTGTCCAACCTGGTGCCGGCACTGGCCGGCTGGGGCGATGCCTATTTCGGGGTGGCGCCGAAATGGGAGACCCGCAGCACCCTGTTCTCGGGGGTGGAGGTGGCGCGCGGCTCCGCCGCGGTGTTCGACATGTCGATCGGCTGGAGCGGGGTGCTGCGCGACCTGGGTGACGCCGCCATCGACCTGCGGGTGGTGCACAATCCGGGCGGCATCCTCGGCGGCAACACCACCGAGGACTGGTACCTCTATTCAAACGGGGTGGTCGGGCAGGCGCGCTACACCTACCTCGCCGGCAGCCTGGACCGGACGACACCGCTGCCGTTCCTGCCGGGCCTGGCGCTGCGCACGACCCTGATCGGGCAGTTCGCCGGCCAGGCCCTGCCGGACATCGAGCAGCTGGCGCCGGGCGGCGTCTATGCCACCCGCGGCTACACCCTGTCGGACGGCAGCCTGGATACCGGCTTCATCCTGCGCGACACCCTGCAGCTGCCGGGCGGCCCCGTCTTCGGCGCGGCGGCGGCGGATGCCGGCCTTGCCGTCGACGACCGCTTCTCCCCCTACCTCTTTCTGGACCTGGCCGCCGGCTATGCCTTCGACGGCGGCCCGGCCGACCGCGGCCGGCGCAGTCGCACCAACATGGCCGGCGTCGGCGGCGGCTTTGACTACAGTCTCGGCCAGGCCCTGCATGCCGGCGCCTCGGTCGGGCTGGCCCTGTCCGACGCGCCGTCGACCAGACGCGGCGATGTCAGGGTCGACGGCCGCATCGTCGTGACGTTCTGAGCGGGCAGGGCCCGCATCGACCTGAGGAGGGATGCAAAGATGCGATCGATCGGGTGCTTGGCCGTCATCGCCCTGCCGCTCGCCCTGGCGGCCTGCAGCACTACGGCGGGCCTGAGCAGAGAACGCGCAGAGAAGGCGAATGACATGGAGGACGCCGATACCGCGCAGAGCACGCTGGACGCCGCCACCCAGGTCGAGCAGGTGACCGCGGTCGACAGTGCCGCCCTCAGCCTCTCGCCGAAGGCGGTCAGCGGGCTTGCCGCGCTGTCGGCGACGGTGAACAGGTCCTGCAGGTGAGGCTGGCGGCCTATCCCGCGAGGCCGGCCGGCATCCCGCCGCCGCGCAGGGCATTGTAGGCCGCCAGGTCGCGCCCGGGCTCGTCGGCGAAGCGGTCCGGCCGCACCTGCAGGTCGCTCATCCTGTCCAGCCGGAACAGGCGGAAATCGTCCCGCAGCAGACACCAGCCGACCAGCAGCCAGCCGTCCGAAAAGGCGGTCAGCGCCAGGGGGCGGACCCGGCGCCGCGTCGCCGCCTGCGCCTCGCTGCGATAGGCGAAGGTGACCAGCCGGCGCTCGCGGACCGCGCGCCGCAGCGCCGCGGCAAAGCCCGGGGCGCGGCGATGCGGCTTCTGTACCGCGCGCAGGGCGGGGCGGGCCGGTGCCGCCAGCCGTCGGGCGGCCTCGATCTTGACGCCGGCCGATCGCGCCGCCGCGGCAAGTGGGCGGTCGCCGACCTGCCGCACATAGGCCAGGCCCAGTGCCAGGGCCTCCATCTCGTCATGGTCGAAGGTCAGCGGCGGCAGGTCCAGCGGCGCCCGCAGCAGGTAGCCGATCCCCGCCTGGCCGTCGATCGCGAAACCCTGTGCCTGCAGGGCGGCGATGTCGCGATAGACGGTCCGCACCGACACCTCGAGGCGCCGCGCCAGGGCGTCCGCGGTCACCGGTTCGCCTGCACGCAGATATCCGACCAGTTCGAACAGGCGGTCTGCCCGCCGCATGCCGGGCCTCCTCCGTTTGATGTCCTCCGGCGCTGCCACGCTCCTGACAGGCCGCTGTCAGGAGGATGCGCCTACACTGCGTTCCTGACCACGCTTCCAAGACGAAGGTGCAACAGGGGAGTGCCGTGATGACGCAAGACGCCGAGACCGGAGCGGATCCGGACCTGCTGGGCATGCCGATGCCGCCCTGCGCCCGCCTGCTGGGCTGGCGCCTGATCGAGCAGAACCCGGAAGCCGGCCGGATCCGGGTGGGGTTCGAGGGCAAGCCGGAATTCTGCAACCCGGCGGGCCTGATCCAGGGCGGGCTGCTGGCGGCGATGCTCGACGACACGATGGGGCCGGCGCTGGTGGTGGCCAGCCGCGGACGCCTGTACTGCACGACGATCGACATGAATGTCAGCTACCTGGCGCCCGTCCGGCCCGGACCGCTGGAAGGGCGCGCAAGGGTGGTGGAGGCGGGGCGCACGATCGCCTTCCTGGAGGGCGAGCTTGTCGATGCCGATGGCCGGGTCCTGGTCCGCGCCACCAGCAGTGCCAGGGTGCTGGAAGCGGCCCGGGCACTGGGCGGCGGCGCGCCGGCGGCGCAGCCTGGGCCGGAATGAGCCCGGCTCAGCCGCCGTCCGCGGCAGGTGCCGCGGCGACGGCGGCCGAGAGGTTGGCCAGTGCATCGCGTGCGGGGGCGAAACCGCCGGCCTCCGCCTGGCGGGCGACCGCCGCCACCGTCCGCGCCCAGTCCGCATAGGGCAGGCCATCGGCGGCGGGCCGGGCGGCCATGCGGCCCAGCGCGGCCCGGATCATGCGGGAGACGAGATCGGCCAGCGGCGCGTCCTCCGCCTCCAGCGCCCGGCGCAGCACCGCCAGGTAGCGCGGCAGGTCCGCGGGACCCTCGTCGCGCGCGGTTTCCGACACCGCGCCGGCGCCGGGTGCCGCCAGGGCCAGCTGGTATTCCACCAGGGCGTCCAGCAGGTCCGGCCGCGGCTCCCGGCCCGCGAATTCGACCACGATCACGCGGCGGGTGAAGTCGCGCAGGGAGGCCATCCGGACGGCGGTGCCATAGGGGCCGTTCTCCGCGACACCCTGCAGGCTGGGGATCTCCAGCGGCCGGTCCAGCCCGTCATCGGCCATCGGGTTCCACAGCCGGTGCGCGACGTCGACCCGGCCGGGCCGGTCGGACAGTCCCGGGATGAACAGCTCGGCATTGGCGCCGCCATTGCCGTGGCAGGTCTGGCAGGCGATGCCGGACAGGCGGGCATTGCCGCCCAGGACCTCCGGCGACCGGAAGGCCAGCCGGCCAAGCTCCACCAGGCCGTGGCTGCCGGCGGCGACGGTCAGCCGTTCCGCCGGCAGTGCGGCCTGCGCCAGCCGGCTGTCCGCCGGCAGCCAGCGGCGGTCATGGATCTCCGGCGGCCCGGCGGCCGCGGCGGCTGCCGCGACGATGCCGCAGACAAGGATGCTCGCCGCCGAAAGCTGTCCTGCCCGGCCGGCCATCGGCGGCTGCGTCCGGCAGCCTCAGCCGGTGCCGCCGACGGTGATGCCGTCGATCAGCAGGGTCGGCTGGCCGACGCCGACCGGCACGCCCTGGCCGGCCTTGCCGCAGGTGCCGATGCCGGGGTCCAGCTCCATGTCGTTGCCGACCGCCTTCACCTTCTTCATCACCTCCGAGCCCTGGCCGATCAGGGTGGCGCCCTTCAGCGGCGCGCCGATCCTGCCGTTCTCGATCCTGTAGGCCTCGGTACAAGAGAAGACGAACTTGCCCGACGTGATGTCGACCTGGCCGCCGCCGAAATTCACCGCATAGACGCCGTCCTTCACGGAGGCCAGGATGTCGGCGGGATCGGCATCGCCGCCCAGCATGTAGGTGTTGGTCATCCGCGGCATCGGCATATGCGCGAAGCTCTGGCGCCGGCCGTTGCCGGTGGCCTTCATGCCCATCAGGCGGGCGTTCATGCGGTCCTGCATGTAGCCGGTCAGGATGCCGTCCTCGATCAGCACGGTGCGGCTGGAAGGCGTGCCCTCGTCGTCGATGGTCAGCGAGCCGCGCCGGTCGGGCAGGGTGCCGTCGTCGACGATCGTCACCCCGGGCGCCGCCACCTGCTGCCCCATCAGGCCGGAAAAGACCGAGGACTGCTTGCGGTTGAAGTCGCCTTCCAGGCCGTGGCCGACCGCCTCGTGCAGCAGCACGCCGGGCCAGCCCGGACCCAGCACCACCGGCACCTCGCCCGCAGGCGCGGCTTCGGCGCGCAGGTTGACCTCTGCCTGACGCATCGCCTCGTCGACCTCGGCGCGCCAGCGGCCCGGCTCGAAATAGGCGGTGTAGCCGGTGCGCCCGCCGGTGCCGGAGGAGCCGGATTCCTGGCGGTCGCCCTCGCCCATCACGACGGAGACGTTGAGCCGCACCAGGGGCCGGATGTCCTGTCCCAGATAGCCGTCGGGACGCAGGATCAGCACCGCCCGCCAGGCACCCAGCAGGGAGGCGGAGACCTGCCGCACCCGGTCGTCGCGCCGGGCATAGGCGTCGATCTCCGACAACAGCTTCACCTTCTCCGCGAAGGGGATCTCGTTCAGCGGATTGTCGTCGGCATAGAGGCGCCGGTTGGTCAGCTCCGGCGGTGCGGCGAAAGCGCCGGCATGGCCGTCGCGCACCGCGCGCACCGTCTCCGCCGCGCGGCGCACCGCCGCCTCGCTCAGCTCGGAGGCATGGGCATAGCCGGTCTGTTCGCCGGACACCGCGCGCAGGCCGAAGCCCTGGCTGGTGTCGAAGTTGCAGGATTTCAGCCGCCCGTCGTCGAAGGCGAAGCTTTCAGAATAGGCATATTCCAGGAACAGCTCGCCATCGTCGGCGCCGTGCAGGGCGTCGGAGACGATCCCGGTCAGGCGCGGCCGGTCGAGCGCGCCGCGGCTGAAGAACAGGTCCTCGGCGGAAGTGATTCGGTCGGAGGCGGACATTCCCTCTCCATCGGTCAGGCGGATGCGGCCCGGCGGATGCGGTGCCGGACCTTCGGCCCGGACCCGCTTCTGCTGCGCAGGGCGATGATCTTGCCGCTATAGATGTCGTCTCGAGCGCGGCAGGTCCAGGGGGGAGGCGGGAAAGCCGCGGCGGGTACCGTTTCCCGTACGGTCCGGGAGAGATGGTGGCGGGTCGCTACGAAGGTGCGACGTTGCGCCACGCTGACCCTTCCATACCCCCTTTCTACGATTTTGAACGGTATAGAGGCGTTCCGCGCCAGTTCCGCCTTTGGGCGGGATGGGGGTGGGGGCGCTGCCGCGACGGCGCCGGACCGGCATCTGGCCGGACCGACCGGCTCGGCGGCAGGTTGCGAAGGGCAGCCGGGACAGGCCCGGCGCCCGACCCGGGCGGCAGGATGCGCCGGGGCTGGCGACAGGGCATGACACCTCCGGAAACGGGCGGGTCGGAATCTAGGGATTGGGGTGGCAGTGTTCCGCCACGCTATGGGAACCCGAAGGGAACTGGGATGACGCAGATCAGCGTTCGGGGCGGCAGGGCCGCCTGGAGCTTCGTCCGCCGCAGGGCGATCGCGCTGGCGGGGATGCTGGCGTTTCTGGCGCTTGCGATTCCCGGGATGGCGGCGGCACAGGACGGCGAGCCGTTGCCGGCGGACCTGGAAACGATCGGCATCGCCCAGCCCTGGCAGCTGGGCTACCAGCCGGCCGCCGCGCCGATCATGGATTCGATCTACGATTTCCATGACCTGCTGCTGGTGGTGATCTTCGCGATCTCGATCTTCGTGCTGCTGCTGATGCTCTACGTGATGTTCCGGTTCAGCGCGAGCAAGAACCCGAACCCCTCGCGGACCTCGCACAACACCCTGATCGAGGTGATCTGGACCGTCGTCCCGGTGCTGATCCTGGTGATCATCGCGATCCCGTCCTTCCGGCTGCTGTACTTCGAGGATCGCACGGTCGAGGCCGACCTGGTGGTGAAGGCCACCGGGCACCAGTGGTACTGGAGCTACGAATATCCGGACGAGGGCCTGGTGTTCGACCAGCTGATGGTCGCCGATGCCGACCTGCAGCCCGGCGAGCCGCGCCTGCTGGAGACCGACACCGCCGTGGTGGTGCCGATCGGCAAGAAGGTCCGCGTGCTGACCACGGCCAGCGACGTGCTGCATTCCTGGACGATCCCGTCCTTCGGCATCAAGCAGGACAGCGTCCCGGGCCGGATCAACGAGACCTGGTTCCTGGCGGAGCGTCCCGGCATCTACTACGGCCAGTGCTCCGAACTGTGCGGGGTGAACCACGCCTTCATGCCGATCAAGGTCGTCGCGGTGGAGCAGGCGGACTATGACCGCTGGCTGGCCTGGGCGAAGAACGAATATGCCGCGGTGAAGAGCGAGCCGCGGGCGGTGGCATCGGCCGGCAAGACCGTCGATGCCGGGACGGTGGACGCGGCGGCGAAATAAGACAACGCGCCGGACCAGGGTCCGGCGGCGATCGGTTCTGTCGCGCTGCGGCGCGGGGAGGTCAAGGCGATGGCATATTTCGACAAGACGGCTGACGCGCACGGGCACGACGCGCATGGTCATCCGACGGGGTGGAAGCGGTGGGTCTATTCCACCAACCACAAGGACATCGGCACGATGTACCTGATCTTCGCGATCATCGCGGGGATCATCGGCGGTGCCATGTCGGTCCTGATCCGTGCGGAGCTGCAGGCGCCCGGCGACGGGATCCTGGCCGGCGACAGCCAGTTCTACAACGTCCTGATCACCGGCCATGGCCTGATCATGATCTTCTTCATGGTCATGCCGGCGATGATCGGCGGCTTCGGCAACTGGTTCGTGCCGCTGATGATCGGCGCGCCGGACATGGCCTTCCCGCGGATGAACAACATCTCGTTCTGGCTGCTGCCGCCGGCCTTCGCGCTGCTGGTGATCTCGATGTTCGTGCCGGGGACCGCCTCGGGCGACGGCGCCGGCACCGGCTGGACGATCTATCCGCCGCTCTCCTCCAGCCTGGGCCATCCGGGCCCTGCGGTGGATTATGCGATCCTCAGCCTGCACATCGCCGGCGCCTCGTCGATCCTGGGCGCGGTGAACTTCATCACCACCATCTTCAACATGCGCGCGCCGGGCATGACCCTGCACAAGATGCCGCTGTTCGTCTGGTCGGTGCTG
>MDTD01181945.1_pt1 | contig 70876 bp, 56 predicted proteins | sample 811221 | NCBI WGS metagenome assembly MDTD01 (sample SAMN05326646, study PRJNA326480) | marine metagenome | isolation source: seawater | place: Pacific Ocean: South West | collected 2011 | reverse complement strand
GGCGGGGCTGCCAACCCTGCCCACGAGCTTGCTGCAAAGCAGATCATCCAGGAAGAGACCGGGATGATCGTCACCTGCGGACACGAACTTTCAAGCATGCTCAACTTCGTGGTCAGGGCCCAGACCGCCGTTCTCAATGCCCGGATCATCCAGAGAATGGTGAAGTTCTTTAAAGAACTGGATACGGTGTTGAAACGCAGGGGCATCAAAGCACCGGTTATGGTGGTAAAAGGCGACGGCACCCTCATGTCTTCGGCCATGGCCATAGAACGCCCGGTTGAGACCATCCTGTCGGGTCCTGCGGCCAGTGTGGCCGGGGCAAAACTGATGACCGGCCTGGACGATGCCATGGTGGTGGACATCGGGGGGACCACCACAGATACGGCGGAATTGTCCGGCGGCCTTGTGGCCGTTTGTGACAGCGGTGCCCGCGTGGGCGGCATCACCACCCACGTCAAGGCGTTGGATATGCGTACGGTGGGATTGGGCGGTGACAGCCATATCCGCTGGGAGAAAGAGCAGCTTAAGATCGGTCCCCGGCGTGTGGCTCCGGTGGTCTGGGCAGATGCCAGGTTCCCGGGGGGCGTGGAAGAAGCCGTAGCTTACCTTGTGCAGCGGATCAGCCAATCGCCCCTGCTCCATACCGACCAGACCATTATCACGGCAATGGAAGGGGAATTTCCCTTCGAACCTACGGCAGAGGAAACTCGGATTTACGCCACCCTGCAAACACGCCCCTATGCCCTGGATGAACTGGCCGGAAAACTAAAATTGCTGTCCGCCCGGTCACTCAGGACGGAAAGGCTCGAAGGCTGGGGACTGGTGCAGCGTTGCGGCCTGACCCCCACCGATCTTCTTCATGTCACGGGACAATTTGAAAAATGGCCGACCAGCGCCGCAGAACGCATGGTGGCAATCTTAGCAGGCCTTTCAGGCATGACACCGGAGGCTTTCATCCGGCACATGATACGGGTATTTGAAAAAGAACTGGCCCGGGAACTTTTGAAAAAACAACTGGCCAAGGATGTCCGGGTGAACGACAGCACAGAAACCGAACTGAGCCAACACCTTATCGACTGCATCCTATCCGGCAAACAGAACGGCTACGGCATCAGTGCCACCCTTGAACACCCCGTCATCGGGATCGGTGCCCCGGCCCATTTTTTCCTTCCCCAAGCCGGCAAACGGCTGAACGGGAATGTGATTATCCCGAAGGATGCAGATGTGGCCAACGCCCTGGGGGCGGTGTCAAGCCACGTCATGATCAAACAGGAAGTCACCATCCAGCCCGGAGATACCGGCGGATTCCGGGTGGAAGGAATGGAGGGCAGCCAGCGGTTTAACACCATTGATGCAGCCGAGAACTGGGCCGTGGACGCGTTGAAAGACAGGGTCAGGGCCATGGGACGCTTTGCCGGCACCAGCCGCCGGACCGTGGAAATGGAAATCAGCGACCGGGTCGTCACCTTGGGTAACCAGTCCACCTTGTTTCTCGGCCGGACCATTCGGGCCACCCTGTCCGGAAGCCCGGACCTGGTGCTGGAGACGGCCCGGTCCGCCTAAGCCAGGTCTGCCTAAACCAGGTCCGCCCCGGGCGGGTATTTACATCGCATCCACCGGGCGGTCCAGAGCCTTATAGTTGACTGCCTCCAGAATATGGGACTTTGAGATCTTATCATCTCTTTCCAGGTCGGCGATGGTCCGGGCCACCTTGAGAATGCTGGTGTAGGCCCGGGCGGACAGATTCAGGGTTTTCATGGCCCGTTCAAGGGTGCTGCCGGCATTGGAGCCAAGAAGACAGTGCTTTCTCACTAGATCCGAAGACATATCTGCATTGGTGATACATCTTGTCCCGTTGAACCGTTCTGCCTGGATATTCCGGGCTTCCGATACCCGCTCCCGGATAGCCGCAGAGGATTCTTCCTCACCGGATGATGCCAGATCCTCATAATCCACCTGGGGGACCTCCACCTGGATGTCCATCCGGTCCATGAGGGGGCCGGAGATCTTTGAGCGGTATTGGCGGATTCTGGCCAGGGTGCAGTCACATTCCCTGGCCGGGTTGCCCAGGTTGCCGCAGGGACAGGGGTTCATGGCAGCCACCAGCATAAACCGGCATGGGTAGGTGGCTTTGGCGCCTGCCCGGGCCAGGCAGATGCGTCCTTCCTCCAGGGGCTGGCGCAGGACTTCCAGGACGTTGCGCCGGAATTCCGGGACCTCGTCTAAGAACAGGACGCCGTGGTGGGCCAGGCTGATTTCCCCGGGCATGGGACGCGGCCCCCCGCCCACAAGGCCGGCATCGGAAATGGAGTGGTGCGGGGCTCGGAAGGGCCGGGTGCCCAGGGTATACCCGCCGTCCGTGGTCATGCCGGTGATAGAATAAACCCGGGCAATATCCATGGATTCTTCAAAGGAGGGGGGAGGAAGGATTCCCGGGAGCCGTTTTGCCATCATACTCTTGCCGCTGCCCGGCGGGCCGCTGAGCAGGACATGATGGCTGCCGGCGGCGGCTATTTCCAGGGCCCGCTTGACATGGGCCTGTCCCCGGACCTGGGAAAAATCCGGACAATTGATATCCAACGTCTCAGGTTCCACCGGGACATCACCGGAAGAGAAAAGGGACGGTTCCAAACGGCCTGAAAAAAATTCCACCACCTCGGACAGATACGCGACGGCCATCACTTCGATATCCTTTACCAGAACGGCTTCGGGACCGTTCTCCCTGGGAAGGATAATTCCTTTGAACCCGGCATCCCGTGCGGCAAGGGCAAAGGGCAGCGCCGCTTTCACCGGTTTGAGGCGTCCGTCCAGCGACAATTCCCCGGCCGTAAGCCAGCGGCCGGCCGTTTCCTGGGGAAACAACCCTGATGCGCAGAGAATCCCCAGGGCCACGGGCAGATCAAGGCCGGTGCCTTCCTTTTTGATGTCGGCGGGGGCCAGGTTCACCACCACCCGGTCCATGGGAAAGGTATACCCGGCATTCTGGATCGCGGACCTCACCCGTTCCCTGCTCTCTCGAACGGCGGCTTCGGGCAGCCCCACGACGTTGAACACGGGAAGCCCCAGGGAGATATCCACCTCCACATCTAGAACGATGGCCGAAAGCCCCTGAACGGCACAGGAATACATTTTTGAAAGCATGGCGTCCCCCTTTAAATGAGTGACGGAACGGGACTGAAAATCACGACAAAGCGTATTAACGCTCAACGACGGGCAGGCCGGCTGCCTGACACCGCCTGTTTTTTTCTACCAGAAAACCTGTGGTATCCAAAGATTTTTCTCAATTGTTTTGCTTTGCATATAAAAATCAGATATATATACCACACTTTTTGATACGGCTTAAATAAGCCCACACGCGCGGCACAGCGCTTATACATATTTTTTACATATATGACGGATTACTTAAAACAACAGACCATTGCACAGAACGTTGCCCTTTCCGGCGTAGGCGTCCATTCGGGTAAAAAAACCAATTTGACCATCCGGCCGGCACAGGAAAACCACGGCATTAAATTCCGCCGGGTGGACCTGCCCGGCACCCAGGACATCCAGGCATTGTTTAAAATGGTGGTGGATACCAGCCTGGCCACCGTATTGGGTACCAACGGCGCCATTGTCTCCACCATTGAGCACCTGATGGCCAGCTTTGCCGGTCTTGGCATTGACAATGCCCTGGTGGAGATGGATGATTATGAGATGCCCATCATGGACGGCTCCGCCCAGGAATTCACCCGGGCGCTGACGGCAGCCGGGGTGGTGGAGCAGACTCTGCCCAAGCATTTCATGATCGTCAATACCCCCATTGAGGTAATGGACGGGGATAAATTTGTCCGGATTGAGCCTGAAGATTGTTTCAGGATCACCTGCACCATAGATTTCGACCATCCCCTGATCGGAAAACAGACCCTCATCTTTGACCGGGCGGAAAACGACTTTGCAATGGAAATCAGCAGGGCCAGAACCTTCGGATTTATCAGGGATCTTGAGCTGCTCAAAAAATTCAGCCTGGGCAAAGGCGGAAGCCTTGACAATGCCATTGTTATCGATAATGATAAAATCCTGAACGAGGGAGGGCTTCGCTATCCGGACGAGTTTGTCAGACACAAACTTCTGGACTCTCTGGGGGATTTCTCCCTGCTGGGCATGCCCATCCAGGGTCATATCATCACCCATAAATCCGGGCACACCCTGAATCACCAGTTCATAAAGACGTTTCTGGATAATAAGGATGCCTGGGAAACCGGACCGGCAAAAATATAAGCTGAACGGCAGACAATGAAACCAAAGGGTGCGTTACACACACATTACATTCTGATCGTCTTTGTCATCTGTTTCAACCTGATGCTGCCCGGCCGGATTTTTGCAGACAACGCCCCGGTGCTGGTCAACATCAAGCTGGCCAACACAAGAGATGACCTGCTGACCTATTTTACGGTGGAAAACGCCTTTACGCCGAAGCTGGAAACCGCCATGCAGACCGGGATCCTCACCTCGTTTACCTATTATGTATCCCTGTATAAAACCACCAGCAACCTCTTTGACAAAAAAATTGCCGACATCCAGATATCGTCCTCTGTGAAATACAATTCTCTGACCAAGGAATTTGCCGTCACACGGCCCTGGAAGGATGAAAAACCTGCGACCACCGCATCCTTTGAAGAGGCCAAGGCCTGGATGACAGAGGTGGACAACCTCAAGGTCATTCCCCTGGACCGGTTGGTGAAGGGGGACAAGTACCAGATCCGGATCAAAGCGGAGCTAGAAAAGGTGACCCTGCCCCTCTCATTGCACCACGTCTTCTTTTTCGTTTCCTTATGGGACTTTGGGACCGATTGGTACGTGATTAATTTTACCTATTAATCCTTAAACTTTTTTTGTACGCCCTTTACGATGACTGAAGACACCGCACCCTTAAAACGGGAAAAAAGCCCCGATAAAAATCAGGAAAGATCCCGGCGCAAAAAGGAAGGGATACTCATTCTGGTCATCCTGCTGATCGTGGGGGGGCTGACCATCGTTGAGACACGGATCACCCCTTTCGGCACCGATTTCCCCCTGTCATCCACGGTGCTCATGTTCATCCTGATCAACATCAACCTGCTGTTGCTGCTGAGCCTGCTTCTCCTGGTATTCCGGAATCTGGCCAAACTGTATTACGAAAAAAAGAACAATATTCTCGGATCAAAGATTAAAACCCGGCTGACCGTCGCCTTTGTCATCCTGGCCCTCTTACCCACAATCGTGCTCTTTTTCTTTTCCATCCAGTTTATCTCCACCTCCATTGCCTTCTGGTTCAATGCCCCGGTGGAAAAAACCCTGGACGCCTCCCTGGCCGTGGGGCAGAAGCTGTACGACTACATCGAGGATAAGAATGCCTTTTTTGCCAAAAGAGGGGCTTTCCAGATTGATTCCAGAGAATTGTTAAAGCAGGAAAACCAGGAAAAACTGACCCGGTACACCCAGGTGATCCAACGGGCATTTAACCGTCATGCCGTGGAGGTGTACACCCCGGATGCCAAACGGGTGAGCCTGTCCCTGGCAAGTGAGCTGGAATCTCTGTATTTCGGCCTGCTCACCACCACGGAACTGACCCGTATCATCCCGGGAGAAACCAGCCATACGGTGTACCAGACCATAGAGGCCGGAGAATTTTTACGCACCATATCCACCATCCCTTTCGGCAGTTTGCAGGATAAAGCCCACGGCTATATTGTGATCACCACCCTGGTTTCACCGGATTTGTCCGAAAACCTGAAAGCCATTCTCAAAGGGGTGGAAGAGTACCACCAGTTGAAACTCACCAAAAAACCGGCACAGATTTCCTACTATATCGCACTGACCATTGTGGCTCTGCTGGTGGTGTTCTGCGCCATCTGGTTCGGATTCCAGATGGCCAAGTCCATCACCATCCCCATTATGAAATTTGCCGAAGGCACCCAGCGGATCACCGATGGCGATCTGAACTACCAGATTGATTTTCAGACCGATGATGAACTGGGGACCCTGATCAAATCCTTTAACTCCATGACCAAACAGCTGGCGGCGGGCAGGGAGCAGATCGCCCTGTCCGGCGAGATGCTCAAAAAACAGAATATCGAGCTTGAAAAAAGCCGGCAGTATATCGAAATTGTCCTCAAAAACATTTCGGCCGGCGTGGTATCCATTGACAATACCGGCAATATCACCACCATCAACAAAGCTGCGGAATCCATGCTGGATGTGAACAGCGCAAAAATTCTGAACAAAAACTTCCGGCAAATCCTCGATGGTGACTATCTCCAGATCGCAGAAAAGATTTATGCCCAGGCCGCAGGTGGCGCCCAGCACATTGAGGTGCCAGTTTCCGCCTCCATCGCAGGGGCACCCAAGCATTTTTCCCTGCACTACTCCACCCTCAAGGACGACACCAACCGGAATCTGGGTGCGGTGCTGGTATTTGACGACGTCACCGAACTTGAAAAAGCACAGCGTATGGTGGCCTGGCGTGAGGTGGCACGAAGGATCGCCCATGAGGTTAAAAATCCGTTGACCCCCATCAAGCTGTCCGCCCAGCGGCTGAAAAGAAAATACGGCAAGGAGATAGATGATGAGATTTTCACCGGATGCGCCGACACCATTGTGGAGCATGTGGACCTGATCCGGAACCTGGTGAACCAGTTTTCCGCCTTTGCCAAATTTCCTGACACGAACTTTGCCACCGCCCGGATCGACAATATTATCCTGGAGACAATCGCCCTGTACCGGGAAGGCCTTCCCCAGGTGGATATCCAAACCAACTTCGGTGAGAATATCCCCACCTTGAAACTGGACCACCAGCACATGAAACAGGCCTTCATCAACCTGATCGACAATGCGGTCTATGCCATCAACAAGGCGGGGACCATTGTCATTGACCTGTCCTATGATTCGATTCTTAAAATTGTCCGGATCGAAATCGCAGATACGGGCAAGGGGATTTCGGACAAGGAAAAAACCAGACTGTTTGAACCCTATTTTTCAACCAAAAAATCCGGCATGGGGCTGGGACTTGCCATTGTGAACTCCATTATATCGGACCACAACGGCGTCATCCGTGTCCAGGACAACCAGCCCCGGGGGGCCAAATTCATCATTGAACTGCCGGCCTGACAGGACGCTCGCACCGGCGTTGAAAGCCCTGCCCCCAAAACACCGGACCAATAAATATGATATTACTTGAATTACTTGAATTACTTGAAAGGATAGACGCCTATGTACCCGGCTGTATTAATTGTTGACGACGAATCCACCATCATTGACTCCCTGGAGGGCATACTTTCCGATGACGGATTCGAGGTCTTCCATGCCTACAACGGATACGAAGCCTTAAAGAAAATCGAGACCCATTCCCCCGACATCGTGCTGCTGGACATCTGGATGCCCGGGATGGACGGGATTGATACGTTAAAGGAAATCAAGAAAACCAACCCCAGCCTCCCGGTGGTGATGATTACAGGCCACGGTTCCATTGAATCTGCCGTGGACGCCACCAAGTCCGGGGCTTTTGATTTCCTGGAAAAACCCCTGTCCATCGACAAGGTGATGGTGACCATCAACAATGCGTTGAACTTTAGAAAGCTGGAAGAGGAAAACACCTATCTGCGCAAAAAGGCCATTGAAAAAAATTCCATCACCGGCACCAGTCCGGCCGTCCAGAAACTTTACGGTGAAGTTATGGCCGCCGCCCCCACGGATGCCTCCATCCTGATCATGGGAGAGAACGGCACCGGCAAAGAGATGGTGGCCCGGACCATCCACCAGTTCAGTTCCCGGCCCGAAGGCCCCTTTATCATTATCAACTGCGCGGCCATTCCCGAAGAACACCTGGAATCCGAGCTGTTCGGCCATGAAAAAGGCGCCTTTGACCAGGCCACATCCAAGAACAAAGGCAAATTCGAACTGGCATCCGGCGGCACCCTGTTCCTGGATGAAATCGGGGACATGAACATCAACACCCAGGCAAAGATGCTGCGCGCCCTGGAATCAAAGACCTTCCAGCGTATCGGCAGCTCCAGAACCCTGGAAATGGATGTCCGGCTGATCACCTCCTCCAACAAAAACCTGGAAACAGAAATCAAAAACGGCAATTTCCGGGAAGACCTTTTTTACCGGATCAACGTTGTCCCCATCCAGGTACCGCCGTTAAGAGAACGAAAGGCGGATATCCCCATGCTGGTGGACGTCTTTTTAGAAGCCCTGTCCAAGCAATCCTCGGAACCCCGGAAAACCATGTCCGGTGACGCATTGGAGCTGTTGCAGCAATATCCGTGGAACGGCAATGTCCGGGAACTTAAAAACCTGGTCGAACGGCTCTCCATCATGGTGAAAGGACAGACCATCGAAACCTCTGATATTCCCCAGCCGTACAATCCGGACCATGCCGGAGTTTCCAAACGGGAACGCCGCTGGCTCTTTACGATGGACAGCCTTGAAGATGCAAGGACCGTGTTTGAAGAGGAATTTCTCCGCCGCAAGGTGGATGAGGCCGGCGGCGACATCAAATCAGTGGCCAAAACCTGCGGCACCACGGTGAAATACATCAAAAAAAGAATCTCCTAAAGGCAGCATCTTATCCCATGCGAATAATCAGTGGCGAATGCCGGGGCAGAAAACTCAACCCGATCCAGGGACAAGATATCCGTCCCACTTCAGACCGGGTCAGAGAAGCCCTGTTCAATATCATCGGCCCTGCCATCCGCGGCCAGCGGGTGCTCGACCTCTTTGCCGGTACCGGCGCCTTTGGATTGGAGGCGTTGAGTCGGGGGGCCTGCGAAACGGTATTTGTGGAAATGGCCAAGCAGTCCTGTGACGTGATTCAAAAAAATATTGAGATGTGCCGGATGACGGATAAGTCGCATCTTGTGGTCCATGACCTGGTGAATAGCCCCCTGCCGGAGGGCTTGGGGCAATTTGACCTGATATTCATGGACCCGCCCTATGCCCGGGGATATGTGGGGCTTGTCCTTGAAAAGCCCGGGTTTACGGACCTGATGACCCGGGATACCATCATTATTGTGGAGCAGTCCGCCAGAGAAACACTGGTCAGCCCCCCGAACAGCCTTGACATTTACCGTCAAAAAAAATACTCAAAGACATTTGTTTCCTTTTTGCGGTTCGCCTGAAGGTCACAGGGCTAGAAAGGCTGCCGATACCTGCTAATGGTGAATTAGAGGATGATAATGACTGACACCAAAGAGAGAATCGCGATCTATCCCGGCTCCTTCGATCCCCTGACAAACGGCCATCTTGACGTAATTAAACGTGCCCAGGACATCTTTGACAAGGTGGTTGTGGCCGTGCTTCACAACCCGTCTAAAACCGGATTATTCACCGTGAATGAGCGGGTAAGCATGATCGAGGACAGCCTGAACGGTAATCCGCAAATTGAGGTGGACACCTTTGACGGCCTGCTGGTGGAGTATGCCAGGATCAAGAAAGCCGTGGCCGTTATCCGGGGCATGCGCGCCATCTCGGATTTTGAAAGTGAATTCCAGATGGCCCTGATGAACCGGAAGCTGAACAAAGATGTCCAGTCCGTATTCCTGATGACAGGTCTGCGGTGGATCTTCACCTCATCCTCTATTATAAAAGAAGCGGCCCAGTTCGGCGGAGATATCTCCGACATGGTTCCGGAGCCTGTAAAAATTAAACTCATGGAAAAATTTCCCCTGCTGAACTGCTGATCGGAGAGACTATGGACCTGTGGCAGCTACATATTTTCGCATCCGTGGTGGAGAAAAAGAGCTTTTCCAAAGCCTCTGAAACCATCAATCTATCCCAGCCCACGGTATCCACCCATATAAAAGAACTGGAAGAACATTTCCAGTGCCGGCTTCTGGACCGGCTGGGAAAGGTCACCGAACCCACCCGGGCAGGCCTGATTCTCTACGACTATGCCAAAAAAATACTGGCCCTGAGGGATGAAGCCCAGACGGCCATGCTTGATTTTTTAGGGCAGACCAAAGGCAGCCTGGTCGTCGGCGGCAGCACCATTCCGGCCGGCTATATCTTCCCCAAACTGATCGGGGCCTTTAAGACCGCCTATCCGGAGGTGTCCATCACCCTGAACGCCGGAGACACCAGCCAGATCACCCGGGCGGTAAGAAACGGCACACTGGAACTGGGGGTGGTGGGGGCGAAATCCAATGACCCGGCCATTGTCCAGGAACCTTTGGTGCAAGATGAGATGAAACTGATCATCCCCGCCGGCCATGAATGGGTGGGCAAACAGGCCGTCACCTGTGACGCCTTGTTCAGCCAGCCCTTTATTGCAAGAGAACGGGGCTCCGGCACCTGGCAGTCCATCCTCGCAAGCATTGACGACGCAGGGTTCGATTCGGCCAGACTGTCCACCGGTGTCACCATGGGCAACTCGGTTTCCGTAATCCAAGGCATTTTAAGCGGTGTGGGAATCTCGATTCTGTCGGTTATGGCGGTATCAGAAGAACTGCGGACAAAACGGCTGTATGCCCTGTCCGTGGAAGGGCTGGATCTCACGCGGTACTTCTACCTGACACTGGCAAAAAAACGCAGCCAGTCCCCCATTTGCAACAAGTTCATTGAGTTCGCCAGGGAACAGGCTGCAGATTAAACAAGAAATCCAAAGCCGGGGGCTGTTGTGTTGACACGTGAACAGCCCCCCGGCTTTTTACACGATCTTAATTCTTATTCGGCGACAAAAAGATTCAGCGCATCAATAAATTCGGGATCCTCTTCATCAATGATGCGGATCTGTTCTTTGTAAAGCCGCTTTTTCAACTCGGAGAATATCCCGCGTTTCTTGTCAAATGATGCGGCAAAGGCCAGGGCGTCTTCCATCAGCGTCTCCTGGTTGTCGCTGGCCTTTACAATGACATCTGAGGCTTCCAGGGCATCCGCGGTCAGACGTTCGCCGGAAAGCAGCATCCGGTTGAACCGGTACTCGGGGATCGCCTTGCGCACAAATCCGATCATACCGGGCAAAAAGGGGATGCTCACATCCACCTCGGGAAAGCAGAAAAACCCCCGGTCTTTTTTCATAAACCGAAAGTCGCAGGCGCAGGAGAGGATGGCGCCGTTGCCGAAGGCATGGCCGTTGATGGCCGCGATGACCGGCACGGGAAAGAGCAGCAGGCGCTTGAAGATATTGTTCATCCCGTACATGAAATCAATGACGGCCTGATTCTCACCCGATGCCAGTTTCCCGCCGATCCATTCCACATCAATGCCCTGGGAGAAGTTCTTCTCGTCGGTGGACGTCAGTATGACCGCCTGGACATCGGTATCTTCCTGCACCTGGTCCAGGCAGAGGTTCATATCCGCGGCAAAGGTTTCGTTCATCCGGTTGGGACCGTTGCACATTTCCACCACCGCGACTCTATCCTGCTTTCTCCATGTGATGACTGCCATATGGACTCCTTATTGATAAATATCAATCTCTATAATTAACAGCGTTATCGAACGATAAATGAAATCTCACCTTTTTTCAAGGCTTGGGGCCTGTATATTTCGCCACCCCATATTGACAACCCTCACGTTTTCTGACAAGCTCCGCTATTATTACGGATACATTAGGTTCGGCTGTCCTAATGTATCGCTACGCTATCATTAGATGATGTCGGAAAATGATGTCAACCGAAGTTATCACTATACCAAGGAAGACGCCATGATTTTAGGATTAGATGTCGGCGGCACCCATACTGACGCGGTTCTCCTGAGCACCAACGGTATCGAAGCTGCCGTTAAAGTTCCCACGGAACCAGAAAACCTTTTCAACAGCGTGCTTTCCGGGTTCTCCAAACTCCTTGAAGGAAGGGATCCCAAACAGGTGGAGCGAGTGGTGATTTCCACCACCCTGACCACCAATGCCATCATAGAGCAGAAAATGGCGCCGGTGGCCATGGTCGTGTCTGCAGGCCCGGGCATTAATCCGGAATTCTACAGAACCGGTGAACACTACTATGCCGTATCCGGTTCCATCAACCACCGGGGCAGGGAAAAAGCGCCGGTGAACGAAATGCAGATCCAGGATATCGCCAAGGAAATCAAAAAAGCGGGCATTGAATACGTGGGGGTTGTCAGCAAATTCTGTGTGAGAAACCCCTCCCATGAAATCCTGATCCGGCGGATTCTCAACAAACATGTGAAAAAGGTATTCTTAGGCCACCATGTTTCGGGCAACCTGAATTTTCCCCGGCGCATCGCCACCACCCATTTGAACGCAGCGGTTTTCTCCCTGCACAAAAATTTTTTCGAGGCGGTGGAAAAATCCCTGGAGGAAAAGGGCATTACCGTTCCCATCCAGATTCTCAAGGCAGACGGCGGCACCATGAGCCTTGCCGCATCCATGCATTTTCCGGCACAAACAGTGCTCTCGGGTCCCGCCGCCAGTATCATGGGCGCCATCCCCTATGCCCCGGAAGGCCAGGACGCCATTGTTCTGGATATCGGCGGCACCACGACGGATATCGCCTTCCTGGTGGACAAAACCCCCCTGCTGGAACCTGTGGGTATCCGCCGGGGACAGTATAAGAGCCTCATCCGGTCACTTCGTACCGATTCCAAAGGCATCGGCGGGGATTCCGCCCTGCGGATCAAGGACGGCAAACTGACCATCGGCCCGGACCGGGAAGGACCGGCCATGGCCTTTGGCGGCCCCTGCCCCACCCCCACCGACGCCCTTGTGGTGCTCGGCTTGATGAATGAAGGGGATACCCAAAAAGCCAAAGAGGGAATCCACAGCATTGCAAAAGCGTTGGGCATGGCTGATGAAGCGGCGGCCGACCATATCTTCAGGACCTGCTGTTCCGTCATCCTCAAAAAGACCTTCGAAATGATCGACCAGATCAACTCCCAGCCCGTGTATACGGTCCACGATTTTCTAGAAGGGTACAAACTCTCTCCCCGGAAGATCCTCATGCTGGGAGGACCGGCTCGCTTCTTTGCAGACAAGATCCAAGACATGTATCAAATCAAAACCATTGCGGTTCCCGAATCCTCCGTGGCCAACGCCATCGGCGCCGCCCTGGCCAGGACCACCTGCGAGGTGACCCTGAACGCGGACACGGAACAAGGTATCGTCACCGCCCATGAAGAGGATTTTGCCGAACCCATTTCCAAATCTTTTTCCGAAGACAACCTCATCGAAACCGCCTATACCCTGCTCACGGAAAAAGCGGAAAATGCCGGGGCGGATACGGACGACCTGGACGAGGTGGAAGTGGTGGAATTCCAGGAGTTCAACATCGTCCGGAACTTCTCCCCCAGAGGTAAAATATTCCGGGCAAAGATGCAGTTAAAACCCGGGCTGATCAAAGGGTATGAATCGGTTCTGAACACTGTATCTTAACGAGGCATAAAGGAAAGGGCATCATGTTAAAAGCATCTCATAAAACAGGGCTGGTATTTTTCCCTGCATTTGACTGGGCCATCGACCCCACCCATCCGGAACGGGAGGAGCGCCTGCTCTATACCCAGGACCAGGTCACAGAGGAAGGGGTGTTTGATATCCAGGGCATCGTGGAATACAAGCCGGAACTGATCTCAAACGAAGATATCCGAAGAACCCATTTCTGCGTTCCCGACGAACAATCCGTTACCACGGAGTCCCACCTGATTTCAGGAGGCGGTGCCAAGGCCATCGCCGATGCCGTCATGCAAAAAGAGGTGAAAAACGGATTTGCCCTGGTCCGCCCCCCGGGCCATCACTCCATGCGGGTCTCCCACGGCGGCAGAGGATTTTGTCACATCAACATCGAAGCTGTGATGGTGGAATATATCCGGTCCCGGTACGGGGTGAAGCGCATCGCAATTGTGGATACGGACTGCCACCACGGCGACGGTACGGATGATATCTTCTGGCATGACCCGGACGTGCTTTTCATTTCCCTTCACCAGGACGGCAGAACCATGTACCCGGGCACAGGGTTTACCGGAGAATTGGGCGGACCCAATGCCAAAGGCTCCAACCTGAATATCCCGCTGCCCCCGGGCACCTCCACCGAAGGGTATCTTTACGTCATCAGAAACTGCGTACTGCCGGTGCTCGATGCCTTTAAACCCGACATCGTGGTGAACTCCGCAGGACAGGACAACCACTATACCGACCCACTGACCAACATGAACTTCTCCGCCCAGGGATATGCCCAACTGACCACCCTGCTCAAACCGGACATTGCCGTTCTGGAAGGCGGATATGCCATTGAAGGGGCGCTGCCCTACGTCAACCTGGGGATCATCCTGGCCATGGCCGGACTGGATTACACAGGCGTTGTGGAGCCGGATTATGACCCGGACCGCCTGAAGCAGTCCGTGAGCATCACCGACAAGATCAAGAAAACCGTAGACCAGGTGAACGCCTATTGGTCCCAGCGGGAGCAAATGCGGGAAAAAGCCGGTACCCCGGGTGATATCCTGGTCCGGCACCGGGAAATCTTCTACGACACCGATAACATCTTTGAGCGCCAGAAAGAAAAAATCCGCGTCTGCCGGGACTGCGGCGGCAGCTTCCAGCTGGATTCCAAGGCCACGCCGGGCCGGCATGTGCTGGGGGTCCACATTCCCATCAACGCCTGCGACGCCTGCAAGGAAAAAGGTTACGAATTCTACGACCGGGCAGACACGGACAAGTATCACCGGGTCTATCTCCAGGACCGCCCCAAGGACAGCTATGAAATCAAAGAATAGCCGGTTGCCGAAGTTTCCGGGAGCGCTGCCATGACCGGCAGCGCCCTTTTGAACAATCTTACCACCCGATCCCTTGTGATTCAGTTGACAAGGGATTTTTTCATTGGCAACGGCTATCTGGAGGTGGAGACCCCGTTGCGCTGCCCCGCGATTATCCCGGAGGCCCATATTGATCCCGTGGCTGCCGAGGGGCAGTTTCTGCAGGCCTCCCCGGAATTGTGCATGAAACGGCTGCTGGCCATGGGGGCGGACAAAATCTTCCAGATCTGTAAATGCTTTAGAAAAGAAGAGCGGGGCGACCGCCACCTGCCGGAACTCACTCTCCTGGAGTGGTACGGCAAGGGCCATACGTATTTGGATCTCATGGTGCAGTGCGAAGGTTTGTTCCGGCACATCGCCGAAGGTCTTGGTATGGGAGAGGCCTTACGTTTTCAGGGAAAGAATATCTCTTTGGAAACCCCCTTCGACCGGCTCACCGTGGCTGAGGCCTTTGACCGGTATACGGACACCACGGCTGAAAAAGCCCTTTCGAAAGACCGGTTTGATGAAATCCTCAGCTTCGAAATAGAACCCTATCTGGGGACCGATCGTCCATGCATACTCTATGATTACCCTGCGCCTCTGGCCTCATTGGCGAAGCTTCATCCTGAAAACGGCAGGGTTGCCCAACGGTTCGAGCTTTATGTGGCCGGACTGGAACTGGCCAACGGCTTTACCGAGCTGACGGACGCAGGTATCCAAAAAGAACGGTTTGAAAAAGAAAACCGGTTGCGGTCACAACGGGGGCAGTCCCGCCTGCCCCTGCCTGAAAAATTTTTGACGGATTTAAAACGGATGCCGGATGCGGCCGGCATTGCCCTGGGCATGGACCGCCTGGTCATGCTCTTTTGCGACACCTTGTCCATAGACACGGTGGTGGCATTTCCCCCTGAAGCCCTCTGATCCCCCCCAATTTATCCGCCCATTCGTTCGCCCATGAATCCGCTCAATAATCCGTTCGTTAAGTCGGGGCGTATCGTTCGGCCCCGCTCCAATCCCACACAATTGACACACGATTCCCCCAATTGAAGAGAAATACATTAGCTAATTGTAATTTTTTACTTGACAACCATTCAAACAAAACATAATTCTGTTTGATAATTTGAAACGCCGTTTCCAAACCGTCTTTGCAATGCCTCCCGGCATGTCTTCGGCCACCGGGAAAATATAGCGTAGGTAAAAGGGCCCAGCCCTTAAACTGTCAATGAAAGACAAACGATCGTAAGGAGGGAACATTGATGAAAAACTGGCTAAAACTCTGGTGTGTGCTGATCATTGTCGCAGGGCTGTCAACCCCGGTGTTTGCAGGCGGCGTGGACAACAAACAAAACTTTTCAGCGGCCTATGCCGGCAGCCTGAGCCGAAACGCCGCCACAGACGGTGCCGATGCCGCAGCGTACAACCCGGCAGGCCTTATGTACCTTCAAAACGGCGTTTACTTAGACATCAATGCCCAACCGTTCACCTTTGACTATGACCACACCTTTAACAACGATACCCAAACAGCCACTTCCGTTCTGGTCACACCGACGGTGTTCGGTATCTACAAGACGAACAAATGGGCGCTGTTCGGGGCGTTTACCATCAACGGCGGCGGCGGCGAAACCGAATATGATGACGGCAATATCATCACCCAGGATATAGGGAGCAACGCGGCTAAAGGCGCATTTACCAATGCCGGGTACAGCCAGTATGAGGCAGCCACCGGTACCACCCGGCCCAATAACAGCCAGCTGGCCCCAGGGGGGTCATTGTCCGATGAATATGCCTATGCAAAAAGTTTTGATTATACCTTTACCACAGGCGTTGCCTATAAAATCAACAATATCGTCTCGGTGGCAGCAGGGGCACGGTATATATTGACGGATAAAAAAGTGGACATCCACGGCACCTACTCCCAGGGAGGAACAGACACCTATGTTGTGGGCAAGTATGACCAGGAAGCACACGGTTTTGGTGGGGTGTTCGGCCTGAATATCCGCCCTTCCGATACGGTGAACATCGGCATCCGGTATGAGACAAAGGTCAAGCTGGATTGGGACAATACGGTGGGTGATGAGAGCAAAGGCACTGTGGGGGAAAACATCCTCTGGATGAATAACAGAGTAAACGGCGAAAGCTACGCCCGGGACCTGCCGGCAGTTCTTGCCATCGGTCTTGAATGGCGGGCGCTGCCCAAGCTGACCGTTACCCCCTCTTACACGTACTATTTTGAAAAGGATGCGGACTGGGGCAATCAGAACCACAATACGGATGAAAATTCATACGATCTGGCGGTGGGACTGCAATACGATCTCAACGAAAAATGGTCCCTCACCACCGGGTATATGTATATCGGCATCGGTATCCACCCGGAAGACTACGGTATTATCGAAAAGATGAGCCCTCCTTTGGATTGCCACGCCTTTGCCATGGGCGTGAAGTACAGGATGACTCGGCGACTGCTGCTGACCCTTTCCGGAACCGGGTATTTTTACCAGGCGGATACGGATTACGAAAACAGCAGCACCGTTGTGACCTATGACAAAGAACTTTACAGCGGCGGTATCGGCATCCAATACAGATTCTAAACCACGTTTTCATTTGCCCCGGCCTGCAGGTTTCGCGTTATGCAGGCCGGGGTTTTTATTTTGTACAGTCTCAAAAATCTCCCTTGACAGGACTTCCGGCAGAAAATATGGTGGGGCGAACCTTAGGAATGATACGATACCATGCCGGATTCAGATAAAAGAGAAGAAATCAGACGCGTTGCCAGCCAGAGCTTTGCCCATTTCGGTTTTTCTAAAACCACCATGGACGACATCGGCAGGCAGGTGGGGCTGAACAAGGCCTCACTTTACTATTATTATAAAAATAAAGAAGCGATTTTCTGTGAGATTATTGAAGCCGAAGGGGAGGCATTCCTCGCAGGCTTGAAAGAGAAGATCCGAACCCGTGACGGGTGGGACCAGAAAATCCAGGCCTATCTCCTTGAACGCCAGCGGTATTTCCAGCAGGCCGCCAACCTGCACAAGCTGTCGGTAAAAACGGCAGATCAGCTCCAGTTCCAGCCCATGTTCCGGGAACTGGCGGATCGTTTTGCACAAAGAGAAGTATCGCTGATCCGGGATATTTTGAATCAGGCCCTTGATTTAGGGCAAATCAGGGAAACGGATACATTGAAGACCGCACGGGTCATATTATCGGTGGCAAACAGCCTTAAAAACGAACACATGGGTATCCGGAAAACGGATCTGGCAATGGATGATGACGTGTTTAAATCCATTGAGGAGGATACCCGGTTTGCCGTGGGATTGATTCTTGACGGGCTGAGCTGCCAATCATAGGGAAAAAAATCAGGCCTTCTCTTTTCCGGATTCGGCCTTTATAAACCCCGCCATCACCACACACCCGATACCAAAAAAGACCAGGACGGCAGCCAGGGGATCTTCGCTTCCGGGAAGCACGTTGATGTTGGTTTGCACATGCACATTTTCCAGTATCCGGATCTGTCCGTCCTCCCGGATAAACTGCCTGGCCATGACAACAACCTCCTTAAAGGGCCACAGGGCATACAGGGAACCGATCATCAACCCGGTCAGGAACGCCATGGTGGCATTATAGAAGCGCGCCAGCACATAGCTGACCAGCCGGGCAAACAATATCCCCCCCGCGACAACGCCAAGACCCAGAACTCCCAGGTATGACAGGGTATCCAGGGTCGGTGTTCTCATTGCGGATATGGCAGCAATGACATCAAAGTAAACCCCCAGAAGGATAAGCACCAAAGAGCCGCTGATACCCGGCAGCACGGTGGCGGATATGGCCAGGGCACCGGCACAGCCGATGAAAATATATTCGTCTGCACTGTACCTGCCGGTAAAGGACAGAAAGCGTTCCCCCCCCGCCTCCTTATCCACGGTATCGGCGGAAGCGGTCACGCCGGCCAGCGACTGCCGTTCAAGGGCATCGGATTTCATCTTAATCTTGTCGTAGGGATTGACCATCCAGGCCACCATCACCGTCAGCACGACTCCCAGGAGGAGAAAAACAAAATGGCCCCAGGAAAACCGCCTCATCATCTTTATGGGAATAACCACAGACACAAGAATCAATCCGAAAAACAGGGCATAGGTCACGCTGAAGTGGTTTAAAAGCAAAAATTTCATCAGGCTTGACAGGCCGACAATTGCAACGCCGGCACCCAATGCAAGTTTCATTAGAAAGAGGAGGCCTGTGGCTCTAAGGGTTACTATAAATTTTTGCACCGTGCCCTTGCCGCCCAGATGCCTGAAGACGGAGAGACTCATCCCTGCCAGCCGGCCTAAGAATCTGACGTTGATCTGATTGACAATGGCAAAGACCCGCTCATATATGCCGAAAACCAGAAGAAAGGTTCCGCCGGAAACCCCCGGGATGATGTTAGCCACCCCGAGGCAGAAGCCCATGAAAAGTTCTTTCATCAGGCTGAACGGGGATGACAGATCATGTGGTGTCTCGTCGTTGCTGTTATTCACGCCAGCCGTGTTCCCCGATAAGCTTGACAAACCTGCATCCCCCAAGATTTGTGGTTTTGATCCCGGTTTTTGTTTTTTCCAGACGGATGAGCTCCTGGGAGTGATGGCCGCCAACCGGCATCACCAGGCGTCCGCCCATATCAAGCTGGTCCACTAAAGGGGCCGGTATCTGATTACCGCCCGCAGTGACCATGATGGCATCATAGGGCCCTTCCGCCTTCCATCCCTGGGTACCGTCCGAATACCGGGTGACGATATTGTGATATTTCATCCGGTCGAAAAGCCGTCGGGTCTGAAGATAGAGGGTGTGATTGCGCTCAATGGTATAGACTTTGTACACAATGCGTGAGAGCACCGCAGCCTGATACCCCGAGCCGGTACCGATTTCCAGCACCCTTTCCGACCCGTTCAGGCACAGGCTCTGGGTCATTTCAGCAATAATAAAGGGCTGGGAAATGGTCTGTCCTTCCCCGATGGGCAGGGGAAAATCGCCATAGGCACTGTCCACCAGGGCTTCACTGACAAAAAGGTGGCGGGGAACCTGGGTCATGGCCTGGATGACCAGGGGATCCTGAATTCCTCTGGCGACGATCTGATTTTCGACCATATCACGCCGCCACCGGGCATATTTCGTGGGTTCATCGTTCATGAGACTCTTAATACCAGCAACCCACGACACCGTCAAGCAAAGAGCAGCCGACTTCTATATTGGCTTTGATTACTATTGCCGCCGGCATAATCCAATAATCGAAACGCCGGGTTCACAACAGATAAAATATAGCCCCCCGGGCTTGCAATTTACGCTATTCACCAGTATTTATACCTGTCATGAATCAAATTCTAAAATTGGAAATGGCCCTGGCCATCGCGGCGGTGATTTATCTGGGGGGCACCTTCGGCTATATGGCGCTGGAGGAGTGGAGTTTTTTAGATGCCGCCTATATGACCGCCATCACCCTGAGCACGGTGGGATTCTTAGAGGTTCACGAACCCACCGCCGCCGGAAGGGTCTTCACCATTTTCCTGATATTTATCGGCGTGGGATATTTTCTATACCTTGCCGGTGTTGTCATCGGCTCTGTGGTGGAAGGCGAAATGAAAACATTGCTGAGGAGACAACGTTTGGACAATAAGATCAAAAAACTCAAGGACCATTATATTGTCTGCGGCTACGGCCGTATCGGCCGGGTACTCTGCAATTTCATCCGGGAAGATACCTCGGATATCCTTGTCATCGAAAAAGACGAAGAGATGACGCCCACCCTTGAACGGGACAATATTCACTACCTAATCGGCGATGCCTCTGACGAAGAACTCCTGGAAAAGGCAGGAATAGGAAAAGCCAAAGCCCTTGTGGCGGCATTGGCAACCGATACGGCCAACGTGTTCCTGGTGCTTACGGTGCGGCAGTTGAACCCGGATATCTATATCATGGCAAGGGCCTCAAGCCCCCAGGTCCGCAAAAAACTGATTGTTGCCGGGGCCAACCGGGTGGAATCCCCCTATGACACCGGCGCCGTATCCATGGGGCTCAAGCTGCTGCGCCCCAACGTGTCCAACTTCCTGGATGCAGCCCTGTCCAGACAGAGCGACGCCATCCAAATTGAAGAAGCCTTTGCACCGGAAGGTTCCGGATATATAGGTAAAACCCTTAAAGACTCGGGCATACGCCAGGACTTCAACCTGATTATCATCGCCATTAAGAATACCGGAGATGCCATGGATTTTGCCCCCCACTTTGAAACAAAGATTCAATCCGGGGCCACATTAATCGTCATGGGAAAAACCGAGGACCTGGGCCGGTTCCGCAGCGCCCTTGCCAAATAAAAAACCGGATCACCGCCTGAATATCGCTCAGGGCAGTGCATCCGGTTTGTTCCCATCTGTATTTGTACGCTCTTGAATCTTACCTCATTTTATATCTTATAGATCACCCGCTCATCGGTAATGATAATATCCACGGTAAACTTTCTGGATTCCATCTGGATCTGATCAACAATCTGGTCTTCATAAGCCAGGGATACCTTGCGGCAGGTTTCCGGAAGTTTCGTAATGAGTTTGGCGTAGTAATTGTTGCCGAAGCCCACCCGTCCGCCTTTATCATCAAAGGCCAGTCCCGGTATGATGGCAATGTCCACATCATCCAAGGCGATTTTCTTACACCGTTCCGGGTTGGGCTCCAGAATATCGTTGGCATTCATCACAAGATCTTTATCGTAGTCAGATATTTTATACAGGTGAAAGGCATTCTTTGCATCGGTAAATACCGGCAAGATAACGCCTTTTTCAATATCAAGGCTCCGCCGGATAATGGTTTCCATTGGAATTTCCGTGCTGGTGGGGGTGTACATGAACACCTGTTGCGATTCAAGAAAATTGGCAAACTCAAATAGCTTATTCTCAATGGTCTGATATTTTTCTTCCAGGGTTTCCGGGGAAAGCGCATCCAGACGGCCGGCAACCTGGGCAAGTACACTGCTTTTTCCGTTTTTCATGTCATCCATAGTTCTATTTCCTCTGGGTTAGACAAAAATTTTTGTAAAATATTATACACAAGGGTCCACTTGTCAACCGGCAATAATCATTGACTGTTTACAAGGCCCATGCTATCTGAGTACAATTGTGAGAACTTCTTTACCCAAAGACATTTCAACCCAATAACCATGCAGGATACAGACCAAAATGCTGGATATCAAACGAATTAAAAATGATTTGGACCTTGTTCAAAAAGGAATGGAAAAACGGGGAGCCCAGATTGATTTTTCTTCATTTTTAAAGATTGAAGAAGATAGGAAGAAATTCCTACTTGAAATAGAAGAATTAAGACATCAGCGGAATACGACCTCTGATGAAATCGCCAGGATGAAAAAAGCCGGGGAAGATGCCCAGCCCAGCATTGAAAAGATGCGGTCCGTATCCGAGCGGATCAAAGAACTGGACAAAGACTTAGGGGAAGTGGAAGCCCAAATCAATGATTTTCTCATTTCCCTGCCCAACCTGCCGGCGGACGATGTGCCCAAAGGCAAGGATGATACCGAGAACCGCCTGGAAAAAACCTGGGGCGATCCCCGTCAGTTTGATTTCAAGATCAAAGACCATGCGGATATCGGGGAAGATTTAGGCATTTTGGATCTGGGACGCGCCACCAAGCTGGCCGGTGCCAGGTTCCCTTTGTATATGGGTGCAGGTGCCAGACTTGAGCGGGCATTGATCAACTTCATGCTGGATATCCACACCACGGAGCACGGCTACAAAGAGGCGCTGCCGCCCTTCATCGTGAACAGAACCACCATGACCGGAACGGGGCAGCTTCCCAAATTTGAGGAAGACCTCTTTAAGCTGGACGGATGGGACTACTACCTGATCCCCACTTCCGAAGTGCCCATTACCAATATTTACGCCAAAGAGATCCTGGATGAAGCGGTCCTGCCTCTGAAATTCACCGCATACACCCCCTGCTTCAGATCCGAAGCCGGTTCCTACGGCCGCGATACAAAGGGCCTGATCCGCCAGCATCAGTTCAACAAGGTGGAGATGGTAAAGGTAACCTCTCCGGATACCTCTTTCGACGAACTGGAATCCCTGCTGGCCAATGCGGAGACCATACTCCAGCGTCTGGAACTGCCCTACCGGGTCGTCACCCTGTGTACCGGCGACCTGGGATTTTCCGCCACCAAAACCTATGATATTGAGGTGTGGATGCCGGGACAGGACAAATACAGGGAGATATCTTCCTGCTCCAACTGCCTTGACTTCCAGGCCAGACGGGCCAGTATCAAGTTCAAACGCAAAGGCGCCAAAAAACCGGAGTTCTGCCATACTCTCAACGGTTCCGGACTTGCCGTTGGCCGGACTTTTGCAGCTATTCTTGAGAACTACCAGCAGGCGGACGGTACCGTAACGGTTCCCGATGCACTGGTACCGTATATGGGAGGCCGGACGGTTATCGAAAATGAAAGATGATATGTTCCCCGAAGAAATAAGACCTCACCTCATCCCGGAACCCGGCGGTGAACTCTATTACAAATGCCTGGGATGCGATGCGGAATACGGTATTGAAAAGCTGCTCTATGTCTGCCCGGCCTGTAATCAGGTGCTGCTGATTCATGACCGGGAACAAGACCGCCTGAAAAAAATCCCCGGCACCACCTGGCAGAAGATTTTTGACTACCGGAAGATGCTGAAAATCCCTGCGCTGAAAGGGATCTACCGGTACCACGAATTTATCGGCCCCAGTTTGCCCCTGTCATCCATCATTTATCTTGGGGAAGGACACACCCCGGTGGTGGAGGCCAGTGCCCTGCTTCAGGAACGGGTGGGTGCACAATTTTACTATAAAAATGACGGTCAGAACCCCAGTGCTTCATTCAAGGACCGGGGAATGGCGTCCGCACTGTCCAGCATTAAATATCTCATTGATCAAAACCTGGTGTCTGATGTCATTGCCGTATGTGCATCCACCGGCGATACTTCAGCGGCCGCAGCCCTGTATGCCTCTTATCTTGGGCCCCTGATCAAATCGGCAGTGCTGCTGCCCCACAAAAAGGTAACCTCAGCACAGTTGGCCCAGCCTTTGGGCAGCGGTGCCAATGTATTTGAAATCCCCGGAGTGTTTGACGACTGTATGAAAGTCGTGGAGCATCTGTCCGGCAAGTACCCGGTGGTCCTTCTGAATTCCAAAAACGCCTGGCGGATTTTGGGACAGGAGTCCTACTCCTATGAAATCGCACAGGACTTTGACTGGGATATGACGAATAAAGTGGTGCTGGTTCCCATCGGCAATGCCGGCAATATCTCCGCTGTCATGAACGGATTTTTAAAATTTTACAGGACCGGTATTATCAACACCCTTCCCAAAGTCATCGGTGTGCAGTCCGAGCATGCGGACCCCGTTTACCGCTACTACCTGGAGCCGGATGAGGACAAGCGCAAGTTTGTCCCAGTGGACACACGGCCCTCCGTGGCCCAGGCCGCCATGATCGGGAACCCGGTATCCATGCCCCGGGTGGTATCCATCGCCAAAGAATACAACGCACTGAGCGGTAAAAAGAATGTATTCGTCGTACAGGTCAAAGAGCAGGACATTATGGACTGGCAGCTCACCGCCAACCAGAACGGCCATATTACCTGCACACAGGGCGGGGAGTGCCTTGCCGGACTGGTAACGGCCAAAGCCCAGGGTATTGTCACCCCGGATGAATGTGCGATCCTGGATGCCACGGCCCATGCCATCAAGTTTTCAGGCTTCCAGGATATGTACTTTAAAAAAGAAATTCCCGATGCCTATGGCATTGCGCCGGATGAGGCATTCATCAACCTGCCGGAACTCATCATACCCGATGACTCGGAGCTGATTCCTTCTCAGGAAAAACGGTTGGGGGCAGCCGAGTTTGGCCGTTTTGTGGATGAGATCTCCGGAAAAATCGCAAAAAAACTGGAGTTATAAAAGGTCACCATGACTTGGCTCCGGCGACACATAGGATACGGGCTGGTTTGGGGATTAATTCTCATAAGCCAGCCTCTGTCCGGTGCAGCCGAAGGCGTTAAAACCTATTATAAGCAGTATTCAATTTTCACCTTTGACAATGAGGATTACCTGTGTGAACCCTATCTGGTGAAAAAAAACGACTGGCTTTACAAGATATTTCGTAAAAAAGGCGAAATATCCGCATCTGATTTCCCCCGGTTTTTAAATATTTTTCGTAAAATCAATCCCAAATTAAACAATATTGACGCCATTGCCCCAGGGCATCAAATCCTGATTCCCTTGAAACGCGTGGATAAACGGACCTACCAGGAGCAGGACACCGGAACAGTGGAGGTCCAGGTATTGGAATTTTCCCACAAATTTAAAAAAAACAATCTGGAAAATTTTGTGCGAAAGCATACCATTCAAGCCGGAGATACGGTGTCAAACCTTTTAGGCAGGGACTTTCTGAGAAAAGGCGGTGCTGTATCCGAAACAGGAAAAAAGACATTTACCCTCCTGAACCCGGATGTAAAAGACATCAACCGGATCTATCCGGGTGTCCAGGTGCTGATCCCAGATCCCGCAATCCTCTCCCAGCCCTGGTTCGACACCTTTTTATCCCAGGGGGTACCAGGCAGTATCCAGCCTCCCAATACCGCTTCCGGGGGTAATGCGTTCCAAGAAAAGACGCAACCCGTCCTTTCACGAAGGGATCTGACCCGTCTCAAACGGTATGCCCAGCTTATCCAAGGCACCCTGATGCATCAGGGGAAAATGCACTTTCCGGGACAGAACGGCGCAGACTCCCAGATTCTTGACCTGACAAAAACCCCTGTTCTTGAGGAAAAAGACGGAAGTAAGAATTTGATTTTGCCGCCGGACACCCCCCCGTCCGAATTTGACCAGGACCTTCTTGCGGCCATGAAAGCCTATTGGAGAGATCTGAGACTCAGGGAACTGGACAAGGCGATATCCGAATTAACCGGACACCCCAAATTATCATTGGAGGACATCCACCTTTCGGGCACACCTCTTTTTGAAAAACTGCTTTCCCCGACGGCCTACACTTACAAACCTGACCAGAAAATTCCAATTGTCCTGAACAATATCAACGTCACGGTGACCATGGGAAGGATCATCCATCCCAATGAACCCGACCTTCTCGTCAACAGCGGCAGCGTATACGGAAAAGCCCTCGAAGCCATTGAGACACAGGGCTATGGTATCCTGAACCTGGAACCATCAATGACAACCGCCGATATCTGTCTGCAGTTATTTAAAAAACTGGGATTCGCCACATGGAAGAACCCGGCATTCAACACCGACAACCATGTCGAAACCATATACGGTATTTTGGCCTCAAAAGAGACTTTAAAAATTTTCATCGTCAGAAACGAACCCTCTGACCGTGCCAAAGCCTTCCTAACCCAGGAGAACATCCACATCCTTATTTTAGAGGAGTCGCAATGAAGCGCCTGTTCACACTCATCTTACTCCTATCACTCGCCGCCTCCTGCATTCCGGCAGTACAGCACCAGAACAAAGAAAAAATCGCCCAGGCCATCAAAAAAGAGGGAGAGGCGTATTTGTTTCAGGGGAACAATACCGCCGCCCTGGCCAAATTCATTGATGCAGAAAAACTAACCCCTGATGATCCATATCTGCAAAATAGCCTGGGTATCGCATATATGCGAAAAAATGAATATACGCTTGCAGAAGAAGCCTTTGCCAGAGCGCTATCTTTGAAACCGGATTTTACAGAAGCCAGAAACAATATTGGTGCAGCGTACCTGATGCAAGAAAAGTGGGAAACAGCCATCACACAGTTTAATGAGGTACTCAAAGACCTTACCTACCCCACCCCCCATTATCCGCTGGCCAACATCGGCTGGGCCTATCTGGAAAAGGGAAACTATTCAAAGGCACAAACTTACTTTATAAAAGCGCTGGAGGAATCTCCCGTATTCATAAAAGGCCACCACGGCCTTGCCCAGGTATATATACGTACCGGCCAGACGAGAAGAGCCATTGAATATCTTCAAAATAAAATCCAAAGGTTTCCCAATGCCGCAATTCTCCACGCAGATATAGCCGAAGCCTATGAAGACGAAGGAGAAACCCGCAAGGCAGTCAGTGCCTGGATGGTAGTGGTCAGGCTGTCCCCACAGCACACATCCCTGTTCAGAACAGCCCAGAAAAGACTGAGGGCACTGAATTAAAATCGGAGATTGCTACGCCTATTTGCTGACAGTATTTCGTTTTTGCTCAAGCTGAACGATTGAAGGTGTAATGAAGATCAACAATTCATTACGGTCGTCCGTCTCTGCTTTGGTGGAAAACAGATAGCCAAGCAGAGGGATGCCTCTCAACAGCGGGATTCCGTCATCATCGTTACTTTGGGAGGTTTTGACCACCCCACCGATCACCACGGTTTCATTATTGTTGATCAAAAGTTCCGTCTCAGCCTCATTGGTCGAGAGTACAGGAACCTGATCACCTTGCAGCTGTATGAAACTTGCCACATCGTCCTTTTTCAGGTTAACGGTCATGGATATGCGTTTGTCCGGGGTGACATGGGGGGTCACTTCCAAAACCAGTTCAATCTCTTTGTATGAAACAGAGGAACCGCCGGTGTCATCACGCTCCAGATAGGCATATTCCTGGCCCTGCTTGATCACGGCTTTCTTGTTATCCAGTGTCAATATCCTGGGAGAAGATACGATTCTTACATCTCCTAATTCTTCGGAAGCCTCCAACTGAGCATTCAATGCGGTCATGGAGGAGCCAAACAGCCTGAAAAAGGTAAAATCCCCTGCGATACCCGTAGTGGCTTCATTTATTGAAACATTGAAATCATCTATATACCCGGACGTATTGCCGGAGGCGTTGGACAAATTCCAGTCCAGCCCGAAGCTTCTGGAAAACTCCTTTGTCACCTCCACGACTCTTGCCTCAATCATAATCTGAGGTGTCACTTGGTCCAGTCGGAAAATCAAATCATGGGCCTGGTCGATTTTCTTCTGGGTATCTGTAATAATGATGGTATTTGTCCTGCTGTCCACGGACACACGCCCTCTGTCAGGAGTAATAATCAATGAAACCTGGGGCAAAATATCCGCTGTTGCGTCAGAATAATTAATGGGAATATATTCAGTCTGCAACGGCTCCAGGGCAACTTGCTGCTCAGCAGCTTTCTTGGCCGCGGCCAGCACCTCCTGCCGGGTCTGTTCTTCACGTGTCAGAGAATCTGTTGTGGCAATCCGGATAACATTGCCTTCCACCTTTTTGCCCAACCCGTTCATCTTTAAAACGAGATCCAACACCTGATCCCAGGGTACAGGTTCTTCCAGGCTGAGGGTAACTTTGCCCTGCACATCGCTGTCCACGGCAAAGTTCTTGCCGCTGACACTTCTCAAGATCCGAAATACATTTTTAATGTCCGTATCGTAGAAATCCAGCTTGATCTTCTCACCGGTATACACGGGAGCTTCCATCCCCGGCAGAGAGGGAGCTTTGACTGGATTTGACGCGACCTGACTTACGGCGACAGCCCCTTGTTCCGGAACCGCTGCCAGACTCCTGGAACTAAGGTTTACCGGCTTAGTCTCAGCCATATAGGTATCTTCTCCTGACACCACATCCAATTTATTCTTTTCAAATTCAGGGGGGGATACGGTTGAAGGATCAAAGCGCATATGAATCCCGGCGTTGGTCTGGACCACACGAAACGGCACCTGATCCCTGGTTCGGATAATAATCCTGGCATCCTTTTCGTTTCCGGAAATCGTATCGGGAACCACCTTTTCCACAGCAGAATTAAAGTATCGGGTCAGCAGCGGACGCTGGTGATGCTCGGCAATATTTGTATTAAACAGAACCAAAGCCAGTTGTTCCTGGTCCACCTGCCGGGTTTCGTAACGGATCGGATGGTTTGTCATGACCCGGATTTCCGAATGCCCCGAAGGTTTGGTATCAAACTCGATGCCGGTGACCTCCGCGGTCTCATTTGAAATGTCCGTTTCTTGAACGACGGCACCCATCTCTTCCGGAGCACCAGAATCAATGCGTCCTTTATCCGTTAAGGTTTCAACCTCAGGGGTTGCTGTTGCCTGAGGGGTACCCATCAGAATAATGCCAATACGTTCGCCATCTTCCTGAACTTTATACGGAAGGTCCTGGGTCAACAAAATTTCTACCTTGACCGTGGTTTCCTCTTTGTCTGCATAGCTTGTCTTTATGGCAGACACACGCGTATCGGAAGCAGTTTCAGGTACAAATTCGGGCACAAAACGGGTGTTTGGCAAATACACGGAAACGCCAAAGGGAAACGGTTGCTTAATGGAAGTATACTCTAAGGGAGATGAGCCTTCAATCCAGACCGCAAGCTGTTCCTTCTGAGGGACAAGCCGGATCTTTTGAATATGCTTCATCGCGGGCATGGCCTCGCCCACCGCTTCGGACTGGACGGCAGCACCACCTTCAGGCGAAGCATCTTCCAAGTGACGTGCAGTACATCCCGAGAGCACCGCCACTAACAGCAGAATGCCGACCCCCACTGTCACTTGACTTTTCAACGCAGACAGATATCCTCCCATACTACTCCCCACCTTCATCGTTATTAAATTTTATTTCTTGGAATTGTTCCCTGGACTTTCCCTTGAAATCCTTGACATACTCTTTGACAATTATGCTGTTGGCATTAATGGCCGTTACCTGTCCGCCGTTTCTGCCCATATAGGTACCCAATCGCACCTCATATCCCTTACCGCTGGCTTCCTCTACCATGGCAATGGATCGGCCCTGCATCTGGATGACGGCCACCAGTTTGATCTGGCTGAGTTCCATTTTCTCAAGAGGGGTAAGCAGACGTGCAGGTTTTTCCTCTTTTTCTTTGGACGTTTCATCCGGTTCCGACAAAAGAGGTATAAACGGATCTATCCTGCCTTTAAAGTCATAAGGTTCTATTTTAGCGATGCTGTCATCAAGTGGCATATCCTCAGCTGAAACAGGCTGCATAGATTCGGCAAGCTGCTTTTCCCGTTTTACAAGATTCTCATCAACAGGTGCTGTTTCCCCCGCTGGCACCTTTTGTGGCGCAATTTCGGTTTTGTCCCCAATTGTGGAACCCGCCTGGGGCGTGCCGGATGATTGTAATTCGGAACGATCCGGCACACCGGAGGAAATATCTTCAGCCATCTTCCCTCCATCACTGTTTTTTGCCTTAGCAATAGATTCCTGGGGAGCAGTGGATTTTAAAATCTTCTTTGAAACAATCTTCGGCGGCATCTTTTCAGGTGCGGAAGGCAAAGGCTCATCACACCCCAAAAGACTAAAGAAGAGGATTGCCAAACCTGTTAAAACAACCCTGTTACCCTTATACATTGTCTCCGGCATCATTTTTTCCGTTTCTTTTTGCCCTTCTTACCATTTTTATCCTTATCCGGGGGCTCATCAGAAAACATATAGGTGACAGCAGCGCACTTCATTGTTATAAATCCCGGCGTTTTAGGGTCCGTACTAATCTCCACATTCTGAATATTGACAATCCGGTTCATCCGAGCAACCCGGTAAAAAAAGTCGGCCATCTGCTGATATCTTCCGCTCACAACCATGGCCAGGGGAATTTCTTTATAGAATTCTTTGTTCACAACGGGATCGGGTTGGAACAGGCTGAAGGTCAACCCCGCACGTTGTCCGGCCGTGGATACCCCCGTCAGCAAAGACGGCAACTCTTTTTTATCGGGCAACGCCTTCATGGCAATATTAAAATTCTCCTGGGCCTCGGCCATCTCTTTTTCATACTTAGCCAGAGATCTGGCTTTTATTTTGAACTTCTGCAGTGTCGCTTCCCGGGTTTTGAGTTCAGCGCTGGCCGCATTCAACGTCTCTTGTTTTGGGGCAAGAAAAAAATAGTAATATCCGCCGCCCATCAACGCAAACGTCACAAGGCAAATGAGCAGACGCTGTATTTTAGTAAATTTTCCGATTCTGACAAATGCAGCAGATATCGTCTGATCCACCTTAATACGGATGTTTTTCTTTTCATCAGCCATTACTTTTTTTCCTCTGAAGCGTCAGGTTTATTCGAAGGCTTCTTTTTTTCACAAACCAGTTCAAATTCCTTCAGGTAGACATCGTCAAAGGATTTGGTTTTTGAACGCTTTAGGTCCACACTTGCAAACAGGGCAGAAGTTTCAAGATTTCGCATGAAGTCAGCAATGGTTGGATTATCAAAGGCAATACCTCTTAATGACACCTGCGCTGCATTCACCGTCAGTTTTTCCAGCCACATGCGTTCCGGTACCATTTGGTCAGCCAGCTCTTCTAACAGGATTTGCTGCTCGTCTTTTCGAGTGGCAAGGGAGGCGACAATATCAAGTTTTTCAGTCAACACCTTGAGTTTCTTTTTTATCTGTGTCACCCGATCCGCCTTTTCTTTATACGAGGCAATCTGATTGTTTACCGACGCGATCCTGCTATTTGTGATCTTAATTTTGCGGTCAACTTCCAGAATATACCAAACCATCGCAAAGCTGACCAAAATTACGGAAAGCAGGAAAATAGACACCTGCCGCCGGATATTTTCCTTCCTACGGGCCAGCCTGAATGGCAGAAGATTAATTCGTATCATTTATCGTCAACCCGCCTCATGGCCAGACCCAGGGCAATTGGCGCTTGAAGCCTGACCCGCATGAGCTCTTCATCAGAATATTGTTTGTCTTGTACGGACAGGCTTGCAAAAGGATCAATCCCCGCAACCGGGATACCCAACTCAGATTCAAGTGCCTGGTATAAATTTTTCACATACCCTCCCCCGCCGCTTATAATTACCTTCTGGACCCTCTCGTCATTGGTGTTGGCTTCAAAGGTGTGAACAACTTCGCAAATCTCAGCACACCAGGCATTGGATATGCTTTGAAGCAGGTCAGCCATTCCGTCAGGCGGATCAGCCAGCCCGCGCAGAACGTTGTTGCAGGTTGTTAGATCCATACCGTAGCGTTCAGCCAACCCGTCCGTGATCTGGCTGCCCCCGATCATCATATCCCGCATCATAATTGAATTGTTGTCTTTGAGTATATTCAAAGAGGTTTTGGACGCCCCGACATCAAGTAGCAGCGTCACCTGCTCGGGATCATTGTCCGGCAGGCTTTCATAAATATTTTGCAAGGCAAATGTATCCACGTCGATGATACTTGCTTTCAACCCGGCCATCTGTATCAACTCAATGTATTCGGCAACCAGATCCTGTTTCACCGCCACCAGCAGTACGTTCATCTGGTCAGGCGAAAATTCGCTGTCCCCAAGAACTTGATAATCAATATTCACATCGACGATATCATAGGGGATATATTGTTCAGCCTCGGATCGGATGGTCTTGTGAAGTTCTTTTTCCGGCACCTTCGCCGTATTGATGGTTTTAATGACCACGGAATGCCCCCCCGTGGAAATAGCCACCTTTTTTTCTTTAATTTTCTGGGATTTAAACAGGTTGCGAATGATTTCGGCAAGCCCTTCCATATCCATGATCCGGCCTTCCGAAATGGCACCGGGTTCCACAGGGGCCATACCGAACTTCAGCAGCGAGTTTCCCTTTTTAGCGAACTTGAGTTCTGCCACCTTAACAAAGGTTGACCCGATATCTAGACCCACAAGGTGATTTTTTCTTCCAAAAACCATACTGCTAATTTCCTTAACCAGGCTGACAAAAGGGGATATGAACGAGTACCTGCTCGCACATTTGGTATTGCTAACTCGTATTTTTATTACTATAATTTGATACGATATGTGCGCAAAGTCAAGTATAATCGTTCTTTTAAAGGACTGAATACCAAATGAAAACAAGAGTTGTCAATCCAAAAAAACCTTAATTATGAATTTTACTTCCCAAAAACACTCTTAATGTGAAAAAAATACCCCACAAAACCAATCCGTCGACAGGCACCCGGCCCTTTGTTCTGGTCAAGGCATTTACTATTTCAAGCCTGATCGTCATGCTGACGGCAACCCTGGTTATCGCCGCCCTGAACGCCACCTGGGTCAGAAATATACTTCTTGAAAAGAGCAAAGAGTACAACAGGCTTCTGGTGGAAAACCTGAACCATCAGATATTTTTGAGATTCGTGGCCCCGGTGGTCTTTAAACATGGCGAGATTAAGCTCAGGGAAAAAAGCCAGCATCAGCTGCTTGATGCTGTGATAAAATCCACCATCCACAGTTTTCATGTTGAAATGGTCAACATTTACGGCACGGACAACATCATCGGATACAGCTTTAACAAGAGCCGGATCGGCCTTGAAAATGCCGGCGGTGTTCATTATGAAAAGGCCATGAAGAACGAGACCACGTCTAAACTCATCCAGAAGGGAAGTTTTCTGGAGTTGATGTTCTGGTTTCCCAAAGAAACGAAAATCGTCACCTTTGCTCCGCTTGTGCAGGAAGTTCAACTGTCCCGGGCCAAAGGCAGCAATGTTATCGGCGTCATTGAAATTGTCCGGGATGTATCTGACGATTATCAACAGGTCTTCAAGCTCCAGGGATTGATTGTGGCCAGTTGTGCCACGATTATGGCCATTTTATTTCTGGTGCTCAGGTTTGTGGTCAAGTACGGGGAACGGATTATTGAACAGCGGGCTGAGGAACGGCTGAGGCTTGAAGAAAAACTGCGGCAAACAGAGCACCTGTCGGCTATCGGAGAAATGACCGCAGGGGTTTCCCATGAAATTCGAAACCCCCTTGGCATCATCAAAAGTTCCGCACAGTTAATGAAAAAGAAGATGGCCCGGCTGGACCCTTCCTCGAACATCCCGGATATCATTGTTGAAGAGTCCAGCCGCCTGGACCGTATCATTAAGGATTTTCTTGATTTTGCAAAACCCAAGATCGCGGATCTGCGGCCCTGCGCCATTGAGGAGATCATTGAAAAGAACCTGGTATTCTTAGCCCCCCAGATAGAGGAGGAACAGGTCAGGATCATCAAAGATTTTAAAAACAACCTGCCTGAAGTCCTGGCTGACCCGGCCATGCTTTACCAGGCCTTTTTAAATATCTTTCTCAATTCCTTCCAGGCCATGGACGAAACAGGGCAGATCACCATCGCCACCCGATATGATCAAGGCGAGATTCTCATCAGTTTCACAGACACAGGTGCCGGGGTTGATCCCGAAATCCTTAAAAAAATATGGACCCCGTTTTTCACCACGAAAGATACCGGAACCGGCCTGGGACTTGGCATCATTAAAAATATCATCGAAGCCCATGACGGACGGATTTCCATATCCAACAGTCCCTCGGGGGGAACTGTTGTGGAAGTGGCCCTGCCGGCCGCGGATTAAGCGTCAAAGGAGCAAACACCCTTGGAAAACATATTAATTGTAGACGATGAAAAGCACTACCCCATGATCATCGGAGAAGTGCTGGCAGAAGAAGGATACCATACATTTACCGCATCCAGCGGCATGGAAGCCCTGGATATCCTGGATACCCAGTTGATTGACCTGGTTCTCAGCGATGTCAAAATGCCGGGGATGTCCGGTATTGACCTGCTGGAACGGATCAAGGAAATCAAACCGGATCTACCCGTCATCATCATGACTGCATTCGGCAGTGTGGAAAAGGCCGTTGAAGCCATGCACAAAGGTGCCTATACCTTTATCCTCAAACCCTTTGAAAATGATGCCCTGATCGCTCACATTGCCAAAGCCCTGTCCATGTACAGAATCGTTCAGGAAAATATACTGCTCAAAGACGCCATGCGTTCCCGGTACCAGTTTGACAATATTATCGGTAAAAGCCAGCCCATGCAGGAACTCTACGGTGTGATACAAAAGGTCGCCCCCACCCAGGCCACGGTGCTTGTGGAGGGGGAAAGCGGCACCGGCAAAGAGCTGGTATCAAGGGCCATTCACTACAACAGCCTGAGAAAAGACCAGTCCCTGGTTGCCGTGAACTGCTCCGCTTTTGCCGAATCGCTCCTGGAAAGTGAACTGTTCGGCCACGAGAAAGGGGCTTTCACCGGGGCCGTGAATATGAAAAAAGGCAGGTTCGAGCTGGCCCACAAGGGGACCTTGTTTCTGGATGAAATCGGTGAACTGCCCATGCCCCTCCAGGTAAAACTGCTCCGGGTTCTTCAGGAAAAAACCGTTGAGCGGGTGGGCGGCACCTCGTCGATCCCCGTGGACTTCAGACTCATTGCCGCCACCAATAAAACCCTTGAAGACGAAGTGCGCAATGGCAATTTCAGGGAAGACCTCTACTACCGCCTCAATGTGGTGAAAGCGGTGATGCCTCCCCTGCGCGACCGGCAAGAGGATATCCCCCTGCTCATTGACCATTTCATAAAAAAATACACCACCGGCCCCGAGTCCGGCGGTACCATTAAAAGCATCGACAAAGAGGCGATTCAACTGTTGTGCGACTATGAGTGGAAAGGTAATGTCCGGGAACTTGAAAACGTCATAGAACGATCGGTTATCCTCTCCAGCACCGGCCGGATCACCGCTTCTGATCTGCCGTCTCACATGCGCCAGACCAATACCAACACCCTGCGTCTCGACGGTATCCCTGAAGGAGTGGGGTTATCTGAGACCCTCGCCGCAGTGGAAAAACGCATGATCCAGCGCGCCATGGCAATGTCGGGAAATGTCCAGACCAAAGCCGCCCAGATTCTGGGTATCGGTAAAAGCGGACTGAACCAGAAACTCAAAAAATTCAACCTGGATAAAGAACTCAATCTCAAAAAATAGGAAAAATCAAGTCCTATGAACTGAATCCGGGAACGGTTCATTATTTTGAACCAAGCTAAAAATCACATACTTACAGCGTGTTACCCCAACCCCACCTTTTCAGCCGGCATCAAGAGTTCAAAATTTTGAACTTTATCCCCGTATTTGAAGCGGCAACTGAGATGTAAAAAGAAAGACCGCAATCGCGCCAAGAAAAATCAATGTGTTGTTTCGGATAGTTAAAATAAAAAGGAAGGTTTTTAGATACTATTGGCAAGGGAATTGCAGATTAGTATCTTCACTAACCAAGCGTTAGTTTTTTCATCTTTTTTTCCTTTTCTAAAAAAGGCTGCCAAACGGCAGCCTTTTTTAGTTTAGGATATTGGGGGATATTATTCTCCAGCCACCCTGGCTTCTGCAATCGCCTTGTACATAGAAGACTGGTTTTCCGTTACGATCTTTTCATACATCTTCAGGCTGGATGCCATATCATTTTCAGCAGCATAAATGGATGCCAGGGCGAATCTGGCTTCATCCTTGAGCAGGGAAGAGTGCCCCTTTTCAATGCGAAGATAATAGAACTTCGCCTTTTGCACATCATCTTTGATCAACGCCAGATTTCCCAGGGCAGACAGGATGAAATTTTCCATCCCGGCGGTATCGTCAAGTGTCTCTAAAGCTTTGCCGTAAATCTCATAGGCCTTATCGTAATCCTTGGCGTCAAAGCATATTTTTGCATAGGTCATCAACGCCATCCGCCCGGCACTGGTGTTGGCATATTCGTCGAGAACGGTATCAAACTGCGCTTTTACAGCCTCATACGCTTTTTGGGGGTCCTGATCCTTTTGAAGAGATTCGCCATAGGCCGTGGTGGCCTTGGCCACCAATTGAGACGCCTGGACCTCAGACCGTTTGAAGTTATAGATAACGGCTGAAAAAATTACGCAAACCACAACCACGGCACCGAAAATCAGCCCCAGTTGTTTCTTGTGGGAAGCGGCAAAGTCCAATCCCCTCACAAGCGCTTCCTGAAAAGGATCCATCTGTTCCAGTTCCCGTTTCCGTTCGTTTGATACGCCTTGATCTGCCATGTCCTAAATTACCTTATATTTAAGTTAAAAATTACCTGTTACCAGACCAGAGAGTTATGAATCCAGCCCACTTCCCCGTCCGCATGTTCAATCTGCAGCCAATTGCCCTTTTTCTTTAAGACCTTAAAAGGCACTCCTCGCTCAACCCTGAGTACCACGTTTGATTTTGTGGTGGGTTCGCCCCTGACATTGCACTTGGTTTTGACCGTGATCACCGCATTGATATTATCCAGCAAAGACTTATGTATCCAGGCCGTATCCCCTTCAAAATCCTTGACTTCATACCATCCCTTTTTCTTGGAAATCACCAGAAACGGATGATATTTCTCCACCTGCCAAAGCACCTTGTTCTGGGTGCCTGCACCATTTCGAAGATTAGCGATGGACGCTTTCACCGCCATCCGCTCTGCTGCGGATGCGGTACTGCCGATCATCCCCGCATAAATGAGCGAGATGACGAGTATTTTCATTAGTCCTTTTAATTTAAAATTCATACCTGACTCCATTCATCTTTTCCGCGTTTCGCCCAGGATCATTCGAGCATCATTCCCGCATGGTATACCAGAAAAGCCATCCCCCATGCAACCATGGTGGTATAGCCCACGTTAAACCATGCCCACTTGGGCGAGGCCTCCCTGTAAATGGTTACCACCGTCGCGAAACAGGGCACGTACAACAACACGAACACCATCATGGACAAGGCCGACTGGGGTGTCATTCCAGAGGCTTTGAGCGCTTTGGCAAGCGCATCCCCCTCGTCTGCCTGATCATGGCCCACACCGTAAAGCACCCCCATGGTACTGACCACCACCTCCTTGGCCACAAATCCGGTGACCAGCGCCACGCTGGCCTGCCAACCGATGCCGATGGGCTTAAATACCGGCTCCAACGCCCTGCCGATCATACCGATGTAGGATCCTGCCACCCGCTCCTGCTCCTTTTTGCTCAACAGCGCGGCGACCTTAAGATCCCGTTCGGTTTCAAGGACGCTGACTTGATCCGGCGCATCAGTACCAAGTTCTTTAATTGCAGTTTCATATTGGGCCTGAACATCGGATACCCCGGCCTCGTAATCCATCGTATAGGTCACCTGCCGCGGAAAGGTGGACAATACCCAGATAATAACGGACCCCACCAGAATAACACCGCCCATTTTTTTCAGGAACATCTTGCTCCGGTCCCACATATGAATCATCAGGCTCTTGAGCATGGGAATACGGTACGGGGGCAGCTCCATGACAAAGGGCGCTTCCTCCCCCCTGAATAACAACTTTCTTAAAATTCTTCCCGAAAGAATAGCGATGACGATGCCTGCCGCGTAAAGACAAAAGATCACCGTCCCCGCCCTGTGGGCGAAAAAGGTGCCGGCCAGAACGATGTACACGGGTAATCGCGCGGAACAGGACATAAAGGGCGTCATCAGAATGGTCAAGATCCTGTCCTTCCTGTTTTCCAGGGCACGGGTGGCCATGATCGCAGGTACGTTGCAGCCAAACCCCATCAGCATCGGGATAAAAGATTTGCCGTGGAGCCCGGATGTATGCATGACGCGGTCCATAAGAAAAGCGGCCCTTGCCATGTACCCGGTATCTTCAAACAGGGCGATGCAGAAAAAGAGGATCAATATGTTGGGAAGAAATATGATTACCGATCCGATCCCGGCAATGATGCCGTCCAGAACAAGCGACTTCAGCAAAGAAGGCGCCATTGTCTTATCCACCGCACCGGAGATCACGGAGACACCGGCTTCAATCCATTCCATGGGGTAGGCCCCCAGCGTAAAGGTCAGTTGGAACATGGCCCAGATAAAAAAGATGAACACGGGGATTCCGAAAAATCGGTCCGTCAGGACCAGGTCTATCTGGCGGGACATGTCCACCCGCTTTCTGGTGGTCAATGTCACGGCCACCTTCAGTAACCCCTCGATCACCCCATAGCGGTCGTCTGTAAGAACGATTTCAAATTCATCCTGAAACAGGTCGCGAATCCGGGTCCTGCAAGCCACAGCAGCAGCCAGTACGTCTCCACCGCCGGGAAATTCCACAATATCTTCTTTGATCAGTTTATCGTCTTCAAGCAGTTTTATCGCCTGCCAGCGGGCCTTTAAGGGATCCGTCTCTCCCACGGCGCCCGCAAGCGCATCACTCACAGTTTCAATACAGGCCTCAATCTCCCGCCCGTACTTCACAGGCCTCGGGGTTTTCCCCGTCTCAAAGGCCTCAATCTCCTTGAGTGCGGCGGCCAGGATGTCGAAAGTGCCCCTGTTTTTATTGCCCACAGTGAACACCACGGGCAAATCCAGAAGCTCAGAGAGTTTGTCCGCATGGATCTTCATTCCCTTTGCCTCTGCCATATCCGCCATATTAAGGACAAAGAGGGCCGGACGGCCCAATTCAAGGATCTGCAGGGCCAGAAACAGGCTTCTTTCAAGGTTCGACGCGTCAATAATATTTATAACGATATCCGGGGATTCGTTCAGGATATAATCTCTGGCCGTAACTTCTTCAATGGAGAATGGGGTGAGGCTGTAGGTTCCGGGCAGATCCACCACATTCACCTGTAGATCCTTGTATGTCAGGCGGCCTTCTTTTTTTTCAACGGTGACACCGGGCCAGTTGCCCACCTTTTGTCTTGCTCCGGTGAGGTTGTTGAAAATGGTCGTCTTACCACAGTTGGGATTGCCGGCCAGGGCAACGGTTATAGATTTCATACTTATCTTTTTTTAGACCTTACGTTTTCCACAAGGATATTCGCCGCCTCTTCCACACGCAGGGAAATATGATATCCTTTCACCACAAGTTCCAGCGGATCTCTCAAGGGGGCATATTTTTCAACGTAAATACGGGTTCCCCGGTTAATTCCCATCTCCAGCAGGCGGCGCCTAAGCACACTTTCTCCGGACACCCGCGCAATGGTGCCTTCCTGTCCGGCTTTCATCTGGCTGAGTTTGAGCATCCCCTCGGGAATTTCTGGCCGCAAAACAGGCGCAGGAGATCCGCTGTCAAGCTTTTCATGCCCAAGGGACTGAACCCTGATTTTTTCAGCCATGCCGGTTCCGATGACCAACCTGTTATCGCCTGCGGCAATCACCACCTGGCCACCGATACCGTTGGTCACCATCTCAATGGTGTCTCCGATCCGAAGCCCCATGGATGAAATACGCAGCTGCATATTCCGGCCCGCATCAACCGCCTTGACCACCAGCTTTTCACCGGGTTTGGCCTTGTTCAACGGCACAAGGGAATCCCTGCCCGCCATGCATGCGGCGCAAAGCCCGTAAATTTCCATCTTATGCTGGAGCATATAAAAGCCGTAGGCCCTGGCCACCTTCTTCTGGATTTCCTCCATGGCCTCGTCCCGGAACTCAAGAATGGCCCCGCACTTGGTACAGACCATATGATCGTGGTGGACCCCCAGATGCCGGTGTTCGTAAAGCACGGCATTGTCCCGGTCAAAATCCACCCGATTGGCAAAGCCGAAGCGGCAGAGCTGCTCCATACTCTGGGCCACAAATCCCTCATCCAGGGTGACGCTGTCCTGGGCGAGCTGACGGGTGATATCCTTCAGGCTCACGTGATGTTCCAGTTTTAAAAAGGCTTCCAGCACCTGGAACCGCTCTTCAAACCGGTCCAGTCCCTGCTGCTGAAAGAGCCTGCGGAATTGCTTTTTTTCCTGCTCGTGACTGTTGATCATCCTTGTTGCCTTCCCGTAAAAATAACGTTCTAAGATATTATAGGTCCTAAGCCTTGTCAAGGAACCTGTCATGGAAATGACGCCTTAAACCAAAGGACCTGCAACCTCTTTGGTCCGCATCGCACGTTCTCCCACGACTTGAAACGGAATGGCAAAAAAAAATGGCCCCTGCCTGTAAGACCAGTAACAGGCAGGGGCCGGTATACGCCGTAATGGCGGATAGGCTTAGGAATAAATCTTCTGCATTTCATGGCGCAGCCCCATGGTGAGGCTGACCAGCATCACGCACATGACCGCGGTAAAGGGCAGCCCCACGGTTACTGCGATGGCCTGGATGGCACCCAGGGCATCGGCACCGCCACCCACCAGAAGACAAACGGCAATCAGGCCTTCCAGCGTGGCCCAGAACACCCGCTGTTTTACGGGAGCGTCCATCTTACCGCCGGCGGTGATGGCGTCTACCACCAGAGAACCGGAGTCGGATGAAGTCACAAAGAACACCAGCACCAATATGATGCCAATAAAAGAAGTGATTCCAGTCAGGGGAAGGTTTTCCAGCATCTGGAACAGGGCAAGGGAAACTTCGCCAAGTCCCTTTTCAGCCAGAACACCCACGCCGTTCTGGATCTGGTTAAGGGCGTTGCCGCCGAAAGCCTGCATCCAGAACAGGGTCAGGATGGTGGGCACCAGCAGAACCGCTGTCATAAACTCACGGATGGTGCGGCCTTTGGAGATACGTGCGATAAACATGCCGACAAAGGGGGCCCAGGAAATCCACCAGGCCCAGTAGAACACGGTCCATCCCTTGTAAAATTTCTCGTCTGCACGGTCAACCCAGTTACTCAGCGGCAGCAGGTATTCAACATAGGCACCTGCAGTGGTAAAGATACCTGAGAAGAAATGCATAATGGAACCGCAGAGGATGGTGAAGATCAACAGAGCAAACGCAAGGCCCATATTGATGTTACTTAACACCTTAACCCCCCCCTCAAGGCCTCTGACAACGGAGACGATGGCAGCGGCGGTAACTATGGCGATAATAATCAACTGAAGACCAAGTGTATTTTCAATACCGAAAATGAAATGGAGACCGGAAGCCGCTTGCTGGGCACCGAATCCCATGGAGGTGGCCAGACCAAAGATGGTGGCAACAACAGAAATCACATCGATAACGTGACCGGCCCATCCCCAGGTTTTTTCACCCAGAAGGGGAAAGAAGCAGGAACGGATGGTCAGAGGCAGGTTCTTATTGAAGGCGAAAAAGCCCAGGGCCAGGGCGACAACCGCATACATGGCCCAGGGGTGAAGACCCCAGTGAAACATTGTGGCGCCCATGGCGGCCCGTGCCGCTTCAGGGGTTTTTCCGGCCACGTTCAGCGGTGTTCCCCACCAATCCGTATAGTATGCCACCGGCTCCGCCACGCTCCAGAACATCAGGCCGATGCCCATGCCAGCCGCAAACAGCATGGCAAACCAAGACATCCGGGTAAATTCCGGTGCACATTCCTGTCCGCCCAGCCGGATCTTGCCCACCGGCAATACGATCATGGCAATGCAAAATAAAACAAAAATGTTGCCCGCAATCATGAAAAACCAGTCAAAATTCTGAATGGTCCATTGTTTGGAACTGTCGAACACCTTTTTGGCATCCACAGGGTTCATCAGGGTTAAAATGATAAAACCGATTACAATGGCCGCAGCAATAAAGAAAACCGGACCATGGATATCCATGCCCCATTTTCGGGTATTGTCCTGACCGACCACATAATCGGTATCAAACCTGTCTCTCATCACACACACACTCCCTTTTGTAAGTTATTATTATACAACTCCCCTTGCCGCACCCTTATCTTTCAGGAAACGGTTCGGGGTTATCCCCTTTTCTTTCTTTTTTGTCCTGCCGGATTTTATATTTTGAATTTTTTCACGATAGCCGTCAGTTTTTCCGACAGTTCGGACAACTCCTTTGAACGGATATCTACGGTGCCGCTGCTTTGGGTCATCTCATCCGCGGTTTTTGCCACCTGGGCAATATCACCGGCAATTTCAGCTGATACCGCCGTACTCTGGGCAATATTCTCTCCCACCTGATCCACCCCTTCGGTCACCTGGGCGATGTTTTCGGAAATATTCCGGGTGGTGGCAGCCTGTTCTTCAATGGCCGAAGCAATCATGATCACAATCTCGCTGACCTGTTTTACCACGTCGGCCACTTCGTTAATCTGGGTGACGGTAAGCTCCGTCGAACTCCGGATATTTTTTACCTTTTCGGTAATTTCCAGGCTGGCATCCGCCGTCTGGGCTGCCAGGTCCTTGATCTCGTTGGCCACAACGGCGAACCCCTTGCCGGCATCCCCGGCCCGGGCCGCTTCAATGGTGGCATTGAGCGCCAGGAGATTCACCTGGGAGGAAATGTCGGAAATGGCTTCCACCACCTGACCGATTTCATCGGCCGAAGCGCCCAGCTCTCCCACCTGTTCGGATGCCGTACCGGTTTTCTCCACAACGGATTCGGTAATTTCCCTGGCCGTTACCGTATTTTTCGATATCTCACCGATGGTACTGGTCATCTCCTCCGTGGCCGCAGCAACGGTTCCCATATTCCCCACCGCCTGCTCCATGGCCGCTGCCACGGAAGTCATGGAGACATTCATCTCCTCGCTGGCAGCAGATACCGATGCAGAGCGTTCAGAGGTCTGTGCGGCCCCTTCGGCCATGGTGCGTGAAATATCCGCCAATGTGGTGGAAGAGTTGTTCAGTTGATCCGCATTTTTATCCACGTCCTGAATCAGGGTATGGATCTTATCGATAAACGTATTGAACCACTGAGCCACTTGGCCGATTTCGTCTTTGGCAGTAACTTCCAGTCGGGTGGTCAGATCCCCCTCCCCTTCGGCAATATCTTTAAGCTTGTCCACGATACGAATCAGGGGATTTACCACCTGTCCCGACGCCAGCCAGGCAATGGGGATCACCAGGGCCACGCAGGCAAGTGCCACAAGGCTGATCATCAGGATCATCTGCCGGGTATTTTCCCGCACCAGGGCGTCGGACTGGAGCACCAGAAGGCCGCCGATCCGCTGTCCATCTTCGTACAGGGGCATCAATGCCTGGAAATACAAAGAGTCTCCTAAGGAAACTTCACTGAAATGAAAGGTCTGCTGGGCGATATCCCAATCCCGGCCGGCACTTGATGCGACATCTGCCAGGTCTACTGTTTCATAATTTCCATGATCACCGGCAGAAAACTGGTCCCCCACAAATAGGTTCAGGCCCATGTCTATAATCCGGCCCATCTTTGCCACAAAGGACTGATCCAGTTGCTTGACCGCCACCACAAACCCGAACTGTTTGGGCTCCGGACGCTCTGTTTCCGGATTGTATACATTGGCGTATACCGGCACACGGGTTTCCAGGCTGATATGTCCGGCCGCCTCGGTAAAGAGGCTTGCCTCATTTTTCGGAATTTCCCCGGTCCATGCGATAGGAATGGTTGTTCCCTGGACAGCGGCTCCTTCCGACATCTCAATCTGGTCGTAGGCGTCGGCGTGCTGGAACTTACGAAAATGGTACTTCCCCTTATGAAGAAAACCCATGACAAAGGTCTTGTCGGAAGCTTTCTCAAAAAAGGAGACCAAGGTGCCGTCCTGGCTGTACACCCGGACCCGGAGCAGATCATCCAGAATGCCTTCACCGGTGATGGCCTTTCCGATATTGGCAAAGGAGTTGCCGGTCATGGACAGATCGCTGTCACTGTACTCGGAGAGAAACTTGACATCCGGCCCCAGTTTGTTGGCCGTAGACATATGGTGGATGGCCTGGGAAAAAGAGGCTTCCGTTTCCAGCACCGCATCCCGGATCACCGTAAGGGTTTTGTTCAGGGAATGATGCACCGCGTCCTTGTTCTGACGGGTTACGAGCACAGAGACCACCGCGGTGATGGCGACGCTGACAGTAAGTACCAGGGCCAGCGCCCCCAGCAGGATCTTGTATCTGAGTTTGCGCCGTATCATTTGACTGACAGGACCGGGCATTCGGCCTCAAGAATAATATACTGGGCCACGGAACCGAACATCATCTTGCCCACCTTGGAGCGTCTCTGAACCCCGATAATGATCTGGTCCACCTCTTTTTCCTTGGCGAACTGCACCACATCCTCCCCCGGTTCCATGCCGCGGATCAGGATGCGGACCTCACTTTCGATGCCCGCCGATTTAAAATGTTCCCGCCGGACCTCATTGAGCGTATGTTCCAACCGCGCGATATCCTGCTCTCCCGCATCGGCCGGGCAGGTGCGGATCAGGTAAATGTAAGCGTCAAAAGCCTTGGCCAGGCGAATGGCCTCAGGCAGCATGGCATCTGCAAAAGCAGCGTCATAGGCAACGAGCAGTTTCATGATGTTCCCCTTTCCTGTAAGGTTACCCTTCCCCCCGGCAACTTCCGGCCGGGGGGATAAAGATTCTGGGTTTAATCGGTTGCTTCGTCAATAATCTCGGCAATATCCTTCACCGGGATCTTCTTTTCCGTCTCCATGATGCCGTCGTTCAGCATAGTGGCACAGAACGGGCAGGAAGCGGCCACAGTCTCGGCACCGGTGTCCACGGCCTGCTGGGCCCGGACGTTGTTGATGCGTTCGCCGATGGTTTCTTCCATGAACATCCTGGCACCGCCGGCACCGCAGCACATGCCTTTTTCCATATTCCGGTCCATTTCAAGCAGTTCGCCGGTATTGGCTTTGCCCAGAAGTTCCCGGGGCGCATCGTAGATATCGTTCCACCGGCCAAGATAACAGGAATCGTGGAAGGTTATGCTGCCCATATTTTTGGCATTTACCTTCAGTTTACCTTCTTTGATGAGGGTATTGAAGTAGTCGGCATAATGCACCACCTTGTAATCGGCACCGAATTCGGGATATTCGTTCTTCAGAGTATTGTAGCAGTGAGGACAGCCGGTGAGGATCAACTCGGGCTTGTACTGGTTGATGGTTTCCACGTTCTGCATGATCATCATCTGGCCCAGGTACTCGTTGCCGGCCCGGCGGGCCATGTCACCGTTGCAGGATTCTTCAGGGCCGAGGATGGCGAAATCCACACCGGCCTTTTTCAGAACACGGGCGGTTGCCTGGCTGATCTTCTTGCCCCGGTCGTCAAAGGAACCGGCGCAGCCCACAAAGTAAAGGACTTTTGTATCAGGCTTTTCCATCATCAGGGGCACATCCAGATCCTTGGCCCAGTCGGCACGGGTATCGGCAGAGAAGCCCCAGGGGTTGGCCTGGTTTTCCATATTGTTGAAGGTCTCGGCCATTTCCGGTGGGAAGTTGGCTTCCATGAGGACCTGATGCTTTCTCATTTCAAATACAAAATCCAGGTGTTCGTTGGACACCGGACAGATGTTTTCACAGGAGCGGCAGGTGGTACAGGACCAGAGCACATCGTCGGTCACTTCACTGCCCTCTCTCATGATAGGCTGAACCTCGTCTTTTTTATCGTTGCCCGCTTTGTCCGGAAGAATCAGGCCGGCCTGATCAAAGAGGTCCACCTTGAAATCGTGAATAATCTTTTTCGGAGACAGGGGTTTGCCGGTATTGGAGGCCGGGCAAAGTTCCTCACAGCGGCCGCACTCGGTACAGGCATAGAGATTGAGCACGTTGTGCCAGTTGAACTCACTGCATTTGCCAAGCCCGAAGGTTTCCGCATCCTCATCTTCGATATCGGTTTTAACGATGGCCTTTTCGGTTTCAAGACGTTTGAAAAAGACGTTGGGAGCTGCGGCCAGTAAATGGAGATGCTTGGAACTTGGGATGTACAGCAGGAAACCCAGGATGGTGAAGATGTGCAGATAGTAGAAAAATTCATAGCCCACATTCAGATCAGCCTGCCCCAGGTTGGCAATCCCGAAAAGGTCCGCGAATATCCCGGAAATGGGGAACGCCGCTGCATAGTTGAATCCGCCGGCCGGCTCCATCACCATGGTGAAGGCATTGATGAAGTGGAAGGAGATCACGATGGTGGAGGTGAACACGATGATCAGGTTGGCGTCCTGTCCCATGGTCAGGTAATCGGGTTTGATCACCAGACGGCGATACAGGGCGTAGGCAAATCCAACAAGAACAAAGAATCCCAGAATATCGGCGGCAAAGAGATAAAAGGTGTAAAGCCCCGGGAGAATATGCCCCACATGCAAGGAGGGAATCACACCCCTGAGCATCAACTCAAGGGAATGGGGCTGGATGGCCAGGAACCCGAAAAAGATCAGGGTATGGGCAAGGCCGGGCCAAAGCTTGCGACGGACGTTGGCCTGACCCAGGACATCGGTAAACAGCACCCGAATCCGGTCGTTTCTTCTTTCCTTGGTCAATTCCGCGGGGGTAGGTCCTTCACCGTCCACGGCCATCATAATCTTGTACAGTCGGGTCACCCGCATGAAAAAATAACCAAATGCGCCAACCAGCGCAATCAACATGAGTACAGATTTAAAAATAAGATATTCTTTCATTTCGTTCCTACTTTCTCCCGGGGTTTGGCCATGCGGGGGTTACGGCCCGCATGCCCTTTGCTTTTTCTTTGTTTTTTGCATCCCCGGTGCCATGTTTGTAAGTCGAAACCGGGGATGCTTTGGTTACAATTTTTCTGTGAGCTTGGGCACCACGTCAAAAATATCGCCCACGATGCCGTAGTCACACTTGGCAAAGATGGGGGCATCCTTGTCCTCGTTGATGGCCACGATGACCTTGGAAGTCTTCATGCCGGCAAAATGCTGAACCGCACCGGAAACGCCACAGGCAATGTAGAGTTTCGGGGAAACGGTTTTACCGGTCTGACCCACCTGCATGGAATGGGGGGCATAGCCCGCGTCAACGGCAGCCCTGGAGGCGCCGACAGCAGCGCCCAGTTTCGCGGCACAGGCTTCCAGCATGGAATAGTTTTCCGCACTGCCGATGGCGCGTCCGCCGGTGATGATGACCGGGGCTTCAGTGAGATCCATCTTTCCGGAATCGCCTTTTTTGATTTCTTTAACCACAACAAGGCCGGGATCGGCCACATCGGCGGCAAACTCAACAATCTCGCCGCCGGCGGGGGCTGCCACGGCTTCAATGGCGTTGGGACGCACGGTGGCCAGGAAGACGTCAGCGTTTACTTTCAGTGTGGCAAAAGTTTTGCCGGAAAAGTGGGATTTTTTGGCGGTCTTGGCAGCCACATCCACGTCCACACAGTCGGAAACCAAGGGGACATCCATGATGGCGGACAACCGTGCAAAAAGGTCCTTGCCAATGGCAGAGGCAGTGCCCAGAAGGGCCTCAAGCCCGTACTCCTTAACCGCGGCAGCCAGGCATTCGGCAGCCAGGTCAGGGGAATCGGCAGTACTGCCTGCGGCGGCTTTAACGGCAACGATGCTTGCGGCACCGTACTCGGCCAGTTTATCTTTTACTGCGGCGGGGTTGGTGTCCAGCACCAGGGCGACGATTTCCTGCCCGGCGGCAGCCGTCATTACCCCTAAGGAGGTCTCCTTGACCGCGTCATTTTCAGTTTCGATTAAAATGCCAGTCTTGGCCATGATAGTTCACTCCTTTATTTATAAAACCTTTTCTTCTTCTTTGAGGATCTTGACCAATTCGGTAACCTGCGCATCAATGTCGCCGTCCAGCATCTTGGCACCGGTGCGTTCGGGAACCAGTTCCAGCTTTTCCAGAACCATTGCGCCGGCATTTTCATCCACACCGAGATCACTTAAGGTCATCTCTTTGATTTCTTTTTTCTTGGCCTTCATGATGTCCGGGAACTTGGGATATCTGGGTTCGTTCAGGCCTTTGGTGGCACCGATAACACAAGGGGTACTCATTTCCACCACCTGCTTGTCGCCACCGCCCACTTCCCTTTCGGCCACGGCTTTGCCGCCGTCTACGGTGAGACTGGAAATCTCATTTGCCACCGGAATGCCAAGGGATTTGGCCAGGCGGTACTGGGTCTGGAAGGTTTCCGTATCCACGGAGCCCTTGCCGGTGAAGATCATATCACCCATGCCGTCCTGCTCAATGGCCGCTTTCAAGGCCTTCGCTGTCAGGGCGGAGTCCAGGAACTGGCCGGAGGTTTTCACAAGGATGGCCCGGTGGGCACCCATGGCCAGTGCGCCGCGGATGGTGGCAGCGGCCTCTGCCTTGCCCACGGTGACGATAACCACTTCGCCCCCGTCTTTTTCCACCATGGAGACGGCCTCTTCCACGCCAAACTCGTCGTAGGGGTTGACGACGAATTTGATGGATTCGTCTTCGAACCCGGCATCACCGGCAATCTTGATGGTGGCCGCCGTGTCCGGAACATGTTTTACACATACAAAAATTTTCATGTTTTCCTCTTTCTACTATGGAGTTTCAGTGCAGGGCAGAAGATTGTCGAACAATCTTTGCCCTGCAATCTGATATCACATCTACCTTAAATTAGCTCTTCATTTTTTCGTTTTTCGGATCGTACAATGGCATAGATACCACTTCTGCGGACCGTTTTACACCGAGAATTTCAACCTCAAGCTTGGTTCCGGCTTTTGCAAGCTCGACAGGGGCGACATAGCCAAGCGCGATGCTCTTTTCGGTTCTGTGGCCGTAGCCGCCGGAAGAGGTCATGCCCACCATCTCGTCACCGTTAAAGATGGGGTTGTATCCCCAGGCATCGGCATCATCCGCGTCAACCACCAGGCAAACCAGTTTTCTGGGGATACCTTCGGATTTCTGCTTTTCAATACCGGCCTTACCGATGAATTCCTTGTCCATTTTCACGGTCCATGCCACGTTGGTTTCCAGCGGGGTGTGGTGGACGTTCATCTCGGATTTCCAGGCAAGATAGCCCTTTTCCAGACGCATGGAATCCATGGCGTGCATACCGATGAGTTTAATGTCGAATTCCTCACCAGCAGTCATCAGGGCCTGGTAGAGGCCAATCTGGTGCTGGATGTCATGGAAGATTTCATAGCCCAGCTCACCCACGTAGTTCATGCGGTTTACGCGGCATCTGGTGCGGCCCACGAAGATCTCCTGGGAAGTACCGAATTTGAACGCATCGTTGGAGACATCGTCGTAAGCAATCTTTTCAAGCACTTTACGGGAATCCGGACCCACGAGAACCAGACAACCCTGCTTGTAAGTCACGTCTTCCATGCATACGGAGCCGTCTTTGGGAAGGTTTTCCAGCATCCAGTGCTGATCGTGTTTTTTACCCACGGAGGCGGTGACGCAGAAAAAGGCGTCTTCGCTGATGCGGGTGATGGTCATATCGGATTTAAAATTGCCGTTGTGGTCCAGCATGGGGCTCAGGGCAATACGTCCGTCAACCTCGGGGACCTTCTGGCAGGTCATCTTGTTCAGCCAGTCTTTGGCGCCGGGACCTGTGACCATCGTCTTGGCAAAACGGGTCAAATCAATGATACCCACTTTTTCCATGGCGTGTTTACATTCGGCGTCCACATACTTGAAGGCATTGGAACGGCGCCATGAGGGATCTTCGTATTCATCCACGCCTTCGGGCGGAAAATAGTTGGGGCATTCCCAGCCGTAGTAGTCGCCGAATACGGCATTGGCCTGTTTCTGGTATTCGTAAATGGGGCTGGTTCTGTTGGGCCGCGCCGCATCCCGGAACTCGTTGGGCATGATGTGGGCATAGAGTCTGGGATAGGTGTCGGCGATCTTTTCAGTGTTGTATGCCCAGTTGGCAAAGGAGCCGTAACGTCTGGAATCGAAGGGCCACAGATCGATTTCAGGCTCGCCTTCCATGATCCAGCCGGCCAGGTAGTGGCCGATGCCGCCGGCCTGGGTGATGCCGAAAGAGTAACCGCAGGCCTGGAAGAAGTTCTTCAGGGGAGCTGCAGGGCCTACCAGCGGATCTCCGTTGGGGGTGTAGGTGATGGGACCGGCAGTCACATGTTTGAAGCCGGTTTCGCCCAGTACGGGAAATCTTTCCATACCCGCTTCAATGCAGTCCGCAATATTGTCGAAATCCGGGTTCAGCTCTTCCTGGGCATAATCCCAGGGCACTCCGCGTTTGTGCCACTGCTGGCCGTTGGCTTCGTAAAGCCCTAAGATCAGGGAGTCCATTTCCTGGCGCAGGTAGATGGACTTGTCGGGATCACGCATCAGGGGCAGATAGGTGTCGCTGTCGGCAATCTTATCGATGGTTTCATAGAGAATGTGGGTATGGGCAATGGCGATGGAAGGAATTTCAACCCCTACCATTTTTGACACTTCAGGGGCCCAGAGACCGGCGGCATTGACCACGTATTCGCAGGTGATGTCGCCTTTGTCAGTTTTAACGACCCATTCGTCGTTCTCTTTCTGCTCAATGGCAGTGACCAGGGTGTGCAGGTTAATTTCCACACCGTGGTTTCTGGCTCCTTTGGCCATGGCCTGGGTGACGGAGTTGGGATCCACGTCTCCGTCATCCGGCCAGTAAAGGCCGCCCAGAAGGCCTTCGGTCTGAATAAACGGGTGTTTCTGACCGATTTCTTCCGGGGTGAGCCAGGAAACGTCCAATCCAAGACAGCGGTTCATGGAATAAGCATATCCCAGTTCGTCCATACGGGCGGGGTTGTCCGCTGTACGGATGGAGCCTGTGGTATGCCAGCCGACGTTCTGTCCGGTTTCCTTTTCCAGTCCCTTGAAGATTTCAATACTCTTCATATTTACGCGGGTACCATAATAGTTGCCGTGGAAAAAGGAAACGTTACCGGCTGCCATCCAGGTGGAGCCCGACGTCAGTTCATGCTTCTCAACCAGAACCACATCGTTTTCCCATCCGTACTTTGCCAGATGATAGGCCACGGAGACGCCTATGGCGCCGCCACCGATAACAACCGCTCTTGCATTGGTCTTCATAAGTTTACCTCTCCTTCATTCGTGTTTAGGATTCTCTACCGTTTAAGAAATATCTAAGGGCCTTGTTTTTGGTCGTCCGGATATGGGTGTCGTAAAAGTACGAGAACCCGCCCGGATAATAAATCATCACAAGGATGAGCACCAAGGCGTAGATGACCAGGTTAAGACCCGGCAAATGAGACAGGGTGGACCGGACGATCTCCATCAAAAAGATGAAGGGGAACGCCACTGCCGCACCGCCCCAAAGGCTGCCGCGACCGCCGATATAGGCCACGGCCAGGACTTCCACCGTCTTTGACGTATGCATCATATCAGGTGTCAGTATTCCGTAAAAATGGGCGTAAAATCCGCCCAGTACACCGGCGATGGCACAGGACATCGTAAAGTTGAATACCCTGTAAAACACCGGGTTGATACCAGAGGTTCTGGCTGCGTCCATGTTTTGGCCGATGGCCTGGAAGGCCAGGCCCATCTTGGACCGAACCACCCATTTGCAGGCCAGATATGTCAGGAACAATAAAATAATGATCACGTAGTAGAAGGGGAAGTTGGATTCGGTGGCAAACAGGCGCGGGGTCCGCAACCCTAAGGGGCCGCGTGTCAGCCACACCAGTTTGATGGCAAGCCCCATGATGGCCAGACCGAAAAACCATGACAGACAGGCCGCAAAGATCCCCCTTAGCCGCAGAGAGATCATCCCGATGATCAGACCGAGTACGGCCGAGGTGATACCGCCGGCCACCATGGAGACCCACGGGGACAGCCCCGCGTTGATCACCAGAAGGGCCGAGGTGTATCCACCGAATCCGGCCACAGCCATATATCCGAAGTTAACAATGTTGATAAACCCTGCGGTGAAATCAAACCCTACGCTCATGGCCGCGATGAACCCGCAGTAAATCAGCCAGCGCAGCATGTACTCCTGGTTGAACGGCGGAATAAACGGCAGCACCACCAAAAGAAGCACACCCACAAGGCCTGCCGGGGTCAGGCAGAGCCTGTCCAGCACCATGTCAAAGGGGCTCATCTTGGGTATATTGGTTGTTGTTTCCATTCTTTCTCCTGTTTTCTCGTTTCCTGCAATGCCTTGTGCAGCAGTTTCCATGACTCCCTCCTCTGTTATTGGTCTAGCACACCGCGGACGTCAGATCCGAAGATGCCGGAGGGTTTGAAAATCAGGATGAACATAATCAGGGCGGACGGGACCACAAAATCCCAGCCGGCACCGACATACTCCACCGTGATCACCTTGAGCAAGGCCACCATGAAGGCGCCGGCCACGGCACCCAATACGTTGCCCAACCCCGAAAGGATGACCACAAACCAGGCCATATACAGGGGTTCTAACCCCACTGTGGGATAGGATGGATACATAAACAGCAGACTTCCGCCGGCCACGGCCGCAAGGGCACAGGCCAGGGAGATGGTCAGCATAACTATTTTTTCAATATCGATCCCCACGATCTCCGCTCCGGTAATATCCTGGGATACGGCCCGGATGGCCATACCGGTGCGGGTGTAGGTCATGAACACGTAGAAAATCGCAACGATCACCGCAGAGATGACAAAGGCCATGGCCCGGTCCCTGGAGATGTAAACGTCGGCGATACTTACGGGCATACCGCTCCAATATCCAACGATCCCTTTAAAGTCCGCACCGAAAATCAACTGGTGAAGGTTCACCAAAAGCACACTCAAGCCCACGGTGAGCAGAAATGAGTTCATGACCCAGTTGTCCGTGGAGCGGCGGCGCAGCGGACCGAATACCAGCTTTTCAGAGATAATCCCGGTCACCGCACCGGCCAGCATGGCGGCGATGATGGCCACGAGGGGCCCGAAGTTCACCAGCCATGATTCCGGGTGCTCGGCAATAAACTCGCTGATGGGGGTAAATACGTAATAGGCGGTCAAAGACCCGATCATAAAGTACTCGCCATGGGCGAACATGGGGATGTTCAATACCCCCAGCATCAGGGTCAGGCCGGTGGCCACCAGGGCCAGCATCCCGCCGGTGACAACGGTGTTGACCAACAGGTAGGGACCGGAGTTCACCGCGGCAAACACGGCCACCCCGATGGTTATCAGGATGGACATGCCGGCGGCTGTTTTACACCAGCCCGTTATATTTGAAACCATATTATTTGACATGAATCTATTTCTCCATATGTCCGGTTAAACACTTGGCAGGTTCACATACCCGGCCTTATACACCCAGAAACACCTTCCGGACGTAATCGTCATTGGCCAGATCGTCGCTCTTGCCTTCCAGGCCTATCTTGCCGTTTTCCAACACGTAACCGCGGCCGGTGACACCCAGTGTCTTGGTCACGTTCTGTTCCACCAGCAGGATGGTTACCCCGTTGTCGATGAGGACATCCAGGGATTGGAACACGTTGTTGGTGAGCTGGGGAGCAAGCCCGAAAGAGGGTTCGTCCACCAGCATCAGCTTGGGATCGGACATCATGCCCCGGCCGATGGCCAGCATCTTGCGCTCGCCTCCGGACATGGTGCCGGCCAGCTGTTTTTTCCGTTCAGCCAGACGGGGAAATAAGTCAAACACAAAATCCAGACGCTCGTTCTGGGTCTTCTTGTCTTTAATGGTATAGGCCCCCATGTAGAGGTTTTCCTGTACCGTCATGTTCACAAAGAGGTTCATCTCCTCGGACACAAAAGCAATACCTTTTTTTGCCACCTCGGATGCACTCAGCCCCGAGATCTCTTCTCCGTCGAAGAGGACGCTGCCGCTGATGGGGCTAAGCAGGCCCGCAATGGTTTTCATGGTGGTGCTTTTTCCGGCGCCGTTGGGACCTACGATCCCGACATATTCCCCTTTGTCGATGTTCAACGAGACATCCCGCAGTATCTGCAGATAGCCGTACCCGGCATTCAGATTTTTCACTTCTAACAGCATAAGATCTCCATTGATTCTGTTTCGTTAAGGGGTTATTCCTCTTCCTCATCGCCCAAGTAGGCCCGGGCCACTTTGGGATCGTTGGCCACCGCTTCTGTGGGGCCTTCGGCGATTTTGGTGCCGAATTGAATGCACAAAAGCTTATTGCACACCGCCATGATCAACTGCATGATATGCTCGATCATGAGAATGGAAATTCCCTTTTTGGAAATCTTGTCGATAATTCTCATGATGTCCTTGAGTTCCCCCTCGCTCAACCCCGAGGCCATCTCGTCCATGAAGAGCAATTTCGGATTCGAGGCCAGGGCGCGGGCAAGATCCAGCCGCTTGAGCTGCACGGTATTCAACTGCTCAGCCACAACGGTCTCATCCATGGGAAACTCCACAAATTCCAGCATTTTCCTGGCGTGGGCCACGGGGTCTTTCACCTTGCCCGCCTCATTTCCGAAGATGGTGGCGGTCATCACGGACTCAATGGCCGTCATCTTGGGGAACGGGCTGGGGATCTGGAACGTCCTTGACATGCCAAGGCGGCACATTTTTTCCGGTGTTTTCCCTGTGGTATCTTTGTCAAAAAATGTCACCCGCCCGGACGTCGGGGGGTTCAAGCCGGTGATGGCGTTGATGAAAGTTGTCTTCCCTGCGCCGTTGGGCCCGATGAGCCCGACGATATCCCCCTGGTCGATCGTCATAGAGACTGCATTTACAGCCGTCAGTCCACCAAACTTTTTGGTTACTTCGTTGGTTTCCAGTACTCTCACGTCTCTATCTTCCTTCCTTAAAATTTTCAGGAATCTGAAGTTAACCAAACAGGGGATGCAACCCGGTCGGTTGGCATCCCCTGTTCACGATCACCTTATTTCTGCTCGAAATCCTTCTGCTTCCAGATTTCCGGGAAGATCATGTAGCCTTTACCCTGCTTGTACTGCAGGATGGGGAAAAAGTATGCATCCGGGGCAACCACCATGTCAGGCATGGTTTCCGGGGTATACTTGTACTCGTTCATGATGATGGCACCGTCAGCCTTGCCGTAAGTCAGTTTGCCGGTGTTGACTTCGTCCACCATGGTCTTATGGATGGTTTCCTTGTCCAGTTTGCCGTGAAGTTCATAGGTTCTCTGCAGGATTTTGATGAACATCCGGATACCGTCATAGGAGAGGCCGCCGGCAGAGGGGCTGGGGTTAAAGCCGTATTTGGCCTTCACATCTTTGGCCCACTGCTGTGCTTCGGTAGTGGTGAGCTGGGGAATGGAGTCCAGCACGAGGTTGGAAGCAGGGCCGGTCATCTTGTACCAGTCGCCGATCCAGCCGAGGCCGGAGGCCACGATAACGCTTCTCAAGCCGACTTCAGTGGCCTGTTTTACAAAAGCGGTGATAGCGGAAGGAGAGGTGGACGTCCCGGCAACTACGGCAACGCCATCTTTTTTATACTTGGCCAGCAGGGGATAAAAGTCAGTCTGAGTGGCGGGGAAATACTGTTCGGAGTGAATTTCCCATCCGCTTTCCAGGAGGGCTTTTTTGTAGGAACCGCCTGCGGAACGACCCCAGTCGGTGTCTTCGCCGTAAATGGCAGCCAATTTTTTCTTGGGCTTGAAGGTACCGGCCTCTATGGCCTTATTCAAGGCAACCACGTAGTTTTTCTCAAGTTTTGCAGGTACGGGCCAGCCTTTACCGCCCCAGTAAGAGTATTTTTCAGGATTGGCCTGCCATTTTTCATTGACCACCTCAGAGGCGCCGAATCCGAACATGTGGGGCACCTTGTACTGGGCCGCCACGTCCATCACTGCGATGGCAACGGAGGAATGCCAGTTGAGCACGCCGGCCTGGATGCCTTTGCCTTCCACGGCTTCCGCGTAAGCACCGGATGCCTTTGCCGGATCAGACTGGGAGTCTACCCATACCGGTTCAATGGTGTAATCGCCTACCGTGGAATTAATGGTGTCAAGCGCCATGTTGACCGAAGCTTTAAACTCCTTTCCGGTCTGAGCGGAAGGCCCTGTAAAAGGCCCTAGAATACCTACTTTCAACGTTTTGTTGGCGGCAAAGCCGGAACTTGCGCACAAGAATACTGCCACGATCAAAGCGATGATGAATTGAACTTTTTTCGTACCCATGAATCTTCCCTCCAAATTTAATGAATTAAACATCAGATGAAGCATACACACACACGTCCCAGATAGAATGCAGGTTGTGTACCAATTCACTGAAAGAGAAGTGCATCAGATCGTTTACTATCGGCCCATTTTTGCGAAGAGGCGCAATAAATGTGGGAAATATTAATGAGAAACTCATCTTAAAAAAATGCGGAAAACATAAACGGACGTCCAGAAAACCTCTGGAGACATACAAATTTTTTTATATTTACAGTAAAGTTTTTTTACATTTTACATGCATTGGGGCGGATCACCCCTGGTGGTAGACTTTCCGGTCGATGCGGTACTTTTTCAGCTTGTAGTGAAAGGCCTGGGGAGAGACACCCAATTGCCGTGCAGCCTTGGCTGCATTGCCTTTGGAGCGTTTCAAAGCATTGCAGATCATGGTCTTTTCATTGAGGGCCTGCGTATCTGCCAGGCTGGTACCCGGCACGTGGTGCACCGCGGCCCCGCCGTCCCCGGTGTTTACAGGGGTGTCGCTGTTTTTTTCATCCGCTTTTTGTCCGGCAAAGGCAAATATATGGGGGGGCAGGTGGGGCAGCCGGATCACAGGCTCACCTGCCACCATGTTCATGGCGGCCTCAATGATATGTTCCAGTTCCCGGACATTTCCCGGCCAGCGATAATGGCTGAAAAGCTCTGCCACACGGTCGGATACACCAGTCACATCTTCATCCAGCCCCCTGTTGAACTTGGCGATGAAAGCCTTCACAAGGGAGTTGAACCCCCGCTTGCGCTCCCGCAGCGGCGGCAGGAGAAGGGAGACCACCCCCATGCGGTAAAACAGGTCCATGCGAAGCGTGCCGGACTGAATAATGTCAAGAGGCGGTTTTGACACCGAGGAAACGATTTTTACATCCAGTTCCTTTTCCACCAGAGATCCCAGTTTTCTAACCTTTTTCTCCTGGATCACCCGTAAAAGTTTTGCCTGGAGGGTCAGGGGCATGGAATCCAATTCGTCCAGAAAGATGGTGCCGCCGTCCGCCTGTTCGAAAAGCCCCCGTTTGTCAATGGCCCCGGTGAACGACCCCTTGGAGGTACCGAAAAGAATGCCCTCCAGCAAATGCTCGGGGATGGCGGCGCAGTTCACCGGGATAAAGGGCTTTTTCTTTCTATGGCTGTGATTGTGGATGGATTGGGCAAACAACTCCTTGCCCGTACCGGTCTCCCCCGAAATCATGATGGGAGAGGGTGATCCGGATGCCATCTTGGCAATGTGAATGGCGTTGAGCATCTCCGGGTCCGAGGCAATGATATCCTTAAATGAAAACCGGGTACCGTTTCCGGCCCTTTTCCCTGCCTGTCTCCGGGAGTGGCCCGCCCTGTTGCCCACATCTTTGGGATCATTGGTCATGATCTTTTCCAGGACCTGGTAATCCTTTGAAAAATTGATGGCCCCGATGAGGGTTCCGCTCTTATATAAAGGATAGACGTTGGAAATAATGTTGGATACCCTGCCGAACCGGGTCCGGTATACCAGGGTTTCGTTCATGATGGGCTCCCCTGTGTTCAGACAGCGCATGGTGGGACTGTTGGTGTCGTCAAGCTTGTACACATCCGTTATTTTCCGTCCCACAACCTCTTCGCGGGTAAAATCGTCTATCCGGCCCTGGGCTTCGTTGAAAAACACGATCTTGCCTGTGATATCGGAAATCACCACCCCTTCGTGAAGATGTTCCAGCACCCGGTAAATATCGATATCATCAAACTTATCAATGTCCATATGCCACCCTATTGCTCATGGTAACTCGTATAAAATTTTTTTTATTTTATTTCCCTTTCAACCCGCCCATGACCGCATCAATGACCTATCCGGGCCAAAAATGCAAGACCTATCAAATATTTTTTATTTTTACACCTTCTTTTACATGCCTCCCGCCTTTGCCACACCCTTCCCACACAGCCCATACCCTTTTGTTTACAAGGCTTTACCACCGCCACACCATACCTTCCCAACATCATCCCCCCCCATGGCACACTTGCTGCAAATTATCCCCCCCGACACCAACGGCTAATTTACACGGCAGACAACATCTAAAGGAGAGGCAACATGAGGTTTTTTGAGTATTTTTCCACCGAAGAGATGGAAAAAATCCACGAGGCAACACTGACCGTTCTTGAAACCACCGGCATGGACATCAAGTATGCACCGGCCCGGGAACTATACGCCAAAGCCGGATGCAAGGTAGACGGCCAACGGGTATATTTCCCCAGAGCCCTGGTGGAATCCGCAGCCAGACAAGCCCCGTCCCAGTTTACCCTTCACGCCAGAGATTCGCAAAAAAATGTCATCATCGGCGGAGATCACATTGCCTTCATGCCCAGCTACGGCTGCCCCTTTGTCCACTGCATGGACCAGGGCCGCCGCCAGGGCACCCTTGAGGACTTTAAAAACTTTGCTAAACTGGCCTACAGCATCCCCTACATCGATATCACCGGCGGCATGATGACCGAGCCCAACGACATACCGGTTGAAAAAAGAAATGCAGAGCGGATCTACGCTGCCATGACCCTGTCCGACAAACCCTTCATGGGGGCGGGCACCAACGCGGAGGATGCCGAGGAAACCATTGAAATGGCCTCGCGGGTATTCGGTTCCAGAAAAGAGATGATGGAAAAGCCGCCCTTTATTTCCATCCTGACCTCATTGACCCCCTTAGGGTTTGACGACAAAATGGCCGGCGCGATCATGACTTACGCAAAGGCCGGCATGCCATTTCTCGTTTCTTCCCTCTCCATCGCCGGCGCCACCTCACCCGTCACCCTGGAAGGCACCCTGGTGGTCCAGAACGCCGAAATTTTAGGAGGGATCGTCCTGGCCCAATTGGTCAGGGAAGGCGCTCCCGTTGTATTTTCAGGCTCATCCTCCGCTGCAGCCATGCGCTACGGCACCTTGAGCGTCGGCGCCCCTGAAATGGCGGTCAATGCAGCCGCCACCGCACAGATGGCACGGTTTTACGATATCCCCAGCCGGGGCGGCGGCGGCATCACCGATGCCAAACATGTGGATTCCCAGGCTGCCTATGAATCCATGATGAACCTGCAGATGGCCGTCCTTTCAGGCATCAACTTCGTTCTCCACTCCGCCGGGGTGCTGGAAGGCTATATGACCGCATCATACGAAAAACTCATCATTGACGCTGAGATGTGCGGCATGTGTAAACGGATCAAACGCGGCGAGGATATCTCACCGGAAAAGCTGGCCGTTGACACCATTGCCCAGGTGGGTCCCGGCGGGGAATTCCTTACCAACATGCACACGTTCAAACATTTCAAAAATGAAATTTATTCCCCCATCCTGGAGGAAAAAGACAATTTTGACGCCTGGACTAAAAAAGGATCTCTTTCCATGGAAACCCGGGCAAATGCCAAATACAAGGAATTGCTGCAAGCCTATGAACCGCCTCAGATGGACGCCGCCGTCCAAAAAGACCTTGATGCGTACATGCAAAAGGTGCGCTGATTCCCTTACCCTGTGAAAGGAAAATGAACATGAGTGATATTCAGATACCCACCGAATTTAACACCATCACCGCAGACGCCGTGGTCATCGGCGGCGGTATCGTCGGTACGGCCACAGCATTCTGGCTCTCCAAGGCCGGCATGAAGACCATACTCCTGGAAAAACGCGACGGATTATCCAGCCTGACCACCACGGTGAGCGCCGAATGCTTCCGCACCCAGTTCACGGAAGCTGCCATGGCCGACATCGCCCTGCCCTCGGTGGCGATGTTCGAAAATTTCAACGATGTCATCGGAAGGTCTGATGTGGATATCCACCTCACCCAACGGGGATACCTTTTTGTCACGGACGATACATCCCAGATACCGGACCTGGAAAAAGCCATCGCGGACTATGAGCGCTGCGGGGTTAAAGGATCGGAACTGATCCAGGGAGACGACCTGCATAAACGGTTTCCCTTCCTGGCAAAGCAAGCGGTGGCCGCAAGCTTCAACAATCGGGACGGCTGGTTCTCCACACATGAAGCCACCTACGGGTTTGCCAAGGGGGCGGAAGACGCCACCTTCTTCATGAAAACCAAAGCCGTCGGCATCCAAACCGATGGCAAAGGCATCTGTGCCGTTGAAACGGACAAGGGCACCATCTCCACCCGCCTGGTGGTAAATTGTGCCGGCCCCTACGCCAAAGAAATCGGAAAGATGGTCGGCCTTGATATGCCCTTTAGAACCGTCCGCCGCCAGAAGGCGTTTATCAAAACAAACCATACCGACCTGCCCCAGGACGCCCCCTTCACCATCGATCTTTTGAACCATGCCTATTGGCGGCCGGAAACAGGCGGCCTGCTCTGTGCCTGGGTGGACCCGGACGAACCTGTCACCTCCCCCACGGACGAACCGCCCACGGACTGGGATTTTGCCGCGGAGTCCATCTACCGCAACTCCCGCCTCAATCCGTTCTTTGAAGGAATTTCCGAAGACCTGAAAGCCGAGGACGTCAACGTTTCCGCTGGGTTCTATGTGTACACCCCGGATGAAAAACCCGCCATCGGTCCCAGCGAAGAAATCGAAGGATTTCATCTGAACTGCGGATACTGGTGCGGGGTGATGATGTCCCCGGAAGCCGGCAAACGGGTGGCTGACCTTGCCACCGGCAAAATGGACAACAAAGACAATCCCCTTCGGTATGCCAGATTTAAAGAGGAGGACGTCAAACCCGGCGATACATTCCTGAAATAACCGGATTGACAGGAACCAAAAAGGAGGCAGCACCATGGCAAAAAAGATGAAACTGGGACTTCACACCTATACCCTGCACACCTGGGGGTTAGGCCAGAACTGGGGAATCCAGGCCGATCCCCGGCCCAAGGTGATGACGCTAATCGACCTGATGGACCGGGCCGTGGAATGGGGCCTGGACGGCCTTCACATCACGGGGTGTGACCTGGAAACCAAGGACGATGCACGGCTGGAAGAGGTACGGCAAGCCGCGGAACAGCGGGGCCTTTACCTGGAGTACAACTTTTCCAGGGACGAGGAATTCGATCCCCGGCTCACCGACACCCTGGCCGACGGCATCGCCATCACCCGGAAGATCGGCGGGAACCTGGCCAAGTTCAGCCTGGACATCCGGCGGCCCCGCCCCCTGTACGGCTCCTGCTTCCATCCCAAGGTCATGCGCCAGCTCAGTGATGTTTACGACGACATCCTTGCGATCCTTCCACTGCTGGAAGAAACCGGCATCCGCCTGGCCCTGGAAAATCACACCGAAACCTTTGCCGATGAAGTCATCTGGCTCATCGAGCAGGTCAACCACCCCCTGGTGGGCGCATGTGTGGACACGGTGAATTCCATGGGTGTTCTCGAAAACCCGGAAACCGCGGTAAAAAAACTGGCCCCATACGCCTTTTGCAACCACTTTTGCGACCACAAGCTGAGCCGGGACCAGTTCGGCATCCGATTTCACGGCGTGGCATTGGGCGACGGAGACATCGACTGCTTTAAAACCTATCAGATCATCCGTGAGCAGTCCCCCACCGACCGCATCACCTTTGAGATCGAATGGGATATGGGAGAGGATTCAATCGAGACAGCCAGGGAAAAAGAAATGGACGCCTGCCTGCGCAGCATCCGCTACGCCAGAGACGTCCTGAAAATCGGGCAGGAATAAACCTTTCGCCCCTGCGGCCCGTAAGGCCGCGGAAGAAGGGGTGTGTGTCCCCCGGTGCTGCAAATTGCGGCACCGGGGGTTGCCCCTTAGGTTAGATACCGCTTTTGACTTCAAAGTCACCGTAAGCCAGCATGCCGTGCTCGCCCACATCCAGGCCGCCCATCTCTTCTTCCTCATCCACACGGATGCCAAGGGTCGCTTTTAAGACCACAAAGAGAATCAGCGCACCGAAGAAACAGGGAATCGCGTAGGCAACAACGCCGAGCAGCTGAACCCCGAAGGAATGGGCGGAACTGAAGATACCCACCGCAAGCGTCCCCCAGATACCGCAGACCAGATGCACGGAAAGCGCACCGACAGGATCATCAATCTTGATCCGGTCAAACCCCATGACGGACACCACAACCAGCATCCCGGCAATAAAACCGATCACGATGGAGCTCATTACGCTAACAACATCCGCACCGGCGGTAATCCCCACCAGGCCGGCCAGGGAGCCGTTCAGCGCCATGGAGAGATCCGGTTTTTTCTGCAGGAACCAGGAAAGAATAATGGCCCCGATAATACCGGCAGCAGCCGCCAGGGATGTTGTTACAAAAACAAAGGAAACCGCTGCAGGATCGGCAGAGAGCACGGAGCCGCCGTTAAATCCGAACCAGCCCAGCCACAGGAGAAAAACACCGATGGCTGCCAGGGGCATGCTGTGACCAAAGATGGGCTTGATTCGTCCGCCCACGTATTTGCCCAGGCGGGGCCCTAGTACGAGAATGCCGGCGAGGGCAGCCCAGCCACCAACGGAATGCACAAGCGTGGACCCGGCAAAATCATAAAAACCTTTGGCATCAAGCCAACCGCCGCCCCATTTCCAGGAGCCTACCCACGGGTAGATAATGGCCACATACAGGGTGGAGAAGATCAGAAAGCTGTGCAGTTTGATACGCTCGGCCACCGCACCGGAAACGATGGTGGCGGCAGTGGCGGCAAACATGGCCTGGAAAATGAAGTCGGTCCAGTAGGTATAGATACCCACACCATCGCTACCCGTCACCATCATGTTTTCAGGGCTCACACCAATACCGAACCCTGCAAAACCAAAGAAACCGCCGAAGTCACCGGGGTACATGAGGTTAAATCCCATGATCGCATAGGTCAGCAGGCCGATGGCAATGATGGCCGTATTCTTGAACAGAATGTTCACCGTGTTTTTTGACCGGGTCAGACCGGCTTCAAGACAGGCAAAGCCAAGGTGCATAATAAATACCAAAAAGGTGGCAACCAGCATCCATGTGTTATTCACCACATAGGTGGCTGACGCCCCTGTTACATCCGCATCCCCTGCCCACAACAATCCCGGCAGCCCTACGATACCGATAACGATACAAACGGCCAATCCCAGTAAACTCTTTTTCAACATTGAACCTCTCAATTTCATTTTTGTATTTTCCGGATCTAAATATCTCATTTCGCCCCCTAAATCGCTTCCTTGCCCTTTTCCCCGGTCCGAATCCGGCAGACTTCATCCAGCGGAATAATAAAGATTTTACCGTCACCGATTTTCCCGGTCTTCACACTGTCCATGACAGCACCCACCACCTTATCCACAATCTCGGAATCCACAACGATTTCCACTTTGACCTTGGCCACGAAATCAACCTCATACTCTGCACCGCGGTATATCTCCTTGTGCCCTTTCTGCCGGCCATATCCCTTTACCTCGGTCACAGTCATACCCTGGACACCAATCTTTGCCATGGCATCTTTGAGATCATCCAGTTTGAACGGCTTGATAATGGCCTCAATTTTTTTCATTTCTGGTTGTTCCTTTCATCTATTGGTTTGTTTTCCCCATCCCGGTTGTTACCCCTCTACTCATGATCAGCATGGAGAGTTCCGTACGTTACCCCCAATAATAACAAGTAACGTGCCAAAACCTCACACCATTTCATAACCATTCGAAATAACAGAATATACGTCAGATGAACAAAACAACATCTATTTCTGGTACCCCATGAAAATACAATAATGCAATTTCATACTGCAAAAATACATTCAATTTTGTAATAAAATTTTTGAAAACAGTTTTTCCCACCAACGACCAACAAATACGTAACAATTAACCGGTGAAAAATATGACAGGGAAATCAGGAACCATGCTGAACCCATTTCGTTCGAAACGAACAGGAAAACCAGAATGGCGACCAGGCTCAAGGTGAATTGATTCTGGGGGGGGTAACTTATTCATAGAAATAATCAAAAGGGTTGTATTTGCTTTTTGCTTGACAAAACACGCAATGATTCTAAGGATATAGGACAGGGTTACACCAAACATCTTGCCATCATCGCATATTCTAAAATTAGTTCATTTTGCCGACAGGCCGTCTGCGGTATTTGCAAAGGTATTGTCGTATGAAAGATGGAATATTGATACTTTGGAAGCCCAGAACCACTTACTATATCCGGGAGGAGACAATGGAAAAATCTATATCTATCCACCGTAGCTTAATCGTTGCAATTTGCATAATAACCATCCTTGCCCCATTGAACCGGGCCGCTGCCGAACCTGTCAAAGTCTTGACCTTTCAGATACCCGGTTTGGTTATCAGCGAAACCGAAGGCGGATTTGTAAAACTATATCTTGAAGCTGCCCGCCGGGCAGGAATCAGCGTAGACTTAAAAGTCCTGCCGGTGAAACGGGCCCGACATCTTTTTGAATCCGAAAAGGCAGACAGCTTCTTTCCCGCTCTGGATGCCAGCCTGAATGTTGATGCATCAAAAGCGGTGTTTCATGTAAAAAAACTCTTTGCCTTTGTTCGAGAGGGCAGCCCCATTCCATCTGCCATTGAACAATTAGAAGGGAAAAAGGTCTGTCTGACCCGCGGCTTCACCTATCCTAGAAAAATTACTATGAACGAAAACATCAAACTTGATGAGGCAAGTGACCCGGTCCAGAGTTTTAAAAAACTTGCTAAAAATCGATGCGACAGCTTTGTCGCCGACCCTAAAGTTGGTGCAAATGCCCTCGAAAAATCAGGTGAGCAAGGTATAAAGTGGGCCCCTGACACCCCTCTTGCACATATGGATGTTTACTTCGCCTTTCGAACCGATGAACACGGTAAAGATCTGGCAATGAAATTCACCCAGGCCCTTGATGACATGAAAAAAGACGGAACCTTTGGTGCAATCATGAGCGGCAAACAAAAATAATCCGGTTATGCGTCGAAAGGGCAGGGCATGAATATGTGGGGCATCCGCAACTGCCCTGCCCTTCTTTCACCCCATCGGTTGCCCTGCAGCCTCAAAATGCAGGCACCGGAAGTCCTCTTTTTTCGTAATATTCCGTGAGCAGGGCCAAAATGGTGCCATCTTCAACCATCTGTCCGATTTCTTTTTGAATACGGTTCATGCCGGACATCAATGGGGACTTTTTGGAAACACCGATGTAGACATGTTTTTGACGGGAGATCCTGTAAGGTGCAATGGTTACGCGTCCGTTCGCCCCCATGCGGTTGATCAGGTCAATGCCTGCGAACTCGGGATGAATCATGGCATCGATACGCCCCCTCAGCAATTTCTTCATATTCATGTTGTCCTTGGGAACCGCATCCTTTAAAAGCCTGGGATTCCCGTCAAACTCAGGAAAATATTTCGCTCCGATGATAACACCGATCCGAAGGTTGCCAAGATCCTCATAGGTATTGATAAGATCCCGGTTCTCCCGTCTGACGATAAAAACCGTATCAGACCGTTTTTTATAGGGCGGATCGATATAGTGGATATATGTTTCCCGGTCAGGACGCCGTAACAGCCCCACCATGAGATCGATATCGCCGTTTTTCATGAGGGCCAGCCGCCGCCGGAACGGGGCAGGCATCATGACAAGTTCTTTGCCCAGCCGCCGTGCGATGGTTTGCAGCAACTCATGATCCGGACCGTTCAGGTTGACGTTCGCCACGGAAGAACGGATCAATCCTGTGGCCCCGGCCCATGGCGCAAAAACAAATGTCATCCCTATCAGAAACGCTAAAAGTCGAATGATCATTGGTACGAATCGTTGTTGGTCATTTTTTTTAAGTTTATATGAAAAAACCATCCAAACAGTTGAAATCTTTCATAGTTTGTTGTGGGCACGCCGAATAACATTCTTGGGCGGCCCAGTTTCTGCCCTATGGGTATGGCCGTTATCGCGGCAGATGTTGATGTCACCGTTTTTTGAACTGATCCTTTTTTTGAACCGATCTATGTTGATCCGTGTTTATACGCCATCAGGGACAGGGGATTCAAGAAAAAATATCAGGCAAACGAAAGTTTAACGCAACCGAAGGTGGCGCAGATGCCGGATCAGTGTCTGCGCACCCGGCCGGGAGGCCATGCGTTCTTTCATGTAAAGGCAGGCTTTGATGATGCCGCGGATATGGTTGATTCCGGTGATGCGGCTGAACGTTACGGCAGGGCAAAACCCCCGGAGCCTTTGTGGGCCTCCAGCCCTTTGGCGGCGCCAGGGGAGGTGCCGGGCAGACATTAAAATATATTTTAAAAATCATAAAATATATTTTAAAAACTTGATTTTATTCCTATTTACACCGTCCTTTTACACCCTGCCCACACAATTCAAAATACCCTTGAATACCAGAGTGTTACACAAGCCAAACAACACATAACCGTCACCTGGCACAGCAGTTGCTTTTACACAGGACTGCATACACACAAGTTCGATTTTACACTTTCACTGAAGATGTGCAGGAGATCAAATGACAGAACAAATACTCTATCTAAGCCAGAAAGATGTGGCAGATGCCGGCCTGACCATGGACCGGATCATCGATACCGTTGAAAAAGGATTTGTGGAAATGGGCAATGGCCGGGTGGAAATGCCGCCCAAACCAGGGGTTCATCCGGGGGAAGGAGACAACTTCATCCATGCCATGCCGGCCTATATCCCGGCCATGAAGTCCTGCGGGGTAAAATGGGTATCCGGCTATCCAGGGAACCCCGAAAAGGGATTGCCCTACATCAACGGATTGTTGATTTACAATGATCCGGACACCGGCATGCCCCTGTCCGTCATGGACTGCACCTGGATCACGGCCATGCGGACCGCAGCCGCCTCCGCAGTTTCCGCCAAATATCTGGCCCGGCCGGAATCCGCCACCATCGGCATCCTGGCCTGCGGCGTCCAGGGACATACCAACCTGGAAGCCATGAACGTCCTCTTTCCTCTAAAAAAGGTATTGGCCTTTGACACAAAAAAAGATCAGGCAGATGCCCTGGCCGAATACGGCCAAAAAACCTTAGGGCTGGACGTGGAAATTGTTTCAGATCCACGCAGTGCAGTCACGGGCTGCGACATCGTGGTCACCTCCGGCCCCATCCTCAAGGTACCCCACGCCACCATCAAAAAGGATTGGGTGGATGAAGGCTCCTTTGTCTCCTGCGTGGATTTTGATTCCTTTTTTTCCAGAAATGCCCTGGCCCAGGCTGACAAATGGACCACGGACAACCTGGCCCAGTACAATCACTACAAGGATCATGTGGGATTTTTCATAGACTGCCCGGACATATACGCCGAACTGGGAGAACTGGTCACCGGCCGGAAAAAGGGCCGGGAAACACAAACCGAAAGGACCTTTGCCGCCAACCTGGGCCTGGCCATGGAAGATATGGCGGTATGCCCCCTGATCTTTGATCTGGCGAAAGACAAGCATTTGGGTACCTGGCTGGCACTTTAAGTCACAAAACAACAACGGCCATGGGCCGCCCAGTTTCTGCCCTATGGGTATGAACGCCAATGGGCGTGTCCACAACAAAACATGAAAGAATATGATAGTTTGCAAGGTTCTTTCATATAAAAAAGGAGAGAACACCATGGGTATGTACACGGACGAACTTTATTTCAAACCCCAGCTCAAGGTCATCAACGACGACCAGATCCACAAGCTTCACATGGCCACCCTGGATGTCCTGGAACGCACCGGCATCAAGATCACCCACCCCGAAGCCCTGGAGCTTCTGGCGTCGGCCGGCGCCAGGGTCAACGGAGACCGGGTGAAAATCCCTTCCTTCCTTGTGGAAAACGCCATCCGCACGGCCCCGTCCAGAATCGTCCTGGGCAAAAGGACCGGAGAACGCAGTGTGGTATTGGAACGGGACAAGTCATTTTTCGGCCCCAGCCTGGACTGTATTGACTACATGGATCCTGTCACCCACACCCGCAGCCGGTTTGAAAGCCACCATGTGGAAACCACCGCAGCCCTCTGCGATGCCCTGCCCGGTTTTGACTGGTGCATGACCATCGGCATGGCCGACGATGTCCCCGCCGACATTGCCGACCGCGTGGTGGCCAGGAACACCATGCAGTTCTGCGAAAAACCCCTGGTTTTCTGCTGCAAGGACACCAACTCCACCCGCGACATCTACGAGATGGCCCTGCTGCTGTGCGGAGGCAAGGAAAACTTTGATGCCGCCCCGACCATCGTCCACTACTCCGAGCCCATCTCCCCCCTGGTATACTACGATCCGGCCGTGGATAAAATTCTCTATTGTTCTGAAAACGGCATCCCCCTGATCAACTTTCCGGCGCCCCAGGCCTGCGGCTCCGCCCCGGCCACCTTTGCCGGCACCATCGTCCAGGGATCTGCGGAATCCCTGAGCGGCCTGGTGATCCACCAGCTCAAAAATCCCGGCGCTCCCTTTATCTACGGCGCCTTTACCACCATCATGGACATGCGGACCTCAATCTTCTCCTACGGGGCCCCCGAACTCAGCCTGATGACAGGGGCCCTTGCCCAGATGGCCCAGCACTACGGCCTGCCCTTCTTCGGTACTGCCGGGGCCACCGACGCCAAGTTCTGCGATGCCCAGGCAGGGGCCGAAGCCGCTTTCCAGACCCTGAGTTCCGCCGCCATCGGCTCCGGTCTGGTTCATGACTGCTCCTCCTGGATGGACCACGGCAACCTGGTTTCCCCGGAGTTCATGGTGCTGGTCAATGACATCGTCACCTCGGTGAAGCACTATATGCAAGGCATCCCCGTCACCGAAGACACCCTGGCCCTGGATGTCATCCACAAGGTGGGCCCGGGGGGCCACTACCTTTCGGATCCCCACACCATGGCCAACTTCAAAAAGGTAAAATACTCCGATCTGTTTGAACGCATGGTGTACCAGAACTGGGAATCCGGCGGGTCAAAGAAGATGGAACAGCGTCTTCAGGAACTGACCCTTGAAAAAATGAAGCACCGCCCACAGCCTTTGGCCGAGGAGGTCATCAGGGAACTGGACCGCATGCAGTCCGCCTGGAAATAAACGCCCAAACGCACCAAAGGAGACAAGATATGTACCATCAGCAACGTGACACCTCCATCCGCAAGATATTCACCCGTAAAAACCATGCCTGTTACGGCATGGGCCTTGGGATAATGATCCTGGACGATATCTACCCGGGGTTCCCCGGGGATGTGAGGAATGCCAGCGCCTTTCCCTACCCCATCCAGTACGAATTGGTGGAAGGTATCGATATCCGGAAATTGGTTTGGGATGAAGACAAATCCCCATGTCTTGATCCCATATTGTCGGCGGCCAAAAAACTGGAACGCATGGGCTGCCGGTCCATTGCCGCGGAGTGCGGATATTTTGCCTATTTCCAGCCGGAAGTGGCAAATGCCGTGGATATCCCCGTATTCATGTCCAGCCTGCTCCAGGTTCCCTTTATCCAGCAGACCATCGGGCCCAAAAAGAAAGTGGGGATTCTCTGCTATCAGCGGCAGTTCCTCACCGACACCCATCTTGAAAAGGTGGGAATCACCCCGGGCAGCAACTACGTTATCGCCGGGGCCAGTGATGATTACGGCTGCACGGAACTGGACAAGCTCTGGAGCTGGGAAGTCCGGCCGGAAAAACCCGAGGCGGTCTACGAAATACAGGAGCAACAGATGGTGGATGCCTGCGTGGACTTCACCCAAAAGCACCCGGATATCGGGGCTGTCATGCTGGAATGCACCGGGATGCAGCCCTTTGCCAGGGCCATCCAGCAGCGTGTGGACCTGCCGGTATTCTCCTGGGGCACCATCCTGGACTATGCCTATTCCGTAACCGTTCACAGGGATTATTACGGCCACGTATAGCCCGCCCCTCCGACACCGCCCCGGAGCAGCCAGCCTCTCCTTCACTGCCGGCTTTGCCCTTTTGTCCGGCAGCTTTGGTATGTCTTCTCCGGGGCGGTATCAACATCCATGGTATTCCATGATTGACACCGCCTTTTCCGGCCTGTAAGACTATTGTCCATGGCCCTCACCCGCGATGACATAGGCAGTCTTTTCCCGGACATCGACATGAACCGGGTCTCATTTCTTTCCCTGCTGGACGACTTTTTCGAAGGGGTTCTGGTCACCGACAACAGGGGCTACGTGCTGTTCATGAACGAGGAGCAGGCCAGGATAGACGATCTGCCGGCCCGCTCCCTGGTGGGGAAAAAAGTCACGGATATCTACCACGTGGATGACGGGGACAGCCCGGTAATCCAATGCCTGGCCAGCGGAAAGGCCATCAAGGGGGTGGCCTGCTACTACCGCACCTGGACCGGCAAAATCGTCAACTCCATCCATAACGTGTTCCCCCTCTTTGACGACCGCAAGCTTTTGGGGGCCATCTGCTTTATCCAGGACTTTTCCATCATCGAACAACGGTTTGAATCCGTATTCCAGCCGGAAAAAATTAAAAATCTTCAGACCGGCACCTCAAAAGCCGGCCGGCAAAAGGGCCGGCCGCACAAAAACGGCACCCGGTTCAGATTCGAAGATATCATCGGTACGTCACGGGAGCTGATGGACTCCGTTGACATGGGGCGGCTGGCGGCCCAGAGCGCGTCTCCGGTGATGATTTACGGAGAAACCGGAACCGGCAAGGAACTTTTGGCCCAGTCCATCCACAATGCAGGCCCCAGGCAAAGTGAAAACTACGTGGCCGTCAACTGCGCCGCCATCCCGGAAAACCTGCTGGAAGGCATTATGTTCGGGACCTCCGCAGGTGCCTTTACCGGGGCGGTTGACAAACCCGGGCTTTTTGAAAAGGCCGACGGCGGCACCCTCTTCCTGGATGAAGTCAACTCCATGACCTTAGGCCTGCAGGCCAATCTGCTGCGG